>Ga0209810_1000567_pt1 | contig 77398 bp, 69 predicted proteins | sample Coa_R1_7_FD_187159 | JGI IMG/M metagenome (GOLD analysis project Ga0209810, IMG submission 187159) | Surface soil microbial communities from Centralia Pennsylvania, which are recovering from an underground coalmine fire - Coalmine... | ecosystem: Environmental > Terrestrial > Soil > Unclassified...
GCTCGCCAGATGTTCACATCGTTGATGTGAACGTTATTGACAGGAACTGTGAGAAGCTTGCGCGCACGCAGCGTCGTCCACAGTTGCTGTTGCTACTTTCCACTCTTCAATTGTTAAGGTCGCCCTGTCATGGAGATAACCCGTAGGTTTTCACTGTTCCCAGTATATCCATGACCTCAAACTTTTCGGATATGAACGGTTATTTCATTCATTTCCTTCAGCGAAGGAAGTATCTCACATTTGTTGTTCTTTGTCAAGAGGTTTCTGCCCTCTTTTTCAAAGTTCCTCAGAAATTCATTTTTCCCCATCTCTCTTTTCATTTTAGATGGGAACCCTTCATTTGAGCGACAACAAATACGCCTGAACTGGCCTGCCCGAAAAGGGGACAGCCAACCCTGGCGGGGTGTTTGTCGGGAGGGAATTATCCCTGAAGAGCCACATTATCGTGGCACAGAAGTGTGAGCTACACCAAAAGACAGGCGCAACCAGTTTTCACCGGGTGATTGTCTTGTTCGATGGCTTTGACATTCTCTCACAGCTCCTCTTTCCTGTCAAGAGGTTTTTCGATGAGATTTCTATCACTCCGCAAAACCTGTCATTTTGCGTCCTGCTCTTAATGGAACGCGAATGATTTCTGTTTTATTTCCGATTCCGTCGTTCAGAGCAGCATCACTCACTTGCACTATAGACTATAGTACAGGCGGTCAAGAGCAATAGCGCAATCTCCCCATTTTTCCTATCGGATCAGCCAGGGTATTCGTCGGACATGTTCCGGGCTGATTGCCAGCGTAGCCGCTCCTGCTGGACGCTGGCGAAGGTATCGTTCAGGTCTTTATCATGGGCGGCAATGCGGTCTCGCAGTTGGGTGAGCGTTGCGATATAGGCATTGAGCCAGTGCGTGATAGCCTCGCTATTGGTCAGGCAGATATCACGGTACATTTCGGGATTGCCGGCTGCCAGGCGAGACATATCGCGGAAACCGCTGGCGGCGAGCAGAGAAGCATCGGCCCAGGCAGGGCCATGTGTGACCGTCTCTACCAGGGCGATAGAGGCGACAAAAGGAAGGTGGCTCACGCTGGCTACCTGCCCGTCATGTTCGGCGGGTTCCAGAAAACGCACGCGCGCGCCGAGCATCTCCACCAGTGAAGAGACCTTGTTAATAGCTGCCGGGCGGGTGCGCACGGTAGGCGTCAGGCAGTAAATACGATTGCGAAAGAGTGAAGCATCGGCTGCTTCTACACCACTGACCTCTTTGCCGGTCATGGGGTGGCCACCGACGAAGGAGACGGCTGTGGGGAGAAATTCTTCCGCCCAGCTAATCACCTGCGCCTTTGTGCTGGCGACATCGGTCACGACCGCGCCAGAAGAGAGATGGGGAGCCATGTCCTGCAGTAAGGCACGCATAGCGCCGACCGGTGTCGCCAGAATAATCAGTTCAGCGCCTCTCACCGCATCGGCGAGCGCCATATATGGTTGATCTATGGCGCCGGTCTTGCGCGCGCGGTCACAGATGCCTTTGCCAAGATCGTAGCCCGTGACCTCTCTTGCCCCTTTTGCCTGATGCAACGCCAGTCCAATAGAGCCGCCGATCAGGCCCAGGCCAATAATTGCTACACGGTTAAACATAACAATCGCTCCTTTTCGCCAGCATGACAGTGCTTGTTTTGAGCATTATATCGCTCCAATTTGCCTATTTTCAACACGTGTCTGGTTAAATATGTATAAGTTTGTACGAATTGACACGTATATTATATAATAAGGGAACTGTGTATCCTTATCACTCGCGACGAAGAAACAGGGCATCTTGTTTCTTCTCACTGGCACACAGGCTGCGCTAACGGAGGCACAGCCAGGAGGTTCGCAATGAAACGAGTCCTGAAAAAGCATTTCTTTGTCCCCATGTTCATTGTACTCGTGCTTATTTTGGCTGCCTGTGGCAACGGCAGCGGTTCGAGCAATCCAAACACGGGAGGGGTAGCGCAGCAGGGTCTCAGTAGCGGCAACCCCTACAATGCCTGTCCCAGTAGCACTAACACTACCGCCGCCTCACCTGAAAGCGGCACTGTCACTCTGACGGTATCGGGCTGGTCATCAACGCCGGCTGAGGATGCGCTGGTACAGTCCAACCTGAAGAAATTCGAGCAGTTACATCCCAATATTCACATCAACTGGTCGCCCATTCCCGGTGACTACCCGACCAAGATGCGCGCCAACGTGGCCAGCGGCACGGTACCCGACGTCTTCTACCTGCAACCGGCTATGTCTAGCGAGTATATCAGTTCGGGCAAACTGCTCAACCTCTCGCCCTATATGGCCCGCGACCATGTCAGCGCCAGTTCGTACTACGCCTCGCTGATGAATCCGTTTGTCTGCACCAGCGGACAGGTTTTCGGCCTGCCCAAAGACTGGGCCTCACTGGGCATCTTCTACAACAAACAGATGTTACAGGCGGCTGGCCTCTCCGCTCCCGATCCAAACTGGACATGGAGCGACATGCAGAACTACGCCGCCAAACTGACGAAGAACGCAGGCGGAAATAACGCCGTCTATGGTATAAGCCTCTCCGCCGACGCTTCGCGCTGGGGCGCCTTCCTCTTCGCCGATGGGGGTACCATGCTTAACAAAGATGGCACCCAGGCCACCTTCAACAATAGCGCCGGTGTCGACTCGGCCACCTACTACGATAGCTTCATCAAGAACCATACAGGTGTGCTGCCGACACAGGTAGGCGCGCCCTGGAATGGCGATGCCTTCGGTAAGCAGAAAGTCGCTATGACCATTGAGGGTCCCTGGCTCATTCCCTATATGGCCAGCACCTATCCCAGCGTGCAGTACGGCATCGCTCCACTGCCAACGGCACCGACCGGCAAGAAAGCTAACCTGATCTTCACTAACGCCTGGGCGGCTTACTCCGGCACCAAACACCCCGACGCAGCCTGGGAACTGATCAAGTACATGACGGGGACGACGGTGCAGAAGAGCCAGCTTGACGCTGGCTTTGCCCTGCCCACCATCAAGGGCCTGGATAACGATCCCTACTTTACACAGCATCCAGACTTCAAAGTGCTGTTTGATGCCGCCAGCTATGGCTATGCCGACTACTACGGCCCGCAGGATGCCACCATCCACAGCGACCTGGCAACTGCCCTGCAAGCCATCATGCTCAACAAGCAGACCATTCCTGCCGCTTTGAATGATGCTGCGACAAAGGTCAATCAGGCGCTACAAGGCGGCTAAACCGTCGCAGATATGCCATGCTGAGTGAGGGTGAAGCATTCAGTACAGGCCAGGGCGTAGTGGACTACCTGCGCCCTGGCCCATCCCCTCGCTCTGATATCTGGAATATATTTGCACCGTTAAGGAGAAGCGAATATGGCTACTACACCGGCGGGAACGGCGCTTCCTCCCGCGCCTTCAACCATCCCAATCAGAAGACGCTGGCTACGTCGTGGCTCTGACGAGGGGCCGAAGGCGCAACCGGGGGAGATACTGACCGCTTACCTGTTTCTACTGCCCTATCTGTTCGTGCTTGTCGTCTTCTTCCTCATCGTCTCTGTCTATGGCGTTGGCTTGAGCCTGTTCAGCCTCGACATTGGCTTTACCGCGCCCACTTTTGTGGGTTTGCATAACTATGAAATCCTCTTCAACCAGCTTTCTAACATCGGCCTGAGCGATTTCTGGACATCGATGATCAATATCCTCAAGTTCGTGGTGGTCATCGTCACCGGCCAGACCATTCTGGCTCTGATACTGGCGATCATCTTGCAAAGTTTGCCCTTTGCCAGAGGCATCTTCCGCACCATTTTCTACATTCCGGCACTAACCTCCTCGGTGGCCGTCTCTCTAATCTTCCTCTGGTTCTACAACCAGTTTGGGCTAATCAACTACCTGCTTTCGCTGGTGGGCATTCACGGTCCCGACTGGCTTGACGACACCACGTGGGCGCTGCCGGCCATCATGATTCTCAACATCTGGACCACCGCCGCAGCCTTCATGATCTACTTCCTGGCAGCATTACAGGACATTCCAAAGGAGTTGATCGAGGCGGCACAGGTCGATGGCGCAAACCGTTTCCAGGCGTTCTGGAATGTGACGCTGCCCCTGATGCGCCCGGCTATCTTCTTTGTCGTGGCGCTGGGAACTATCGGTGGCTTCCAGATGTTTGACCAGGCCAAATTCATGACCAACGGCGGTCCTGATAACGCCACGCTGACACCTATGCTTGAAATTTACAATGCCGCTTTCGCTCAAGCCCACTTTGGTCTGGCTGCCGCCATGTCGGTCATCCTTTTCGTCATTATCATGATCGTCACGCTTATCCAGCGCCGCCTGATCGATCCCAGTACCAATACCCTCTAGCCAGGTCGGCAGGCTGATCTGACACAGCACAAGGAGAAGCAGCTATGGTACAAATTACAGCAGAGGCCAATCCAGCCGTCGAGGTAGTGGCGCGGGAAGCTCGGCCACCCCGGCGACTGGAACCGGCACACATCATTCTCTATATCTTCCTGGCGATCTTCACCGTGACCTCAATCGGGCCATTGATCTTTTCGTTTGTCTCTTCCTTCAAAACGCCCGCCGAGATCCTGGCCTTCCCACCCAGCCTGATCCCGAATCCGGCGACCACTGCTAACTATCAGGAGATTCTGAGCAATTCGCTCTTCCTGCGCTGGATTCTCAATGCGCTGATCTACGCGGTGGCGGCGACCGCCCTCAACACCTTTTTCTCGGCCATGGCCGGGTACGCCATCGCCCGCCTGCGTTTCCCCGGCAAGGAACTCATCTTTACGTTCACCCTGGCCGTAATGATGATCCCGCTGGCAGTGACGCTCATCCCCAAATACCTGGTGGTCAACAACATGCACCTGAACAACACCTACTGGGCGCTGATTTTACCGGCTATGGCCCAGCCCTTCTCGGTCTTCCTCATGGTGCAGTTCATGAAGGGCCTACCCAGAGAGCTGGAAGAGGCGGCCATGCTTGACGGGGCCAGTCGCTGGCGCACCTTCCTTTCGGTAATCTTGCCCATCGTCAAACCGGCCCTGACCGCCGCCGCCATCGTCAGTTTTCAGGGGGCCTGGAACGATTTCCAGTGGCCGCTGGTTGTGCTGGGGACGCAGGATATGTATACGCTGCCGCTGGGTCTCTTTTTCTTCAAGAGCGCCAACTACACGCAGTACAACCTGCTGATCACCGCCTCCATGTTCAACACGATTCCCATCCTCATCCTCTTCTTCATCTTCCAACGCTACTTCATCGAAGGCGCGACCGCCGCCGCCGTAAAGGGATAATACAAATCGGGCGGGCTGGGCCATGCTGGACCGCTCAGCATGGCCCAGCCCGCCCGATTCCTTCCCGCGTACCTAGAAGTAGACCAGCTCTTCCAGCCATTGCGTGCTGCCAGGGCCGAGCGCCTCGGCGAGCAGTTGCGTCGCTTCATCGCTGAGGAGAATGGCCCGGTTGGTGCGATAGAGCGTAAGGAAGCGCGGCAGCACGGCAGGATCGTAGCGGGCCAGCAGGTCTGCCGCGAATTGTTCGAGTAGCAGTTCGTAGATCAGGTAGTCTTCCGGCGTCGTGTCTTCGTCCCAGTCGAAGCTGCGAATGGTAACCGGGGTTTTGCCGTCGGCCTCCGGCTCGAAAATATCGGCGTACTGCTCGTATAAGTCGCGGCTGACGATGCCCTGCTGACCGCTGATCTGTTGAGAGAGCCAGAGCGCGGCCAGTTTCAACTGCCACTCGTCTGCCCAGAGGGGATATTCTTCGGGCCAGGGGCGGGGATCATTTTCCAGGAAGGCCAGGGCCAGTTCGTGATAGAGCAGGAAAGCCAGCTTCTCCGGCGTTGGCTCGCCAAAGATGGGATCAAGCTCAAGGGGGATCATCAGGCTGGATGGATTGGTGGCATCTGTCCAGTATGGATTGGAGGGTGGAACCTCTTCGGCTTCCTCGCGCGGGGCCAGTTCCCAGTCGTCCGGGGCAACCAGCAAAAGTTCTATATCCGGCATTGGTTGCCCGAGCAGGGAGGACAGCAACTTGCCCGCCTGCTCGACGGTCTGTGCTATCTGACGGGCATAACCCTGCTGGCCCGGCGGATAGTAGACCGTCAGCGGCGCATCCAGCGTCTCGTAATGTTCATATGGAAATGGCAGGGAGTCGCTTATGCCGCTCATGCCGTCTCTTCGCTCTTTCGCCCGTTGCGTGGCTCCTCGATAAGCCGGGGCCTCTCCATATGATCGAGAGCCTGTTGCCGCAACTCTTCCGGCAAATGTTCCTTACGGAAACGACGATAGAAGTTGAAGTACAACTGGCGAATGCGGCGCGGGCTGATCTGCTTGCCGCCCTCGTAATATTCGAGCGCCACCTGCCCGATGGACCATGTAGCCGCCCCGGCAATAATTCCGGCCACGAAATCGCCACCGAATGGAACCGCTTTCGCCGCCTGCTCAGCCAGGTAGCGCAAACCCAGGCCGCCCGCCATCGTGGCAACGAGTTCGCGCGCATGATTGCGCCCATCGGCAGAATTCAACGGCTCACCATACAGCGCGGCCATCCGCAGGACGAGGCGGATCTGCGTCCCCAGCAGAATCGGAATATCGACCAGCGGAATCGGCTCCAGACCAGCAGCCAGGCTGACCAGCGTCGCGTTACGGATAATGCGCTGCGCCGCCTCACGACGATATTTCGGTAACTCATAGCCGATGACCAGCGCGGCCTCCGGGCTGGCGTCGATCATCGCCGGAATCAACTCGTCGGCAACGTTTTTGCCGGTGCGCGCCGAAATGGGAATGATCCCGGCCACGCCAAGCATGACCGCGATCTCAGTTGCAATCTGGTCGCCGCTCTCGCCGCCCTTCAATTCATCGATTTTATTGACGGCAATAATGGTCGGCTTTTTCATTTTCTGGATAGTCTCATACAATTCGCGATCCTGCTTTGTCAGACCTCTCGTGGCGTCGATGAGGAAGACGATCACGCTGGCCTGCTGCATGCCGCTTTCCATAATTTCGGGTAGATGACCGGGGGTATCGATAAGGGTGAAAGGGCCGAAATTGGTACTCACCAGTTCCTTCGTCGTGCCAGCCTGCGCTGAGACAGGGGAAAGCTGTTCGCCTTTGATGGTGTTGAACAGCGTGCTTTTGCCGCTATTGGGCAAACCAACGATGACGACGGTATCATGCAATTCGTGCAAAACCTCTTCCTGGGCCTGTTTCCAGTTCACAGCCTTCATGAAGTTCTGCACCATCGTGATATTGGCAGGCAGATTCTTGAGCGCGCTGATGCCAAGCTCACGAATATTTTTAGGCCGTGTACTCTTGCGCACGGCGCTTTTTGCAAGGTCTTTGATCAGTTTCTGCCTTTTCTGCTCGTCTGCTGATGATTTATTGTTCGCCACGCTCTCAGTCCCTCCCTGTTACAACCAGTCTATCGCTGTTGAAGCTGCGCCATTGCTCCTGTCGCGTGACGCCGCTCTTTCCTACTTCATATGCTAACATACAAACAGCGCCTTTGACAAATGGCACGCCCCGCTCAAGATGACATGCCTGTCCAGATCATTCGACCCGAATACGTGGATCAACGAAGGCGTAGGCCAGGTCTGTCAGGGCATTGAAGAAAACGACGGCGGCGGCAGTGAGTACGGTGGTAGCCTGGATAATCGGGTAGTCGCGCTGGGCAATGGCATCCAGGGTAATAGAACTGACACCGGGGATATTGAAGAATTGTTCGGTGATGAAGACGCCCGTGACCAGAAATGCCAGAGAAGGGCCAATCACAGTAATCAACGGAATGGCTGCGTTGCGCAGGGCATGACGATAGATGACGATACGCTCGATTATCCCTTTTGCACGCGCAGTACGTATATAGTCCTCCCTCAATACTTGCAGCACGGTCGTCTTCGTCAGGCGCGCAAAGTAGCCCACGCCGGTTGTACCCGTAATCAGCACGGGCGCAATACGCGCCTGCACGCTATCCCAACCCGCGACGGGTAAATAGGGCAGGCCGTGATTATACAACCAGACCATAGAGACCTGAAAGAAAATAATGAAGACGATATCAGGGATCGAATAGAGCAGCAACATGGTGGTACTGATGGTGGTATCTATATGGGTATTTGCCCGCAATGCGGCGATAATGCCAGAAGGGATACCAATAATCAAGGTCACAGCAAACGATTCAAGCCCTAGCTCGATGGAGAAAGGCAGGCCAGTGCTGAGTACATCCCACGCCTGGCGGCCCTGGTAGTGATACGAGAGGCCAAAGGTGCCATGCAGCGCATTCAGCACAAAATTGATATATTGCCGCCACCAGGGCAGGTCAAGGCCATAAGAATGCTTCAAATTCGCGTACAATGCAGGGTCAAAATGCGTTCCCATCATGACGCGAATCGGGTCGCCAGGAGCAAAATAGCCTAGAATAAAAGTAATAAATGTGACACAGAGCAAGACAAACACCAGCCCGATGGCACGAGTCACTAAAAAGCGTAACACACTGGCACCTCATTACAGATGGTGAAAAGGCTGTATTGATCTATTCAAGCTGGACAGAGTGTAGCACAGGAATTGTTCTATTGCAAGCCTTCAGCCCTTCCCCTACGCGATACTGACAAATTGCGCTACAATAGAGAGCAGATAATCTGAACTTTCAACCAACCAACCTTGAGGTACCAATCCGTTCGTGGATATCATTACCGCGCGGTTCAGCGGCCTGGAGCGAGCGGGCGAGGGCCGGGGCGACCCTGGCGCTCGCCCTGCAACTCCATCCTTACGAACCTCGCTTTAGATCAGCAGGAGGAACCATGATAGAAGATAGCCAGGCCACAACGACTGTCGAAGCCGGGCAGCAAGAGGAGACGCTCACATACGCGGGCTACGAGAGCATTATCACGGGCGTCAATCGCACGTGGGAATATGGAGGCTTCGCGCTGCCCGATGGCACCTTCTGGCGTTACCGCGAACCCGACGCCGCCGTAGTCGTTGAAGGGGAACGCCTGCGCGTGCGCGTGATGAAGCTGACGCGCGCAAACGACCAGGTGCAAATCCTCGATAACGCCAAGAATATGTTTTTTTCCACGCAGAAATTTGTGCCACCCGATGACGGCGAAATCTCCTTCGAGTGGGAGATGAGCGCGCGTTGCATCGGCACGAAGCCCGGCGACCTCTACGATGGCTTCGTCTCGGTCAACCTGCTGGATTTCAGCACCGGCATGGCGCTCGACTTTTTTGCCTGCAATGATAAGATCGCCAGTGTCTACGCGCGGCTGCCCTTTCCGGGTGTCCCTGCGCCTGCAGAGCCAGAAAACGCCGATAAGCCGAAATATTTCTGCCACTTCCACGAACTTCCCATCGAGACCGCGCCGGGGCAGACCCACCGCTACCGCATCAGCTACCACCGGGGCAAGGACGAACTGAACTTTTATGTTGACGGGCAACCGGTCACACACTACAGCGACGTGCCGAGCAAAATCAACTGGCTCATCGTCGCCCTTGGCCTGATGACCGAGAAAACCATCGAGCAGGGGAAAAGCGTTTCCGTCCACGGCCAGGGCCTGACGGGCGAATGGGGGCCATTTACGATTACGATCCGCAAAGATAAGCAATGACCCGATAGTCTGTGCATCTTGACAACTCAACTATTTTCTGGAATAATTATAATAACAACGCTTTATTATGTAAAGCATTGATTAGATCACGGTTTGAGGCGTCATGATGCACAACAATATCCCGCTTTACTACGACAGCGTTTTCGACTACCAGGCAGGCTACGCGCAGGTTCTCTGGTATGCAGAGCAGGCCCGCCTTCGCGGCTGGTACATGACCGATCGACAACTGGTTCACGAGATTTTGCAGCGCGAACGGGCTGCCCAGATTCGCGAGCAAAGCTCCTTGCCCATGATCGGCTCCAATGTGCATTCTCCGGCCTGGAATCGCGGTCAGGCCGATGCCCTGCGCATGATCCTGCGCTGCCAGTCTGAAATCGTCTAGCACCCTGAGCATCTAAATAGATGGGCGCGAGAGGCCAGGATAATCTTTTTGCGCCTTTTCCCTCCCGGCAAGCAGAATCCGCAATCACTGGTACGTTGTGCCTGCTGTCTGGATACCTCATGCGTTTATGCTTCGTCAGGTACATAATTATCCAAAAATCGTTCTCAATGATGCGATGGCAACATGTACTGACACTATCCACCGGGTGAGACTGCGAACCGGTGCATCTGATCGAGTAATAGCGGCGGCATTTCTTAATTCACTTACGTTCGCATTCTCAGAAGTCATTGGAAGAAGTTATGGAGGAGGAGTACTTGAACTTGAACCGAACGAAGCAGAAAAACTCCCCCTACCGCTTATTGGTGCGGACGAGCTTGACATAGCAGCAATTGATAGGCTCCTCCGAGAGGGAAATATTTCTGCTGTTTTAGATATCACAGACTCAGTGCTTCTGAAAAGAGGGTTGGGCTTATGTACTGAAGAGATAAAATGCGCCGCACCATATGGCAAAAATTGCGGGATAGGCGGGTAAATAGAAATCATAGCTCCTCTACCCGTAGCAGTTAGCATAACGAAGGAAACAAAAGGCTTTTTTCGGGGGAGATGAAGTAGTATATGGTACAAATTGTGAGCGTGATCAATTTTAAGGGAGGCGTGGGGAAGACGACCTGTGCAATTGAGATTGCGGTCTCGCTGGCAAGGCATTATGGGAGACGGACACTGCTGGTAGACCTTGACCCGCAGGCGAGCGCAACGTTTTATGTGATGGAGCAGGAACACTGGAAGTGGTGGAGAACTGCTCGCGGTACCACCTACGATTTATTTGAGCATAGCGGCGGAGATTTTCCGGTACGTCGCGCCATTGTCACCGATGTATTGCAGGAGAAAGCGACGGTGCCGGGCTTTGATTTGCTGCCCTCCAATCCTGATCTGGTCGATGTTGACCTGCGGCTGACCGATTTTGTGGGCCATACCATCTTACAACGCTATTTCGATCAGATCAGCCAGGAGTACGATTACATTATCTGCGATTGCCCGCCCAACTTTAATCCTGTGACGAAGAACAGCCTGTGGGCCAGCAATGCCTATATCGTTCCCACCGTGCCGGATTTTCTCTCGACCTACGGCATTGGCCTGCTGCAACGCTCGGTCAACAGGCTCTTCGCCCTGGAACGACGCACTTCCAGCTTTCGTGGGGCCGTGCTGGGCGGCATTTTGCTGACACGCATCAAGACCAATGTGCGCCTGCACGCCGCCTACTGCGAGCAGGTGCGCGCCGATTACCCTGGCAAAGTCTTCAAGCACACAATCAGCGATAGCATTGTCGTTGCGCAGGCAGCCGATAACCGCAGGCCGCTTAGCTCGCTGGCATTTCCCAACCCGCGCGAGCGTGAGTTTCAACAACAATTTCGCGAACTGACCGGAGAATTTATTTCACGCATTTACCATCTACGCGCCCTGAAAGCACGTGATATTGTTTTTGAAAAGGAGTTGATGGAATGAGTACCCGTCTCAGCATAGACCAGTTGGAGCGCATGAAAGTACACGAACTGGCAGACCTGCTGGCAAACATTGTCCTGCTGCTCAGGCGCATGCCCGACGTTGAATGCCGCGAGCTTTTACAATCTATCCCCGATGATGTAAACTTGAGCCAGACATATCACGCCGAAGCAGCATCGACCTCGGCGACAGGAACGTGGAACGGAGCTGAACTGAAGAAAAAGACCGTCGCTGAACTGAAGCAAATTGCCGATGAGCTTCATATCTCGTACTCTTCGAAAACAAAGAAAGACGAACTGCTTGCGAAAATCACAGCACGCTCTGCCGGTGGGCGCAGCGAGCAATACACGATTCAGGAGCTATAGCGGCTGCAAGCCAGTAACAAAGGATACTGTACAATGGAGATGGAATTATCATCGCTCAAAGCGGGCATGAAGCCGGGGTCGCCGGAGCAGGTGCAGGCGATTATCGCGGAGTTGCGCCGGTTGTATCCCGACGCGAAATGCTCGTTGAACTTTTCTAACCCGCTGGAATTGCTGGTGGCGACGCAGCTTTCAGCGCAATGTACGGATGAGCGCGTCAATATCGTCACAGAAAGCCTGTTTCAAAAGTATCGCAGCGTCGAGGATTATGCGACGGTGAGCCAGGAAGAGTTTGAGCAGGATATCAAATCGACGGGGTTTTACCGCAACAAGGCGAAGAATATTCGCGCCGCCGCCCGGCGTATCATCACCGATTTTGGCGGCGAGGTGCCGCGCACGATGGAAGAGCTGCTTACCCTGCCTGGGGTGGCGCGCAAGACGGCCAATGTGGTGCTGGGCAACGCCTTTGGCATCGTCGAGGGCTTCGTCGTCGATACACACATCGGGCGGCTGGCCCGGCGCTTCGGCTGGACGACCAACGAAGACCCGGTGAAAGTGGAGCAGGATTTGATGAAGATCGTTCCCCGCGCGGACTGGCTCGACCTCTCACATCTGATGATCTATCATGGTCGCGCCATCTGCCAGGCTCGCGGCCCTCTCTGCGAACAATGCACGCTGGTCAATCTCTGCCCCTCTGCGTTTCAGGCAAAGAAGTAGCTGAATAAGCTCCCCGTTCATCCGGCGGCATCATGGCGGCGATACGCTCCATGATCTCTTCGGTGACATCGCGCAAGGCCACTTTGCGTGCCACCCCTTCAGGGAGTCGGGGCGTAAAGGGCGCGCCGATTTCGATGCAGACGCGGGGAAACCAGGAGCGGAGAGAGCGCAGGATGCGGCGCGTTCCTGTGTGCGCGATTGGCAGAATAGTGGCCCCGGAACGCAGCGCGAGCATAGCCGCCCCGGTACGGGCAGGCAGAATCTGCTCCTGCCGCTCGACCGTCCCCTCTGGAAAGATCATCACCGCCCGCCCCCTGCGCAAATAGGCCAGCGCCCGTTCTAAGGCGGCCCGATCGCTGGCGCCGCGCTGCACCGGAATCTGGCCCGTCAGCAGGCAGAGACCGCCCACAACGGGCCAGTGAAAGATTTCCTGCTTGGTGAAAAACCAGACGCGCCGGGGCAGCACCACTCCCAGAATCAGCGGGTCATACCAGCTCAGGTGATTGGCAACGATCAGCAAGGGGCCGCTTGCGGGAACGTTCTGCTGTCCGCTAACCCGGTAGCGGCAGACAAGGTGCGTCAATGCCCAGGCAATCACCCGTGCCGACCAGTAGATGATATCGCCAATCGTCACCCCTCTGCACCTGCTTTCTCTACCTCATCCCATACGCACCAGCAGCGCGGCGGGCAGGAGTTTCGCCTCGAAGCTCGTGCCGCTACTCGTCTCACCATCCAGTTCGACATTGACCGGCTTCTGGCTCTCGATACGCACCGATTGCCCCCGATAGAAGGTTACTTCCGGCACGCCTTCGTGCTGGCCCTTTTGCACTATCGGTAATAATTGTAGCGCACGCGGCAAAGGGGTGTACGTAATCGTGCAAATATCAAACAATCCATCGGCATATTCGGCTTTCGGGTTGATGCGAAAACCTGCGCCGTAGGACGGCCCGATGGTGATGGCTGCCAGGACGTAGCGTTTGAACTGCTCCCCCTGCTCATTGCCGTCAATACTGATTTTGAGCCAGGGGCAGCGATAGTAGCCGAAGAGGAGTTGTTTGAGCGTGGCCCCGTAGTAGAGACGAGAGCCGCTCATGGTGGGAATTTTCTTCATCCAGTTAGCGGCGACGGCAATATCGGCATCCAGACCTACGCTGAAGGAGTTGGCGAAACAGGTACCGTTCATAATGCCTGCATCGACGGCGGTCGGGGTGCCGTTGAAGGCGACTTCGAGCGCGGCGGCAGGCAGGCGCGGCAACTTGAGCGTATTCCAGGCATAATCATTGCCCGAACCAGACCCCACAATGCCAAGCGGAACCCGCTGCCCGGAGGAGAGTATACCATTCACAACCTCGTGTACGCTGCCATCGCCCCCCACAACGATAATGGGACGCCCTTTCCGCGCAGCCAGCAATGCCAGTTCGCGCGCATGCCCCTTACATTGCGTCTCCACATACTTTGCCCCCGCCTGCTTCGTGTGCGCGCTCACCAGCGCCCGCTGCAAAGCCGTATTGCCGCGATTAGCCGCCGGGTTGAGGATCACAAGAGGGGTACCGAGGGATGCCGGAGTCTCCATAACGCAACCTCCTCTACAGGGGTACAAATTAATATTGTAGAGATTGTATCACGGTATGGCAAGTGCGACAATATCAGCGTAACAGCCAGGCGCGCAAAGCGAGAATAAGCAGCCCGAGCAGACTTATGCCGGCGAGAACGAACCAGGCGACGGGCGGGCCACCGACGGCGGCGCCAACGATGGGGCCGTAGAAGGTACCGGCGGCGTAACCGGCGAAGAGCAGGCCAAAGGCGGAGTTGGGAGCATCGGGCGCGCTGGTAGCAGCGAGGCGCGAAAGGACACCGGCAGAGCCGCCGAAGCCCAGCCCGGCCACCAGCGCGGCCAGCAAGATGATAAAGCCGCTGGCGGGATTGAGCAGCAGGAAGGCGGAGAGCAAGATGGCAGCGAAAATAGCCAGGAAGACGCGATTAACGCCGAAACGGTCGGAAGCCGCGCCGGTAAACAGGCGACCGAGGGCATTGCCGAGGGCCGCGCCTGAAACGGAAAAGGTGGCGATCCAGAGAGCAAAATGCAGGCTGCGCGCATAATTTGCCAGAATGACGAAGGAGTAGGCGCCGAGGGGCGCGGCAGTCGCTTCCAGCAAGAAGCCTGTCCAGATGGGGCGGCGCAGGAGCAACTGGAGCGGCGAAGGCCCTCTGGAAACACCAGTATCTTCAGTATAATGGGGACGAGGAATGGCCGGAATGACGAGCAGGGCAGCGGCAGCCAGCAGCGCCATGCAGCTACCGAGCAGGCGCAGGGCATCGATCCAGCCGAGGGAGAAGGCTAGCTGGCTGACAATGGGAACCTGAATGACGGAGGCAAAAGCATAGCTGGCTGTGAGCGCACCGCCGATGGTGCCGATGCGCCGGGGCAAAACGTAGCCGCCAGCCGCCAGCAGGCCCGCCAGCACGATGGCCCCGCCGACGCCGAGGGCCAGAAACGAATAAAAGAGAAAAAAGGTGAAGCCGGTGGGAAAGAGGAAGGAGACCGCATAGCCTATCGCCAGCAAGCCCACAGCAATCCAGCACAGCAGGCGCGGCGGGTAGCGATCCGCCAGCCAACCGGCCACAATGATACCCAGCCCGTAGCCGAAAGAGACGCCTGAGAAGACGGCGCTGATGACTAGCGGCGTCCAGTGATTGTACTGGCGCACAAAAGGTACGACCGCGCCCCACGTGTAGGAGACTCCGAAAGCGAACTGCACAATCAGCGCCGGTATCACCACGCGCATAGCTGAAAACGACACTTCCTGCCGGGCAAGCGTCGAAATCTCTTCCCCTTCCACATCCATAAGAGCGTATTCCAGTCTATGCTATTCAGTTGGAGAGACAATCACTGTCACACCATCCGGGTCTTGATAGACGCCTGGCTTCAGGCCGGGGCGCGCAATTTCATAGAAATCGATGCCGCTCACATCCGGTTCCACCGGTCGCGCATTACGCCCATTCCAGACATTGAGGCCAAGATGGTGGTGGTAGCGATCCCAGGACATGAAGTACGCCTGGTTGGGAATGCGCGCCGTCGCATCCATGCCCAGCGTCTGGTAAAACTCCTGGCTGCGATCCAGATTGCCCACGTTGAGGTGCATGTGGCCGAGGCGAGAGTCGGCGGGGAAGCCCTCAAAGGGTTGCGCTACATTGAGTAAGGCATTCGCCCGCAATGGCAGCGTTGCCATGCCAATCTCGTTGCCATTCCAGCGCCAGCTTTCACGAGGACGGTCGGCATACACTTCGATACCATTGCCCTCCGGGTCGCTCAGGTAGAGCGCCTGGCTGACAAGGTGGTCGGATGCGCCATCTATGGGGATATTTTGCTCCAGGCTGTAGCGCAGGAACGAGCCTAACGCCACCTCGCCCGGTAGCAGCAGAGCAAAGTGGTAGAGTCCGGCAGTGCGCGGCGGGCGCGGGCGTCCTCCGGGCAGTTCGCGCAAGACCAGCACCTCCTCCGGCCCGAAACCGAGGCTGACCGTCCCCTTCTCGCTTTCATCGCGCACAACGGCAAGTCCCAGCTTTTTATAGTAATCTACGGTCGCATTCAGATTCAGCACCCTCAAGCCAACGCGGCGCAGCGGCCACGCTATCTTCCTGTTTTCCTGTGCCGCAGATTCGGCACTGTTCGCATGTATCGTCATAACATAATCCTTTCCCCGCCCGCACGTTTCGCTATGCGGCAGGAGCATACAACTGGTCGGTTTTCGCGGCCATGATAAAGTCGTTGCGATGCAGCCCTTTGATCTTGTGTGTCCACCATGTGACCGTCACCTTGCCCCACTCCGTCAGCAGTGCGGGGTGATGGCCCTCCTCTTCGGCAATCTGGCCCACACGATTGGTAAAAGCCAGCGCATCGACAAAGGTCGGGAAGGTGAAGACTCGTTCCAACCGCTTGATGCCATCGCGTTCCACCACGTGCCATTCAGGAACCTGCGGCAGATAAAGCGCCAGTTCCTCATCTGTGACTGTCGGCTCTCCCTTACGGCAGGCAACACACTTCATTGATCGCAAATTATCCATCTTGCCAGCCAGCCTTTCTCTCACTTCAAGAGAATCTATCACACACTGATATCTGACAGGTTTGCAATGCCACTATACAAAAGGAAGTGACCCTTCTATTGTATCATAGAACACATCAGGGCATAACTTTCATCCTTATATGCCATGCCATAGAAAAAGCCCATGGACATGTCATGCTAAGCGGGGGCGACATGACATGTCTATGGGCGAGACGGCTTTTACGGCGCGGTTCAGCGGCCCGGAGCGAGCTGGCGAGGGCCGGGGCGACCCTGCTGATCGCCCTTGCGCTCAATCCTTACCAACATCGCTTTAGTGGTTTGCGAACAAACGCGGGCCTATACTACACTTCCCAGAAGCGTTCCAGACAGACGGTTTGCACGGGGCGGATGCCGTGTGTGTAGTTGTACATGTCGCGGCGCATGTTCTGGACGCTGCCGAAGTTGATTTCCACCTGCGAAGCATACATCTCGGATGCCTCTTCACGCAGGGGCAGCATTTCGGACATTTCTACGTAGGCGGGTTCCAGCGCGCCTCCCATCTCTTGCAGGCGGGCCTCCAGCGCGCCCGGTTGCAGCACATAGGGGAAATCTTCGTAGAAATTGACGGCTGCTTTGCGCTGCACGAGGCGGTCGGCGGCGGAAGCGACAATCTGGTGGTCGACATGGCGGCCCACGCCCAGCGGCGCATACCAGACGGTATCGGGCAGCCGCTCCTGAAGGGCCAGCAAGTCCTGCGCCAGCTGCCGCTCGATCACGAGGTCGGCAGAATTGACCTCGCCGCCGATCAACTGCTGGCGGTTGGCATAGTAGCCGGGGCTGCCCCGGTACATGGCGTCGAGGTAATCGAGCCAGAGGTAATCGCACTTCAGGAAATCCATGGCGGCGGCATCTTCCTTGCGCCGGGCTTCCATCACAACGGTCGGGTCCTCGTGGAAGCCCATCTCCTTCTGTATCTGTAACGCGAACGGGCTGAGGCGGTGTCCGGTGGGGGGAATGCCCGCGAAAACGGTAATGATCAGCGGGCGCAGGCCGGTGCTGACCTGCACGGCGAGCGTACCACCGCAGGAGTAAACCACGTCATCCAGATGGGGCGAGAGGAAAATGTGCCGGTATTGCCTGCCTATCTCTTCAAAACTGTTGAGTCGCAATGCTGTATTCCTCCAGATAAATAATAGTCAGTCCATCATCGTTTTGCGAACGGTTTACCAGAGCAAACTGGCTTCTGTATTCGTTCCCAATTATAATCCTCTGGCGCACAGGAATTCAATCAGGGCAGCCTGACCCCATTCTCTGTCTCATCCACCAGCCCATCTTTTGCCAGCCCATTGACAAGTGTTTGCAGCCAGGGCAGGTCCTCGTCGCTGAAATCGGCTTTGATGTGCGGGCCGAGCGCGGGCAGGGAGATGCGCTGGCCGTTAGGCAGGGAGCGCAGGAAATCGACGACGCGACCCCGGAAATAGCGATTGGTGGTCTTGAAGGGCTGCGTCTGATAACCGGCCTTCTTTTCGGCTACCTTGCGCAACTGGCGCAGCACCGTTCCCGATGGAAAGAGGCTGTACTCGCTCATCTCGCTATAGGCGCGGCATGCCGTTTGCAGAGGGCAACTGACGCACTGTGGGTTCGCGCTGGTGCAAATTGTTGCGCCGAGGTCCATCAAGGCCTGGTTCCAGTTGTAGGCTTCTCCGGCGGGCAAAACCTGCTCGGCCAGCGCAAGCATCTGCGCCTCATTGAGTCTGGGCGCGGGCTGTTCCAGGCCCAGGAAGATACGGTGCAGCACGCGCCGGATGTTGGTATCGACGGTAGCTACCTGCTTGCGGTAGGCAAAGCAGGCAATGGCCCCGGCGGTATAGCGGCCAACGCCCTTCAGTTTGAGCAGTTCGTCGATGGTATCGGGGATGCGTCCATCGTATTCGGCGATAACCTGGCGAGCGATGGACTGCAGGCTGATGGCGCGCCGGTTGTAGCCAAGCGGCACCCAGACGGAGATCACATCGGCGGTCGAGGCGGCTGCCAGGTCGGCCAGCGTGGGGAAGGCGGCCAGAAACTGCCGGTATTTGGGCAATACGCGCTCTACCTGCGTCTGCTGGAGCATAATCTCAGAGACCAGAATGGCGTAGGGATCACTGCTAGCGCGCCAGGGCAGGTCGCGTTGCTCAACTGCGTACCACTGCAACAAAATGGAATGAACCCGCGCGAGATGCTGTGGCGCGGGCTGGAAAGAGAGCGAGGATGTATGCATGCTATGGTAACTTCAAGAGGTCGTGTGCGTTGGTTCCGACTTGCTCTCAGGCTCTTTCATGGTGTCGTCTGCCTGCTCGCGGCGCTTGCGAGCCAGCAATGTAAAGAGCGTTTCTCCCCCTTCTTGCCAGCATCTTGCTTCAGGGGATGGCAGATTCTCACAGAGGATCCAGTCGTTGGCGTCGACCAGCACATGCCCCTTGATGCATTTCGCATACATAATATGCTCGTTTAACTCAGGATCGCCCGGCTTGATACGGGGCGAAGCAATCTTTGGAATAAAAAATTTACACCACGGCACTGTAATATACCTTCCTTATTGCAAGTAGTTGGTATCCATCCCCTGACGAAATAGCTACCACCGGGTCTCGCCCGCTATTTCGGTGTCTACCGTAGCAGGGAGACCGTTACCCCCATTATAGCGCATTCCCCGTACTGGAATCTAGTGACCGGTTGCTCTCTCTTTTCAACCCCTCTATGCTCTCCACGCACAACCACGCGGCCCGCATCCCGAATCCGCGCTTATCGATCTCGATTGGACGGATGCGTCGCGCATTTTTCAGGTAGATGAGCATGCAATAGTTTTTATCCCTGAATCGCAGGGAAAGGCATTGCCGCCGGAGCTACGCGCGGCTGGTGATGACGCAGCGCAGCCACCAGGTTCCCGTCTGAAACGCTGCGATCAAGTAGAACCAGGCCCAGGGCTGGTGCAAGACACCGTAGCTGGCGACCATTGCCAGGAAGAACAGGCTGGCGAGCGCGGCCAGTTGCTTCAGGTGCCAGTTGCGCTGGTACCAGCGAAAGCTCCACGTGCGGCTGCCTCGATAGTACCACAGGACAAAAATGGTAGCCGAGAGCAGGCCACTGATGCCGATACCGCCCAGCGCGGCCAGGAAATAAGAGAATATGATCGTATCCATGTTCGTTGTCTCTGGTCTGCTTCCTGCCGAACTGCCACAAAAGTACCGCATCTATTATAGCATGCTATAACGCTGTAGTGTATACTGAAAACAATATGTGTTGCCCTTATCAGGTGCTGGCATAATCAATTTGATGGAGTTTAGCGTGTTTGCGGAAGAATTACTGGCGCTGGATGCCGATTCGTCTCTGTGGTTGCCTGTACGCCCGCTGCTGGATGCCGCGCTCCGACTTTCCCGGAGCGATGATAATTACTCATGGCATGGGTGGAGCAAGCGACAAATCGACGATTTTTTGGGCGGACTTCCCCCACATTGTTCGCTGGTGGTTGCTGTCTGGGAAAGCGAAGTGGGAGAGGGAACCGGGAGTGTGTTGGAACCTGAGCAGCTTTTGCTAGGCGTGGTCTGTGAGGTAGTGGAAGGCGAGATCGCCTCATTGCGCACCTTTGAAGCCCTGACTGCTGGTGGCCTCAAGCCCGCGCAGCAACTGGAGCCGGGGATAGGGGACGCATTAGAGATTATGCGCCACGCGAAAGCGCAGGTCGCGCCGGTCGCCTGGGCGCTTTTTACTGATCGCATCACCTGGAACGAATGGCTGCTGGCTGCCGGAGACGAAGAAGGCGGCGTAATAGATAAAGGCGCCCTGCTGGCCTCGTTTGCCGCAAAAGGACGCTGTGTGCTGATGGGAAGCCAGGCCGCTTACCGCCATCATGGTATGTGATGAAAAAGGAACTCTATGGAAGAATCATTGACCCCTCTTATCTGGAACCCGATTTTGCGCCAGTACGTCGTCAACGCGCCTCACCGTATGAACCGGCGCGAAGGGACGACCGACTGTCCCTTCTGCGCGGACATCACCGCAGGCAGGGTGAGTCCTGAGACGCAGGTCTGGCTGCATCCCAACGACTTCCCGCCGCTATTGCCCCCGGTGGGCGAGGCGTATGTCGTTATCTACAATCGCGAGCATAATCGTACCTTCACCCAGTTGAGCGTCGGCGAGGTTTCTGCCGTTACCCGCCTCTGGCGCGACCTCTACCGTGACCTTGCCGCGCGCTACCCCACCGTGATGATTTTCGAGAACAGCGGTGAAGCCATCGGGCAGACGCAGCACCACCCGCATGGTCAGGCGTTTGGCCTCTCTGTCATCCCGCCGACGCTGGAACGCGAGCTGGAGACCGTTGTGCAGGAAGAGACTGCCGGGCGCGGCTGCCCTTTCTGTCGCGTGCAGGCGGAACTCTCAGGCAGCGAATACGAGGTGGCGGCCAACGAGAACTGGCAGGCCTTTCTGCCGCCCTACGTCCGTTATCCCTATGAAACCCACCTCTACCCGCGCCGCCACGCCGCCAATCTGGCCGCGATGAGCGATCAGGAATTGCATGATCTTGCGGCCATCTTGCTGCAAGTCGTGGGTGGATACAACGCGCTTTCTGGGGGGTCAATGGCCCCCATGCCCTACATGCTGGGCATCCACCAGCTCGCCGACGACCGTTTTCACCTGCATGTCGAAATCCAGGCCGTCGGGCGCGCGCCCGGCAAACTGAAATATGCTGCATCCTCAGAATCGCTCTGGGGCCAGTGGACGAACGACTCGCGGCCAGCCGAAAAGGCACGGGAATTACGGGAGGCCATTGTGAAAGTGGGGTATGAGCATGGAAATGAATAAGCTGGATATGTTGCCACAGCCGGCCCGCGCTGCCGCAGAAAAATTTCTTATAGCCATGAGTGACGGCGTGGAGTATAGCAGCACACTGGGAGCGGCATGGGCGCCGGGACGGGTAAATCTGATCGGCGAGCATACGGATTATAACGAGGGCTTTGTGCTGCCCATAGCGGTCGACCGTGTGGCGGCTTTTGCCGGGCGTGCGCGTGCAGATCGGGTGGTGCGGCTCTGGTCTATGCACTTTCAAGAATACGCGCAGTTCACGCTTGAGGGCCTGCCGGCTTCGTTTGAGCGGCAGCGCGCCACGCTTCCCGGCTGGGCGCGCTACGTGCTGGGAGTCGCGACCGAACTGCGCCGCGAAGGTATACAACTCTCCGGTTTTGATGCCGTTGTCGGGGGGGATGTGCCGCTGGGCGGCGGCATGAGTTCGTCTGCCGCGCTGGAGGTCGCGACTGCTTATGCCTTTGCCTTATTTTCCGGAGGAGGGTTCACCATTGGCGCGCGGGGGGCAACATTGCAGCCAATGCAGGTAGCGGCACTTTGCCAGCGGGCCGAGCATATCGCCTCTGGCCTGCGTTCCGGCATTCTCGACCAGGCGGCTTCGTGTCTGGGCCGTCCTCAGCATGCCGTCCTCATCGATTGCCGCTCGCTGGACTATCGCTATTTGCGGTTTGACGCGCCGGAGCTGGCTCTGGTCGTCATTGATACCGGCGTGCGCCGCGAGCTGGCTTCCTCAGCCTATAACGAGCGTCGACGCCAGTGTGAGGAGGCGATGCAGCTTTTACGCGAGGCTATTCTACAACACGAACCTGGGGATGCGGCGGCGAAATCCATTCGCGCCCTGCGCGACATTTCCCCGCAGCAGTTTGCGCGTTACGGCTCTGTGCTGCCGGAAGTCTTACGCAAGCGCGCCGGTTATGTCATTGCTGAGGATGAGCGCGTCTTGCAGGCGGTGAAGCTGCTGGAAGAGGGCAATTTCGAGGCTACTGGCAGGCTGCTCTGGCAGAGTCATGTCGGCCTGCGTGATGAGTACGAGGTTAGTTGTGTCGAACTGGATACGCTGGTGGAGATTGCGCGCTCGGTGCCGGGCGTGCTGGGGGCGCGCATGCTTGGTGGCGGCTTCGGCGGCTGCACCATCAATCTCGTCCACACTTCAGCCGTCGAGCCTCTGCGCCAGGAAGTCGGCGAGCAATATGCGGCACGCACCGGTCTGCAAGCCAGCATCGACATCTGCCGCGCCGCCGGTGGCCCCGGCTTCGCTTTTCTGGCATGACACAACGTAAGGAGTATAAACTGTGAAACTGTTTCTTTCCACCGATTTTGAGGGGACAAGCGGGATTGTGGCGTGGGAGCAAATCATTGAGGGCAACGCCGAATATGAGCAGGGGCGAAAGCTGCTCATGGATGAGGTCAATGCAGTGATTCGCGGGGCGCAGGAGGCCGGGGCGACGGAGTTTGTCGTCAACGATTCGCACCACTACATGCGCAACCTGCATCCCCAGGACCTGCTGGGCAACGCAACGCTGATTACAGGCAAACATAAGCCCTTATATATGATGGAGGGACTGGATGCCAGTTTCGACGGCGTTTGCTTCGTCAGCTATCACGGCTCGATTGGCGCGGAACGTTCCGTTCTCTCGCACACCTATAATCCCGGCGCGATCTGGGAGGTGCGTATCAACGGCGAGGTTGTTGGCGAGTCCGGTATCAATGCTCTGGTTGCGGCCCACTACGGCGTCCCGATTATTTTTGTCAGTGGCGATGCCGTGACCGCGCAGGAGGCGGAGCGCATCGCGCCTCATGCTGCGAAGGTAGTTGTCAAGCAGTCGCTGGGTCGCTTTGCCGCCTCGAATCTCCATCCGAAGATCGCCTGCGAGCTGCTACGCGAAGGAGCGGCACAGGCGGTGAGCAACATTGAGGCCATGCAGCCTCCGCCTTTCAAGCAGCCCGTCGAGCTGGATATCACTTTTCTGGTAGCCGACATGGCTGAGATGTCGCAGTGGGTGCGTGGCGTCGAACGGCTCGGCCCACGTAGTGTGCGCCTCTCGAACGACAACCTGCTCGACCTCTACCGCACGTTCGTCACCGTCGTCACGTTGACGCGGGCGCTGGTAGACCGCTAGCAGATACGGACTATCCTTTATCCTGTCATCATGGCTTCCGCCATAGCCGCCTCTGACGTTTCGGTCTCTCCCGGTGTCGCCGGGGCGAGCGATGGAGCCTGGCGGGCGGCGCGGCGACGACTGCCCACGAATAGCGTGGCGATGATCGCCAGCAGGACGATGAAGACGGTCAGTCGGAAGGCATCCTGAATTGCCAGCATGAACGATTGTTGCTGGATCAGCCCGGCAATGACCTGTACTGCTGTGCTGTGCACTGCCTGTAAGTTTGCTCCCTGCGCTACCAGATAGGCCTCTAGTTTCAACAGGAGACCGGCGGTTGGCGAGCCGGGCGTGACCCGTTCGGCCAGGTGGCTGAAGTGTACCTGCGCCTGGGTCTGTACCAGCGTGGCCAGTACCGCGATGCCAAGCGAACTGGAGACGGCGCGCGTTACAGTGTTGATGGACGATGCCTGTGCCAGTTGCATGGGGCGTATCTCCGAGAGCGTGGCGACCGTCAGCGGTTGAATGGTGCAGCCGAGGGCGAGGCCGCGCAGGATGAGCATGGCCTGAATCCAGAGGTAGGGCGAGTAGATGGTCATGAACGAGAGTTGCCAGTTGGCAAGCGCCAGCAAGATCAGGCCGGGAATCATCACCGCTCGCACGCCGATACGGTCAACCAGCCGCCCGCCGATGATGACGCTCACCATCGAAGCCAGCGCCTGCGGCAGCAGGAGGACGCCGGCCTGGAAGGCGCTCAGACCGCGCAGGTTTTGCAGATAGATGGGGAAGAGAAATATGCCGCCGAACAGACTGAAGGTGACAAAGACATTGGCAATATTGCCTGCCCGGAACGGCCCGTTGGCGAAGAGCCGCAAATCCAGCAGGGGATGACCCCCGCGATTGGCGGTAATCAATTCGAGGGCGACAAAGATTGCCAGGAAGATCAGTCCGCAGGCGAGAAAGCCCAGAACAGTGGTCGATCCCCAGCCGTCTGTACTGGCTTCAGAGAGCGCATACAGAATGCAGGCCAGCCCGGCGGCAGAGGAGATGAAACCCGGTATATCGAAGCCGGGTCGCGCCTCTGGCCGGTACTCGTGTAGCAGTAGCGTGCAGAGGATGACGGCGAGAATACCGACGGGGACATTGATATAGAAGATGAACTGCCAGCCGGCGTAGGTCACCAGATAGCCGCCAAAGGTTGGCCCGATGGCGGGCGCCAGCAGGGCCGGGATGCCGAAGAAACCCATCGCCGTGCCGCGTTCCTGCGGCGGAAATTCGCGGAAGAGCAGGGTAATTGACAGAGGGAAAAGCGCGGCTCCGCCCGCCCCTTGCAGGATGCGGAACAGAATCAGCACCGGCAAACTCCAGGACAGCCCGCAAAGCGCGGAGCCGATGGTGAACGCCGCCAGCGAGATGATGTAGAAGCGTTTGATGCCGAACCTGTCGGAGAAGAAGGCTGCCGTTGGCGTGACCACTCCCTGCGTCAGGATATAAGCCGTCAGCACCCACTGCACGCTGTGAATATCCGCTCCGAATGCGGTTTGCAGGCGCGGAATGGCAATATTGACGATGGTCTGGTCCAGAATGCTCATAAACACGCCGAGGATGACCACCATCGCGACGATCCATTTATATGCCAGCCGCCCCTTGCCAGCGCGCCCCGTCTGTTCGTTGTACGCCTGAGCTTGCATGGGCAAAAACTCCTTACGATTTGACCGAATCCGGGTTGGTTATGGTGAAACGAGCGGTGGGCGACGGAGATTTTCCGCCGCTATCTCTACGAAAAATCTGAGTTCGTAATTGCCGATCTGAATGCGATCCCCGCTGCTGAGCGGGCAGCCAATGTCTGTTTCCACCGGAATTCGCTGGCCGTTGACGAAGACTCCGTTTGCGCTTTGTCGATCATAGAGGACATACAATCCCTCCTCGCGCCGCAGCAGAGCGTGGTGTCGTGAGGTCTTATCGTCGAAATCGAGCAGGATATCGCTGGAACCGGCGCGGCCAATCGTCAGTTCATCGCCTTCCAGCACCACTTTGCTGGTTGTCCCGGTAAAAGGCGAGAGAATAAGCAGGTGCGCAACCGCTTTTTGCTCGCATGGCTCGTGAGACGGCGTCGTTTCCTCAGGAGCTGATGCGGTTCTCTGTGGAGCCTGCTCTGGCTCTGGAATGGGCGAGAAGATATCGGGATCGGGCCGGGGGAGCGGCTCTGTTGTCGGCTCCGGTTCGGCTGGCGTGGTCGGTATTGGCGAAACTGGTTGTGGCTGCGGTACGGGTATGGGCGTAGGTGCAGGTAGCGGCTGTTCCGGTTCTGGAATGGGCGAGGTGATATCGGGAGCGGGCTGAGGCTCCGGTTTTTCAGATTCAGTATCAGGCGTTGTATCGGCCAGTACGGGTGTAGGCGCGGGTTCGACGCTGGTATCGGTTTCTGCCAGAGTAGGAGTAGCGGCAGGCTCGCTGATAGTATCTGATACAGCCAGCACGGGTGTGGCGGCAGGCTCAGCCGTAACGTCCTGTTCGAGCAGCACAGGAGTAACAGCTGGTTCACCTTCGGCATCATGTTCGGCCAGTACGGGCGTGGGGACAGGTTCGCTGATCGCATCTAGCTCGACCATAGATGTAGTATTGCGGTCGATTACGATCTCTACAACCTCTGCTGGCTCTGGTTCCTGTGGAAACACCGCAGGCTCAATTACTAAAACAGGTTCAGCGTCATTTGCATCTGTGGAAATCGGCCCGGCTGCAGGTGTTGTTTCCGTCTCGCTTTCTTGAGTTGGCTCAATGGTCGTTTGTGGCGCGAGATCGGGGGCAAATTCGGCCACCGGCTCCGGTTCTGGCTGTACGGGTATGAGCCGCGATGGACGGGTGAGCGTTGCAGCCAGCGCGTTAGCGAAGGCGTGCAGAGATGGATAGCGGTCTTCGGGATAGACGGCGAGGGCGCGGCGCAGTATCCCTTCCTGCTCGAAGGTGACTGCCGGATTGAACGAAGCCAGGGGAGCAATGGTCTCTGTCAGTTTCAGGTGTTCGATCTCTTCCGGCGAGCCGAGATAGGGTGGGCGACCCGCCAGCCAGAGGTAGAGGATGGCGGCCAGCGCAAACTGATCGCTGGCAGGCGTCAGGCGACCGCCGAGTTGTTCCGGCGCGGCAGTCAGGGGGAGCAGCGAAATTTTTGGCTGCCCGAAACGGCGTACAAAGTGTGCCAGCCCGACATCGGCCAGCAAGAAGGGAGCATGGTCAGGATCGCGTTCGACATTGGCGCCGCGCAGGACAAGAATGTTGCTCAGCGTCAGCGCCCCGTGAATGTAGCCCTGTTGATGAATGTATTCAAGCGTTTGAGCGAGCTGACAGGCATAGTGAATAGCCTCCGCCACCGGAAGCGGGGGACGAAACCAGAGGCGTCCTTCGTTGCCGAGCAGCGAGCCACTGCTCACATAGCGCCGGGCGACATACAGTTGCGTATCGATTTCACCATAGTCGACCACTTCTGCTAAATACGGGTGACGCAGTCGGCAGATACCCTGCATCTCGCGAAAAAACTGGCGGCGCGCCGCTTCTGCCAGCGTGGCCCAGGGGTGGATGAGCTTGAGCGCGGCCTTCTGTTGAAGCACCAGGTTCTCTACTTCATAACTTTCGCCCGTCACTCCGCTGCCCAACAGACGGAGAACGCGATATCGCTCAAATCTCTGACCTTCTATCAGTATAGACATACTGCAACCTCTCTCCTCCATCTTTTTGCTTTCAGTCGCTATTGTAACACACCCTGTATGCTGAGAGGTAGTCTATTGCTCAGATTGAGGAATATTTTCCTGTCCGGCTGTTGCCATTTCATCCTGCTCGTTGTCGGCCATTCTCGCAACCGCTTCCTGCGGCTCCTCATCATGATTCTGTCGGGTATCGATGTCCTGAGTCTTCTGTTCCTGTAGCAGGGTGCGTCTCCTGAACAGGCGGAAAGCTACATAGAGGGCGGCAATCAGCGCGACGAGGAAGAGCGCGCCGCCCCAGCTGAGCGTGCGGGCAATGGCCTCAACCTGCGCGAAATTGTCATGAAAAAAGCGGCCCGCGAAATAGCCGAGCAGACCGTAGATGATGGCCCAGACAATGCCGCCCGCCGCGTTATAGACCAGAAATCTGCGCCAGGGCATGTGATTGACGCCTGCCAGAAAGGCCGCCCACGTGCGAAGAATGGAGATGAAGCGCCCGAAAAAGACGGTTTTATCGCCGTGCCGCTGAAAAAAGCGTTCAGCCCACTCAAGATGTTCAGGTTTGAGGAATATGAAGCGCCCAAAACGCAGGGCGAGCGCGCGCCCGCCTGTACGCCCGACCCAGTAACCAAGATTATCGCCAAGAATTGCGCCCAGCGCCGCGCAGGCGATCACCACCGGTATCTGTAACTGGTGGTCGATGGCGGCATAGAAAGAGGCGAACAGCAGCATAGTTTCGCCGGGAAAGGGAATGCCGGTACATTCAATCATCACAAAGAGCGTCACCGCCGGGTAGCCCAGCGCATGCAGGGCATTTTGCAGCGTTTGCAGGGAAATCAACGCGGCCAGTGGTAGACCCGATCCTGTCCGCAGGGCCAGCCACGCGCCGGACAACCAGTTCATTCTCGCTCCTTTTGATACACGCCGCTCTTCGCCTGTTGCCATTATAAGGATAGGTATTGCTACTTGCAACATCTTTATTACTTACGAGGCCGGTGTGAGGAAAGTAGCAGATGCAACATGCTCTTCTTTGTCTTTTTCCACCACCTGCGCCCGCCAGAAGAGCAGGAGATGCCGCTACCAGCGCAGCAACAGGTGAAAGAGGATTCTCAAAACGGTCAGCCAGGTGGCTCTCCGTCCTCATCCTCTGTCGGCGCTCGTGAGATAGCAAGCGACTGAGTTATTGATGATTGTTCCGTTTCCGGTATGAGAAGTGTTTTCTCTTAATCAGTACCTGTCCGTGTGACTGCCAGCGGGTATTTCACGTTCATAATTAGTAGATCAAAATATTAGAAACAACGGAATATCCGTTTCGTGGGATAGAGAACGTATGTCTGAAAAAATAACCGGCTCGCTGCTTTCGGGTGTGGGCGAGCAAGACTGGCAGCTGGCGCGGTCAATTGCTTTGCTGGCGCGCAAGCGCCCACATATCATAGATATTTTGATCCTGGGGGCTATGGCCGCGCTCCTTTTCTGGGGAGTGAAGTATCAAATCGGGCTTTTTGGCCTGCTGACTGATGCTGCCCATTACCAGTGTTACGTCGTCGCTTTTTTGCAGGGAACCTCTGCTACCAGCCAGCTTCCAGTCCCTCAGTGTGAGTTTATGAATACGCTGGGGAAGATGACCATACCCGCAACGGTGATTTTGCATGATATGCAGGTGTGGCATCTGCCCGGCTGGTTGATCGATTTTGTCGCCGCGCAATCGGTAACGCAGCCATTTCACGCGCTGCCCTATGAATACCCGCTGCTTACCCTGATTCCTTTCCTGCTTGGCCTGACCGGGCCGCTGGCGTGGTATCAGACCACGTTTGCCTGCTGGATGATCCTGCTGGCTATCTGCCTGTACTTTCTTCTCAAACGGTATGTCTCATGGGGAGCAGCCATTGCCCTGGCGCTCTACCTGCCTCTGGGAAGCTGGATTACGCTGGCCGGTCGATTTGACCTCGTTCCCGCTTTCTGTACCGTTGTCGCGTTATTCTGCGCTGAGCGCGGGCGCTGGAAATGGGCCTTTACGCTGCTGGCGCTGGCTACGATGCTCAAGTTCTATCCTGCTGTGCTGGTGTTGCCCTTCTTTGTGGCGCAGCAGAGGGAAAGCGAAGATCGCTGGTATGCCTGGCGCCGTTTGCAGGGGCTGGTCGTCTTCGCTGCCGTCTGCATCGGCGTTGAGGTTCTCTCGCTCTTGCTTAATGTGCAGGGGACGCTCGCGCCGCTCAGTTACTTTGATACGCGCCCGATTCAGGTAGAGTCGTTCTCGTCTTCTATTCTCTGGCTGGCGAGCATCTTCCACATGCCCATGACGTTTGTCTATACCTATGGCTCGCTTAACGTTCTCAGCCCGCTCTCTTCTCCCGTTTCCGATCTGGCGCTGCTGGCCCTTGTTGCCGGATTGGTCTATACCTTCTGGCTGCAATGGCGCGGCAAATTTTCCCTGGCCCAGGCAACGCTGCTCACTTTGCTGGTTGTCATGCTCACCGGTAAAGTCTTCAGCCCGCAATACATGATCTGGATTCTTCCCTTTGTCGCCATCGTGGGCAGAAGCAACTGGAAATGGCTGCTCACCTGGGGTATCATCAGCCTGCTGACCACCTTGATCTACCCCTTCATCTACGATCACGCCGGCCACATCCTGCTGGTCGCCCTGCAACCGCTTTTCTACCCGGTAGTCACCCTGCGCAACATCCTGATGCTCGGCGTAGTGATTGCCCTCTTCTATCAGGCAAATCGCTCCCATCGGCACGGAGCATTAACAACAGAAAAGCATGCAGGTGAGGCTGTGAGAAACCGCATGGCGGTTGTGTAGGGCAACCTGGCCAGCCTCCTCAGACCCCATTTTTGCTGCCTTCAATATCCATATTCTCAAGCGGAAGGGGTGTTTGCTCTGGAGCTTTTCCGTTCCATAGCTCGGCCGGGAAGAAGGTATCCTTGAGGAAGAAGGCAGTGAGAAAGGCTAGCGTTGGCGGGCCGAAGATGAGCAGCGGCGTCAGGGGAATCCAGAGGCCAGAGGGCCGGTAGCCGTTGAAGAGATAGACGAGCAGCGCCGAGGCGGAAGCTGTCAGCGCAAATGCAATCAATCCCCAGCTCAGGCGCTCATAATGCATGGGCAGCAGGATAACGGCCATACCCGCGAGCCAGACCAGATACGAGGGCTGAAACCAGGGCGTGATGAGCAGTACCGCCGACAGAATGGCGAGCGCAAACAGGACCAGTCTGCGCATTGTTGCTGCCCGTCGCAGTGATAATCCTGCCATGAGCAGACCGGCAAGGATAACGACCGCGCTCAGCACATCCCATATGCCGCGCTGGCTGAGTATGGCTGCGAAGCCTGTCGGGTTGCCATGCGCGGCATTCCATTGCTGGATAGCCGCCAGTATCGACCCCTGCGCAAATTGTGCCGGGGGCGCGGAGCGAAAGCTGGCGATGATCTCCGGTACGCTGTGACCAAGCCAGAACGGCCCGTACAAAGCGGACGCGACCAGGCCGCTTACCACTATCCCTGAGAGGGAGATCGCCAGCGGCATCCGCCTGTCTGTGACTGTGTTTGAGGAAGTCGATGCGCTGAACGCTTTGCAGGTGAGCAGGATCAGAAACAGGATGACGATGGGCGCAACGAGTGGCTGGATGAGCGCAGCCAGGGTGAAGACGATCAGTGGCGGCAGGTAGCCGGTAGGGCGCAGGAACTGGCTGTTTTCTGCCTGCATGCCCAGCAGAACTCCGAGTAGCAGAAAGGTCAGGACGAGGGCATCATTGTGGCCATTGAGACAGGTTTCCATGAGGATAAGCGGATTCCAGGCGTAGAGCAGTGTGCCGATGGCGATGACGCGCGGGGAGCGTCCGAGTTTGCGCAGAATAGCCGCCACCAGGACGATATTCACGAGATGTATGGCGAGGCCAAGCAGGCGAAAGGTGAGAATGTAGCGAAGAGGGTGGCTGGTGGCAACTTTTGCTACAAACGTACAGACGACCAGCCAGATCGGGCCGTCGGCGGCGGTTGCACTGCGCCAGGTGTCGAAAGCGATCAACGGATTTTCCGGGTGCGCTGTGGGAATGACGAAATAGGGGTTGGCATGATAGGCCGAGATGGTGAGTCCGTAATCGGCATAGGTAAAAATGTCCGGCGACAGGAGTGCGGGAGCCAGCACGAAAATCAGGCCCATCGGGATGGCGGCAAGGACGATAAGCGGCAGAACGAGCGTGTTTTTGCCGTTTGCGAGTCGACGTTGCAGCACGATTGCGCTCAATCCATAGATGGCGAAGGTCAGGGCCAGCAGGACGATCAATTCAAACGTGCCGGTACTCTGGCGCGAGATGGCGGCATTCTTTGCCATGTGCAGGTTGGCAGGCAGCCAGGAACCCCAGAAGGTCAGCACATGATTCGTTTGCACCTGCGCGAAATGGATGGTGCTATACAGCCTCTGGAGCGGCGTGATGCTGATAAGCAGGCAGTAGATATACGCGAGCGCGGTCACTATCACGATGCCTGTGGCCGCGCTTCTGAATTGTACGAATAGTGATGCCTGCTTGATTGTTGCAACTGGCAGCTCCTGCTGCTCTTTTCCCCTGTCCTGAGCCATAAAAACCTCTCTCATATATTTCCCACTCTTATTCTAGCCCATTCACAGGCAGAAGGGGGAGAGTACGTGCTGCTTTTGCCTCCTTTTTCGGTGGAAGTGTATTTCAGACCATCCAGCGATTCATCACAAAGAGGATGCTGAGGGTAGCCTGCAAGGCCGGAAAGCAGAGCATGATCGCCTGGTGTAACCGTCGATGCTGGATGCCGAGCATGGCAAGGGTGATGAAGCCGGGAAACATTTCCAGCACGAAGCGTTGATTGGATTGCAGCGCATCTGCCTGTGTGGTAGCCGGACTCATGAGATAGAACAACAGCAGGACGGCTATCCACAGGGTATAGACGGGCCGCAGCCTGCGTCTGCCCAGGAAAGCCAGCACGATGAAGCCCAGCGTGGCGCTCAGGTCGAGGATGATGTGCGCCTGGCTGAAGGAGCCAAAGGGCTGGAACCAGAAGAGTTGCAGGAAGGCTAAGAAGAGGCCGTACCAGGGCCATGAGGTGTGCCTGGCCCAGCGCACCTGCACTGAGGCAAAAGCCAGGAAATCGCCGCTTGCCTGCCAGCAGAAGATACAGTAGAGGATGGTGCCGAGCGGAATCAGGACAATCGGCAACGCCTTCAGAATGAAACGCTGGCGAGAAGCCATAAAGCTGTCACGGGAAGACCAGAGTTCGTAGAGATATGGCAGGACGAGCAGGACGCCGATCGAGCGGGTGAGCGAGGCCAGAAAGCCCAGAATGCCGACCAGCCACCACTGCTGTCGGCGCATCGCCATGAATGCGCTCAGCGTCAGCAGCAGGAAGAGCGATTCATTGTAGGCGGCAAAAAAGAAAAAGGCGGTCGGGAAGATGCACAGATAGAGCAGCGTGCGCCGCCCCACCAGCTCTCCACCGGCCTCTGTCGCTATCTGGTACAGCAGGAAGAGCGATCCTAACAGCGCGAAGTTGCTAATCAGCGTGGCGGGCAAGAGATAGTTGCCGGTGAGGCGACCAAATGGCCAGATGAGCATGGGAAAGAGCGGAAAGAATGCGAGATCATCGCGATTCTGATAGCCAGACTGCGCAATGGAGACGTAATGAACGGCGTCCCAGTGTTCCCAGCTTGAGAACAACGCCACTACGTCTACCGGCGTGCTGGTGTAGTTCGGGGCCGTAAACAGAATATAGGTAAAATACGTAATGATGAGCAACAGCACGCGCGTGCCGCTAAAAAGCCAGAGAATATCGCGAACGGGAGCCTGTTTCATAATCTATCTTACACCTGTCTGTCTGAATTATCGCTGAATGCTGGCGCGAGCCATAATAAAGCAGTAGGTGGTGTTGCCACCCATGACGATATGGACGATGTGGGAACGCCAGGGCGCAGGGATGCTATAGCCACGCTGGACAAGATGCATGGGCCAGACCAGGTAATCATAGGGAAAACTGGGGTCAGTCGGATGCGCCTCAAAAAAGCGCAGGCGACCCGCGAGATCGGGATTGTATGTATTCCATGAAACATCATAATAGCCTGTGTCTAGCGTCTGCGGCAGGGCCACCAGCCCGACTGTTCCCGGTTGGCCCGTGTGAGCCAGCAGCCAGATGGCTGCCTCTCGATAGGCCGGATATGCTACCTGCAAAACGTCGTTCTCGCCGTGAAATACCTCGCTGGTATATCCCTCCGCTCCCGGCACCGTTAGTAGTCCGAACAGGTGTGGCAGCGCCAGCAATCCAACCATTGCCAGTATCGCCGCTTTCCTGTGAATGCGCGCTTTGCGTTCTGGTTCCAGCGTTCTCTGCGTCGGCACCGGTGCCTGTATCTCTCTTCTTTTCCTGTTGATAGCAGGGAACGAACCGCGCCGGTACCCCAACAGGACAGCCATTCCTGCTGCTCCACAGAGGGCCACCGGGGCCGAGAGCGGCAGGTAATAATGTGTGCCAACGGCGATATTCAGCAGGCTGAACATGCCGAGCATGGCAAGCAGCCAGATACAGAGAAAAGCCTTGCTGGCTATTTCCGTCTCCGGCACGTGCAGTTTGCCAGCATGAAAGCGCATAAGTCCTACCAATGCATAAATAACGAAGAAGGCGGCGGGAATGGTCACAAAAACGCTCATCTTGGCGAAAATGATGTAGAAGATTGCCCAGTGTGGGACATGCCCGCTATACTGCCCTGCCAGAAAGGTCAGGTGTCCGTCGACCGACTGATGCCATTCAAAGAGAAAGCTGCGCGCTAATAGGGTCGGCGGGTTGCGCCAGATGGCCGGGTCGGCAAAGAAGAAGGTACCCACAGCGACCACAGCGGAGGTAAGCCAATCATACCAGGGAATGGTCGGTCGCTGCTCGCGGGGGAGTCGCAGAGGCAGCACGAAATAGTAATAGACGAGAAAGAGGATGATGGCAGGGAGAGCCAGCGCGGCTGTATACTTGCTTGCTACTCCCAGCCCGAACAGCGCGCCGACCAGCAGATACAGGCGCGGCTGCCTGATGGCGGGCCAGAGCAGCAGGTAGGCGACCGTAATCAGCAAGGTCATCGTTGTGTCAAGGTAGGCGAGGGCGCTGAAATAGGCCAGCCAGGGGCTGAAGGCCAGGCAAAGCGCCGCCAGCAGCGCCACCACGCGCCCACATGGTTTGCGCCCAAACCAGTAAATAGCGGCGATAAGCAATGTTCCGCAAATCACACCGGGGATGCGTGCCGCGCCGAGATTGCTGGCAACATGCCCCATACGCGCGTTCATAAACAGGCTGAGTGCGATGAGCAGCTTGACAAACGGCGGGTGTTCATAATTGTAATTCCAGCCAGCCGATGTAAAATTCAGATGCAGCAGAAGCGGGAAATCCATTTTCGCGGCAATAATATAGATCGCCTCATCTGTGACCAGATCAAGTTGCCGGGCCAGCACGATGCGCGGGATCAACGCCACGATAGCCACCCCTGCGAGCATACACCCATCAACGGCACGAAGATCGCGTGGCTTCCTTCCCATGCTTCCCTGTGGCTGCCTGGCTGGCTGTTCTACAACCGTTTCCTGCTGCCGAAGGCCATCCTGCGCGACTGTTCCGGTCAAACTCTCAAGGATATCCATAGCAATTTTTTTAGCACTGCCCCCACATAAAGTATGTATAACTGCGGAAACAGTATAGCATGCTGGCCGGAAGAGCGTCGAACAGGTAGTACCAATGGAAAAGCTGATTTCCTCCCCCTTTTATTGTATCATCTCCTGCGCGTGTCATCTTAAACATGGAAGGTGCTGATCTGGAAGGGGGAGATATATTAGTCACCTCCTTTACTGACCCGAACTGGACACCATTGTTTGTATCTATACAAGGTCTGATCACCGAAGTTGGTGGACTGATGACCCATGGAGCAGTGATCGCACGGGAATATGGCATACCGGCGATTGTCGGGGTAGAGAACGCTACCAGACTGATAAAAGATGGGCAACGCATTCGCGTGAATGGAACAGAAGGGTATGTAGAGATTCTGGAATAGAATAGGGGCGACCGCAAGATCGCCCCGGTAGTCAGCTGGTTGCCCTGCTGGCGAGGTGAAGTAACAGCGTTACTCGGCCAGCAGTTCCTCGATTTTCTGTTCGATATCTTTTGCCGTCGGGTAGAATGCCTCCTCTTCGGGGGCGTTGTAGGGGGCGGCGGGGGCTGGCAGGGCGGAAATCAGCGCCGGTGTGGCGTCCAGATCGTAGAAGCAGTTCTGAACAATCCACGAGTGAACATGGCGACCGAAGCTGGTGAAATCGGCCTCTTCTGTCACCACGATCACGCGGTTGGCCTCGCTCACCGCCGCCTTGATGGTCTCTTCATCGAAGGGCATAAGCGTGCGCAGATCAACCACGTCGATGGCACCGCCATGCCGGTTGACGATATCGGCGGCGGCGGTGCAGGCTTCCAGCACCATCGTCCCCCAGCTCACAATCGCCATCTCTGGCCTGCCTGTACCGATGCGCATGCGGCGCGCTTTGCCAATGGGCAGGGTGTAGTATCCATCCGGGACGTTCCAGTATTCAGCAATGGCCTGTACGATATTGCCATTGCTATCCTTTGGCGGCTCGGAACGATAGAGGCGTCCGCGTTCCAGGAACGTTACCGGTGACTGCGCCCGTGCCGCTTCGAGCATCAAGCCCTTCGCGTCGAACGGGGTGGCGGGGCAGATGGTAATCATGCCCGGAATGGTGGTGAACCACATTTCGCCCGCGTTGGAGTGACCGAAGGCGCCGCCGCCGGAGGCATTGCTGGAGATGGGGCCACCGCCGCCGCTGCCGGACTTGGTCCGCAGTAACAGGGGTACTGTCCAGTCGCCATAGCTCTGATAGGAGACGCGAGCAGCCAGGCGAATAGTCTGGGCTGCCGACTGGTGATAGTCCACGAACTGGATTTCAGCGCAGCGGGCCTTGCCGTCGATCATGCCAGCGCCAGCCGCTATGCCAACAATCAGTTGCTCGTTGAGCGGGCTGCTAATGGCGCGGCCTGGGAACTGGGTCACAAGGGTCGCGGTCGCGCCGAAGACGCCGCCTTTAGGGCTGCCCACGTCCTGTCCATAGACGAAGAAGTAGGGGTCGCGCTGCGCCAGTTCCGCCAGCGCCTCATTGATCGCGGCCAGCATCGTGATGGGGCGTTTTTTGCCGCGCGGCGTATTTTCGCGCCACTGTGGGATGTGGATGACATGATGCAGCACACGCTCCGCCGTCGGTTCCGGCTCCTGAAGCACCTCATGCTCGATCTGTTCCAGTTCCGCCCGCACCTCTTTGCGGATGCGCTCGATGTCAGCTTCCTGAAGATAGCCGTTTTCGACGAGCCAGATGCCAAAATTCTTCACCGGGTCTTTCGTCGCCGTTGTGAACTCGATCTCCTCTTTTTTGCGATAGGTTTTGATGTCCGTACTGCTGGAATGGGGGTCGAGCAGTCCCAGGCGCAGGTGCATCAGGGCCGACCCCTGCCCGGAGCGCACATGCTCGGCAAGGCGCAGCGCCGCCTGGTAAGTTTCCATTGTGTTAGTGCCGTCAATCTCCTCGGCATAGAGGCCACCGCCTTTTGCCCATTCTACCAGGTTGCCGCCCCACTGCATCACAGAAGGGGTGGTGATAGCCCAGCCATTGTCCTCGACGACGATCAAGACGGGCAGCTTATGCACCGACGCCTGGCGGAACAGGACATTGAAGTCGTTGGTGGCCACCCCACCATCACCTGTGCAAAACAGGACGATTTCTTTGCTTTGATGGCGCTGCAAATCGAAGGCGACGCCGCCGGCGAACGGGGCCAGCGCGGCCACTTCGCTGAAGGTGGGGAGAATGCGAAACTGCTTGCTGCTGTAGTGCGAAGGCATATTGCGCCCTGCTCCCATCGGCCCGGTTGTGCGCGAATAGGCTTCGCGCAGCGGCCCTGCTCTATCGCCCGTGCGCTGCAACCACGCCGCCAGGTCGCGATAATAGAGGGAGAGCCAGTCATCCTCGCTCAACGCCGCCACCACAGCGGCCATGCTTTCATGGCCTGCGCAGCCGATATAAAAAGCAAATTTGCCCTGCGTCTTCCGGTTTTTCAGTAAGTCGTTCATACTGCGCGCTGTCACCATTGTGCGGTACAGTGCCAGCATATCCAGCGGCTGCGCTGGCGTGTAAGCTGCCGTTGCTTGAATATCTACTGTCATGCTTTCTCCTGCCTCCGTAAGTCTACGCTGACTTGCTGGACTAGAATCTCATTCACACATCCTGAGTCCATTATAAAATCCATTGGCGCGAAAAGCAATGTATTACGAGCGCGTTACGCCCATATGCTCATCAATATTGACTCTCTTCCACTTTTCTCCGCTCTCCATTCGGAAATCAGACTTTCCGGTAAGGTTATTGCTTCTCGTTCCCATTGCACCATATAATATGCAGGGTTGACACGATGAAAATGATGGGACGTAAGGGAAGCCAGAATAATTGTGAGTAGCAGAGAAAATTGCGCTGTATCGGCCTCTCTCCTGCGCGATCTGTATGCGCGCATGCTTTTTACGCGAGTGGTCGATGAATATGCCGGGCAACTGCACCGGCGGGGATTGATTGGCTACGTGGCGAGTTGTCGGGGCCATGAAGCCGTGCAGGTGGGCAGTTCCCTGTGCATCGAGGTAGGCGAAGATTTCACCCTTCCCTACTATCGTGATCTTGGTGTCGTTCTGACCATTGGCATGAGCGCCTATGAAGTATTTCGCACGTATCTGCAATCCGGTAATTGCCAGCGAGCGGAAAGCGCCGGTGACAGTTTGTCTCACTCCCAGGCGAGGAGCGAGCGTTACCGGGCGCTGCCCCACTGGGGATATCACAAGCATAACATTGTGACCGGTCCCGCGCCGGTTGCCATGCAGATTCTCCACGCCGCCGGCATAGCCTTCACCTGCAAACTTCGCAAAGCCAGCGCCGTGACCATCGCCTACTGCGGCGATGGCGCGACCGCCGAAGCGGATTTCCTGGAGGGCATCACTTTCGCCGCGCAGCATCAGCTTCCCGCTATCTTCATCTGCGAACAGGATTGTCCCCACACTGATACGCATAATTCCTCACCTTCATCCTGCCTGCACAACCTCTCGCTTCCCGCCGGCCTGAAGCACATCGCCCTCGACGGCTCCAACATTGCCACCGTCTACACTACCATGCAGGCCGCCATGCAGAGTGTTCGCAACGGTCACGGCCCCATCCTGCTTGAAATGCGCCTCACTCGCCCTGGAGCGAACCGGCAGCCAGTCGACGAAATCGCTTCAGAAGCTAACGACCGTGATCCTCTGCTCTGCTGCCAGCGTCTCCTTGAAGAAGCCGGTGCCTGGGATGAGTCGTGGGCAACTCAACTCTACCAGCGTATCGTGCAAGAGGTCGAGCAGGCAATGCAGGACGCGCTGAGAGATTGCGCTGAAAGTCTTTGATGAGCTGTTGATAATCACTCTCTGAAAGAAGGAGGTACTGACAATGACCGAACTCTCTATCGCTACCGGAGATGGCTTTGCCCGTGTCACGCAACAGGGCGCCAGGTGGAACGTCAAAACGTCACTGGCGGGGAGTGGGGTGCAGTGCCTTGCCCATGATCCGCTGCACGAAGGAATGCTCTATGCCGGTTCGTATGGCAAGGGGATATTTAAGAGCAGCGATCATGGCGAACACTGGGAGAATGTGGACTTTCCGCAGCCCAACGTCTTCTCACTTACAGTAAGCCCCGCTGATGGCATGCTCTATGCTGGCTGCGAGCCGAGCATGTTGTTTCGCAGCAGGGACGGCGGGCGATCGTGGCAGGAGCTGGCTGCCCTGCGTAGCATTCCTTCCGCGCCGACATGGAGTTTCCCGCCGCGCCCCTGGACTTCCCACGTGCGCTGGATTGCGCCGAATCCGCAGAACGCGCAGGTGCTGCTGGTTGGCATCGAGCTGGGTGGGTTGATGTATAGCGAAGATGGGGGTGAGACGTGGCTGGATCACCGCCCCAACGCGCAGCGTGACGTGCATGCCCTTGCCTGGCATCCGCACGCTCCTGGTCGCGCCTACGAAGCGGGCGGCGGCGGCACGGCGTGGAGTCATGATGGCGGTAGAACCTGGCAACGCGTCGATGAGGGCCGCGACCGCAACTATACCTGGGGACTGGCGCCCGATCCCACCGACCCCGATACCTGGTATATCTCGGCCTGCCCTGGCCCACGTGAGGCGCACAATCCACACGGTAATGCCCAGGCGTACATCTATCGCTGGCGTGGCAACGGCCCCTGGCAGGCGCTTGCTGGTGGCCTGCCGCAACCGCTCACCAGCTTCCCCTACGCGCTGACAATTGCACCCGGCGAACTCTACGCCGGACTCGGCGATGGCCGCATCTATGCCAGCTACGATAGCGGTGAGAACTGGCAACAACTGGATTTGCAGGGTGACGCGCTGCCGCACGTTTCCGCGATGGTGATTGCGCAATAAAGTGTGATGTGAGCAGGGGCCGCGCATTCATTCAGGAATCATCAATGGGCAGATTTTGATCTTCTTCCGTGCTGGTACGCTGGGCGCGCAGGATGGCGCTTTGCTGGTTGAGCAGGGCGTCCTCCACGCGCTGGCGGTGTTTGGGCAGCGTGTTGGGGGGCAGCGCGTCAGGCGCGAAGTAGCGACACTCGCGCGTCTCCTCCGTCTCGTGCGGGCTGCCGTTTGTGACCTGGCAGCGAAATGCCAGCACCACTTCCTGCTTTTGAGGTTTAGAATAGATACCTACCAGTTGCCCGATTTCAACCTCAAGCCCTGTCTCCTCAAACACCTCGCGGCGCAGCGCCTCCTCGACGGTCTCGCCTTCTTCCATGCCGCCGCCGGGCAGATTCCACCAGTCGATATCGCGCCGGTGTGCCAGCAGCACCTTGCCTTCGTTGAAGATCAGCGCGGAGACAGCGATACGAAAGCATGCCGAACCGGACGCATGGCGGTCATGAGATGAGGCGTTTGAACCTGGGGTTTGTGTCATCTACTTTTCTCCTGTGCCAGACTGGATGGTTGCCAGCGCCCGCTGCGGGCAACTGGCAGCCAGTTCTTCCCTGGGTCTGCTAGAGCCTGTAGACAGTATACGCTGTATCATGCAGGACTTGCAGGGCAAGCTGATAAGCCTGTTCTTCGTCGATCTCGTCGGCATCGATCATTTCATCGAGAACCTGGGCGATGATGCTGCGACCCCGTAAGGCACCGGCCCAGTGCATTTCGGGGACGTTGATGCCGTCGGTGCTGTACATCAGCTTGCTGGCCGGGGCCACGCTCAATGCCTGGCGGGTGAAGGCGACCATTTCGAGTCGGTCGACGAAGGGGATAGTGTATGAGAGGTCGAGATAGGCGTTGGGGTAGACGGCTGCCAGGTAGGCTGCCAGTTGCGTGTAGGGATAGCTTTCATGCAGCAGCACCACCGGCATAGGCTGGTAATCGCTCCGTTGCAGGATCGGACGCAGGTGCAGGGGATTGCCCAGCCGCATATCGGTATCGTTATCGCCGTAGCCGGTGTGGAACTGTACCGGCAATTCTTGCATGGCGGCCTGCTGGAAGGCAATATGCAGCAGGTAATCGATGAGCGGCTTGTGGGCGATGCGCAGCCACCCCTGCCTCTTTGCCTGCGCGCTGGCCTCGTTAAATGAAGCCACCGCCTCGTCCTTGCTCCAGTCGGCAATATTCAGCCCGGTGCGATAGGCAACAATGCTTTTGAGGGCGCAGTAGCCACGTTCGCGCACATTCGTCAGCTCCAGCACATAGTGTTCGACCATCTCATCAAAATCGGCATAGTTGAGGATCAGTCGCTGCATGAGGGTTTCCAGGCGCAGCATTTTCGCGGCGCGGCAATGCCCAAGCTGCCCCAGCCGCTCAGGCGAGTAGCACTCGTCCGGCAATGGATAGGCGGGATCAAAGATGAGCGTGTCGATGTTGGCGGAGCGCAGCAGCCGTTCGATCAGGCTATCGGCATCGAGCCGGTTGCGGGCGAACAAAACATCTTCCTCAATGGGCTGACAGCCGTAGAACGTCGCCATCTGGCGCAGCATCCAGAGATAATAGACGGTATGGGCAACATGCCGCTCCGCGAAGCTCGGATGGCTGGCCTCGCTAAAATAGCCACGAAACTGCACCGCGTCCATATGCTGGTTCAGTAAGATGGGATGGCAATGGTTATCGACTACCGCAATACTCGTCAGGTCAAGCATGGGAAGCTCCTGTCTCAACTGGTGAGCTATTCCAATGTCCGCAAAAAAGGTGGCTGTTCGTCCTCTGATAAATCTGCATGCTCTCTCCAGGGTATTTTGATATGACGATGCGTGTGTTTTTTCATTGTAACCCCGCTCCCAGGCCGACCGCAAGGGTCGGCCCCATAGGCGTTCACTTCAGGCCGTGCGAAGGCCAGGCAGGCCAGCCGCCAGGGGTGGCCCTCCTCTACGCGGCGACTCCACAAGCCCTACGATACGTCCGTCTAGAGTAGGGCCACCCCTGGCGGCTGGCCTGTGGCGGCCTTCAGTGAACGCCTATGGGGCCACCCCTGGCGGCTGGCCTGCGGCGGTCTAGAGACGCGGCTCCCCAGGGGGCACGACCGCCGCGTCTCTCGTAGGGCCACCCCTTGCCGGTGGCCTGCGGCGGCCTTCAGTTAACGCCTCTGGGGGTGGCCCTACTATATGCGACCATTAGTGCATCTCAGGCGCATCTGAAGCGATGTTGGTAAGGATTGAGCTGCAAGTCGGCCACCAGGGTCGCCCCTGCCCTCGCCATTCATGCAGGTGAGCCGCGCTGTAACGGAGGGACATTGCGTTCGCAACACAACGTGCTGAGGGTGGATGTGGGCGTATATAGCAGGGTCAGCCCTCGCGGCTGGCCTGATGGCGGCGCGCAGTCATGGGAGATTGCTAATACAGAAGGACTGGCAATCTCCCATCTCATGCGTTATACTTTGTACAAATGTTCATCCAATGATGCAGAGGTGTGTCATGCTGGTTGCGTATGGGCCGGACGGTCAGCCGGTGGTGGCGGAAGAGACGCCGTTGGAGCAGTTGCAACAGTGGTCGCGGGACCGGCAGTTGTATTGCCCGAACTGTCGAGGCATCGTTCACCTGCGGGGTGGAGCAGAGAAGCGCACGCAATTGCATTTTGCCCATCAGAAGGGAGAGTGCGCGTGGAGTACCGAGGCGGAATCGGTGCGGCACGCGCGGGGAAAGGTGGTGATTGCCGACTGGCTGCGCGGGCAATTTCCACGGGCGACAATCACGCTGGAGGAGCGGCTGCCGGAGCCGAACCGCATTGCCGATATCTTCGTGATTCACGAGGATGACAGGCGCTGGGCTATCGAGTTCCAGTGCGCGCCGTTGGACGTGGAAGAGTGGCGGCATCGTCACCAGGCCTATCGCAGCGCGGGTATTCTGGACATCTGGATTATCGGCAACAACCGGCGCGAGAAGCAAGAAGCGTTTATCGAAGCCATCCTTGCCGAAGCGCGCGAGGTGTTGTTTCTCGATCCCCTGCTGACGCCGCCCGCGATCTGGCTGCGCTGGCCTGTGAGTCGCGAGACGGTGCAGCAATGGCAGGCTGGCAGCGCGCCTGCTCCATCGCTGGAAGGATGGGTTGGACGCCTGGGCTATGGGGCCGTGCTGCGCGGTCGCCTGCCCGACGTGCGCCTGGGCCAGCAGGGAGAACTGCTGCATTCCGAACGCCTGGCATTAGAGGAACGTGTCCGGCTGCTGCACCGGATGAGTACAGCAGCCGGGCCAGATGAAGCATTATTAGCGGACTACCTGCGCCAGCGCGTGGGCGAACAGGCATTGCAGCGCGTAATCATCCCCCTCTTTCGTGCCTACCTGCGCGACCCCGACCTGCTGCGCCGCTACAACTACGGGCGCGGGCGGGCCGCTGCGCCACTGAGCGAGGACGAGCGGGCGCGGGTGCAGAAGGCGCGCCAATGGCTGGCGAGTCTGGCGCAATATGGCTTCCCGCGCCCGCGCCTGCAAGAACTGGCCGCGGAAATCCCCTTCATCGGCCCCTACGCCGCCTTCGCTCGCTATGTCGAGATGCTGATTGCTCTGTGAATATCCTCGGACATGTCATGCTGAGCGGAGCGAAGAATCTCTGGCGGGCCACTTCTACCAGTGGGTGACCTCAGATTCTTCGCTCCGCTCAGCATGTCAGGGGCTTTCTCATGGCATTGCTATATACTCTTCAATATCTCGTTGGCGGCGCGCGCTCCCTGTTGTGCGCCGCCTTCCATGAAGCCCTGGAAGCTGATGGAGCAGTGTTCGCCGGCAAAATGGATGTGGCCCTGCTGCACGCGCTCGTAGCCGCTGAAGAGCGTGTACTGACCAACGAGCCAGCAGGAGTAGCTGCCGAGCAGGTTGGGATCGCCCGTCGGGTAGCTCAGGGTTGCCGTGCCGGTATAATGCTGCTTTGCCCCCGGCCAGACCTCTTCCAGTTGTTTGACGAAGGCCTGCGCATAATGTGCGGTCAGCGGGTCGGCGCTGGTTGTATATGGCCCATTCGGCCTGTAGGACGCCCCGACATGACCGCCGGTGAAGTCAACGATGATGCCGGTCTTGCCCGGCTGACCGCGCGTGACATCCCAGGTGTTCTGGAAGCCGATATCGGTATAGATATTGCCGTCGCTGATGCCCGGCCACGCGCCCGTGCCATTCCAGTAGCGCGCGTCGAACTGCAACTGTAATTTCGAGTTGGTGCCATAGCCAAGCTGCGTGATGGCCGTCTTTTTCAAGTTGTTGAAACCGGCCCTGCTGTAATCCAGTGTGCGCAGGACGCTGAAGGGAATAGCCAGCACAACGTAATCAAAGGTCTGCTGCTTCTCCCCGGCAGCTGTAGCGAAGGTGACGGTAACGGTCTTATCGCTGTTGGTTTCGATGGCGGTCATTCTCCAGTTGAGCTTCACCGAGCCTGGCGGCAGGCTATTAGCAATGGCCTGCGGTAGTTGCTGGTTGCCGCCGACGATATGATACCGCTCGTCTGATGAGCCAAAGATGCTGAAGCCGCTCGCTTTTGGCTGGAAACCGAGCAGGTAGACCAGGTTGAGCGAACTTTGCTCGTTCGTCTCGCGTCCGTACTCGATATTATAAGCGACATCGAGCAACTGCCCCATATTGGAGTTATGGCCGCCGGGAACATACTGCTCAATCCAGTCATAGAGGCTGGTGTGGTCAAGGTGATAGCCGAAAGCTGTGTAGTTATTGTAGAGAGTCGGGAAGGGAGCTTGCTTGAGTTGCTGTTTGAGTACCTGGTAGACTTGCTGAAAGTCCTGATCGGCAGTTTTTTGCAGGTAATATTTGCCGGCAAAGAAATAGGTATCCTGCGAACCTTTCGGCTGCGCCGCCAGCAGATCAACGGTCTTCAGCCCGAAGCGTTTGACCAGCCCCAGAATGGTTTTGTGGCCCGAATCGATCAATTCGCCGCACCATTCGCTGGTCTGCCCGTTGGCCCAGGTGGTGGTGTTGGAATGCATGCGCCCGCCGACGCGGGATGAGGCTTCAAAAACGGTTGATGCATAGCCAGCATCCTGAAGGGTGAGCGCGGCATTCAATCCAGCGATGCCCGCGCCAATAATACCAATCCGTGGCGCGCCAGCCGCGTCGGCCTTTGGAAAGCGCCCGGCGAGGGCAATCGGCCCGCCTACAGCAAGGCCAGCCGCCACCACGCCCGCGCCCTTGAGCAGGTCGCGTCGGCTCAAGCGCAACTGCCGTTCGTGCCGCACCTCTTCAAGAGAAACGCCGCGCTCATCGGCCTCCGCGTGTTCGCTTGCCATGCGCTGCAAAGCTTGCAAAAGAGGGGTACGTGCCATACGTGTCTTCCTCCTGCGTAAAATATGCCTTCCACCAGCCAGCGAGCATCCCGGTGGCGCTGGTAGCAGGCAGAGAAACAAAAAGTAAGCATACCCTTGACCATATAACCAGGGACAGGGAAAAAGCACCGCAAACAGGTAATCTGGCAGATCCATCTATTTACCTGCCAGACAGAGTAGCATAATTACCTCTGCTGTGTCAATCGCTTTTGCATATGTGCTACTGTCTGTACCGGGCAGGCGGCGCGGCAAATAGCACAGAACGCTTGACTTTACTCGATAATTCTCCTAAACTACCTGTAAATCCATCAAAAACACAATATTTGATTGTGAGGGATGTCAGGCATGGCAGAACAACGCAGTCGCGAGGGGCAGCAACCGGGGAATTACCGGCTGGAGCGTTTACTGGTGTTCATAATACCCCCGCCCTCGTTACGAGAGAAAGTGCCGGAGCTTCCAGCAGAAGTAGAACAGGTCATTATGACCGCGCTCGCGAAAGACCCCTGGCAACGGTATCCCACAGTACAAGAATTCGCGATAGCATTAGAAAGGGCAGGGCAGGCAGTGTGAGCGGAATAAGGGGCGTAAAGGAGAATCCAACATCAAAAAAGATGATCTATATTTGCAGGGGGTATTTTCTATGCGTACTCGCTTTGAAAGCGTTGATCTCTGGCAACCTGGGCGTTACCTCTCTCATCGTTTATTTCTTTTGCTGAGCTTTGTGATACTGCTCAGTTTCAGTGCCTGTGGAGCAACAGCTTTCGCGCAGTCTCCGCGTGTGCCAGCAGGGGGGAGCGAGCGATTTAGCGCGCAGGAGCGTGTCGGGTTTCCACAGGGCGATGACTGGGAGCCTTCGATGGCCGCTGACCGCTATGGGCATGTGTATGTACTGTATAAGCATTATGATGTGAGCGGGGGGTGGACCTGCTCCGGCTGCGATCTGCATTTGCTGTTCCAGCGTTCCAGCGATGGCGGTAAGACGTGGAGCGCGCCGGTGCCGATTGCGCCGGGGACGGTGAAAGGCGGGCAGTATGACCCGCAAATCGTGGTTGACCCGGTGGATGGGCGCACGATCTGGGCCTCGTTTCTGGAAAACGCGAAATCGCTGATTGCCGTCGTCAAATCAACCGATTTCGGGCAAACGTGGTCGCCTTTGCGCATTGTGACGAATCGACCGCCGGGGCTGGATAAGGATACGCTGGTGGTGCGTGGCAAGACAATTGCGGTGGGCTATGATGATAATTTCAACACGTGGGCCTCGGTCTCGCTGGATGGCGGCGCGCACTGGGCCACGCACGAAATCTTTCCGGGCAGTAATCGCTTCAATCTGCCCCTTTCGGCGGGCGGCGGCATCGATTCGCATGGCAATATCTTCTTTAGCTGGGACAGCTTCGATAAGGCGGGCAGCCAGAAGGGCAACGGCCCGGTAACCTTGTGGGTGACGAAATCGACCGACGGCGGGCTGCACTGGACGCGCACCGTCATTGACGAGAGTGGCGCGCCCCTGCCCTGTCATCCCTGTGGCTATGCCTACCTGAGCGCGCAGATAACGCTGCGTATCGGCAGCGATGATACCATCTACCTGCTGTGGAACGGCAGTGTCCAGCAAACGAATTTCGTGCCGGAACGTATCTTTTTCTCGCGCTCAACCGATGATGGGCAGACCTATTCTCCCCGTGTGCAGGTCTCCGACGCCCCATCTGGCGTAGAGCATTGTTTCCCCGCCATTGCTGTGGGGCCTCAAGCGGGCGATGTGCGTGTTGGCTGGATGGATACGCGAACCGGCAAATGGAACGTCTTCTTCCGCGCCAGTGAAGACGGCGGCCAATACTTTGGCCCGACGACGCAGATATCCAGCTACGTTCCCGGCTATCCCTATCTTTCAAAGACGGGCTTTGACCTTCCCTACGGCGACTATTTCCAGATGGTCGTCGATGACGAAGGCCATACGCAAGCAGCCTTTGGTGAGGGACCCAGTTACGCCGGACCCGGCAATATCTGGGTCTCGCATAGCCTGGACGATTGATTATTGCATGGTTGCCGCTATCAAATAATATTACGTTCGTGGCTTTGCTGATTACTCGCAAATCGTGTGATGCGCAGGGGGTCAATATCGATTGATTGGGCTTTCCCCAGGATGACTTCTTCTGCCATCAGGCGACCGATGGCGGGGGCCTGTTGGACGCCGTGGCCGGAGAAGCCGGTGACGTTGAGCCAGTTTTCGACGCCGGGGAGGCGACCGAGGATGGGATTGTGGTCGGGCGTGACTTCGTAGTAGCCCCACCAGCAGGCGTTGCTGTCCAGGCGCGTCTCCGCCAGCCAGGGGAAGCGTTCGAGGCCGGGGGTGAGGGTTGGCTCGAACCAGTCCCAGTCGACGCCTTCGGTGAAGCCGGGTGGCTCGTCGGGGTTGGAGCGACCAAAAAGGATGCGCTGGCCCTCGCTGCGCAGGTAGAAGCCGCTCACCAGATCGATGGTCAGGGGGTAAGTATGCTGCCAGGGCGTGGGAGCGGTCATGTAGACGATGCGCCTCACCGGCTGAACCGGCACCGTTCCTTCCAGCCCGGCGCGTTTCGCCACCTCACCGGCCCACGCTCCGGCGGCGTTGATGAGGTATTCGGCCTCAAAATTGCCCCGTGGCGTTACCACCTGCCAGGCATTGCCGACTCGTTGCGCGCTGATAAGGGGCGCGTTTGTGTAGACTGACGCGCCGTGTTCCTGCGCCAGTCTCAGGTAGGCAAAGGTCACGCTATGCGGGTCTACGATGCCATCGGCGGGGCCGTGCGTGGTGGCGGCAATGCCGGTGGGGTCAAAGCTGATGAGATTTTGTGCCTCCTCAACGGAAAGGACGTTGACCGGCGCGCCGAGGCGTTGTTGCAGGCCGACGCTCTCTACATGCTCAGGCCAGCGGTCGGGCGGCACGAGAAAGAGGTAGCCAATGGGGCGGTAGCCGATATCTTCGCCATACAGTTCCTGAAAATGCTGGTATTCCTGAATGCTTTCCCAGGAGATGCGGATATTCACCTCTTCGGTGTACTGGACACGCACCCCCGCCGCGCTGCGCCCGGTTGAACCCATCGCCGGTGAAGCCTGCGCCTCCAGCACGGTCACTTTCAAGCCCCGCTCGCTCAGGCGAAAAGCGCAGGACGCGCCCATAATACCGGCTCCAATAATCACGACATCAGCCTTTTCCTCCAGCGCCATGCCGATCTGTCTCCCTTTCCCTGTGGTTCCTGATTTTCTCTGCTGACCTGTGCCTTCAGTATATCTTATTTCACGCGCTTCTGGGGGTGATCCTGCCACTCACTCCTTGACAACCCGACTAAGATTCGTTATTATATCCGTAGCAGATATATCTGTCAACGATACACGAGGACATTCTCTGAAACGCACTGCTCCTGAAAGGAGAAGGAACTGAAAACATTGACTCCCCATCTCAGGCTGGCTCCTGATGCTGCGATTGACCTGCAACTGCATACCATCTTCAGCGATGGTACCTGGATGCCCGAACAACTGATTGATTACCTGGTGCGTGAACAGTTTGGCCTGGCGGCTATCACCGATCATGACCGTGTAGATACCGCCGCGCTGCTCCAGCGACTCGCGGCGGAGAAGCAGTTTCCATTGCTGGTTGCGGTAGAGATGAGTGCTTCGTGGAGAGGCGAAGCGACCGATGTACTCTGCTACGGGTTTGATCCAGCAAACAATGCATTGCAAGAACTGGCGCAGGATGTTACGCGCCGCCAGCGAGAGAATACCTGGATGGTTTGCGAGAACCTGCGCACGGTTGGCATATCCTTTCCAGACCAGAGCGAACTGAAGGCTGTGCTGGCGGCGCCGAGCGCGCAACAGCCCCATGCGCTGGTTGCCCTCTTAAAAAAGCTCGGCTATGGAACTGGAGAACCCTCTGCCGGAAAACTGATCACCGATGCAGGCTTCTCCTGGGCCACCACTGATATTGCCGCTGTGGTTGACGCGGCCCATCGCAGTGGCGCAGTGTGCCTGATTGCCCATCCCGGACGCGGTGAAGGCTTCACCTGCTATGATGCGCGCTTGCTGGATGGACTGCGCGCGCAGGTTCCCATCGATGGCTTCGAGGTCTACTATCCCGCTCACACGCCAGAGCAAATTGCCATGTATCGCGAATATGCAAAGACGCACCATTTACTGACTAGCGCGGGTTCAGACTCGCATGGCCCTGAGAAGAGACCTATCAAGTACCGGGCAGAGCTGAGCCGCGACCTGCTGGAACGCCTGGGTATTGAGGTATTGTAACGAGCCGGGCAGGCCAGAGGCCGGGCAGGCCAGAGGCCGGGCAGGCCAGAGGCCGGGCAGGCCAGAGGCCGGGCAGGCCAGAGGCCGGGCAGGCCAGAGGCCGGGCAGGCCACCCCTTGCGGGTGGCCTGCGGGGCGCTGCTATCGCTGCGCTGGCCTGCGGGGCGCTGCTATCGCTGCGTTGGCCTGCGGCAGCGGTGGCCCGTGCGTGGATGGGGTGGCCTGTGGCGGGTGGTCTGCGCTCGGCTGGCCTGCGGCAGCGGTGGCCTGTGGCAGTGGTGGCCTGCGCGCTGATGGCCTGCGGTGCGCGGTCCGCACGGTTGAGTGAACGCTTCCGGGACTATCCCTTGCGGGTGGCCTGGGGATGTGGCCTGGAGTGGACGTTATGGCAAGATCAAATGCAAGTCGCCGAACTCGTGCCAGAGGTAGCGTTCGCGCAGGGCTTCGGCGTAGGCGATTTTGAGATGTTCCTGTCCGGCGCGGGTGAGCAGCGACTCTGGCATGTCCGGGGTATGCGGCACCTGCCTTGCCAGGGCTTCGAGCATGGCGAGGTGGGAGGCACGGGGTTCGTGCAGGCCGGTCAGCATGGCGTTGACGGCGCGAATGCCCCGTTCCGGCGTGACGACCAGCCGCGTCCAACCTTCGCCCGGATGCGTGATGCCCTGCTCGTCGGTGACGGTTTCCAGTGAGCGCACGACGGTGGTACCGACGGCGATGATGCGTCTGCCCGCCGTCCGCGCCTCATTCACGAGCCGCGCTGTTTGCAGTGGCACGCGGTAATACTCTTCATAGGGCGGCTCATGCGATTCGAGGCTGGAGACGCCGGTATGCAGCAGCAGGGAGGCGAACTGCACGCCCTGCGTGATCAGTCGCGTCATCAGTTCGGGCGTGAAGGCGCGGCCAGCCGAGGGCATCTCCGCGCTGCCGATCTCAGTGGCATAGACCGTCTGATAGTAGCTGGAAGGCCAGTCCTGCCTGACATAGCCGTAGCGGATAGGGAAGCCGTGACGCGCCAGGTAGGGGTGCAATGGCTCCGGCAGGTGCAGCGTGGCGATCCACAATCGCGTCGGGGCGTCGGTCGGCATGCTGCGGTCAGTGGCGTAGGGCGTGAGCAGCTTCACCGTCGCGCCAGCCGGAAGGGAGAGCCTCTCGCCTGCCTGGGCCTCGAAGAAGGGCTGCGTGGCTGCCCCGTTCAGGCGGCGCACCTCGACAATCCACAGATCGGCGGGCAGGTGCGTTGAGAGGTGCAGCCGCACAGGAGTACCATCCGCGCGTGTGGCATCCAGCGCCGCATTCATCGTGCCGCTGGTATTGATGACCAGCAGGTCGCCAGCCGCGAGGAAGTCGCCCAGCTCGCGAAAACGCGTGTGAACGACGCGGTTATCCGAGCGGTACGAGATCATCAGGCGTACCTCGTCGCGGGCCAGGCCGCGCGCCTCTGGCGGTTCAGCGGCCTCTAACTCTGGCGGCAGGTCAAAATCAAACGAGCCGGGAAGCATCATGGATGATATGTATTTCTTATAGTCGGAGAGTAGCGGTTGCGTTGCCATAGCTTGTAGCTCACTTTATTCTGGTGCCGGGAGCGCGCGGGCGGAGTAACGACCGCCTGGCAGGTTGCCCGTCAGCAGGACAAGCAGCCCCGGCACGCTCACTTCCGGCAATGGACGGTCGCTGATATCTTCGCCCGGAAAGGCTTCCTGGTGCATCTGCGTGCGCATATCGCCCGGATCGACCCGGTAGACGCGCCAGTTCGGGTTTTCGGCGGCCAGGATGTGGGAAAGTTGTTCGAGCGCGGCCTTGCTGGAACCATAGCCGCCCCAGCCCTCATACGCCTCGACTCCCGCGTCGCTGGTAATATTCAGAATGCGCGCCTCTGGCTTCAATACGCCGCGCACCGCCTGCAACAGCCCAAGCGGCGCGACGACGTTGGTGCGATAGACCTGTTCCAGCACGTCGAGCGGGTAGTCCAGCAGGTACGGCTGCGGGCTGGGTCCCAGGATGCTGGCGTTGTTGACGATCGCGTCTAACCCGCCGATCTGTTCTGCCGCCTGGGCCAGCGCCTGACGATGGGCAGCGTCGGTTACATCGCCAGGAATAGCAATCACCTGCGTCAGGTTAGCCAGTTCAGCGCGAGCCGCTTCCAGCGCCTGCGTGCCGCGCGCATCGATAATCAATCTCCATCCTTGCTTTGCCAGCGCGCGAGCCAGCGCCAACCCCAGGCCACGTGAAGCGCCGGTAATCAGAATGCTACGAGTCTCCTGCGTTGTCATCGTCTATTTTCCTCTCTATCATTCAGGTTTGCACGGTTAAGAAATGTTTCCCCATTGTAGTCGCAAGCTGCAAAAGGATTGCAAACCTCACCCGTACCAACCCTTAGCGAGCGGAGGCAATCGATATATGATTGTTTCCTGCTCTCACTCTATCGCAAAGCAGCGCGTCTGACCTCGTACAATGGGCCAGACTTTAGACTGTTCTTTCGTACAGCGAAATTGGTTGAGGTCATTTCGTTAAAAATGGCTCATTTGGCCCTGGTAAAGCGATTGCTTGCAGGTTATGCTTGTAGCAAGAAAAGTGAAACTGCGAACGTATAACAATATGTTGGCCCTATACCGTGAAAGAGAGCGGTCTATGTACCTGCCGGAAGCGTTTCGGGAAGACGATCTGACGCTATTGCACGCTTTTATCCGCGAACAGAGCTTTGGCGCGCTGGTGACGCTGCAAGATGGCCTGCCCGTTGCCAACCATTTCCCCTTCTTGCTGGACGAGCAACGGGGAACGAAGGGAACGCTGTTCGCGCATATGGCTCGTGCCAACTCGCAATGGCGCTCTCTTTCCACAGGGCAGGAAGTGCTGGTCATTTTTCAGGGGCCGCATACCTATGTCTCGCCCTCCTGGTACGTGCATGACCCGTCGGGCAGCGTGCCAACCTGGAACTATGCCGTTGTCCACGCCTACGGTCTGCCGCGCCTCATAGAAGACCCGCAGGAACTCTATGACCTCCTGCGCGCCAGCGTTGAGACCTTTGAAGCTCCCTTTGAGCAGCCCTGGACGCTGCACGCGCAAGAAGAGTACGCGCAAAGGATGAAAAGCATTGTCGGCTTTGCCGTAGAGATCACGCACCTCGAAGGAAAATTCAAACTCAGCCAGAATCGCCCGCGTGTCGACGGCGAGCGCGTGATTGATGCCCTGAAAAAGCAAGATTCTGGGGTAGCTGATGTGATGATTGCACGGAGAGAGCAATCTTTGTAGATCGCAAACGAATAATGTTCTGGTTCGCAAACCAGAGAAAGAAGGGAATAATGGAATTTCTCATCCTTCTGTTTGGCTTCATCCTCCTGGACCTTGCAGCCCTGCGCTGGGGCGTCGATAGCGGCGATGGCATCAATAGCCCTGAATGGCAGCGTCGCTACACATGGGCCTTGCGTATGGTTGGCACCAGCACGAGCTACATCAGTCGCGCTGCCTCAATGCCAGCACTGCCTCTGCCCCCACTGCCGAAAAGTATCATGCTCAATCTGTTCTAAAGCGAAGGCGCATAGAGAAGACAACGCAGTGAGAATGGGGGTGGAGAGCAGCAAGAGAGCGGTGCATGGCAGTCGATCACCATGCACCGCTCTCTTGCTGCTCTCCACTTCCTTGTTTAAGATTGTGCGACCGTTCTGCTTGAGCGATGTCTGGCATCAGTATCAATGCCCCAGGAGATGATGCGGGTAGGGGTAATGCGGATCATTTCCGGGCGAAAATTGGGATTGATGCTCTGCCCGCCTTCGGGGAGAAATTGTGCCTTGCCGCGAATTTCGATGCCATGTGCCTGCCAGGGCGGCAGAACATCATCAACGACGAAAGCGACGTTGGGGTTGCTGGCAATGTCGCGCACCTTCTTTGTGTTTCCCAGGTTTAAGCCACCGATATCGATGGTGTCCAGTTCGGGGTTGTAGCGAAAGCCCATCGGCACCACGTGCGGCTCCCCTGCCGCGTTAACAGTTGCCAGCCTGCCCAGTCGCTGGCTCTCCAGATAGGCAATCTCTACAGGAGAAAAGTTGCTCATCATGCTTTCCTTTCCTGATTCCTTCTCATATTGTTCCGCCTTCCAGACAACTATAATGGTGAAAGACGGCAACTTTTTTGCGTTGTCGTTATGCTCACTGTATCGCATCGCTTACAAATATGTAATGTACTTACGTACAGTAAGTACGTTGCTGATAACAGAAAAGGCTGTAACAAGTGGCTGCGATAAAAGACCTGTAAAAGAAGGCATTCCCTTTCGTGGAAAAGAGTTAAAAGGCTAGAAGGTAACATATGTCGATAGCGCAAACATCGCACCGTCACGCGGCGGTGTCTGATATTCCGCAGCCGGTGAAGCCGCCCCCAGGGCGGCTTTTGCTGCTCTGCGGGCTGCTATTGCTTTCGCTTGCCGGATATGCGTGGATGAGGGCAGTTGCGCCGCCGGATGTGGAGCGGGTTCCCGCTTTTATGCTGGTCTGGATTCTCAGCTTCGTTCCCTATTTCGCCGCCTGCGCTTTTGTCCTGCTGACGAGGCCGCGAGCGGGGCGCTGGCTCTGGCTCGAACTGACGATTATTTTATTCGGCGCGCTGCTGATGCGGGCAATGTTGTTGCCGCTGCCGCCCAACCTCTCGCACGATTCCTGGCGCTATCTCTGGGATGCGCGGGTGACGCTGCTCGGCTACAGCCCCTATGTCGATGGGCCGGGGGCGCGGATATATATTCACCTGCGTGACTTCATCTATGCCAGTAGTCGCTTTCGTGACGTGCCGACTATCTACCCGCCGGGGGCGCAGGCCATCTATGTTCTCAGCTACCTTATTGCGCCGAGCAACCTCTACGTCCTCAAGGGCATCTTTACCGGCTTTGATATGGTGACGTGCGCCGCGCTGGCCTGGTACCTGTATCGGCAGGGGTTTGATCCGCGCCGCGCTATCATCTACGCCTGGTGTCCGCTGCCCCTCGTCGAGTTTGCTATTCAGGGCCATGTCGATGTGCTGACGGTGACATTTACCGTGCTGGCCCTCCTGTGCGCGACCCGTGAGGGCTGGCGCTGGCGTGTGCTGGTCGGTTTTCTGGTGGGCATGGCAACGCTGACGAAGTTCTATCCCATTGTGCTGCTGGTCGTCGTGCTGCGCCCGCGCTGGCGTGATGTTGTCCTCGTTGCTGCCTGCTTTGCCACCATCGTCATCGCCTATATTCCTTATTATATTCTGGGACATGGCCAGATTTTCGGCTATTTCTCCATCTATGCCAGCCAGCAGGGGACGGACGCGGGGACGGTGCAGCTAGGCATGCAGTGGTTCGGGCAGATTATGCATTTTCGCCTGCACACAGCCCTCTTCTGGGAACACGCCGTCGACTTTGTCGCGATCTCTGGCGTCTCGCTGCTCGTGCTGCTGCTGCGCTGGCGGCAACGCCTGAGCATGGCGGCTGCTACGCTGATCGTCTACAGTACGGCGCTGGCGATTTCGTCGCATGTCTTCCCCTGGTACACCACCACACTGCTGCCCTGGGTTGCCGTTCTCATCGGCCCGTTGCGGAGCGGTGGGCGACTGAATAGCAAGCATCTGGCGGTTGCGATGGCATGGTACTTTATCTGTATCTCACTGACCGGTTACTTCTTTGATAGTTCTCCTGACTGGCGTCCCTACTATGCGTTCGCGTATGATGTCGTGTTTGCTGGGCTGGCTATCGCGGCCATCTCCGCAATGCTGTTTATGTTCAGACAAATGAGATCGATTGAAACGGGGTAAAAATATGCAAAAGACCGGTAAAACAACTACCACAACCGCTTCATCGCCTTTCCTGGCGGCTCTGGTGAGGCGTTCGCGTGGAGTGCGTGTGTTGACAGTTACTCTGTCGGGTCTGCTGGCAGGGCTGGTGGCCAGCCTGCTGGCAGTAGGGTTGATGGGCCTGTTCCGACTGGTGTTGGGCATCCCTTCGCCGGTAGAGCTTTTCGGCGATGTCTCTCTCAAGCACATGGATGCAGGCACGTTTGTCCACCTGCTCATCATCTTTGCGCCCAATTCCAAGACGGGGCCGCTCGGCCTGGCGCTGCTTGGCATGATTGGCGTGGGTACGGTGCTGGGGCCTGTCTATGCGCTGATGACACGCCTGCGATTGCCGCCAGCTAGCAACCGCCCGGAGCGGCGTGAATGGCTGACGGCGACTGTGCTGGCTGCGCTGATGGTGCTGGCGGCCCTCATCATTTTCTGGGGCGAACTGGGGCAGAGCTTCATCGGCTTGCCGCCTGAATGGGCGCGCGCGGTTAATATCGTTGCCTTGCTGCTCGATTTTAGTCTCTATGTCCTCGTTCTCTGCCTCTCCTACCGGGCACTGTTGCCGAAACAGGCTCTAGCCGGAAAGGATAGTGCGGGTAAGACTCGCGGGCGGCGACAACTGCTGGCGCGGGCGGGCGTTGCCGCGCTGGGCGTTGGCGGCGCGGCAGGCACGCTCGGCGTGGTCAAGGCATTCCTGAACGACTATTCGGGCTATGATGGCATGACGACACCCTCGCCACATGGCTTTACCGCACCCATTACGCCCAATAGCGAGCATTACGTGGTGACGCAGAACGCCATCGACCCGGCGGTCGATATCACTGTCTGGCGGCTGGAAATCAACGGGCTGGTGCGGCAGAGCGGCGTCTACACCTACGATGAACTGATCAGCCTGCCCTCTACCTCGCGCGCGGTGACGCTCGAATGCATCTCGAACAGTATCAGTGTTGCCTCGCGGCTGATGAGTACCGCCGTCTGGCAGGGTGTGCCGTTGAAGACGCTGCTTGAGCGGCACGGCGGCGCGCTGCCCGGCGCCCGCTACATCGCCTTCTACGGCGTTGATGGTTACTCAACCAGTCTGCCGCTGGATGAGGTGCTGGCCGTTGACCCGTTTGTGGCCTGGCGTATGAACGGCGTCGAGCTTCCGGCGCGTCATGGCTTCCCCCTGCGCGTACTCATCCCTGGCCGCTATGGCGAAGAAAATCCCAAATGGTTGACGCGCATCGAACTGACCGCTTCCTTCGTCGGCGGCATCTACGCCGATCAGGGCTGGTACAACGGGCCAATCTATACCATGTCGCGCATCGACCGCCCCACCGGCCACGTACCGTTCGGCCAGTCCATCAACGTCGGCGGCATCGCCTTTGCCGGGCCGCGCGGCATCCAGAAGGTCGAGGTGAGTACCGATAAGGGCCTCACCTGGCACACAACTACGCTACAGCCGCCGATTTCCCCGGACGCCTGGACATTCTGGTCATGGCAATGGACGCCCGCGTTCCCCGGCGCCTACACGCTCTACTCGCGTGCCACCGATGGCACCGGGGCCGTGCAGACCAGCCAGGTACGCGGAGCCGTTCCACATGCCTCGACTGGCTACCATCACGTCACGGTGCAGGTGGGCTAGCGTGTCCCGGCCCAGGCCAGCCGCAAGGGGTGGCCCTACTATATATGCTGGCTCCGCAAGCCGTCCAGGCATCGGTAGCGCAGGCCAGCCGCAAGGGGTGGCCCTACTCTAGACGACGGCTCTACAAGCGACGCGAGCGTATCGTGGAGAGTAGGGCCATCCCTCATAGGCGTTAACTTCAGGCCGTGCGAACGCGCCGCAGGCCACCCGCGCAGGCCAGCCGCCAGGGGTGGCCCCAGAGGCGTTAACTGAAGCCCGTGCGAAGGCCAGGCAGGCCACCCCTGGCGGCTGGCCTGCGGCGGTCTCTAGACGACGGCTCCCCAGGGGGCACGAGCCGCCCGTCTCTCGTAGGGCCACCCCCAGAGGCGTTAACTGAAGCCCGTGCGAAGGCCAGGCAGGCCAGCCGCCAGGGGTGGCCCTACTCTACGCGGCGGCTCCACAAGCCCTACGATACGTCCGTCTAGAGTAGGGCCACCCCTGGCGGCTGGCCTGTGGCGGCCTGAAGTTAACGCCTATGGGGCCACTCCCCTTGCGGGTGGCCTGCAGCGGCCTGAAGTTAACGCCTATGGGGGTGGCCCTACTCTAGACGACGGCTCTACAAGCGACACGAACGCCGCGTCTAGAGTAGGGCCACCCCTGGCGGGTGGCCTGCGCGGCGTTGGCACGGGCTTCAGTTAACGCCTCTGGGGCCATCTCTTGCGGCTGGCCTGCGTCGCGCTAGCACAGCCTGAAGTGAACGCTTCTGGGGTTATCCCTTGCCGGTGGCCTGCGGGAATCACAGCCTGCTTTTCCTATCTGTCCACTTTTTTGCCGATACAGTCGTTACTATATTGCCAGGGTTATGGTACACCACGAGCAAGCCCTCTCGAATGGCTCATGCGGCGTAGTATGCAGCGCGACCTGTTCGAGTCAGTTTCTTATGGCGAGCCATTGAAAATGTGGGACGTGTCATTCTGAGCGCAGCGAAGAATGGCACGCCGGAGACGTTTTTCGTAGCATGTGGATAGTGTCGTGTTTTTCCTTTGCAGGAGGTAACGGATGCAATATCATCGCAGGCAGGATGCCGCGTATGTTCTCAATACACAGGAGAAAATGATCTTGCTGGTTGAGCAGGACGATGCCGTAGGGGCTATGTTTGTCGGGGCCATCAGCAAGAAGTTCCCGGACTATCATATTGTGCGGTTGCCAAACATGGTGGCTGCGTTGCATTTCACGCGCGTGGTGCAACCGGCTTTGCTGCTCATTGATGCTGACCTCAGTGGGGGCGGCGGCATCTTTCTCTATGACCTGCTCAGCCGCAGAAGTAATCTAACTCACGTGCCGACCATCATTTTAGGCAAGAAACTGGATGGCAGCTACCGGCGCGAACTCGCAAAACGCAAGCTCGTCGGCCTCAGCATACCAATGGATACTCGCCTCTTGCTCTCGACCGTCAAAAACGCCCTGCGTGGCTCTTGATGCTCGTTTTCGCCCCCTGCTTGCTCAGCTGTACCTCCGGGGCCGTTTTGTCTCTGCCGGAGACCTTTTCTTTTGCTGCTCAGCAGTCTATACTGTAGCATGTTGGCGCGAACCTGTACGATAATATCGGCTACGGTATTTCAAGAGTGGCGAAAGGATGTGGTTCTATGTCGCATACAAATATCAAGGTGTACGGGACTTACTGGTGCAGCGATTGCAAGCGCAGCAAGAAATTCCTGGGTGAACAGCGCGTCCATTACGAGTTTATCAACATTGAAGAAGATGCCGACGGCCAGGCGGTGGTGCGCGACCTGCAAAACGGCGGCATGAGCATCCCAACCATCGTCTTTGAGGATGGCACATTTCTCGTTGAACCGACGAATGCGCAACTGGCGGCGAAGCTGGGTCTGGAGACGAAGGCAAAGTGTGAATATTACGATCTGATTACCGTTGGCGGTGGGCCAACCGCGCTCACGACCGCCATCTACGCTGCGCGCGACGGCTTCGATGTGCTGGTGATCGAGCGTAGCGGCCTCGGCGGCCAGGCAGGTATCACCGAACGGCTGGACAACTACCCTGGCTTCCCTGAAGGCGTGACGGGCGCGGATTTTGCCGACCGCATCATCGAGCAGGCGAAACGCTTTGGCGTGGAACTGCTTTCGGCGCAGGACGTGGTGAGCATCAGCCGGGACATGGAAGATTACCTGGTCAAGACCGATGCCGGGCATATGTACCGCGCCCACGCTGTGCTGATCGCCACCGGTTCGACCTACAAACGGCTGGGCGTGAAGGGCGAGGATGACTATATCGGCGCGGGCGTCCATTTCTGCGCCACCTGCGACGGCCCATTCTACCGGGGGCAGGAGGTCGCCGTCATTGGTGGCGGCAACAGCGCGGTAGAGGAGGCGGCGTTTCTGACGCGCTTCTCCCCGAAAGTGACGATTCTGGCGCGCGGCCCCGCATTGCGCGCCAGCAAGGTAGCGGCGGACAAAGCTTTCGAGTCGCCGCAGATCGATGTCCGTTTCAACACCGAGGTAGTGGAGTTCAAAGGCGCGAACAATCACCTGAATACTGTTTTCGTCAGGAACAGCGAGAGCGGGGAGGTGAGCGAGCTGCGCGTTCCCGGCGTCTTCGTCTTCATCGGCCTCACGCCCAACAGCGAGCCGTTCCGCGACCTTGTCAAAGTCGATGACCAGGGTTTCATTGTGACGGGCATCGATTTCCAGACCAGCATGCCCGGCCTCTTCGCCGCCGGTGACGTGCGCGCGGGCAGCACCAAACAACTCGTCAGCGCCGCCGGTGAAGGCGCGGCAGCCGCCATCGCCATTCGCGAATACCTGCGCGGCCACGCCCCCCATGCTATGGGCGATACGCTCGCGGCAAGCGGCGCAATAGAGTAAGATGCTATCTATAGAGCCGGAGCAGGCCATTCCGTGCAGACAGCCGGAGCAGGCCACCTCTTGACGGTGGTCTGCTCACGTTCAGGTTCACGCCTGTGAGGCCATCCCTTATGACCTGCAGCGCGCTCGCTTTTCGGCCTCTCTATCTTGCCACGTCCCGCTTTCGTCTTTCCTGCCTCTCTGATATAATAGATCAAACGTTGTAGTGGGAGAGAGACAGATATGGACTACGAGCAGCCTCTCAGAATATTGATCCTCGCAGCTGAAATTGTGCCATTTGCGAAAGTTGGGGGTCTGGCAGACGTGGTGGGCGCGTTGCCAAAAGCGTTCAAAGCTCTGGGCCACGATGTGCGTCTGGTGATGCCCCGCTACCGGCAGGTCAACCCCGAACGCTTCGGCCTGCAACCGGTGCTGGAATCGCTCAAAGTCGATATGAACAGCTTCCAGGTTCCTGTCAGTGTACTGGAAGGGACGATTGGCGATGAGATTCCCGTCTATATGATCGACTCGCCGCGCTACTTTGATCGCGAGAACATCTATGGCTATACCGATGATGGGGAACGTTTCATCATTTTCTGTCGCAGCGCGTTAGAGACGATGCGCGCATTGGAGTGGTCGCCGGATATCATTCACTGCCACGACTGGCATACCGGCATAGTCCCGAACTGGATGCATACCATCTACCACGACGATCCCTTTTTTGCCGATGCCGCCACCGTCTATACCATTCATAATCTGGCCTATCAGGGCATCTTCGGCTATCGCATCCTTGAGGTCGCCGGCGTCGCGGCCCAGGGCTTTCTGTACCCGCAGATCACGGAACTGGCGAACGTTGTGGATATCATGGGGCGCGGTATTCTCTTTGCCGATGCCATCACGACCGTCAGCGAACGCTATGCGCAGGAGATTTTGACGCCGACCTTTGGCGAGAAGCTCGATCACCTGCTGCGTTCGCGCCGCGACCGCCTCTTCGGCATTCTCAACGGACTTGACTATCAGGAAATGAATCCGGCGACCGATCGCTACATCCATACCAACTTCGATATCAATTCGCTGGAGAAGCGTGACCAGAATAAACAGGCCTTGCAGGAGGAGGCGCATCTACCGGTGCGGCCCGATGTCCCCCTGCTGGCTATGATCTCGCGCCTCGCCGACCAGAAGGGCTTTGACCTGCTGGCGCAGATTATCGAGCCGGTGCTGGCGCAGGGCGTGCAGTTTGTGGTACTGGGCATTGGCGATCAGCACTATCACGAACTGTTCCAGAATCTGGCGGCGCGCTACCCGGAGCAGGTGGCCATTTTCCTGACGTTCAACACCGAGTTGGCGCAGCATATCTACGCCGGCAGCGACATGTTTCTCATGCCCTCGCGCTTTGAACCCTGCGGCCTCGGCCAGTTGATTGCCATGCGCTATGGCAGCGTACCCATTGTGCGCTCTGTCGGTGGTCTGGCCGATACCGTGCAGGAGTACGACCCGCGCACCAACGAGGGCAACGGCTTCGCGTTCAACAACTACGACCCCTGGGAGTTTTTCGCCGCCATCGTGCGCGCCCTGGAACTCTACCGTTTCACGGAGAACTGGCGCACTTTGCAACGACGCTGCATGACGGCAGACCACTCCTGGCAGGCCTCGGCGCTACGCTACATCGATGTGTACCGCAACGCGCTGGCCTTTCATAAGAGCGGCAAATAGTACCCCGGTGGCAGGCCTGCCGCCAGGGGTGGCCTGCGGCGGCGGGGCGAGGCTGGGCAGGGGAGGATACTGCCGTTGCACAACCCCGAATGGGGAGAAGGGCTGTGGCGGCAGTACCCGTTCGTGGGGTGTAGAAATATTCTTTCTGCCATACAAGAAAACGGAAATGAGGAGGAAAATTTGGCGAAGGGAGAGAACATTCTCTATCTTGATTGCCAGTCCGGCATCAGTGGTGATATGTTTCTGGGCGCGCTACTGGACCTGCAGGCCGGTTTCTCGCTGGAGACGCTGCGTGCAATGCTGGCAGAGATGCCCCTCAATGGCTACGAACTGGCGCTGCACCCGTTTGCAGATAAAGGTATTCGCGGCTCGCGCTTTGAGGTATTGCTGACAGAGCAAGATCAGCCGACGCGCCATCTGTCCGATATTGTCAGTCTGTTGCAGGTGGCCCCACTTCCCGCTCGTGTCCGTGAGAGAGCTATATCCATCTTCCATTGCCTGGCCGAAGCGGAAGCCGCCGTTCACGGAACCGGCATCGAAGAAGTCCACTTCCACGAAGTTGGCGCGGTCGATGCCATTATCGACATCACCGGAGCGGCCCTTGCCGTAGAGACGCTGGGTATCAAGCAGATGTTTGCCTCGCCGCTTCCCCTGACGAGCGGACACGTGAAGACTGCGCATGGCCTCTTGCCGCTGCCAGCGCCCGCGACGTTGGAGATTCTGCGCCGGGTAGCTGCCCCATGGAAGCCATGTCCCGTCGAAGGAGAGCTGGTCACGCCGACGGGCGCGGCCATCCTGGCGTCACTGGCCCGTTTCGAGACGCCGACAATCGCGGTTGAGCAGGTAGGCTGCGGCTTCGGCAAAAAATCGCTTCCCTGGCCCAACTGTCTGCGCGCCTGTCTCGGCACGGCGCCCACTATGCAGCAGGCTGGCGAAGATGAAAGGCTCGCCGATGTCGACTGGGTGACGCTAATTGAGACCAATATCGATAATATGCCGGGCGAGCAACTGGGCGGCCTGATGGAGCGCCTGCTGGCGGCGGGCGCGCTGGACGTGGCCTACATTCCCATGCAGATGAAAAAGAATCGTCCCGCCGTTATGCTCAGCGTCATCTCCCCCCTGGAAAAGGGCGAGGCGCTGGCGCAGCTCATCCTGCGCGAAAGCGGCACGCTGGGCGTGCGCATGCAGCAGGTACAGAGGCGCAAAGCGCAGCGATCTCAGCAGCGCATCGAGACGCCGCTTGGCCCTATGCTGGTGAAAGTCAAACGCCTGGGCCATCGCGTGCTGAGCGCCGCCCCGGAATACGAGGAATGTGAACGCATAGCGCGAGCGCAAAATATACCCCTGGAAACCGTCTATAAGGTTGCACAGCAGGTGATAGCGTCAGCTATAATAGGAGTGAGAGGAGAAAACGAAGATAAGCAGTAGCACGGTAATGAGCCTGCCTGGAAATAGAGCATATCATGGATTTTAAGGATTATCGCAAGCGCAAAGAGCAGACCGAACTGGAGATACCGAAACCGACGACAGGCCGCTTTCGCGGCAAGTTCTATTACGACTATATCGAAGAGCAGATTCGTCAGGCGCAGGAGCGTGGGGAGTTCGATAACCTGCCCGGCTTCGGCAAACCGCTCAGATTGGAGGACAACCCCTATGAAGGCGACAGAGCGATGGGCTATCACCTGCTCAAAAGCAACGACATGGCCCCTCAGGAAATAGAGTTGCTCAAAGAGATTCGCAGCGAATACGCGCGCATCGAGGCAAAGCTGAAGAGGTTGTGCCAGCAGGGACAGCAATTGCGCCAGCGCCGCGTTGCTCCTTTCCCCAGCGAGAAGCGCGCTTTCAATCGCTCGGTGGAAAAAGCCGCCGGGGAATATGAGCGCGTGCTGCGCACCCTCAACAAGAAAATTCTGACTCTTAACCTGATTGTACCGCCTGTCATGCACCAGAACATGTACAACGTCGAGCAACTGGTGCAGCGTTTCCGCGACTCCTGCCCCCTCTTCTCCTGACGGGTACATTGGTACTATCTGCTCCATCGCAATGAACGGCTGCCGCCTCCCATCATGGGAACAAAGAGCCGTTCATTGCGCTCTGCATCGTTCATTTCCCGCTTTTCCCATAAATAAATACTGCCTTCTTGCTTTGGTGGCGTTTGTATACTTATCAATAAGGGAAACTGTGGGATAAGATCGGTGAGAGAGAAAGATATCCATATGTTGGTATGTTCAACATAAAAGCCCATCTATATGTGCGGGAAGGGATAGATATAGCGTGATGCACACAGGGTATTGTCATTATGACAAAGGAGTCAAGCAGGAATGGTAATGAGCATGAGCGAGGAATTGATACAGTCCGGGCTATCTGTAGTGATAACTTCTCCTGTCCTGCAAGAATTAAATGAGCAGGTTGTTACTATCCTGGAAAATATGAGTGACGCTTTTTTTGCGCTGGATAGCGAATGGCAGCTGGTTTACCTCAATCGCATGGCAGAGCAAGTTTTTGGGAGCAGGCGTGAAAACTTTCTGGGGAGGAATCTCTGGGAAATATTCCCCGAAGCGGTTGATAGCGTGTTTTACCGGGAATATCACCGTGCGCTGGCTGAAGATACAACAGTAGAGTTTGAAGCATTTGGTCCCGGATTGCAAAAATGGCTGGAGGTACGCGCTCATCCTTCCAGAAAAGGTCTTTCTGTCTTTTTCCGCGACGTGACGAGCCGAAGAATGACCGATATGATGCGTCATTATATGGAGGCCCTGATAGCTGCTTCCACTGATGCCATTATAGGCAAAACGCTGGATGGCCGGGTTATCTGCTGGAACAAAGGAGCGGAAAAACTCTACGGCTTTACGGCTGAAGAAATGTTGGGAGAGCCAGTTTCGATTATTATACCTCCCGATCGCAAGCATGAGATGGAAGAGATCATCCAGTGTATCTGCCGGGGAGAATATATAGAACGCTATGAGACGGTGCGCGCGCGCAAAGACGGGACCCTGGTCGATGTCTCGCTGGCCGCCTCTCCTATCAAAGATGCAAAGGGCGTTCTTATCGGGGTGGCTGTGATTGCCCATGATATTACCGGGCGCAAGCGTATTGAAAAAGAACAGCGTGAGAAGGAGCAGCGTAAAGACGATTTCATCGGTATCGCCAGCCACGAACTGAAGACGCCTATCACCGCCATCAAAGCCATGACGCAATTGCTCCAGATCCGGCTGGCAAAAGAGGGCAACACAGAAGCCGTCCGCAGCCTCGAGCGCATGGATAAGCAAATCGACCGCCTGAACAGGCTCGTCTCCGACCTGCTCGACGTGACAAAGATTCAGGAAGGGAAGCTGGAACTGCTCAGAGAAATCTTCAACTTTGACGAATGGCTCAGGAACCTCATCGAAGACCTCCAGCAGACAACCACGCATAAGATCAACTGCAGCGGCAAGGTAGGAAGAGGAATCGTCGCGGACAGAGATCGTATCGGGCAGGTGGTGACAAATCTGATTACCAACGCCATCAAATATTCACCGAAGGCCGACATCATCGATGTCCGGGTAACAGCAGACCAGAATGGCGTAATTGTCAGCGTGCAAGATTATGGCATCGGTATCCCCGCTGCTTCGCAGGAAATGATCTTCAAGCGGTTCTTCCGTGTTATGGGAGACAGAACCGTACCCGGTCTGGGCATGGGCCTTTTCATCGCCTCAGAGATTGTCAAACTGCACGGCGGAACCATCCGGGTTGAGAGCATCGAAGGCAAAGGCTCAACCTTCTCCTTCTTCATTCCTTCGCCCGCTCTGGATGTAGTCTCGTAGGCGCCGATTGATCGGCACCTACGAGAGTCCGTTGCCGCCTTATTTGCTCTGCTGCATTGTGCGCAACGGCGAGAACATGAGCCACAACGCCGACAGGCAAAAGCCGATACAACCGACAAGCAGGGTCATGCGTATACCCCAGGCTGTCCCCAGGATACCCGCCAGGATAGCCCCGACGGGTATCATGCCCTCCACCAGAAAGCGCATGCTCGCACTGGCCTTGCCCAGCGACTGATCTGGCACGAGCATCTGGAGCAGGCTCACCTCATTGATGAAGTAGATTTCCAGCCCGAAATCGCCCACCAGTTGTCCCGCAAAGAGCATGACGTAGGCAACAATCCCCGGCCCGGCTGCCAGCGGTACCAGCAGCGAGACGACCGCCGAAAGCAGCAATCCGCCGATCAGCACTCTGCCAGTGCCAAAACGCCGCACGAAACGCCCGGCGGCGAAGGCTCCTATCAACGCGCCCGCCCCGCCAGCCGTCACCAGCAGCCCGAAAAGCGCCGGACTCACCCCCAGCGTGCGAATGACGTACAAACTGTAAAGGGCAGAGAATGCGCCCCCGGAGAAATTGCGCAGGGCAGAACTGACCGCCACTGCCCGTAAAAGCGGGTTGCCAGACACCAGCTGCAGCCCTTCACGAATCTCCCCCCACACGCTCTGCCGCTCAACTTCAAGTCCAGGCGCTGGCTCTCTCACGCGAATCAGGCTCGTACAAAGCGCCGAAACCAGAAAGGACATCACATCAAAAAGGATGGCAAGCGGCGCGGTCAGCGCCTGCACCAGCACTCCCGCCAGCGTTGGCCCGCCAATCTCCGCCAGCGACCCGCTCGCACTCAACTTGCTATTCGCCTCAATAATCTGCTCGCGCCCCACCAGCGTTGGCAAAACTGACCGGTTCGCTACCTCATAAAAAACGGTCAACATCCCCACCAGCGCCGTCACCACATACAACTGCTCCATATGGAGCAGACCGAACACGGCAGCCAGTGGAATAGACACCAGCAAGGCGGCACGCACCAGATCGCTCACAACCATCACCGGTTGCCGTCGCACGCGATCAACCCACACGCCCGCGAACAGGCCAATCAGCAGCACCGGCGCAGACCCCAGCGCCGCCAGCAGCCCCATCTGGCTCGCATTCACATGCAGCGTCAAATTCGCCGCCAGTGGCAGCCCCTCCCGCGTAATCCGCGACCCAAACTCCGAAACCGTCTGCCCCGACCACAACAGCGCAAAATTCCGATGGATGAAAAACGCTCGCTTTTTCGGTCGCGCCTCAACTCCTTCTGTCAACGCCCCATCACTCCCACCGCCGTTGCAGCCTCGCTGGTCTCCCCTGGCTCTGTATCAATTCCCGTAGACGCACGATTTATCGAGTACATCGCCGATTTATCGGCCTTATCTACTTCCTGTAAATCATGCTCTCTATCTAAATGCATAGCAATCTCCAATGACCTCTTCAAACACAAAATGACAACGGGAAAGTTAAAAATGGGGAAGCAATGTGGTTAGCAAACGGAGTACCTGCCATCTCATCCTGTGAAGAAGGCAACAAAAAGACCACCGAACTAAGCACGCTCGTGGTCAGCAGCAGCGAACAGGGGAAGTGTCTCACCTGACAGGGTTTCTTATAGCCAGGGAATAGCTGTTATGAGATCACAACGCGAAAACGCAAGACGTAGAACATGAACCACGGAACAGGTTTCATGCCACGTAAGCAAGGAAATGGATTGCTATGCTACTGGATATCCGGCGCACTCAGCGGCTAAGCCACACGCTCTGAGCAACCGGCCATGATGAGGGTACGCACCTGGCGCACCTCCTTATCTGTATTGTCGCAGGGCATAGGCCAGCCCCGGCCCTACGAACTACATATCGCGTGTAACAACTCTTTATCTGTAGGGAGAATATCACAGCCGAGATGGCGCGTCAAGCTTTATGGAAGGCAGGGCCGGAAACTTGTATCTATTTCCCTCCCGTCTGCGCTTGCCGGTGCTGTCTTTCAGAGGCACGCTTGAGGCACTGCGCGCAATCTTCTCTGCTGCTAGCGAATGTTTTCGCGCCAGATGTTTCGAGGAACCGACCCTACTCCCAGGGCAGTGGGATCAAGTTTTTACGGCGCGTGTGCAGCCCGGTCGAGCGCCGAGGCAAAAACTTGACTCTCACCTGTCCAGTCGTCGATGGGCTGATAGACCTGGCGCTTCCATTGATAAGGAAGTTCAACGATGAGGCCGGGCCTGGGCGCAGCACGTGCCATAGAAAAAACATCGTGCAGAACGGTGCGCTGCTGATCGCGGTTATTGGGTTCACCCAGCGCGTGTCCGAACGGCCAGTGGAGATAGAGCATGCGTGGCGCCTTTACCAGCGCGGCCGATTCCTTTACATTTGCGAGCGCAACTGTGGTCACGCCACAGGCTTCAATCTCGCGCGCCAGCAGTCCCACGGACCGCGTGCAGGCCGGTCAGGCAGGGACCAGGACGACGAGATCGACGCCCGCCTGCGCAAGGAGCGAACCGACTTTACGTCCAGGGGCCAGGAGATCACGGGGATCGTCGGTAAAGCCAAAGCCATAGTGGACATCGGCCACGCGGCCAATCACGCCCTCTTTCTCCAGTTCAAGCAGGCGCTCGAGGGGAAAGACCAGGTTCGGGTCGCGGATGGCATCGCGGCGGTCGTAGTGTTCGTGCGTGATACAGAAATCTGTGTTACTGTCGGTACGCCGAATGATGCGAAACGAAGCGTCTGTCTTCAAATTGAAAGGCGTATCGGAGCAGAGATGGATACCTGCTGTGCTTACGATAGCAACTGTTGCTTCAGCAAGCGGTCGCTTCAATGGCGTCCAGGGGATATTACCCTCAAAGCGAAGTTTTACCAGCCGAAGCTGCAAGTTTACAAGCACCTTGCCGAGCCAGCGCGCAAAGCGTTCCCCCACCACTGTATCATTTACCCATCGCAGGGCGTATTCTCGCCGACGATTGATGGGAGTCAATCTGTCCCGGTCGTTCATAGCATACCTCCTCCACATTCATTTTGCTTCCCGAAATTCTGCTCAAACAGCCACTCGGACGTGGTCATCCGTTAAGTTTCCTCCCAAGTTGTGGAGGAACAAAGGATTATGCTGCTACTTGAATGGTAATCACCTGCGGGCGTTCTGTCTCTTCCGGCACTGATTGCCCATCAGCCTCCAGACTCTCAATATACCCCATAATAGCTTCACGAGCGCGCTCGATACACTGCTCGACGGTCTCACCCTGTGTAATACATCCAGGTAACGCGGGAACGGTCACAGTGTAGCCACCCTCTTCGGTATCGGGTTCCAGAACAATGGTGTACTGTCTAACCATGCTTATTCTCCTTATAACAATTCCTGAAACTCGGTTGTGTTTAGTCCAGCTTGTTTCAAGATCGCTTGTAGCGTTCCGGGTTTAATCGTTTCTCCTGAATGAACAGGGACAGTAACACGCTTCTCAGGATAATCAGGATGCTTCAAGTAGAAGTGTGAGCCACGTTGATAATGGACATACCAGCCAGTACGCCGAAGTGCCCGTATCACCTCGGCCCCGGTAATGCGTAGCAACCTCGGACTCATGCCCTTCTCCTCTTGCCTGTATTATAGCCCACCAATCTTTAACTGGTGCTTTCGTTGTCAGGAGTATAGTCCATCATTCGTGTGACTGTCAAATGGGAGCTTGAGAAGCCCCGTCAACTCCAGTGGTCATCTTGCTGGCTTCGTGCTATAATAGGGGCAAGGCGGGAGACGTGCGACGCCAGTTAGAGAGAGCGAGAGGCCGTCCTCCTTTTTCATGTCTATACACGGCAACTATTCAATCTTAATCCGAAATACCGAGCAATGGTGCTGCTAGACCTTTGCAGAGGAGTTTTAGAGTGATGAGCAGCGACGAAAAGAAGGTTTCTACAGGTCCTACCATTCCTACCTATGTGCCTGGGGTGCGGGGCAAGCCGGTGCCAATTGTTATGGCGAAGGGGCCGCAAGAGTATATTCCGGGCGATCAGGAATTGCCGGTGCAGTTGACCAGCGTGGCCGATATGTTGCAGTGGGCGCAGAACTGGGCGCGCTCACGATCTGTCTGGCCGCTTGGCTATGGGCTGGCCTGCTGCGCCATTGAGATGATGGCGGCTGCGCAGGCCCACTATGACCTGTCCCGCTTCGGCTCCGAGGTCTTCCGTTCCAGCCCGCGCCAGGCCGATCTGATGATCGTGGCCGGCACGGTCTCTGTGAAGATGGGGCCGCGTCTGCGCCTGCTGTGGGAGCAGATGCCCGACCCCAAGTGGGTGCTGAGCATGGGCCAGTGCGCCAACTCCGGCGGCGAATTCTATGATAGTTACTATACCGTTCAGGGGGTCGATACTATCGTGCCGGTGGATATCTACGTTCCGGGGTGTCCGCCGCGCCCGGAGGCGTTGGTTGAGGGCATTCTGAAACTGCGCGAGAAGATTCTGAAACAGGGCCTGAAAGTGCGCGGCGAGAAGGAAATTGAGGTGTAGCGTATGCGTGGAATTCTTGAAGGGATGCGCCTGACCTTTGACCACATGTTCCGGCCAAAGGTCACCCGTCTCTACCCCTATGAGAAGCCGAAACTGCCGCCGCGCAGTCGCGGACTGATCCAGTTGATCGCCGAAGAGGGTCTCGGCACCGAATTTAATCTGAAGTGCGAAGCCTGCCTGCTCTGCGAAAAGGCTTGCCCGCCGCGCGCTATCACCATCACCTATGAGCCGATGAACCGGTGGAAGGAGCGCCCCTGGTTCAAATCGTTCGTGCGCGAGGGCGCGGACAAGTATACCTCGTACAAGATTCCGCCCGCGACGGGCGCGTCGAAGGCCGGTTACTATACGCAGCGCATCTCCGAATACGCGGTAGATTATCCACACCGGCCCATCGCGCCCTGCATGGAGACGCCGACGAAAGATTACCTGGAGCCACAGATCGACATGAGCAAGGTCGATAGCTTGCTGGAAACCTGGTCGTATGAGGCCAGCGAACTGCCTGCCCTGCTGGATGCCGTCATGGACGCCTATGGTTACCTGCCCCTGGCGGCCGCCAAGCGTATCGTGCAGGTGCGCGGCGTCGACCTCAGCGACATTTTCGGTATCGCGACCATGAGTCCGAAGTTCAAACCCGCTCCCGCTCCTGATGGCATCCTGCGCGACGACCAGCCCATGCGCGGTCTCTCGCCGGCCACGCGCGGCAAGTGGGGCAATATTAATCATGAGAGGCAGCCCAATGCCTGATGCGAAGATTCCGTACCGTGTATTGCCGGAAAGCGGCGACCTCACCACGCTGGCAGCCTATCGCAGCGCCGGTGGCTACAGCGCGCTGGAAAAAGCCGCGCGTACTATGACGCCGGAAGAAGTGACCACGCAGGTATTCGATGCAAAGCTGCGCGGTCGCGGCGGGGCCGGGCGGCTCACCGGCGAGAAGTGGCGCATCGTGCGTCACGCCCAGGCAGACCAGAAATATCTTATCTGCAACGCTTACGATGCCGATTCACGTTCGATGCTGTCGCGCTCGCTCATGGAGCGCAACCCGCACGAGGTCATCGAGGGTATCCTGCTCGCGGCCTACGCAGTAGGGGCCAGCGAAGCCTTTATCTTTACCCGCACCGACTTTGTCGCAGGCGTCGGCAGCATCCAGCGCGCGCTGAATGAGGCCCTGGAGGCCAACCTTGCCGGACAGGATATCCTGGGAACAGAGTTCACTTGCACCATCAACGTCGTCGGCACCAATCTTGGCTTCATGGGCGGCGAAGAGACGGTGCAGATACAGGCCATCAAGGGCGTGCGCCCCATGCCCATGCAGCGACCGCCATTCCCCGCTAAATATGGCCTGTGGGATCATCCGACCCTCGTTGATTGCATCGAGACGCTGGCAAACGTGCCGATGATTGTGCGCGAGGGCGCGGCAGCTTTCAAGCGCGTTGGCACGGAAACCACGCCCGGCACCAAGATATTGACCGTCTATGACTACACGCCCGATAGCCAGGCGCAGGTGATCGAAGTCCCCTTTGGCACCACGCTGCGCCAGATTATCACCGCCGCAGGCTATACCCATACCGATAGCGATCTGCGTGCTATAGTTGTAGGCGGCGCGGAAGGCGGCGCGTTGCCGCTGGCTGCCTTCGATACCCCTTATGATTACGACCCGCTGGAAGAGGCGGGCGCGATTGTTGGCTCCGGCATTGTCGAACTGCTGGCCGCCGATACGTGTATGGTCCACTGGGCTATGGAGCGCAGCGAGTATCTCTCGAAAGAGACGTGCGGCAAGTGCGTCCCCTGCCGCGTTGGCGTCAAACGGGTCACGGGCTTGCTACAAGGTATTATCAGCGATCTGGGCGTGATGGGCGACCTGGATGTACTTGAAGAGTTCTCGAAGTATATTCCCAACGGCTCCATCTGCGGCTTCGGCGTCAACGCGCCCAATCCGCTCAAAACGGCGCGGCGCTACTGGCCGGAGCATTTTATTATGCATATTCAGGAGCAGCAGTGTCCAACAGGAACCTGTCTGCCGGTACGCTCGCATCGCTATGTCACCAAGCATGTCTTGCCATAATCGAAACCGGAAGAGGAACATATGGCTGTAACAATCCGAGACAATCTTTCGCTGGAAACGCGGGATCAGGCCGAATTGATGGTGCGCAACGAAGTGGGACAGCCCAGCTTCACGCTCACCATCGATGGCAAGGTCTGTCAGGCGTATCAGAACCAGACGATCCTGAGCGTCGCGATAGATAACGGGATCACCTCGATCCCGAACCTGTGTAATGATGAAAAACTGGAACCGGCCACCACCTGCCGCATGTGCCTGGTGCATGTTGAGGGTGCGGACAGGCCGCTGCCCGCCTGCGGCGTTGCGGCAGAACCCGGCATGGTGGTAACGACGGATTCGGATGAACTGTTCCATATTCGCCGCACTAACCTGGAGATGATCCTCTCTGACCACAACGCCTACTGCCAGCCCCCCTGTCAGATCGACTGCCCCACGCACATCGACATCCCCGGCTATCTGGAACTGATCGCCAAAGGCTCGATGCGCGAGGCGGCGCGGCTGGTCAAAGAGGTGCTGCCTTTCCCCTACATTCTGGGCCTGACCTGCCCGGCCCCCTGCCAGAAAGCCTGTCGGCGTGGACTGGTCGAAGAGGAAATCGCCATCTGTCGCATGCACGGCCACGCTGCCGAGACCTGCCTGCTCGACCCGCCGGTGCCGTTCATTCAGGACCCACCCACCGGCAAACGTATCGCCATTGTTGGCGCCGGGCCTGCCGGTCTGACCTGCGCCTATTACCTGGCGCTTAAGGGTCATTACTGCAAAATCTTTGACATGCAGCCGCAGCCCGGCGGCATGTTGCGCTACGGCATCCCGGAATACCGCCTGCAAAAAGACATGATGGACCACGACATCGACAGCGTCTGGCAACTGGGCGTGGACTTGCAGACCAACGTTAAGCTGGGCCGCGACTTCACCATTGACGATCTCTTTGCCGAAGGCTATGATGCCGTCTACCTGGCTATCGGCGCCTGGACAAGTAACCCGCTCAACATGCCCGGCGAGGACGCGGAAGGCTTCGTCAATGCCATCTCCTATCTGGGTGAGAAGGTAGAGGGCAAGCGCGTCCCCGTGAAGGAGGGCGACGAAGTGGTGGTCATCGGCGGCGGTTTCACCGCCTTCGACTGCACTCGCACCTCTCTGCGCCTGGGCGCGAAGGTTCACACTATGTACCGTCGTTCGCGTCAGGAGATGAACGCGCACGGCGCGACCGCCGAAGAGTCCGAGGACGGCGAGAACGAGGGTACCGACCTGCAGTTCTACGTCAGCCCGACGAAGATTGTGACCGAGAACGGGCACGTCACAGGTGTCGAGTTCGTGCGCACGCGGCTTGGCGAGCCGGATGCAAAGGGCCGCCGCCGTCCCATCCCCATTCCTGGCTCTGAATTCGTCATCAAATGCAATACCGTCATCCCGGCCATCGGTCAGGCGCCTGATAAGAAAGTGCTACCAGAAGAATCGGGCGTGAAGTGGACGCAGTGGGGAACGATCCAGACCAACCCGCACAACTACATGACCGATCGCTGGGGCGTCTTTGCCGGCGGCGATGCGCAGATGGGCGCGAAGACCATCATCGAATGCGTGGCGCAGGGCAAGCTGGCAGCGCGTTCCATCCATGCCTTCCTCAATGGAGAGAATATGGACGAAGTGGCCCGCCGCCTGGAACTGGAAGAGCGCAAGCCCGACCTCTTCGACATCGTTCCCTACAAGCCTTACGAGCCGAAGGTCAAGATGCCCATGCTGCCCTACGAGGACCGCAAGCGCAACTTCCGCCTGATCGAACTGGGCTACCTGCAAGAGCAGGCCGAGCGCGAGGCTGCCCGCTGCCTGCAATGTGCCTGCCCGGCTGCCGGACAGTGCGACCTGCAAATGTACAGCATCGAGTTCGGCCTGGCGGATAACCGCTTCCACGATGGCGAGCCGAGCGATTACCATGACTATGATGTCGATCTCTCGCACAGCTTCATCCTGCGCGACAAGAACAAGTGCATCAACTGCACGCAGTGCGTGCGCGTCTGTCACGACGTGATCGGCCCCGACTGCTATGGCCTGTTTGGCAAAGGCTTCGACACCATCGTCTCCACGCCGTTCGATGTCAGCCTGCACGACACCGACTGCGTCTCCTGCGGCGCCTGCGTCCAGGTTTGCCCCACCGGCTCGCTGATGATGGCCGAACGCTACCTGACGCGCTACTCCTTCGCGCTTGACCGCTGCATCTTCTGCGGAGACTGCGTTGAGGTCTGCCCGCATGGCGCGCTCGGTGAGACGCCCAACTTCGAGCTGTCCTTCTTCAACCGCTTCGGCCCCGACGTCACGCTGGAAAAGGGCGACCTCGCGAAGGCCCCCGACTACCTCGTGCGCCAGCGCCTGCCTCGCGGCAAGAAAGACCTGCCCGTCATGAGTCCGCTCGTCCGCCCTCTGCCCCCGCGCGGTATCCGCGAATAATCTGGAAAAGGGGAGATCGCCCGGACTGGCCTTCACTGACAGGCCAGCCGCAAGAGCTGGCCCTACTATACTACGGCGACAAGGCTCCTGCCGCTTAAAAAGCGGTCGTATATAGTAGGGCCAGCTCTTGCGGCTGGCCTGTCAGTGGAGGCCAGCTCTTGCGGCTGGCCTGGTGTGCTTTCAGTGAACACTTCTGAGCCTTCCCTTTTCTGGCTAAACCATTTACTCCAATTCCTTTATCTCTTCTATAGATTGTGCTACAATGTTAAAAATCGTAGCAGATAAGCGAGCAAGGAGTTATCATGGCGAAGCAGCGAAGCTTGCGTTTTCCAAATGGCTTTTTATGGGGTACCGCGTCTTCATCGTTTCAAAATGAGGGAGGAAATACGAACAGCCAGTGGTCGCGCTGGGAGCGGCAGGGGCATATCGTGACGGGTGAGCGTTCGAGGAATGCGGCAGACTGGTGGCCGAGGGCCGAGCAAGATTTTGAACTGGCGGAGCAGATGGAGAATAACGCTCTGCGGCTCAGCATTGAGTGGAGCAGGGTTGAGCCTGCCGAGGGGCGGTGGGAGAGCGCGGCCATCGACCGCTACAGGGAGATGTTGCAGGATTTACGCAAGCGGCATATGAAGCCGGTGGTCACGCTCCACCACTTCACCGAGCCGCTCTGGTTCGCTGAGCGCGGCGGCTTTGCCACTGAGGCCAACCTGCGGTACTTTCTGCGCTACGTTGCGCGTGTCGTAGAGGCTCTGCGCGACCTGTGTGATTTCTGGCTCACCATTAACGAGCCAAATGTCTATGCTACGCAGGGCTACCTGCTCGGCTCGTACCCGCCCGGCGAACATGATACGATGCGCGCTTTCCAGGTGCTGCGCAACCTGATGCAGGCGCATGTTGCCGCCTTCTACACCATTCGTCGCATCCAGCCGCAGGGACGCATCGGCTACTGCCTGCACTACCGCCTCTTCGATCCTGCCATTTCCTTCTGGCCGCTTGATCGCGCCGTCGCGGGCATACAGGAAACCTTTTTCAACTGGGCGCCCTTGCAGGCTGCCGAGACGGGCCGTTTCCCGTTCCCGCTCAGCGCGTTTCTCGCGCCCATCTCCCGCGCTTCCGGCGCGCGTGACTTTCATGGCATCAACTACTACACCCGCGAGATGGTCTTCTTTGACCCGACGCGCCCCGCCGAACTCTTCGGGCATCGCTACACGAGGCGCAAGGCCGTGCGCAACGACCCCGGCAAAGAGGGCAACTTCGGCGAAATTTACCCTCTCGGCCTCTATCGCGTCATCAAATCCGTCTACCAGCGCACGCGCGGCAATAAGCCGATCTTTATTACAGAAAATGGTTTCAGCGATACGCTCGATAACCGGCGACCGCGCGCCATTCTGGAACACCTGGCGATGATTCACCGCGCCATCCAGGAAGGCATTCCCGTCCACGGCTACCTGCACTGGACGCTGGTGGACAATTTTGAGTGGAACGAAGGCTGGGGTGTACGCTTCGGCCTGATCGAGCTGGAGCCAGAGACGCAGCGCCGCATCCCCCGCCGCAGCGCCAGCATGTTCGGGGAAATCTGCCGCGCTAACGCCGTCACCGAAAGCATCGTCGAACGCTACGCCCCCGAAGCCCTGGAAACCATCTTCGGTCCGACTGAGAAAGCTACCGGCGATGTGCTGGTCTAGTCGCTGCTATGAAGATCTCTCTTACGCTGAGCGGCAGCGAAGCTTCTCTCCTGAGCCAGCCTGACAACTGGTTGCATCAGGAAAGATGCTTCGCTGCCGCTCAGCGTAAGACAGTCACTGACACTACCGGGTACTCTCCCCCAGTACCGCCTGCCGAATCAGGGGATCGGGACAGTTGCGCGGGAATTTGCGGGCATAGCAAACCATGCAGTAGTCGCCTACCAGTTCGTCATCATCGCCTGTACCGTAGTAGGTGATGGTATGCGGCGGGCAGGCGTAATGCCCGCAGGGACGCAACTCCGCCGCTTCTTGATGCGGCAGGCGATGGGGAAACTGTTCAATATAGCACTCGTGTTCACTCATTCTATTCTATGCTCTCTCTTTGCTGATCCTCTCAGATGATTTTCCCGGCTGGATATGCTTTCTTCCTCTGCAAGCACTTCGATGATAACGCCTTCACTTTAGCCTGTCAAGCCTGCTGGAAGCAGCCTCCATGCCATAAAAACGGCTCTCTGCCATGTCCCGGCCACTTTTTCATAGCATTGCTGAGCGGGAGCGAAGCATGACCTGTCGGATCTTGTACTCAGATCACTACGTAGTCAGAATGGCTAATATTACGGATTTTCTGCGGCTTCTCTCAAGGTAAACTATGCACAGGAAAGCGTTCACGGTGCGGACGCAGGAGTGCAAGACTTGATGCAAAACAGCGTTCCCAAAAAAGGAGCGGACACGACGTATAAATAGTATCTGTGTAATCGGCTCTGAGCAAACAGTGAGTTATCCAGTCGTGAGGGTTGGGGTAAGGTGAGAAATGTGATGCGAAACGAAGAGAGAAGGAGAAAATACTATGTACTATCGAATAGCAATGCTATCAAGCATTGATTCTACGTGGAAGTGGAAGTCAACATCGTTATCCTCTCTGGCTGCATTGTTAGACTTCCTGCGTTTCTACAGGGCCATTGCGCAGAATCGTCTGCGCGTGTTCAGCGCGTCTTCACCCGAGGAGATGAATGAGATGCTGGCGCAGGAAAACAGCGGGCAGATGATCCATGCTGTCGGCGCGGCACAATTCCTGGACGAGCGCGGCTTCTCTTCCCTGATTGTGAAACAGGAAGGCTCAGTTGACGGGGAGCAAGAACAACCGGTCAAGAGGACGATTACCCCTACACTTCCACCGCTTGCCGAGAGCAGCTCCCTGGAGCCTGTTGCAGGGTGGGGGAGCCTGAGTACCCTGGAAAGGCGGCGCGTCGATCTGGAAATGGGTGCGGGCGGCGATCATGACCGGCCCTACGTCTTCACCCTCCCGGCCTCAGTACCGCAGATACTGGCATGGACACGCCTGCTTGTGAGAGTACAGCAAGGGGAACTGATGCTATAACCTGTTCCCCGTCGCTTCATATCATCTTCTGTGATAAGGGCTTCGATTGGCTCGTTCATCGAAGCCCTTCCTGTGATTCTGTCCCTCAATTTCTGGTGATTACCCAAAACTGAAAGAAGAAAAAGGGAAAGGATGAGAGCAGGCAAAAGAGAGAGTGGCGGCGGTCGTAAAGACAAAGCTGATGCCAGCTAAAAGCAGATAGAGGCCATCGCGGTCGGT
>Ga0209810_1000569_pt1 | contig 77279 bp, 66 predicted proteins | sample Coa_R1_7_FD_187159 | JGI IMG/M metagenome (GOLD analysis project Ga0209810, IMG submission 187159) | Surface soil microbial communities from Centralia Pennsylvania, which are recovering from an underground coalmine fire - Coalmine... | ecosystem: Environmental > Terrestrial > Soil > Unclassified...
CCTATCCGCTCGACGCGCTGGACCATGCCTGGAAGACGACCCTCTTAAATCAGTTCCACGACATCATTCCCGGCTCCAGCGTGCAGGAAGTCTATGTCGATAGCGATCGGGATTATGCCCAGATCGCCCATAACGTCGGGGAGATCGTTTTTGGGGCGGCGGAGCGGCTGGGCGCCGCGATCAACACGACCGGCATGCGCCGGCCCGTGCTGGTGGTCAGCAACCTGAGCCACTTCGCCAACGAGGCAGTCGAGGTCCTGCTGCGAGAAGGCGAGGAGCCGGTCGCCGCGTTCGGTCCGGATGGCGATACCGTGCCCGTGCAGGTCAACACGCATGCGGACGGAAGGCGGACGGCGCTGTTTGTGGCGCGCAACACGCCGCTGCACGGCTACGCGGTCTGGGACCTGGGCGCGACGGCAATGCCGGTGGAGGAAGCGGAGATCGTGACCGCCTCGGCAACGCACCTGGAGAACGAGGCGCTGCGCGTGGAGCTCGACCCACAGACCGGCCTGATCACCCGCATCTTCGATAAGGACAGCGAGCGCGAGGTTCTGCACCAGACCACCCAGATGGATTCCGATGGCAGGCCAGGCGTGGTGATTCCGGAGCGGTGCGGCAATCAGCTTCAGTTGTTCGAGGACAAGCCGCTCTTCTGGGATGCCTGGGACATCGACATATTCGCTTACGAAAAGTGCAGAATTATTTCGGAACTCGATAGTGTGGAAGTGGTCGAGAATGGACCCGTTCGTGGCGCTGTCCGCATGACGCGCACGCTGCCCGGTGGCCGCTCGAAGATCACGCAGACCGTGCGGCTCACCGCCGGAAGCGCGCGAATCGACTTCGTGACCGAGGTGGAATGGCACGAGACCGACAGGCTCTTGAAAGTCGCCTTCCCGGTAGCCGTCAACAGCCCTCGCGCCACTTACGAGATCCAGTACGGCAACGTCGAGCGGCCCACCCACTACAACACGAGCTGGGACCTGGCCCGCTTCGAGGTCTGCGCTCAGAAGTGGGCGGATTTGTCGGAAGGAGATTATGGGGTCGCGCTCTTAAACGACTGCAAGTACGGCTACGACATCCACGGGGACACGCTGCGCCTGACGCTGCTGCGCTCTCCCAAAGCGCCCGATCCCGACGCGGACATGGGCGTGCATACCTTCACCTACGCGCTCCTCCCGCATGGCGGCGACTATCGCGACGGCGAGGTCGTCGAGAACGCCTACGCCCTGAACAGCCCGCCGCTGGCGCAGTCGCTGGTGGGAAACCGGGCGGGGACACTGCCCATCGAGCGCTCGTTCTTCGAGGTGGACAACGCGGCGGTCTTCATCGAGGCGATCAAGAAGGCGGAGAAGGAGGAGGCCATCATCGTGCGGCTGTACGAGGCGCACAACACGCGAGGCACGGTCACGCTAACCACCACGCTGCCGGTCACCAAAGCCTACCTGACCGATCTGTTGGAGACGAATATCGCCGAATTACCGCTCTCCGGCGGCGCGGTCACCCTGCTTATTCTGCCCTTCGAGATTCTCACCGTCAAGTTCGTTGCTTAGAGAGCAGTAATGCAGGTTTAGCCTGTAAGAAAGACACGATAAGCCCTTGAGCAGCAAGGGCTTATCTCTGTCGAATAGGTATGAGATATTTCACACCCTGTCTGTTACAAAGTTCATTGCGCGCCTTCTGGAAAAGTCGTATAATAGCGATAAGACCGTTCTTCCCTAATGTCTGTTATGCGAAAGGATTTGCTTCTATGGCAACCACGCGAGCACGTACTGTTTCCTCCTCTAAACGTTCACAGACGAAGACAAGCACGCGTCTACCGGCCTTTCTGAAGCGCGCCGGTTTCGTCGCGGCGATTCACCCTGCCGTGCAGCCTCTGCTTGTCACCGCAATCGACCTCCCGACCTTTTTAGCAAAAGCAGGCTCCCTGACGCTGGCAGACCGCCAGCGCATCGTCGAGCAGGCTCTCATCTTGATCGAGCAGAACTACGTGCATCTGCCCTTGAAAAAGGCTATGCACGCGGTAGATCCTGTCCAGAAACTGAAACTGCTCCAATTCCGGTTGGCCCAAACAACGCAAGCGCAGCTCCCACCGGAGACACTCTTTCACGAGGAGATGACCACCATCTTCGACTCCGTGCATGACCTGCACACCAATTACCTGTTGCCTGCACCTTACAATCAGCACACAGCCATTCTTCCGTTTCAGATCGAAGAATATTTCGTCGACAAGACGCGCAAGTATCTGGTATCGAAGCTCGTGCAGGGCTTTCGACATCCTACCTTTGTCGTGGGAGTAGAGGTTACTCACTGGAACGGGATTCCTCTCGACCGTGCTGTCGAGAGGATCGGTGAGCAATCGGGCGGAAGTAACCTGGAAGCGCAGCATGCGCGTGGGCTGGACGCCCTCACCGTCCGTCCTTTGTTCATCATGCCGCCTCCCGACGAAGAGTGGGTGGTCGTCAGCTACCGTACGGAGGATGGTAAGAGCTTAGAGTTGAAACAGCCCTGGCTGATTACGCAAGCGCCGAATGGAGCGAGCGGAGGTTCCGTTGTGCGCGCGTCGAGGGCCGGTGGGCAGGGAATAGATTTGCGCACCCATGCCATCCAGCAGGTGAAGAAAGCGCTCTTTGCTCCGGAATCGCTGGTTGCCGAGCAGCAGGCTGCCAGGACAGCCACGCCACAGAGTGCCGTTGACCATGACCTGCCTACCAGCTTGCCAGACATTCTGCGAGCCAAACCGGTCCAGACCTCCCATGGTACATTTGGCTACATCCGTATTTTCAACTTTGAGGTGAACAATATCGACGCGTTTGTCCAGGAGTTTGCGCGGTTGGCAGCCGCCTTACCTTCCGATGGATTGATCGTGGACGTGCGTGACAACGGGGGCGGCATGATCAATGCCGGAGAGCGTATTCTGCAGATTCTGACCCCACGCTGGATCGAGCCGGAACGCTTTGAATTTATCAATACATCACTCAACCTGGCAATCTGCCTTCAGAATGCTCCGTCACCGATAGAGACAGATTTAGACCTATCTGCTTGGATTCCTTCTATGCAGCAGGCGGTGGAGACGGCGGCTACATTCTCTCTCGGTTTTCCCCTCACTTCGCCGGAAGCCTGTAACGACCTCGGCCAGAAGTATTATGGACCGGTGGTGTTGATCATCGACGCGCGCTGCTACAGCACGACGGATATGTTTATAGCCGGATTCCGGGATCACGAGATCGGCCAGATTCTTGGTACGGACGGAAACAGCGGGGCAGGCGGCGCCAATGTGTGGGAGCATAGCTTGCTAAGCGAATTAATGAGCGATCCCAAGTCTCCGAATACTCCCTTACCAGACTCGCCTTATAGGCCGCTTCCAAACGGTGCGAACATGCGGGTGGCCATGCGCCGCTCCCTGCGGGTTGGAGAACACGCCGGAACACCGGTGGAAGACCTGGGTGTCGTGCTAGATCAGCGGCATTATATGACTCGGAGAGATGTGCTGCAGACCAACGAAGACCTGATCGACCAGGCTGCCGCCATGCTTTCGGCCATGCTGGTACGCCAGTTAGACTGCAGCCTGCAGAGCTGCGCCGATGGCGTGCATACTGTGACAGCTGCGACACGCCACATCGCTCGGTTGGACATCTATCTTGACGGGCGGCCTCAACAATCCCTTGATGTCCTGGGCGCGACTACCCAATTTCACCTCGCGGCAACGGGGTCCGGAAGCCACTTACTGCAAGTGGAAGGGTGGGACGAGGGCCACCTGGTCGCCGTCCGCCGAATCCCCATCTGACTGATAAGGAGACGAATAATGACTGTAGAACCTGAGCCAAACGTAGTAGATGAGTTTGATGTGAAGGACACGGATATTCTGGAAAGTGGCCAACCGGCCAACCAGCAGCCCGAGGAAGCATCGATCGACGATGGTACTTCCAGCGGCGATGATGCCATGGCGGGAGGGGGAACCACCGTTGTCTTGCCAACGCAACTTGGACTGCGGGCGCTCTTCCGAGCCAAACAATCCGTTGGGGTGCGCGAGGTGCCGCTCAACTCCAATTGGGGACCGTCCGTAAAAATCTATCTGGCTTCGGTGGGCATAACCTTTCCTGCGCCCTGGTGCATGGCTTTTGTCCACTACAAGCTGCATCAGGCAGCACAAGAACTGGGCATCGCGCTGCAATGGCCGCGGACGGGATCCTGCACGGTCGTCGGCAACTGGGCAGACGATAATGCTCGTTTTCTGGATGCTCCAGAACCAGGATGCGTATTCCTGATATGGAGCGAGGCCAAACAACGTTATATCCATACCGGATTTGTCGCCGAAGTTCTGGGTCCAGACCGAATTGCCACTGTGGAAGGCAACAGTAACGATAATGGCTCAAGTGAAGGCATAGGAGTCTTCGCTATCCATCGGCATACCACGAACCTGGACTTTGTGGCGGTAAGATAATGGTGTCGATCAGGCATCAGCAGATTGAAGGATCAGAAGCCGGACCATGAAAGAACCAGAAGGCTGTTCTTTCATGGTCCTAACGTCGATAGAAGAAAACGTTTTAGTGGGCCTGCTAATTCGATTATAAAAAGGGAGTATGCGTATGGCGACGCAAAAGAATCCAATTCCCAAAACAAAAGACAAGGAAGCGAAAGAGTCTTTCAAAACATAGATTTGGTGGATGCAATCATTCCTTGGCTATTAATAGCTTTTGGTATAATTGCTGTGATTGGGGCCATCCTACGGACCGTCATTGCCTACCGATCGACCGTCAGGCCACCAATGCTTACCACCGGGCTTGATTCGACCACGCTGCTCTATCTGGTGGTTGGTGGGGTGCTTCTACTCATGAGACAAGTGAAGACGTTGACTTTTGGAGGCTACAAACTAGAGATGTTGGAAAGGGTCACGGAACGACAAGAAGACCAAATTGAGGGTATCTTACGATTGATATTGCCTGTAGTGCTAACACAGGCAGAGAGAACATCTGAAAAAATTGAAGGGTGGCGAGCCCAGCGGCTATACAGGGAGCCATGAAGTACGTACCCAACTAAGGCATCTTCGATCTATCGGCCTTATACGTACCAGCAAATATGTGGCAGAGATAGCCAAAGATGGTGCTCCCGTTGATCTCGCGGGCGTTGAATTGACTCCTTTAGGAGAGCAATGGGTTAAGCATATAATAGCTATTGAGACCATAAAAGAAGTATGACCTCCAAACGTCAGCACCTCAATACGGCGAGGAGAGGAGGGGCGAATGGGCTATCAGGGTAGCAATAGAATCGCTGCCGAATCAATCAGCGGGGGCGACGAGGCTGCGCTTCCACGCGCGCAACATTTAGTAGAGACGGACTGGCTGGCGGCGCATCTCGAAGCCGGCGATCTTCCCTTGCGGGTGGTGGATATGCGGGGTCACGTGCATACGGAAACCTCTCCGGAAGGCGTGCAGACCGCTCGCTATGCCGGGGCGGAGGAAGAGTACGCGAAGGAGCACATTCCCGGCGCGATCTACCTGGATTGGACCCGCGACATCGTCGATGAGAACAATCCGGTCCCCGCGCAGGTCGCGCCGCCGGAGAAGATGGCGCGCGTATTGGGGCAGGCGGGCATCGGAGACGAGCATCTGGTCATCGCCTACGACGCCCATCCAGCCGCGCAGTTCGCGACGCGTCTCTGGTGGGTATTGCGCTACTACGGCCATGAAAACGTGCGGGTGCTCAACGGAGGGTGGAGTAAGTGGCTGCGCGAGGGCCGGCCGGTGACGGCAGAAACGCCGCATTACCCGCCGGCCGTGTTCACGCCGCGCATTCATCCGGAATGGCGCGCGACGGCGGGACAAGTGCTGGAGGCTATGCATCAGCCGGAAACCGCCCTGATCGACGCGCGGGACGAGGGCCAGTATACGGGGCGGATCCGGCGCGGCAAACGCGGCGGGCATATCCCCGGTGCCCGCCACCTGCCGCGCGAAGCCTTCTTCACGGAGGAGGGCACGTTCCGATCTCCGGAAGAGCTGGCGCAGGTCGTCGCCGAAACGGGCACGCAGCCCGAATCGCAGGTCATTGCCTATTGCAACGGCGGGGTCGCCGCCACATCCGTGCTGTTTACTCTCTCCATGCTCGGCTACCCCCATCTGACCAATTACGACGGCTCCTGGAACGAATGGAATCAGCGGGAGGAATTGCCGATAGAGACCGGAAACGCCTAAAATTTCCGGGTGTAGAATCCGTCGAAAAGGGGATGGCAAGGCGGGTAAGAATGGCCTATAGTATAGCTGTAAGAAGCCGGATGTTCGGATAATCGACTGGTGGGAGAGAGGGCCTTTTCCCGCGAACCGACCGGCTTCCAAAACAAACAAGCATGGTGAGAGAAAGGAGGACAGCCACCTGAATCCACCGGAACGACGAGCCGGATGCAGACAGGAGACAGAGAGAAATCTTTTCCAGCCCCTCGCCCGCTTTCCGTCCTCAGGACGGCTCCCGGCGAAACTCCAGGCGCAGAGAATGCGCGTCTTATAGCTCTTTCTCTCCCGTGCATTCCGGCAAGTCCCTGCGGATGCAACGTTTACATAAAAGTAGCCTGCAGGCAGGCTAAACGGCTGATTGAGGGAACGAATGCGGCAGGCCGCTGGAGTCCGTAAGATCCGGCGGCCTGCAGGCATTTACGTAGACGAGCGCTCACTAAAACATTTGCCTGAAAAGCACCATGATTACGGTAATAGGATCGAAGTTTTCGCTCGCTATCGCGAACGCCCGGCTAGGATGAAGTAGGGAAGGGAAGGAAATCGATGGAAAGAGCATTGTCCCATAGACAGGGATGTCGGGTTGTGCGCCCGCATCCGCTGCCGGTGTCCTGGCTGCTCTTCGGCTGGCTGGCGCTGATCGTCTTCTCCTGGGGGCTGATCGCCTTGCCGTTCCTCGTGTGGGGATGGCAAGGGTTCTGGGCCTACATCGGTCTCGCGGGCCTCTGCGCGCTGCTTTTGAGACACCACCGGTCCCACCGCAAAGCCTGATTTTTTCGCCCTTAACCGCTCTGGCCGGCCCGCATGGCTATCGGTTCCGACTCGCTCAGGCAGCCGGAGGCGGAATAACGCCGATGGTGAGCAGGATATTGGCGTAGATGCGCTGCTCGCCGGTCGCGATGACCAGGCAGGTATCGGGCTTGGGGGCTGCCGCGTAGAAGGCGAAGCGGTCCAGGGATTGAAGGCTCAGTCCCGGCAGCAGGGCGCGGAACTCGGCGAAGATGGGCGGCTCCGGCCCTTCGGCAGGGTGCATGACGGTCGCCGCTTCGATGGGGATCGCCTGCACTACGACCCGCAGAACGTCCACCGCCGTGACCAGCCCCGGCGCCAGATTGAGATAGACGCGCGCCGCGTTCGGAGCCGCGCCGGTCGAGATCGGGTAGTTGCCGTCGGCGATGAGCACCTGCGCGCCATGCCCGGCTCCCGCCAGCGCCCGCGCGATCTCCGGATGAATGAGAGCGCCTTTGAGCACGTCCGAATTCTCTTTTGTCTTTTTGGCTTGTCCTCACGTTCCGCCTTTGTCTCCCGTTTCCCTGCCTCCTCAGGGCAAATGCCTCTTCATTGGCCTGATATCCGGGTGTTGAAAACACCCGGACATGAGGAGAAGGTGTTCATCGGGTAAACTTTTCAAGGAAAGGGTGCCAGGGAAACGATGGAAACGAAGCTGCAACCGGAGAGGGCAGAGCGCGCTGTGTCGCTGCTGCCGGAGATAGAGCGCGTGCGCGCCGCCTTTCCCGTTCTCCGGGAGGTCGTCTACCTGAACACCGGCACCTACGGCCCTATGCCAGAGCCTGCCCTGGAGACGTTCCTGCGGGTTCTAACGGAGATGGAGCGCAAGGCGTTGGCCGCCTCGCCGGAGCTGGGCGAGCGGGTGACGCAGACTCGCCGGCAGGTGGCGGCGCTGCTGGGCGCGGACCCGGAAGAGATCACCTTTACCCGCAACGCGACCGACGGCATCAACCTGGCCCTGGGCGGGCTGGAGTGGCGCGCGGGCGACGAAGTCATTATCTCTGACGAAGAGCACGAGGCGCTGCTGCATCCACTCCTCTATATGCAGAAGACCCGGAAGATACGGGTGCGCCGGGTTGGGATCGCGACGGAGGCGGAGGAGATGACGGCGCGTCTGGAGCAAGTCGCCTCGACGCGTACCCGCCTGGTCGCGCTGAGTCATGTCTCCTGCGAATCGGGAGCGCGGCTGCCTGTCGAGGCAATCTGCCGTTGGGCCGCCTCCCGCAACCTCCTCACGCTTCTGGACGGCGCGCACAGCGCCGGCGCGCTCCCGCTCGACGTGCGGCAGATCGGCTGCGACTTCTACGCGGGGAACGGCCACAAATGGCTGTACGGCCCCAAGGGAACCGGTTTCTTCTATGCGTGCCGCGACCGGCTGGTCGATCTCTCCCCGGTGATTGTGGGCGCCGGTTCCCTGGAGCGCGTGGACGTGGAGACGGGCGAGGCTAAGCTCTGGGATACCGCCGCGCGCTTCGAGTGCGGCACGCGGCCCTGGACTCTCATTGCCGGCCTCGGCGCAAGCCTGGAGTGGCTGGAAGGGCTGGGGTGGGAGCGTGTCATGGGCCATATCGCCGCTCTGAGCGCCCTTCTGAAAGAGCGCATAGAGGACCGCTCTGATCTGCGCCTGCTCACGCCGCGCGCTCAGGAGGAGTCTGCCGGATTGGTCACCTTTGCGACGCCAGGCCGCGACGCGGGCGCGCTGCTCCATGTCCTGCGTGAGCGGTATCGCATCTACTTGCGCCCTGTTCCCCATTACAACGCCATTCGCGTCTCGACGGCGCACTTCAACGACTCCACGGATATTGAGTGTCTGCTGGAGGCGATCGACGAAATCGGAGAAACACCATGATTCCCCTTGCCCAGCCCGGCCCCATGACCGACCGGGAGCGCTTCATGTTCGACGTGGCGGGCTATCTCCTCATTCCGGGCGCGCTGACGCCGGAAGAGGTGGACGCCTGCCTGGAGGCATCCCAACGCGCGCATGCGGCCTACCCGCCGGATAAGTGGCGGCAGTTGGGCGCGCTCTACGAGCGGGAGCCGGCCATCGAGCCGCTGATCGACCATCCGTCCGTGCTGCCGAAGGCGCGGGCACTGCTGGGCGACTACTTCATCGTGCAGAGCAGTTGGTGTACGATGGCGCCGGCCGGTTTTCCCGGCGGCGGCTTCCATCAGGACGGCTCGGGTCCGTACGAGTTCCGGCGGCTGGCCTTGCCGACGCCGCTCGTGCAGCTGCGCGTCAGCTATTTCCTCACCGACCAGTCCGAGCCGGATATGGGCAATCTGGTCATGATCCCCGGCAGCCACAACAGCGCTCTCCCGAAGCCTCCCGGCGACGATCTCGACAACCTTCCCATTAGCGAGGTGATCTGCGGCAAGCCGGGCGACGCGCTCATGTTCCACCAGGGGGTCTATCATCGCGGCACTTGCAACGCCCGCGACTATCCGCGCTATATCCAGCATATCGTCTACGCGCCCCCGTGGCTCATTCCCTCCGACCGCAAGCGCAACGATCCGGAATTTCTGGCCCGCACCACGCCCTTGCGCCGTGCTCTTTTGGGCGAATGGACCGCTCCGGAACAGCCTTTCGGCGGCGGCTATCCAAAGCCTCCCTTTGACGATGCGTAATCGTCCTATGTAGAAGAGGATCTTGCTCTAATCCATTTCGTTAGCGGTCACGGAGCGATGACCACCCCTGTGGTGGAGGGCGCGGTCATTCCGGAAGGCCGGCTTATTCTGCTAGAAATTAGCAAGATTGCGATAATTGGGCGAAAGGCGGACGCGTTATACTGCTTAATGAATGCAGAATAGAGCCATCGTGGAGCGGGATGGCTTATACGATGGCCGGAAGGAAATATGATGGTTGATTCCACCAAAGAGACAAGACATTGGACTGCCCTGGCGCTGCTATTTATGGCCGGGCTGCTGGCAGGGATAACCGTCGCACGCGCGAGCTCTCCCGGCCCTCTCTCCAGTTTGGAGAAGGTGAGCCGGCAGGTCGAGACGCTGCAGGTCGAGGTGAATCAGATCGCCTCTATGAGGAATGTGGCGTCCCAGGATCAAGCGGCGGAAATTCTCAAGCGGCATCTGGCGTCCTTTTCTCCCAATGAGCGCCGTGTTCTGGCGGCTCTCGTGAAGCCGAGGCAGGGGTATCGGGCCGGAAAATTGGGTTCCATTCCCGTCAACATGATAGCACCCTGATGCGCCTGCCTTAGAGGTCAGCCATTTGGCTCGATAAGGCCGGCCCGGACAGCATAACGCACCACAGGCCGGCCATGTCGTGGAGGCACAACCGCTTCGTTATGTGGGAGCGGTTGGGCCTCCACCGTTTTGACGCTCAGGCACAGCCTTCCTGCAAGGATGTGAGGCGGCTAGCGGCCGGACGGGTCGTGGACGTATTTGATGACCTCGCAGTCCTCGATGGTGATCAGCCCCTCGGTCACCATCTCATCGAGCAGCGGCAAAAAGCGTTCGATGCGCTCGGCCGTATCGACGATCTCGATCTTGATAGGCAGATCGGTGGAGAGGTCGAGGAGGGAGGCGGTATGGACGCGGCTGTTGGCGCCAAAGCCCTCGATCCCCTGGACCACCGAGGCGCCGGCCAGTCCCTCCTGCCGGGCGCGCTGCACGATGGCGTTGTAGAGCGGCTGCCCGTGCCACCGGTCGGAATGGCCGATATAGATGTTGATTCGCTTGGCCGCGCCTTCGATCTTCATCCCCTCATTCCCCTCTCCCCTCTCCGCTTGAGGGAGAGGGAATTCTTTAATCTCCTCCGGCTCATACATGCGCGCGTACGATCAACCGTGCAGCCACGACTCCAATATAGGCGGCGCCAAAACCCAGGATCACGCTTACCAGGATGTTGAGCAGGGCGCGCGGCCAGGAGCCATCCGCGACGAGCTGCAAGGTCTCGTACTCGAAAGTCGAGAAGGTCGTATAGGCTCCGACGAAGCCGATGGCAATCAGCAGCCTCCAGTTGTCGTTCCAGGCGAAGCGCAGGGCGAGCGTGGCGAACAGACCGAGGATGAAACACCCGGTCACGTTGATGAGGAACGTACCATAGGGAAACGCCGTGCCCCACTGTTTGCCGATCCACGTTCCGAGGATATACCGGGCGTTCGCGCCGATAAATCCACCCACTCCGACGACGAGATATTTCTGCCACACGCGGGTTCACTTCCTCCGTTTCTTTAGCGTCCCTCTGGCCCCAGACGCGTCGTCCAGACCTTACCCCCATAGACCTCACTCCCCTTAAATTCCCCTCTCCTTACGAAGGAGAGGGGGAACTGTAGGAGGAAGCCAAACAGGAAAATGGCTCCAAATCCGACGCCAAATTGCATCAGATCAGGAGCCATTAGCCCGGAACGAGCGGTTTAGACGGACGCATCCGTCTCGGCGGCCTCCATCGCCTTGAAGATCTTACCAGACCCATTCTAACATGAAGGCTCGATCCTGTCAACCGCTTCGCCGGGCCGTGAACGACCCGGACCTCACCTAGACCTCACCCCCTGACCCCCTCTCCTTCGTAAGGAGAGGGGGAACTTAAGGTGTTAGGCCAACCGCCCTACCGGGCGGAAAATTCCCTATGCGAATGCCCTGGTCTTTGGCGCCTGGTGTGCGCGTGCCTCCGGGCGCAAAATCTCTTCCCGGGCGGCTAGTTGTAAATATCCTTATTGCAGGAGAACATCGGGCGGCGCAGTTGGCCGTAGAACATACGGCGCATGTGTCCATCGGCCCAGAGCGTGGTCGCCGAGTTCCGGTGCAGGAAGTAGAAGTGATCGAGCAGATCGGGCTGGTTCGGTGGGCTGTTGAGCCAGTCGATGGGCTGGAGCCAGTTGCAGAGCGGCTGAACGTACTTATGCTCCCAGACGATGAGCGTGTCCGAGGGTTGCTCGACCACCGCGTCGTCGGTTCCCAGAAAGATGGGCTGGCCGGAGATGGGATCGGTGGTCGCGATGGCGCTGGCCGGTCCGAACTCGTGTCCTTGCGCCTGAGGATGGGAAGTGTAGAACGGCGAGGACATGGTCGGCAGCCAGGCATTGAGCGCATAGGCTACCTGCCAGGAAGCCGGCATGCTCGGGCAGCGCTTGATGGCATCGTTATGCAGGTAGGGATCCAGCGCGCCCGGGTGAATGGGATGAATGGCCGGCTGGTCGGCATCGCCGATGGGCGCAATGTTGTTGTTGTCGTAGCCGATCCAGGGCTGGACCGGCGACTGCCCCGGCCCGACCGGGTAGGAGACGGAGCGAGCGGGAAACCAGACGTCGTCGTAATCGGAGATGTACATGCGCATCGCCAGGCCCAGTTGGCGCATGTTGCTGGCGCAGACGACCTGTCGCGCGGATTCACGGGCCTGGGCGAAGACGGGGAAGAGAATGGCAGCCAGGATCGCAATAATGGCGATCACCACGAGCAGTTCGATCAGGGTAAACGCCAGGGATCGAACTCGACGGCAGGGAGAGACCATCGCTGTGTCCTTTCCGATCAGTATTGCCTTGCGGCGTCGCGGCCGCCGCAGAAGCGGAGGCTTTCTGGTGCTTTCTGGTTTAGACGCAGAAACGATCTATTCCTACCCTATCTAGCGGGGTCAGAGGAGCCAGGAATTAAAAATTGAGACTTTTCAATAAATTTTGTTGCGCTTCCGTAGACGAATGGAGAGGAAAATCCGGGTCGCGGCGGAGGTCGTTGACGTACTGGTGCGCGTAGCGGGTGGTTTCGGGCACGCGGACTTTGCCCAGGCAGCGCAGGACCAGCGTAATGGCGCTCGGCAGGTCGATTCGGTGGCCGATGGAGACATAGATCGGGGAGACGCCGGACCGTGTCCGCAGGGCAGCGCCGACGACCTCGCCGTGGTCTTCGAGGGGCGCCCATCCTCCGACTTCTTCGGGCACCGGGCCGTGCTTGCCGATAAGCAGGCTTTTCGCCACGCCGACGGTGGGCAGATCGAGCAGCAGGCCGAGGTGGCAAGCTAGCCCGAACCGGCGCGGATGGGCCAGTCCCTGTCCATCCGCGAGGAGGGCGTCGGGCTGTTCTTGCAGTGAGGCCCATGCTTCCAGCAGGGGCGGCACTTCCCGGAAAGAGAGCAGGCCGGGAATGTAGGGGAAGCGTGCGGTGGTCCGGACGCCGGACCACTCGTGGAGCGTCAACTCCGGCAGGCGCAGGGTGACAAAACCGGCGCAGACGGGCGTCTCGATCTGGCCGGCGGGCGCCTTGTCGAAGGAGATGTCCGCTCCGGCCACCAGGCGGACAGCCTCCACGTCGAGCGGTTCCTGGCGTACCTGCGGCGCCAGCTTGCGCTGCAGCTCACGCGCCTCGCGCTCGGTGATGCCTGCCGGAAAGGCGGCCTCGTGGAAACTCGTAGGTAGGCTGGCCATCACGCCTCCTTGAGGTTATAGCGAAAGCAATCGAACCTTCGGGGCGACGTTTGCGATCAGGACGGTTACTGGGAAAACCCTTCCGCTTTCCCGGTCCTTATCCATATGCCGCAGAGGGTGAACAACCCCTTGCCTCACGAGAGGCAAGGGGTTGAGGAGGGGCACTGGTATGTTCAGCACGCCCGATCTTCGCTCTCTACTTCCGCTAAAGAGACTCAGCATTGGGAAGAGATGTTCCCTAAAGCGCCCGTTGACCGGTTTTAGTAGCATGGACCTCGCCTGCCGCAGACGAAAAGAGGAGACACGTGGGTCGAACGGGAATGGTTGGAGGGCCGCTGATGAGGCGGCCAGAAGTCCTGAAACCCGACGTAAAGGAGCCTGATCGTGCCTCTCGGATCGCAACGCGGCTACCGCCTTCTGTGGGCGCTGGCTGCAATCGCCCTTTTGAGCGCGCCGCTTCCCGGCCATGCCCTCGACCTCTCTCAGTCCACTCCGCCCACCCTGGACCCAACCTACGGCCTGCCGCTGCCGAAGCGCGCTGCCCGCACTACGAAACCCGCGCCGGAAGCAAGCTGGATCTGGGCGAATCAGACGGCCGACAACCAGACCGTTTACTTGCGCGCTGCCTTCACGCTCGATCGCCTGCCGAAAAGCGCCGTACTGCATATTACGGCCGACAACTTCTTTACGCTCTACGTCAACGGCCAGCAGGTGGACGAATCGAAGGCGGATCCTAACGACGATCTCGTCTGGAAGCACGTCCATAATCCGGACATCGCCCGCTACCTGACGACCGGCAAGAACGTCCTGGCCGTGCGCGCCGTCAACGCGGGCGGTCCGGCGGGCGTGATCGCGGCCCTGGACCTCGACGGTAAGCCGGCGCTGCGCACGGACGAGAAATGGAAGGTCACTCAAAGCGCCTCGCTGCCCGACGACTGGACCGCCGCCAACTACGACGATTCGGCCTGGCAGCCGGCTACGGTCCTGGCTCCCCTGAACGGCGGGCCGTGGGAAGGCGGGTTGGACGGCTGGCCGGGTTACACCGCCGACGTTGCCTATCTGGCGCATCTATCGTTGAATCCCGTCGCCACGTCGGACGTCCACGCAGGCGCGGGCCAAATAATGCCGTATCTGCCTGGAAGCAATCCTTCCTTGTTCGCCGTGCAGTTGGCGCCTGCCGGCTCGAACGATCCGCCCAGTATCGTTGTCGATTTCGGGAAAGAATTGGCCGGGCGGCTCCAACTTGGGGCGCAAGGGTCGGTGACCGTTCAGGTCGGCACCGGCGAGTCCCGCGAGGAGGCGATCAAGTCGCCGTGGGGCGGCGTACATCGCCTGGACATAACGGCCGGTCAATCCGGCAGCAAGTACGCCTACGCCTACTCGCCCTACAGCGCCTTCCGGTACGCCAGGCTGACCTTTCTCGCGCCGCCCGACAGCCAGGGCAGCACGCAGCCCGTTAACATTCAGATCGGCTTCGATCACAAATACTATCCGGTCCAGTATAAAGGATCGTTCTCCTGCTCGGACCCGCTGTTGACGCGCATCTGGTACACGGGCGCGTATACCGCGCATCTGTGCATGCAGGAAGACATCTGGGACGCTCCCAAGCGGGACCGCGCCCGCTGGATGGGCGATCTACACGTCTCCGGCGAGGTCATCAATACCGTCTTTGCCGACCGCTTTTTGATGGAACAGACCATGCAGCGGCTGCGCGACGACGCGCAGGGCGGACAGCCGGCCACGTCGGCGCCGCACAGCCACGTCAACGGCATCCCCGGCTACTCCTGCGCCTGGATCGCCGGGCTGGCCGACTTCCATCGCCACATCGGCGACTACGACTACCTGCGCCGCCAGCACGACCTTCTTATTTCCATGCTGGATTATTTCCGGGGCGAGCTGGACGACCGGGGCGTCTTCGCCAACAAGCGCGGCGCCTGGCCTTTCGTGGACTGGTCGCCCGACTTCAACGGGGACGGTCCTCTCGCCCGCGCCGCTACCCACTTCTTCCTGGTCAAAGCGGTCCGAGAGGGGGTCTTCTTGCTGCAGGAGATGGGCGATACGGCCAATGCCGCCCGCTATGCCGCCTGGGCCGACCAGCTTACCGCCGCCGCGCAGCAGTACCTCTTAGACACATCCACGCAGACCTTCGGCGCCCGGCGGCAGGAGAACGCGATGGCGATCGTCGCGGGGGTTGCCACGCCGGAGCAGACACAGGCCATCTACGAGGCGGTCTTGAAGCCGGGCAGCCCGGCCTGGAGCCAGGTCGCCACGCCTTACTACAACTTTTACGTCATCTCTGCGATGAGCCTGGCCGGCCATACGGCGGAGACTCTGCCGTTTCTGCGCGACTACTGGGGCGGGATGCTGGCCGAGGGCGCGACCTCTTTCTGGGAAGGCTACGACCCGAGCTGGGAAAAGGACGATTTCCACGCGCACCTGCAGGCCGATAACGGCACCGGCTATTTCGTCAGCCTCTGTCACGGCTGGTCGAGCGGGCCGACAAGCTGGCTGACGGAGCGCGTGCTGGGCGTGCGGCCCACCGGCGGCGGCTTCAAAACCGCCGAGATCGTTCCCGACTTAGGCGATCTGACGTGGGCGGAAGGCGACGTGCCCACGCCCAGCGGCCTTCTGCACGCCCGCGCAGAGAAGCAGAATGGCGGGATAACGCTGAGCCTGTCCCTGCCGAAAGACGTTGTCGCCACGGTCGGGCTGCCCGGCCAAAGCCTGCTTCTCAACGGCCATCCTGTCACGCCTTCGCGCCAGGAGGCCGGTCGCCTCTATCTCCAACTGAAGGCCAGTGGGAAGTACACGCTTGTAGGCCGCTAAAGAGTACAACACGAAACTTGCTGCCTGCAGGCATCGTACCATTAGCAGATTTGGGCCTAACGCGGGGCAGGAGAAAGAGACATGATCGATTCAAAGGGGCGTAACGCCAACAAGAAGGATAAGCGTAAGGCGGCGGAAAAGGCGCGCCGCGCGGAGCAGGCCGTCATCGTCCAGGGACTGCAGACGGCTCTGGAGGGCGACGAGCAGTTGCTGGCGTTTGCGCGCGGACGGATCGCCGGGGGGTGGCGCGGCAAGCTCGCCGTCGGTCCGGAAGCTTTCTTCGCGCCCTTCGTCAACATCGCCCTGACCGAGCGGCGTTTCCTGCTGCAGCATATTCAGCCACTGAGCGGCAAGCCGAGCGAAATCCTCCCGCACGCCTTCCCGCTGGCCGAACTTAGCGCGCTGGCGTTCAGCGACATCGAGACGTTCGGCGCCGAGCCGGCGGGCCGCCTGATCCTGCGCCTGCGCAACGAGCAGCATTTCCGCCTGCGCCTGCATGGACGCGCGAACGTCGAGAGCGCCAAAACGATGGCGATCCTCTTCCGGTCGCTGGCCGAGGCGCATCCGGAAAGAGCCGGCAGCCCGACTCAGCGGAAGTGCCAATCGTGCGGTCATGTTCTCGATCAGCCGGTTAAATTCTGTCCCTACTGCGGCCAGGCCCAGCCGGAAGAGACCGCCGAAGCGCCGCACGCAAAGGCAGAAAAAACGCCCGATCCCGCCGACACAGCGGAGGCGGTCCTGCCGCCGCGACCGCCCCTGTCACCGGAAACTCCCGCACAAGAAGCGTCTTCTCCGGCTACCGCGAAAGCGCCCAAGTCCCCAGCCAAGAAGGCGGAGAAGCCAGCAGAAAAGGAAGCGCCTACCAGCGAAGAAGCGCACCGGCAGGAAAAGAGCGAATCGCATGGCGATGTGCCGCTGCCGGAAACAAGCGCGGCGACCCCGACGGAGCCGGGTATGGCGACGCCGCCAGTAGAGCGGCCCACCGAGGAAGAAGGCCAGGAAGCCGACAAAGAAGGACTCTGATCAATGGAAGCATCTCCGATTCGGACCTTACCGCCGCGCGTACGCTTTCCTGGGCTGTCCAGCGCCGCCTTCGAGCATCCCGCCGACCGCGCCGCGCTGGAAGCCCTGCGCCGCACGCCCGGCCTCGACCGCCTGTTCAAGTGGCTGTCTGAAATGGGCATGGAGCGCTTTCTGCGCATCGCGCTCACCGGCGACAGTCTACGTGTCTCCCCACGCCAGGCCTCCCGCCTGTACAACGACCTGCGGGAAGCGTGCGCCATCCTGGACGTGCGCGAGCCAGAGCTGTACCTGATGCAGTTTCCGGTTCCCAACGCCTTCACATTTGGGATGCAGCGGCACACCATCGTCATGACGACGGCGCTCGTGGATCTGATGAGCGACACCGAGCGCCTGGAAGTCATCGGCCACGAGTTGGGCCACATCAAGGCCGAGCACATGCTCTATCGCACGATGGCTTACGTGATTGCGGAGATCGTCAAAGAGATGCCGGGCAATCTGAGCATCCCCACGGCGCTGCTCAGCCGTGGACTTCTCTATGCGCTCTACGCCTGGTTCCGTAAGTCGGAATTGACCGCCGACCGCGCCGGCCTGCTGACCGTGCAGGACCCGGATGTCTGTGTCTCCGGCCTGCTCCGGCTCGTGGGCGGCACCCAGCGCCTGCGAGACGATCTGAACCCGGAGGAGTTTGCCAAACAGGCGGATGCTTATGAGGATATGGAAGAGGACTTCCTCAGCCTCTACTGGAAGTTCCTTATGGTGAGCTTGCAGACGCATCCGTTTCCCACCCTGCGCGCTCGCGAGATCCAGGAGTGGTCGCGGAGCGAGCAGTATCAACGGCTCCTGCGCGGCGACTATCCGCGCACGAACACGGAGGCGGGCAAGCGCGTCTGTCCGGCCTGCAAAACGACCGTCACCAACGTCACCTTCCAGTTCTGCCCGGAGTGCGGCACGCCGCTGCCGCCGGTCACCTCGACGTGATCCTGAAGATCGCCGGGTTCGCGCCCCTCTTGCCAGGGATTGAACACCCGGCACGCTTGTGCGGCACTCGCACAGAAAGTGAGGTAGTTCTTATGCGCCTGCATCGCTGGTTTCTCTTAGGATGCGCCTTACTAGGCATCGCATCGAGTATGGCGCCTGCCCGCGCCGATGAGAAGGCGGATGCCATTCTCAAGCAAGTCTCGGCGGCCGATAAATCCCTGCAATCGCTGACCGCCGATATAAGCCTGACCCAGCAGATGGGCCAGCAGGGAATGAGCATCAACGGCACTGTCAAGATCAAAAAGCCCAATAAGATCCATCTCACCATCGGCCCGCCGGCAAATCAGACCATTATCACGGATGGCAAGACCCTCTATCTTCTGATGCCGGGCAATCAATACATGAAGCAGCCCTTTCCTTCGGGACAATCGCCGGAGTTCCTGCCCGGAAACCTTCTGTTCGACCCTCAATCTCCTCTCGGAGCAAAACTGGTGGAGAGCAAGCCCCGCTATCTCGGAACCGAGACCGTGGCCGGAAAGACTTATCGGGTCCTCACGCTGACGCCGCCTGCGCCGCCGACCGCCACGATGAAGCTCTATGTGGATGCAAATAACCTGGTGACCCGCTCCGAAACCGAGATGAAGAACGACCAGACCACCATGAAGATGGTCGCGGCGCTCAGCAACATCAAGATCAACCCGAACCTGGCGGTCGCCGAGTTTGAATATACGCCTCCGCCAACGGCCAAGCTCTATACAGGGCCGAACTATGATGCCAACCTCGTTCCGGTCGGCAAAGCGGCGCCTGCCTTCTCCCTGCCCACGCCTGCGGGCGGCCATGTCGCTCTCGCAGATGCCGGCAAGGGCAAGAAGGCCATCATGGTCAACTTCTGGTTTTACACTTGACCGGCCTGCCATGAGGAGTTTCCTCATCTACAAAAGCTTTACGGCGAGCTGAAAGACAAGGGCCTGGAGCTAATCGCCATTAACCGCGGCGACCCGGCCGATACGATCAACAAGTACATCAAAGAAGGCGGCTTCACGTTCGACATTGTCATGGGTGGGAAGGAAGGCAGTCCTGGCTTTGGCGTCTTCAAGCAGTACGGCGTGCAGGCCTTCCCGACCAACTACGTCCTCGATCCTGACGGCAAGGTCGTCTGGCGGGGCGTGGGCTTCGACGAGACGGCTATCCGTACCGCCCTGGAGAAGCTAGGGGTAAAGTAGGGGCGCTGCTTGCCGCGCCCCTACAAAGGACTCTTTCCTCGTCCCTTGTGGAAGGAAAGATAAGGCGCTCATGCGACTACCGCCGGACGCCGCAGGAAGCCCGTGTGGTCTCTCGATTCGATTACAAAACAGGCTCTTTGCGGTTTCGCCCAAAGCGCCGGGCCGATAAACGACCCGGCATCAAAAACGAGCGTCCTCACGGACGCCACCTGTTTTTAAGCCTTTCCGTCCGGAGGACGGCGTGTCTGTATTGCCGGGTCGTTTATCGGCCCGGTGGGAAGAGGGCACGGGCAGCCTCAACGCGTGTTCCTGTAAACGTGGAAGACGTAGAGGCATTCCCGGCTGCTTCACGCCAGGCGGACCAGTCCTCCGGCGAGATCGGCTCGTTGGGGTGGAAGAGCAGGTCGGCGTCGCTGCCCAGCGGGAGGCCGGTCGAGGCCAAAGTCTGCACGGCCTCGAAAGCGGAATGCTCCATCGTCACGTCGATGTACCAGTGCAAGGGAATGCCGGCGCGGAGCAGGACGGCCTGGAAGGCGCGCAGACGCTGGGAATCCGCGTGAACGCCGCGCGGCGTGCAGCCCTGGTCCAGGCAGAACACAGCCAGCAGCCCCGCCGCCTCACCGATGTTCCATTCGATGGGATGTAGGCGATAAGCGCCGTTGGTGAGGTGGGTCGTGCCCAGGTTCTTGCACGCCGGAAGCAGGTTCTCCAGCCGAGCGGGAATCAGCGCGCCGAGCGGAATCTGGAAGGGGCGCGTGGGAACATAGGCGCTCGGCTCGCCGTGGCCGTTTTGATGGATGTCTAACGCATAGTGGCCGATGCCGACCGTATCGGACATGAAGGCGGCGCGTGCCCCCGTCTGATAGATATTGCCGCGAAAATCTTTGGCGACGATCTCCTGCTCCAGGATAGGCCGCAGCGACCGGATGCGGCGCGATTCGCGGATATAGGGCCGGATCGCGCAGCCGTCCGGCGTATCGAAGACGTCGCGGCGCAGACGGAACTCCGGATAGCCGCACCGCCGTCCGGTGGGATCGTCCTCGCGCGGGCACTCCGTCTGCAGCCAGTAGACGTAGCCGAGCGAAGCGCGCCGTGCCCGCGCCAGCGTCGCCGCTACCTGTTCGGTGTCGCCTGCGCCCGCGCCGATAATATTGCCGCCGTAGAAATCGTTGCCCGCCGTATTGATCATCGCCAGGTCGGCAGGGATGCGGGGATCGTCGAAATTCTCGGCGGCCAGCACGCGCCGGTAGGTCCACCAGGGCATCGCGCCCGCGAACAGTCCTGTAATGGCCCCGCACAGCACGCCGTAGTTCTGCAGCGCCTTCAGTTCTTCATAGTCGTCGGGCGGCTTGACGACGTTGGTAGCCGCCGTCTCCGGCGACCAGTCCAGCGCGAAGGGGAAGGTGAAAGGCTGTACCCAGTCCGGGCGGGCGGTCTCCGGGGCGTCCGGCTCTCCGGTCTCCGCCCGGCTCTCGGCCCCGACGACCCAGTCCTCGCCCTCCGTGCCGCAGAGGGCCAGCACGTCGCCCAGGTCCGTCGCGTCCAGCACGTAGCGCGGCGTGAAGCGCGTCTCCGCACCCTCCCGCGCCACGACGGCCGTAATACGATCTCCCTCCCGCTCGCAGGCGACCACGCGCGTATGCAAGAGGAGGCGGAGGCGGCCTGCTTCCACCATGGGCCGGGCCATCTCCCGCAGAATCGCCTCGCCGACCTTCGGCTCGAAGCTCAGGCGGCTGACCCAGCAGTTGCCGGGATTAAAGTAAGGACGGGCGGCGGCTTCCGGAGTGAGCTTATAATGGGTCCGATAGTGATTGCGGGTGGCCTCCCGAAAGCCCATGTAGCGGCGCGTGCCCCCGAAGGTCTCGATATAGGCCTGCTCGTCCGGCGTGCAGACGCCTTGCGTGGTGAGTTGTCCGCCCAGCCAGCCGGTCTCTTCCAGCAGGCAGACCTGTGCGCCCGCCGCCGCCGCCGCCAGCGCGGCTGCCGTGCCGCCCGTGCTTGCTCCTACGATGAGAATGTCACACATGAGGCCCCCACCCCCGACCCCTCCCCCAATTTTAGGGGAGGGGAGATTCCATTGCTCTCGTGTGCCTCTGCCTAAAGCTTCTCTTGTCTGTAAGTAGAGGCAGATGCTACCATATTAGCTCCCCTCTTCCCTAAGGGACGAGGGAACGAGCCTTGAATAGAATCTCCCCTCCCCTAGAATTCCGAAGGTTCGAGGAGGGAATGGGGAGCGCATCGGCGATTGGAAGGGGTGGAGGATTCCGGAGAGTAGGCCCGCTTGCCACGGAGGGCGAGGTTGTCTCCGGGGTGGGGCGCTTCTGGAGCACGCCATAATGGAGGAGGATGAGCAGCGTGCAGCCCAGCAGGATACGATAGATAATGAACGGTCCGGTATTGTGATGCTCCATGTAGCCGAGGAACCAGCGCACGACCACGTAGGCAAATATACCCGCGACGACCGCTGCGAGGAGATAGGGAGCGATCTCGGCCCCCAGATGGGTGTGGCGCACCGCTTTGAAGAGCTTGTACAGGCCCGCCGCTGTGATGGCCGGAATGCTCAAGAGGAAGCTGAAGTCGGCCGCGCTCTCGTGGTCGAGGCCCTCGAACAGCCCGGCGGTGATGGTCACGCCCGATCGGGAGGCGCCGGGGACCAAGGCCAGCACCTGCGCCCAGCCGATGACCTGGCTCTGCTTGAAGTTCATCCGGTTCAGCGTGACCCGCCGCTTACCTACCCGCTCGGCCCACCACAGAATCAGTCCCAATCCGATCAGGCTGTAGGCGACTATATCCAGGCGGCGGAACGTGGTATCGATCTTATGCTCCAGCAGGTAGCCAAAGATGATAAGCGGGATCGTTCCGAGCAGCACGAACCATCCCAGGCGCGCGTCCGTGTCGCCAGGCTTGATGTTGGCGGGCGTGCCGGTGCGCAGAAGGCCTCGGATATATCGGGCCAGCTTCTGGCGGTAGAAGGCGATAATGGCGATGATCGGCCCCAACTGGACGATCGCCGAGAACGTCGCGCCGGGATCCGGATAGTGGAGCAGTTGCGGAACGATGTCCATGTGCGCGGTGCTGCTGACGGGCAGGAACTCGGTGACGCCCTGCAGCAGCCCCAGAAAAACGGCCTCTCCCCAGGGCATGGAAGCCAGTACGATCAATCCTATTTCTCCTTAAGAGGGTAAATGGTTTCCTCTTCCTTATTTCCTCTCCTGCCGCGAAGTGGGCAGACGGGGTCAGGGGGCGAGGGGTCTTGCCAACCAGTATACCGCCCCAGGGAGGAAAAAACCTGGCCCAAATCGACATTTTGGAACGTCTCCATAGATGAGTACGTCTTTCCCATTTATGAAAAACAGATTGACAGCAGGCTCCCAACTCTGTATACTTTAGCAGGTTGTGGAAAGCGAACGAGGAAGCGCCGCAGGCACGTATTCGCGGGCAAACAACACTTTCATAACAGAGACCGGAGCAGAGAGGCAGAGACCATTTGGAGAAGATTTACATTCGGGGTGGGCGGCCGTTGATGGGCGTAGTCGAGGTCGGCGGCAGCAAGAACGATTCGGTCGCGATCATGGCGGGCGCGCTGCTGGTGCCCGGCAAGACCATCCTGCACAATGTCCCTCGTATCCGTGACGTCGAAACACTGCTGGAGATATTCCGGCACCTGGGAGTCGCCTCTCGTTTCCGGAAGGACGGCGCCCTGGAGATCGATGCGACTGACCTGTCCACCACAGAAACCCCGCACGACCTGGTGCGCCAGATGCGCGCCTCCTTCAACGTGCTGGGGGCGCTGCTGGCCCGCTTTGGGCATGCGGAGGTGGCGATGCCCGGCGGCTGCGACATCGGCGCGCGGCCCGTTAACTTCCACGTCAAGGGCCTCCAGCAGCTCGGCTGCCGGCTGCGCCTGGAGCATGGAATCTACGTCGGCGAGGTCAAGCGGTTCATCGGCGCCAACCTCTCGCTGGAGTTTCCCAGCGCGGGCGCGACCCAGCACCTGATGATCGCCGCCAGCCGCGCGCGGGGCCGAACGGTCATCGAGAACTGCGCGGTCGAGCCGGAGATCGTCAACCTGGCCGATTTCCTCAACGCCTGCGGCGCGCGCATCCACGGCGCCGGCACGCCGAAGATCACCATCGACGGCGTGGAAGAGCTGCATCCCACCGAATTTGCCATCATCCCCGACCGGCTGCAGGCCGGCACGTACGCGGTGGCGGCAGCCATCACGGGCGGCGACGTGCGGATCCGCGGCGCCTTCGCCGATCACAGCCGGCCCGTCCTGGCGAAACTGCAGGAAACCGGCGTCGAAGTGGAAACGACCGAGGACGGCATCTGGGTGCGCCGAGCCATCCCCCGCGTTCATCCGATCGATATCAAGACGATGCCGCATCCCGGCTTCCCCACCGACATGCAGCAGCCGTTCGCGGCGCTCCTTACGCTGGCCGACGGCGTCTCCATGATCACCGAAACGGTCTATGAGAGCCGGTTCCGGTATACGACCGAGTTAGCGAAGCTGGGCGCCAATATCCGGGTGGAGGGCCGCACGGCCAAGATCACCGGCGTAGAGCGGCTGACCGGCGCCCCGGTGACCTGCACGGACCTGCGCGGCGGCGCGGCGGTCGTGGTGGCGGCTCTGGCGGCGGAAGGCGAGACGGAAATCTCCGGCCTGGAGCACCTGGACCGGGGTTACGAAAACCTCGTGCCTCAACTGCGCGGGCTGGGGGCAGACATCGTGCGCGGCAGCGAGAAATGGACTTCAGGAGGTCTGCGCGTGTGTTCAGCCTAGTGCCGGAGCTGGGCGTCGATCTGGGAACGGCGAACATCCTGGTCTACGTGCGGGGTAAAGGCATCGTCCTGCGGGAGCCGTCGGTGGTGGCCATGGCGCGGCACGGCAAGAACGTGCTGGCGGTGGGCGAGCAGGCCGAACAGATGCTGGGGCGTACCCCCGGCGACATCGTGGCCATCCGTCCGCTGAGTGATGGAGTCATCGCCGACTACACGACCACGCAGAAGATGCTGGAGTACCTGTTCTTCAAGGTCGTGGGCCGCAAGCGGCTGTTCAAGCCGCGCGTGCTGGTCTGCGTGCCGTCCCAGGTGACCGGTGTGGAGAAGCGGGCCGTCCTGCAGGCGGCCCGCGAGGCGGGCGCGGGCGAGGCGCTGACCATCGAGGAGCCGATGGCCGCCGCTATCGGCGCCGGGCTGCCGATCTCCACGCCCGGCGGCAATATGGTCGTGGACATTGGCGGCGGGACTACCGACATCGCGGTCATCTCCCTGGAAGGCATCGTCGTCAGCGAGAGCCTGCGGGTGGCCGGCAACCGCATGGATGAGGTCATTCAGCGCCACGTCAAGACGGCCTACAACCTCATGATCGGTGACCGCACGGCCGAAGAGATCAAGATCCGGATCGGATCCGCCTACCCCCTGGAGCGAGAGACGACCCTGAGCGTGCGCGGGCGCGACCTGGTGGCGGGGCTGCCTAAGACCGTCGAGGTTTCCTCGGAAGAGATCCGCGAGGCGCTCTGCGAACCGATCGTGGCGATCGTGGAAAAGGTCAAGCGCGTCCTGGAGCAGACCCCGCCGGAACTGGCTGCTGATATTATCGAGCGCGGCATCGTATTGACAGGTGGCGGCGCGCTCCTGCGCGGCTTCGACACGCTGCTTTCGGCGGCCACCAACATCCCCGTACTCGTAGCGGAAGATCCGCTCTCCTGCGTCGCTATCGGCACAGGCCGCGCGCTGGAAGCATATCCGGCTATTCGGGAGAGCGCCCGAAGAAAGTGGCTAGTTGCTAGTCGCTAGTTTCCAGTCAAACCGGTTTTTCACTAGCAACTAGGAACTAGCAACTGACAACTACCGAAAGGAATGAAAATGCGAATCGTGGCGATTCTGGCCGGCCTCGGCCTGTGTCTGGCGGCGCTGCCCGCAGGCGCCTCCGGCGGCGCTCTTCCCTCCGATGTGCCGAGCGGCCACTGGGCGGCGGCGGCCGTGCGCGAGGCGCTGCAGAACCACGTCATGGACCTGCCGGACGGCCGCCATTTTCGCGGCGAGTCCCTGGTGACCCGCAACCAGGCCACCGTTGTCCTGGCGAAGCTGGCGCGCGAGTTGACGGCGGGTACCTGGCACGCGAGTCCAAGCGTTCCCGTTCCAGTCAGTGCCGTCCGGCGGCTCAATACGGCAGACTGGCAGAATCGGCCTGTGACCCGCTACGTGCTGGCCGTGGTCCTGGCCCGCTCCGCCGATTACGTGATGAATGGCCTTCCCCGTCCCGGCCCCCAGGATAAGGATCTGGCTAAGTCGGAAGCGCTGCCGGATATTCCGGAAGTAAAGGTATCGCGCTCGAACCCTGCTTATCCCTCCCTGATGTACCTGGCGGACAACCACATGGCCTGGCCCGACTCGCCGCTGCTGCATGCCGGCAGCCAGCCGATCCGAGGCGCCGAATTGAGCCATGCGCTGGCCGAGATGATCGTCGGCGTGAACAACCGCCTCACGCCGCTGGGGCATGATAAGAACGGAAACACGCAGGACAAAACGTTTCACATGAACAAAGGCGCTCCGAAGCATTGATATGACGACTGCGTTGCCTTTGCGGTGCCGGTGCCGCCGGCATGAGATCACCAGCCTGCGCTGCGCGCGCTGCAATGTCCCTATCTGCCCGCACTGTTCCGTCGTTGCGCCTGCCGGGCAGCTCTGTCGGGAGTGCGCTTCGGGCAGAAAGTCGCGGCTCTATCAGGTCGGCCCGAAGAGCCTGGCGCTGGCGATCCTGGCCTGCCTGGCGACGGCTGTCCTCGGCGGCTGGCTGCTGGCCTCGCTATTGATGGGCTTTGGCTTCTTTGTTCTATGGTTCAGTTACCTCTACGGGCTGATTATCGCGGAGGTGGCCCTGCGCGTGACCGGCCGCAAGCGCGGCCCGCTGATGGAGATTCTGGCCGGGACCTGCGCCGCCGTGGGTATCCTGGCGGGGTGGCTGTTCGTTGTGCCGGCCGGCAGTCCTGAATTTATCAGCGCCTTGGGCCGGCACCTGTTTCAGCCCTGGAGCCTGCTGGTTCTGGGGCTGGCGATCTTCGCGGCGGTCACCCGCATCCGCTATTTCTAAGATCTTGTACGTCAACCTGACGTCTGCTGTAGCCGGGCAATGAATTACCCGTCTGGAGGTCCTTCGGACAACCGTCCTGCGGACGGAAAAGCTCAAACATTCCCAGGCCTATCGGGTTTCGGATAGGCTCTAAGCTTCCCCCGCCTTGTTTGCCGGTATGCGAAGCCCCTTCTTTTGCAGAGAAGGGGCTTTTCTATATTCTCAGCCGTTCCGCCCGGCTTCGTGTAAAAACCTGTAGTATAATAGAGCGGTGCGAAGTATCCCTGCCTGCCGCTCTTCCAGGCCGGCCAAAAAGAAACAGGACTGACCTATCATGAAGCTTTTTTATCGTGCTCTGCTTGGCGTATGTATCCTGCTGGTAGTTGGGGGCGTGCTGCGCGCTTCCGGTCAGGGGCGCAGTGTCCCGGACGTGATCGTTCCCGACTCGAGCGTGGAGCGGTCGGAGGACCGTGGCGTCCGCGCGCATACCCATGTCCTGCTGCTGGCGCATCCGGCCGGAGGGCAAGGTCCCAATGGGGGAATGGACCCGGCGCAGATGCGCGCGGCCTACAATCTGCCGTCTTCCGGGGGCAGCCAGATCATCGCCATCGTGGATGCTTACGACTTGCCGACGGCGCTCAACGATTTCAACGTCTTCTCGGCCCAGTTCGGTCTGCCGCAGGAGACGTCGACGAACGTGCTGTCGAGCTCGAATAAGGTGTTCCAGGTGGTCTATGCCAGCGGCAGCAAGCCCGCCGTAAAGGGGGGCTGGGCGCTGGAAGAGGGACTGGACATCGAGTGGGCGCACGCCATGGCCCCCGATGCCAAGATCGTGCTGGTCGAGGCCGCTTCCAACACCTTTTCGGACCTGTTTAGCGCAGTGGACGTCGCCACGACTTTCCAGGACGCCAACGGCCTGTTGACCCGCGAGGTCTCGATGAGCTGGGGCAGTGGCGAGTTTTCGGGAGAAGCCGCCTACGACGAACACATGGCCAGCCAGGGAATCGTCTACCTGGCTTCCACGGGGGACAGCGGCGCTCCGGCAGGCTATCCCAGTCTCTCTCCGAATGTGATCGGCGCCGGCGGCACGACGGTCACCACCGACAGCAGCGGCAATTTCGTCAGCGAGAGCGGCTGGGGCGGCAGCGGCGGCGGACCCAGCGCCTACGAGTCGCGTCCTTCCTACCAGGAGTCTATCGCTGGCATTGTGGGCACCGTGCGCGGCGTTCCGGACCTCTCTTACGATGCCGATCCCTCTACCGGCGTCTCCATCTACGACACCACGTATCCCTGGACCGGCTGGAAGGTCGTGGGCGGTACCAGCGTCGCCTCGCCTTCGCTGGCCGGCATCTTCAACCTGGCCAGCACGGCGGCGGGCGGCTTCGCCAGCGGCAGCCAGGCCGAGCTGGCGATCCTCTACAGCAACCTGGGCACCTCTAACTTCCGCGACATCACCTCCGGCAACAACGGCTATGCCGCCGGGACGGGATGGGATTATGTTACCGGCGTCGGCAGCGTGCAGGGATTGGTGGGGCTGGAGCCACCTGCCGCCGGCTCCGGTCTCTTTCCGAGCTCGGCGCCGGCCTGCGGCCCCAGCTTCATGCTCACAGTGAACGGCAGCGGCTTTGAGAGCGGCGCAGTGGTGGAGTGGACGGCCAACGGCAACACGACCACCCTCTCCAGCATGGCCGTCTCCCCGGTGGAGGTAACGGGTCTGGTGCCCGCCTCCCTGACCGCCGCTCCGGGAACGGCCAGCGTGAAGGTGCTCAATCCGGACGGCAGCACATCCGCTCCTCTGACCTTCACCATCACGAACCCGGTCCCGGTCGTGTTGAGCATCAAGCCGGCCTCCGTAAACGCCGCCGGTCCCGCTTTTACGCTGACGGTCACCGGCTCTTGTTTCCTGAGCAATTCGGTGGTCGATTGGAACGGCTCGCCCTTGACGACGACCTTCGTCTCCGCCAGCAAGCTGACGGCTTCCGTGCCGGCCTCCCTGATCGCCAGTCCGGGCAAGGCCCATATCACCGTAGCGACGCCGGGGCCGGGTGGGGGCGTCTCCGATTATATGACGATCACGCTGCTGACGACCACTCTCAAACTGGCCTCGGCCAGCCTGAGCAAAAATAGCTCCGGCGCCTACACGGCGGTCGTCTCGCTGAAGAACATGGGCTATCTGACGGCGCAGAACGTCACTATTACGAGCGCCACGCTTGGCTCCGCGTTTACCAGCACGGCCTTGCCGGTCAATGTGGGCAGCATCGCTGCGAAAGCGACGGGCAGCGCGACCCTGACCTTCCCAGCCTCGGCGGGGACCTCCGGCAGTGTTGTCTATCTGAAAGTCCTTGGCGCTTTCACCGGCGGCACGTACAGCGGCTCCCTCAAAGTCACACTGCCTTAAGACCTCACTTAACCTCACCCCCGGGCCCCCTCTCCTTCGTAAGGAGAGGGGGAGAAACCTCACCACCTTTCCAATCGCCATCGGTGCGGGGTAACGGCCCCGCACCCCTCACCTCTCCTTCGTAAGCAGAGGGGGAATTTGGTTTTCTCACCCGCTCCGTTTTTCATAAGTCGATTCGCCTTTTGCGCCGTCTAACAGATACTTACCAACCGGGGAGGGAACGGTTTGTTGGGCTTGCGAATTCTTGTTTGAGAAATAGGTCAACGGCATGAGAAATATAAATGCAAGGCGAATAGTAGATAGCGCGCGTGCCAGGGAACTGCATGTGGCTGCGGAAGGGCGCCTGCTGGCGCGTGCGGCGCCTGTCGTGGGCAGCGCGCCTCGTGGGCTGCAACGGCTGGGACTGGATACCCGGCGCGACGGTCTGCTCTATGTGCCGGTAGACTATGAGCCGAGCCGCCCGGCGCCGCTGGTCCTGATGCTGCATGGGGCCGGGGGCAGCGCGCAGCATGGCCTTCATCCATTCCAGGGCCTTGCGAACCGCTACGGACTGATTCTGCTGGCGCCCGATTCGCGGGATTCGACGTGGGATGTGATTCTCGGCGAATACGGTCCGGACGTGCGCTTCATCGAGCGGGCGCTTACGCAGACGCTGGGCCGTTACGCGGTCGATCCGGAGCGCATCGCCGTTGGGGGCTTCTCGGACGGCGCTTCCTACGCGCTGTCGCTGGGTCTTATCAATGGCGATCTGTTCGGCTTTATCACGGCCTTCTCGCCAGGCTTCATGGCCCCCACGCGGCGGCAGGGACTTCCGCGCGTCTATATCTCGCACGGTACGCAGGATGAGGTGCTGCCCATCGATCACTGCAGCCGGCGGATCGTGCCGCCGTTGAAGCGCGCCGGCTACGACGTGCGCTATCATGAGTTCGACGGTCCGCATACGGTGCCGGCGGAGATCGCACGTGAGGCCGCCGACTGGTTTCTGCTCGATACGCTTCCGCCCAGCGATTAGGAGATCTTATGGATACCCCGGAATCGATATTTGCGCCGGACTTTCTGATCGAGAGCAACGAGACGCTGGTCTGCCTGGGCGACAGCCTGACCGAGGCAGCGGACGGCTACGTGACGGTGATGCGCTATCTTATCACGGCTGCCTATCCGGAGCGTGCCATCCGCATCGTGAACGCCGGAATCAGCGGCAACCATTCCAAACACATGCTGGCGCGCCTGGACCGCGACGTGATTGCGCACCGTCCCGATTGGGTGACTATCCATGCGGGGATCAACGACGTGTGGCACGGGTTTCGGGGCTGGACGCCGGAGGGGGGGCCGGAGCCGGAGGAGCATCCGCAGGGCGATGGGCCGTACGGCACGCCGCCGGCGGAGTACGAGCAGGCGCTGACCCGGATGGTCGAGCGGCTGCGCGCCGAGACCAGCGCGCAGATCGTGCTGCTGACGCCGACGGTCATCGGAGAGGACGTGGACAATCCGGATAACGTCGCCAATCGCCGTTTGAAAGAGTACGTGGAGGCGATGCAGCGCGTCGCCCTGGCGCATGGGACCTTGCTATCGCCCACCCATGCCGGCTTTGTGAAAGCCATCCGCGCCGGGCAGTCGGTCGATCCGGGCTTTCGGCTGACCACCGACGGGGTCCACATGACCCCGCTCGGCAGTCACGTGATGGCGCTGGCCGTGCTTAAGACGCTGCAGTTTGCCGGAATCGGCTGATCCGTTTCCCGATGGGTTTTAAAGGAAGAATTTGGTGCTATTTGGTGCTATGGGGTTTGCCAGACACCCCATAGGCGGCCAGGAAAGTTAAGCCTGCTTGTTTGCTTCTGCTTCTTGCACGGCCTGGATCGCGCCCTGGAAGCCGATGGTATCGTGGGTGCCGTCGCAGAAGGGCTTGGTCGTGGAGCCGCCGCAGCGGCACAGGTAGACAGGCTCGCCCGCTTCGACCTCGATCAGATTGCCGTCCTCGTCCTGGAGCGTGATCGGTCCAACGACCTCATACGGGCCGTCGGTGGTGACCGTAATGGTGACCGGGTTGCTGCTGTTTGTATTCGCCACGGAAAGTCTCCTCCATCGTCTTTGTGCATTGCCCGTTTCGCCGCGCGTGGAGGGCTTTCCTGCGTGTCATCGCGCATTTTCCGTCCTTTCTGACAAGGGCGGTCGTCTATTGCGAGGTTGTATTTTACCTCCAGAATTCTTTGCTTGAAATTTTTTGGGGTTCTTAAGCTAAGAAGTCCATGAAGCTTGACAAGCATTAGAATATCCGCCTATACTATAGGCGTACTAGCAATAGTGCATAGCACCGGCCTTAGACTCGGTGTGGATTGAAACATGGAGTTCTTAGCTTGCTAAGAAAATGAGACAGACGAGGTAGGATCTCGTCTGTCTCAAAGCAACCCGGTTTGGAGTCACCGGATCACTGGTGAACAGTTTCATTATACCCGATCTCCGGTGGCTCCTCTATTTCTTCCACCTAAGGGTGGTAGAGGAGAAACTATGCAAACTTCGGGCAACTCAGAGCATGATCTTCTCATGCAATGCACTGTCGCTGAAATGAAGCGACAGAACATGTCGGCTATCAAGGCAGACCACCTTCCCGACTACGTGCAACCGGATCAACTAGGCGACTACATTCCGGATGCAACCGGTTATTACAACGGGTCCTTAGTGATAGTCGAGGCGGAATCATCGGAGGGATTGCTGACGGACCATACGACCGACCAGTGGAGAGCCTTCTTCCAATCTGCCTGTCAGTGCGGAGGGTTTTTCATCGTCGCGGTCGCGCATCAGAACGAGGACTATGCTAAGGTTCTCTTGCGTCTAATATGTGGCAGCGCCAGTAATGTCCTCCTTTGGGCCTTCTGACAATGCGGGAAGGGGAAGAATTCTCCCCTTCCCTGAAAAACCTTCGCATACAGGCTTTAAGGTCACTAGGCAGTCAGCATGTTGGTTGTTTTCAGGATGTTAGCCAATTCACAGTCAGGCTGAGAATTATTTACACTTGACAGACAGGAAGGCAACATTTATAATAGGCGAACCGACAGAGCAAGTGCCAAAAGTCTGTTTAGTCGCTCATAAGCATCGGCAACCCAAAAGATTTTTGGTCTGCCACTTCCGCTTTTCAGCTTGGCCAGATAGTGCCTCAAGCTATAGGGAGATTGCCATATTATGGTGGCTGTATTTTACGCGCATAGTGCCAACAAGTCAGGACATAAACAGTCAATGTATGACCATCTGGCTCGTGTTTCAAATGATGCTGCTACTTTCGCCAACGGTTTTGCGGAGGAGGAAGGTAGACTTGCCGGGCTGCTTCATGACATTGGAAAATATGGGGATCTGTTTGTAAAGCGACTGGAAGGCAAGGAGCATGGATTGGATCATTGGTCAGCAGGAGCATGGATAGCGGCACTTAAATATCGGTCAATTGCTGCTGCTCTCGCCATTCAGGGACACCATATAGGTTTACAAGTACTCGATAAAGAATCTTTGCGTGAACTTGATCCAGTACGTTTGACGCAAGCAGAGAATCACCCATTAGGGTTGAGGCTGACTGAGCCGAATATGGACATCCTGCTTGAGAGACTGGAAGCGGATGGCTTAGCGCCTGTTCAGCCGTCCGTTCCACTCTGCAAAGGAATAACCATTACGGCATCGGCAATGCTGGATATTCGTATGCTCTTCTCCTGTCTGGTAGACGCCGATTTTTTAGATACAGAGGCACATTTTGATGAGCGACGCATCCCCGGCCAGTCTCTTCAAGCCGAGCTAGCATTAAGCATTCTAACTTCACATATAGAGGCTCTGAATCGAGAGTCAAAAGCTTCCAATGCCGTTAAGGCGATACGTAATGATCTATGGCAAGCGTGTTGCCAGACTGGACTTGGAGATCAAGGCTTATGGACATTGTCCGCACCGACGGGAGCTGGCAAGACGCTGGCGATGTTAGGGTTTGCCTTACAACATGCGATAAAGCACAACCTGCAACGCATTGTTGTTGTTATTCCCTACCTTAGTATCATTGACCAGACAGCACGTACTTACCGCGATCTCTTCGAGTCGCATTTCGGGCCTGAGTATGTGATTGAACATCATAGTATGAAATATACTGATACAGCGCCCCAGCAAAAAGGAGCAGACTATGATGCAGAGACGGAAGCCAGGCAGCGAGAGCGATTGCTTACAGAAAATTGGGATGCCCCCATCATCATTACAACCAGCGTACAAATGTTGGAGTCTCTTTTTTCAAATCGGCCTTCTGCTTGCCGCAAACTACATAATCTATCGAGAAGTGTGATTCTGTTTGATGAGGTTCAGACATTGCCATTACGCTTGGTTATACCGACTCTCCAAACTCTTTCCAGGCTTGCAACCCCACATTACAAAGCTAGTGTTGTCTTTTCAACAGCTACACAACCAGCCTTTAACCATCTCGATAAGGACATTCGGGAGGAAGGTAATTACGGCTGGCAGCCGCAAGAAGTGGTGTTGCCTAATCTCAACCTATTTGCTCGTGCCAAACGAACCAAAGTGGTATGGTCTGATTTGAACTCGCCAGTGCCTTGGACTAAGGTTGCAAAAAATATCGCATCAGGGAAACAGACGCTTTGCATAGTCAATCTTAAACGCCATGCTCGTGACTTAATGAAAATGTTACTTGAGAACAATATCAATCATGTCTGGCACCTTTCAACAAATATGTGCCCTGCGCACCGTAAACAAGTCCTATCCACAATCAAGAGGCGCTTGAAAATGGGACTGCCATGTCGTTTAGTTTCTACTCAGTGTGTTGAGGCAGGAGTAGATATAGATTTCCCAAAAGTTTATCGGGCGTTTTCATCTCTGGACTCAGTAGCCCAAGCTGCAGGCAGATGTAATCGCAGTGGCAATGCAGTAATCGGTGAGGTAATAGTTTTCTTGCCGGAGGAAGAGGCATATCCCGACAAGGCTTACGGACAGGCTGCTCACATTACGAAGGCAATGCTCAGGCAACGTGGATCAGAAGGAATGGACATCGACGACCCGGCTTTGTTTGAAGCATATTACCAACTGCTTTACAGTATTGCAGACCTCAAAACCATGAAGCCAGAGTTACAGGATGCTATCAAGCGCCAGCATTTTGTTGAGGTAGCAAAAGAATACAGGATCATTGACGAAGATACCATTAACGTGCTAGTTCCCTATCCGGCAGCATTGGAGAAGTATGAATCTCTGGCAGATGAGGTGCGCGAGAGTGGCTTGACATCAAAGTGGATACGCAAGGCACAGCCATATACGATCAGTCTATTCCGCCCAAAGGAACGAGATATTGTGTGGGATTATCTTGAGAAAGTTTCAATCACGCATAAAATGAAATCGGAACAATGGTTCATTTATTGGGAGGAGAGGCATTATCATCTACAATTAGGCTTGCTTCCACCCGAACCATCGGGCTTTTATCACGACTGAAAGAGGACTGAACGTGACACCGAAAAGACAAGTACTGGAAGTATGGGGAGAGTTGGCTTGCTTTAGCCAACCACCTCTCAAGGTCGAACGCTTCAGCTATCCAATAATCACGCCATCGGCAGCGCGCGGAATCTTCGATGCGATTTATTGGAAGCCGAAGTTCTTCTGGCAGGTTACGCATATCGAGTTATTATCTCTCCCGACCTATATTGCCTTACGACGAAACGAAGTGAAGAACAAATTTCCAAGTGAGGATTCCATCCTTCGCTGGATGATGGGTTGGGAAGATCCAGAGCCTATTTGGGCCGATGGTGATGAGGAGATCACAGGGAGCAAGGAAAAGGGCCGAACACAGCGCCAGACAATGGCGCTTAAGAATGTGCATTATCGCCTGCATGCCGAAATTCGCCCTTGGCCCGAGTACATAACAGCACTTCCAGACATGGAGGGACAGTTCCGAAGGCGTGCTGCTCATGGGCAGTGCGTCAACCAACCTTATTTTGGTTGCCGGGAGTTTCCCGCCTACTTTCAACTGGCGGAAAGTAGCATGCAGTCGCCCGCAGTGCCGTTGGATATGCATCTCGGATGGATGCTTTATGACGTTTACGATCTATCCAAGCCGGGGCAGAATACCGATGACTCCTTTATCAGCCTTTTCAATGCTAGGGTTGAAAAAGGCGTACTGAGGGTGCCTGAATTTGCAAGCGTCGAGGTTAGAAAGCCAATAAGGAGTTCTAAAAATGCTTGACCTGCTCGTAAAGTACGCGCATGATAAAGCTCTCGTTGCTGAACCCGGCTTCGCACCTAAGACAGTGAAGTGGGCTATTTTGTTCGATGCATCCGGGCATTTTATTGGGACATCAGAATTAGGAGACACCAGCAAGAAGAAAAATCAAGGTCAAGAGTTTGCTCGGTGTCCAGACTTATCTCAACCTGAACTAAAGGCGCTCAAAGGAGTGGGTTCACACTTTCTTGTAGCAAGTGCCGATGTCGTAGCGCTTTACCTCCCAGACAACTTAGACGCCGAAAAGATTGCTGTCTTGCATGGAAAACACGACTATTTTGTTGGCCTGATAGCTCAGGCGGCTAGTGTCATGCCTGAATTGGCAGATGTTGCCGCTACGCTGTGCAATTCTGATAGCTTGGCGGCAATTCAGGAAAGCTTGCGCGCAAATAAGGCTAAGCCGACCGATAAGATCACATTAATGATAGGTGCAGCTTTCCCGGTTAATTCTAGCGCATGGCATGATTGGTGGCGGCAATTCCGCAAAAGCCTTCGCTCACGAGAATCGTCTGCATCAGATGAGCCTGCGATTCAAATGATATGTTTTGCCACTGGAGACGCCGTACTTCCGGCATCTACACATCCGAAGATAGTAGGTTTAGCTGATGTCGGTGGTATTGGAATGGGATCACCGCTTATTGGATACGACAAAAACGCATTCGAGTCATATTTCCTGAAGCAGTCGGCCAACGGCGCTGTTTCCGAAGAAGGGGCTTCTGCCTATCGGGCAACTCTAAACCATCTGCTCGACAAACATAGTCAGCGATTGGCCGGAGCAAAGGTCGCCCACTGGTTCAGTAATGCTGTATTGCCAGAAGAAGATCCTTTCTCGTGGATCGATGAACCTGAAGAGAAGCAAGGAATGTCGGCTCAAGACAGAGCCAAGCAATTGCTACGGGCCATTAGTACCGGGGAACGCGCGGATTTGGCAGGGAACCACTTTTATGCGCTCACTCTTTCCGGCTCTGGCGGTCGTGTCATGGTGCGCGACTGGATGGAGGGACAGTTCGAAGATTTGGCAGACAGTGTTGCCGCATGGTTCTCGGACCTTGCGGTTGTGAATTATAGTGGTACGGGTCTTGCTAAAGAGCCAGGTATCGAACGGGTTATCACTTGCCTATTGCCGCCACGTCTTCCGAGCCAGCAGTATGATGCATGGATCAAGCCGGTGGGGGCGGCGCGTACCCAGCTATGGAAAGCTGCTCTTCAAAAGGAGACAACGATACCATATAGTGTGCTGGCACGTGTGGTTTTAGAAAACCGTGTTTTCGTGCAGACGGGGAAGTTAGAAGAAGCTCTCCGCAATAACCGGGATATAGGACTGATCGTTTCGCTGCTTCATACAAGAATGGGCCTTATAAAGGCTTATCACAGCAGAAAGGGAGGAAACTCAACAATGACGCCCTACTTGAATGAGGATCATACAGATCCTGCCTACCACTGTGGGCGCCTGATGGCAGTCCTTGCAGACGTCCAACGAGAAGCACTCGGAGATGTAGGGGCAGGCGTGATTCAGCGATTCTATGCTGCGGCCAGTGCCACCCCTGCTCTTATTTTAGGGCGCCTGGATCGAACGAGCAAGTTTCACCTTAGCCAAATAAGCCGGCGCAGCCCTGGGCTGGCCCATTGGTATGAAACGAAGCTTGCATCCATTTGGTGCCATATCAATGACCGACTGCCCAAGACGCTTAGCCTCGAAGAGCAAAGCACATTCGCGCTAGGATATTATCATCAACTGGCTGCAGATAACGAGAAGAAAGCATAGGAGGATACCATGTCTGAACCGATCAAAAACCGTTATGAGTTCATGTTCCTGTTCGATTGCGAAAATGGCAATCCGAACGGTGATCCTGATGCCGGTAACGCACCACGCGTTGACCCGGAAGATATGCATGGCTTAGTATCTGATGTGGCTCTCAAGCGGCGTGTGCGAAACTACGTTCAAATACATTCAGGAAACAGAATGCCGAACGCGATTTTCGTCGAGCATGCATCCAATCTAAACACAAAAATTGCCCGTGCGCATGAGCAGACTGGCGGAATGCCTCCTTATAAGGAGGGAAAGTGGAAAACCACTATGGAAAAGTCTGCTGCGGCTCGGAAATGGCTCTGTGAGAACTTTTACGATGTGCGGGCATTCGGGGCCGTCTTATCAACAGGGCCTAATGCTGGACAGTTGCGTGGTCCAGTCCAAATTTCGTTTGCCCGCTCGCTCAACCCGGTGCTGCCTTTAGAACTGTCTATAACGCGCATGGCTGTAGCTGATAATGAAATCAAGGGCGCAAACATCGGTTCGGCAGACTTTGAGAAATGGGAGAAAGAACAGCCTGAAGATGAACTTCGCACGATGGGGCGAAAGGCCTTAATTCCTTATGGGCTTTACCTGGCGAAAGGGTTTGTTAGCGCACATTTAGCTCAAGATACCGGATTTTCGGAAGCGGATTTGAATTTACTATGGGATGCGCTGGTGAGCATGTACGATCACGATCGCTCTGCCAGTAAGGGGATGATGTCGGCCCGGAAGCTCATTGTATTCAGGCACGTGGGTACGGACACTGATTTGGTTCAGCGTGGAAGGCAGGCAATGCTAGGTTGTGCCCCAGCTCATCGACTGCTAGATTTGAATGGTGAGCAACCGATAGTCGAAATCGAGAAGCCAGATCAGCCACCACGTCATTCCAGCCAGTATAAAGTTACAATACACCAGGACCGCGTTCCCAAGGGAGTTGAGCTAATCGAAAAACTGTAGCGAAGGAGCGTGCTGCCGTGTGGTCAGAGGATGATCTGGTGATGATCTCGGCGATCGAGCACTACTCATACTGCGCCCGGCAGTGCGCTCTGATTCACGTCGAGCAGGTCTACGACGAGAACGTGTTCACGCTGCGAGGATCGATGGCGCACGAGCGGGCGGACAGCGCCACGTCCGAAATGGTGGGGACGACGCGGGTGGAGCGGGCGCTGCCGATCTGGTCGGAGCGGCTGGGAATCTACGGCAGGGCCGATACGGTCGAGTTCCGCGCCGATGGGACCCTCTATCCGGTCGAATACAAGCACGGTCCCCGCCGCCAGTACCGGCACGACGACCTGCAGCTCTGCGCGCAGGCGGCCTGCCTGGAGGAGATGTTCGGAATCAAGGTGTCCGCCGGCGCGATCTATCACCACTCGACCCGCCGGCGGCGCGAAGTGGAGTTCACGCGGGAGCTGCATCAGGACATGGAGGAGGTCGTGGCGCGTATCCGCTGGATGCGCGCTCAGGGTAGGATGCCGCCGCCGGTCAACGACGCGCGCTGCCCCAACTGCTCCCTGCTGGATGCCTGCATGCCCGCCGCGCTGGTCGCCGGAAGGCAGGCGTACCATCTGCGGCTGCTGTATGTCGCCGAGGCGCTGCCGTCCGAGACCGCCGGGAAGGGAGGCATTGCATGAGCCGGCAACTGCTCAATACGCTCTTCGTCACCAATCCTCGCGCCTTCGTGCGGCTGGAGGGCGACAGCGTGCGCGTGGAGGCGGACGGCGCCAAGCTGCTGCAGGTGCCGCTGCTGCATCTGGGATCGCTGGTCCTCTTCGATGGCGCCTCGGTCTCCGTGCCCTTGATGATGCGCTGCGCGGAAGACGGGCGGGAGATCACATTTCTGGACTACGCGGGCCGGTTCAAGGGGCGCGTGGTCGGGCCGACGTCCGGCAACGTGCTGCTGCGCAAAGCCCAGTATCAGGCCCATGCCGACGAGGCGCGCTGCCTGGCGATCGCTCGCCCGATCGTGGGCGGCAAAATCAAGAACGCGCGGCAGACGCTCTTAAGGGCGGCGCGGGAAACCAACGATTCCGGCCAGGCGCAAATCCTGCAGGAACAGGCGGCCTTTATGGCGACCTATCTGGAGACGCTGCCGGACATGGAGACGCTGGACGGCATTCGGGGCGTCGAGGGACAGGCAGCCTCCTGCTACTTTGCGGCGTTCGGCGCGATGATCACGCGGGAGAAAGCGGCCTTTGCGTTTGCCACGCGCACGCGCCGCCCACCGCGCGACCGGGTGAACGCGCTCCTGTCGTTCGTCTACGCGCTTCTGCTCAACGACTGTGTGGGCGCCGTCGAAGGGGTCGGGCTGGATCCGCAGTTCGGCTATCTGCACGCAGTACGCCCCGGCCGGCCGGCGCTGGCGCTCGACCTGATGGAGGAGTTCCGCTCCTATCTGGCGGATCGGCTGATTCTGACGCTCATCAACCGGCGCCAGCTTCAGCCGGAGCATTTCGAGACGCGTCCGGGCGAGAGCGTACTGTTGACGGCGGAGGGACGCAAGATCGTCCTGTCTGCGTATCAGACGCGCAAGCAGGAGGAGGTCTCGCATCCTCTGCTGCAAACCAAGACGCCGTTGGGGTTGGTGCCGCATTTGCAGGCCCGGATCCTGGCGCGGCATTTGCGCGGCGATCTGCCGTCTTATCTGCCCTTTGTGGCGCGGTGAGGAAAGATCATGAACCTGCTGGTCGCTTATGATGTCAACACTCAGACGGTGGAGGGCGAGCGCCGGCTGCGGAAGGTCGCCAAAGTCTGCCTGGGGTTTGGGCAACGCGTTCAGGATTCGGTGTTTGAATGCAGCATCAGCCCGGCGGATATGGAGCGCTTCCGTGCCCGGTTATTAAAGATCATCGATACGGATCAGGACAGCCTACGGATTTACAAACTACACCCTAAACGAGAGGAGGTGGTCGAAGTACACGGGCGCGACCAATACCGTGACCTAAGCGGTCCACTCATCATCTGAGCCATGCGCGGATAGGGAGTGCTGATTGTGTTCCTCGAAGGATCGCGCACCGGTCCAAGCGAAAAATCGTGGTATAGCCGGTTGACTTTTCTTCTTAGCCGGCTGTTTGCTTGGCCTTTGTGGAAGCGTTTTGAGAAGGAAATCCTTCTCCAAGCGAACAAGCATTGGCCGTGGCACCCGGTCTTCGGGCCGGGTGAGGATTGAAACCATAGGCCCAGGGCAAGGGCGAGAGCACGTTTGTGGTGGCACCCGGTCTTCGGGCCGGGTGAGGATTGAAACTCATGGGGAATGGGGTTAGAGTAATTGCGATTGCGATAAGGCGTGGCACCCGGTCTTCGGGCCGGGTGAGGATTGAAACTTGTGTCCGGCGGGGCGACCTTCTTCTACTACGCGGAGTGGCACCCGGTCTTCGGGCCGGGTGAGGATTGAAACATAGATGAGCGTCGAAAGCTGCACCTGCAGCTTGATGTCGTGGCACCCGGTCTTCGGGCCGGGTGAGGATTGAAACCTCGGAACCGGCAAGGACACCCCCCGGCTCTATGGCGTGGCACCCGGTCTTCGGGCCGGGTGAGGATTGAAACACGACGATGTTGCCGCCGGCGCTAAAGGTCTTGGAGAGTGGCACCCGGTCTTCGGGCCGGGTGAGGATTGAAACATAGATGAGCGTCGAAAGCTGCACCTGCAGCTTGAGTGGCACCCGGTCTTCGGGCCGGGTGAGGATTGAAACCCAGGGCTGGGGCACTCCATTGATGGGAGGCGCGTTGTGGCACCCGGTCTTCGGGCCGGGTGAGGATTGAAACTGGTGATTGTAGGCATCGGCGATGCCTAGCCCGGAGGGCGTGGCACCCGGTCTTCGGGCCGGGTGAGGATTGAAACTTTTCGCACCACTACCGCTTCACCGACTGCGACCGTGGCACCCGGTCTTCGGGCCGGGTGAGGATTGAAACTTGAAAGGCAAGCCCATGACGAAAGTGCGCGCCAAGGTGGCACCCGGTCTTCGGGCCGGGTGAGGATTGAAACGAGTACGAAGGAGACGCCTCGTTAGTAGACATCGTCACAACAAGTGGCACCCGGTCTTCGGGCCGGGTGAGGATTGAAACAGAGAAAGCTGCTCATCTACATCATCCACTATCAAGCCGTGGCACCCGGTCTTCGGGCCGGGTGAGGATTGAAACGCTTGACGGCTAAGAAAACCGGGGCCGTGGATCTAGTGGCACCCGGTCTTCGGGCCGGGTGAGGATTGAAACTCCACACGCGTCGGCGTGGGGAAAGGGGGCGTGCAGAGTGGCACCCGGTCTTCGGGCCGGGTGAGGATTGAAACACATCTTCCACTACCACCAAGCCCTTCTTAGTATACGTGGCACCCGGTCTTCGGGCCGGGTGAGGATTGAAACACATACCGATAGGGGCTAAGACAAGGCGGGAAGGCGTGGCACCCGGTCTTCGGGCCGGGTGAGGATTGAAACATTGCGTAGCTCCTTTGAGTGTGCGTATGTACGGTGGCACCCGGTCTTCGGGCCGGGTGAGGATTGAAACATTGCGTAGCTCCTTTGAGTGTGCGTATGTACGGTGGCACCCGGTCTTCGGGCCGGGTGAGGATTGAAACCCTGTACGTGTGCAAGATGCCTATATGCAGGGCCTCGTGGCACCCGGTCTTCGGGCCGGGTGAGGATTGAAACGCACCGTCCGCCGGTTCTGCTCGACCCATTCACGGGTGGCACCCGGTCTTCGGGCCGGGTGAGGATTGAAACATGTCGGCCTTGCCGAGATCGACCCAGTTCTCCTGGTGGCACCCGGTCTTCGGGCCGGGTGAGGATTGAAACTTCGATCAACTCGTTGATAGTCATTTGCTTCTCCCGTGGCACCCGGTCTTCGGGCCGGGTGAGGATTGAAACTTTGCCGCCTTTCTTCATGTCTCTGGGGGTGCGGGCGTGGCACCCGGTCTTCGGGCCGGGTGAGGATTGAAACATGGTACGGGAGCGCTCTTGATTTTGTCAAGTGCTAGTGGCACCCGGTCTTCGGGCCGGGTGAGGATTGAAACAAGAGGATGCGCAGCGTGCTACCCGGTACGCGATAGTCGTGGCACCCGGTCTTCGGGCCGGGTGAGGATTGAAACGTATGCTCTGTGTCGTCATCATTGTGTCTCAGCTGTGGCACCCGGTCTTCGGGCCGGGTGAGGATTGAAACTTTGTCCGCTTCTTCTTTGTGCTCGCCGTGGCGGGTGGCACCCGGTCTTCGGGCCGGGTGAGGATTGAAACGGACTAGGTCCCCATGCCACCAAAGCCCTCCATGGTGGCACCCGGTCTTCGGGCCGGGTGAGGATTGAAACCCATGCGCGATAGAGGGTATCGGCCAACGTCTGCACGTGGCACCCGGTCTTCGGGCCGGGTGAGGATTGAAACCATTCAAAGCGCAGGGTGCAGACGAGCGGCTGATTGTGTGGCACCCGGTCTTCGGGCCGGGTGAGGATTGAAACCCAGGAGATTAACTAAAATGGCCCCTTCGCCGACCGGTGGCACCCGGTCTTCGGGCCGGGTGAGGATTGAAACCCAGGGAGGTCTGTGCATCCGTCCTGCCATCGGACCAGTGGCACCCGGTCTTCGGGCCGGGTGAGGATTGAAACATGCCGGTCATGGTGCTCTGCCTCTGCCTCACCCTGTGGCGTGGCACCCGGTCTTCGGGCCGGGTGAGGATTGAAACTGGCACCGCTATAGTAACGTCCATGCTATAGCCAGGTGGCACCCGGTCTTCGGGCCGGGTGAGGATTGAAACTGGGACAAGCTGTATGAAGAGGCAAATCAGATCATGTGGCACCCGGTCTTCGGGCCGGGTGAGGATTGAAACCATGCTTCCTGCGGTACATCGCCTTCATTCTGAGGTGGCACCCGGTCTTCGGGCCGGGTGAGGATTGAAACGAGATTGAGCTTGTCGGTGCCGAGCGCGATCTGGATGTGGCACCCGGTCTTCGGGCCGGGTGAGGATTGAAACGCTCTCTGCCGCTATGATGCGGGCACCGCGGCGTAGTGGCACCCGGTCTTCGGGCCGGGTGAGGATTGAAACCCGCCGGGCGCAGCAGGGCGGCAAGGTCCAAAGGTGGCACCCGGTCTTCGGGCCGGGTGAGGATTGAAACCATCTTGTCTCCAGGCGATGGAGCGCATTCCTCACGTGGCACCCGGTCTTCGGGCCGGGTGAGGATTGAAACTTGATCTTCTCCCGCTTGGCCGCTTCCGGAATCCAGGTGGCACCCGGTCTTCGGGCCGGGTGAGGATTGAAACCACGACGACTTTGCCGGTGGGGATGTAGAGCTGGAAGTGTGGCACCCGGTCTTCGGGCCGGGTGAGGATTGAAACTACCGCCCGCCGGCCTCTTACCTGACCGAGCAGACCGGTGGCACCCGGTCTTCGGGCCGGGTGAGGATTGAAACCGGACTATCTTCCCTTCCTAAACGGCAACCGTCCCGTGGCACCCGGTCTTCGGGCCGGGTGAGGATTGAAACCGAGGAAGCTAGTGAGCGTGGTCACGATGCCGCCCGTCGTGGCACCCGGTCTTCGGGCCGGGTGAGGATTGAAACCGCCTGGAGAAAGACCCTATGCCTGACCCGATCCAGTGGCACCCGGTCTTCGGGCCGGGTGAGGATTGAAACCCGAGGGCTACGTGCGCGATAAGCTCACCGGCCTGCCTGTGGCACCCGGTCTTCGGGCCGGGTGAGGATTGAAACGGAGAATACCCAGATCGTCGAGGATGTCACGCTCTCTGTGGCACCCGGTCTTCGGGCCGGGTGAGGATTGAAACGGCCACACGCCGGTCAGATACCCTCGAAAGGCCGCGTGGCACCCGGTCTTCGGGCCGGGTGAGGATTGAAACTTTTGTTCTGCGCTCGGCTGGTACGCGCCGGAGCAGTGGCACCCGGTCTTCGGGCCGGGTGAGGATTGAAACTGGAAGGCGATCACCTCGCTGGTCAGCGCAAAGGTGACCGTGGCACCCGGTCTTCGGGCCGGGTGAGGATTGAAACAAAGGCCAGCACGACGAGTATTTGCTGCTCGTGGTAGAGTGGCACCCGGTCTTCGGGCCGGGTGAGGATTGAAACCCTTAAGCGGCCATATTGTTTGTGCCACTCGCGTGTGGCACCCGGTCTTCGGGCCGGGTGAGGATTGAAACACGGCTTCGGCCTCAGCCTCCACCGTCGCCACTTTGTGGCACCCGGTCTTCGGGCCGGGTGAGGATTGAAACCAGGGCGCCTTGACGAGCCAGACGTTGCCCTTGTTGGTGGCACCCGGTCTTCGGGCCGGGTGAGGATTGAAACGTGACGGAAGCGGCGAAGGGGGAGGAGGACTGATGCCCGTGGCACCCGGTCTTCGGGCCGGGTGAGGATTGAAACACGGTCCACGACGACTTTGACGCCGTGTTCGACCAGACGTGGCACCCGGTCTTCGGGCCGGGTGAGGATTGAAACGCGAAGTTGCTTGCCGAGAATGGCGCGATGACATTCGTGGCACCCGGTCTTCGGGCCGGGTGAGGATTGAAACTTTTAAGAGAGTATGGCTACAAAGCCTTTGCCGATGCGCGGATGTGGCACCCGGTCTTCGGGCCGGGTGAGGATTGAAACAGGAAGTTGTTGATCTTCACCATCTTGTCCCAGAGGTGGCACCCGGTCTTCGGGCCGGGTGAGGATTGAAACCGGTAATCGTCGGGTCATTGAGGGGGATATTAAACCGTGGCACCCGGTCTTCGGGCCGGGTGAGGATTGAAACAGGGCGGCAGCGACCACCTGCCGGGCGAGGGCTTCGATCACGTGGCACCCGGTCTTCGGGCCGGGTGAGGATTGAAACAGGAAGTTGTTGATCTTCACCATCTTGTCCCAGAGGTGGCACCCGGTCTTCGGGCCGGGTGAGGATTGAAACCAGGTCACGCCATGCACGTCGATAACGACATCTCCCTGTGGCACCCGGTCTTCGGGCCGGGTGAGGATTGAAACCTAAACGCCGTGACGCCGGGGAGCGGGAGCGGCGGCGTGGCACCCGGTCTTCGGGCCGGGTGAGGATTGAAACAAGACATCGGTCGCCCGACACGTCACGATCCCCTGAGTGGCACCCGGTCTTCGGGCCGGGTGCTGATTCAATTCTTTATTGCAATTCTAGGGTACATTACTTTTGCCCATATCCTACAAGTAGATTACCAGCAGAGGGCCAATTCTTCAATGAAGCTGACGTTCGTGGAAGCTGTATCTTTCGAGAGAATTCGCGATGATGTGTTCAGCGGTGATCTGCGTTTCCACAAATTTCAGTCGGAACTTATGGAAAACCCTCGTGCGGGAGATCTGATACCGGGCAGCGGTGGGGTGAGGAAGGTAAGATGGACGGATGAGAGGCGGGGAAAAGGCAGACGCAGCGGGATTCGGGTCATCTATCTATATGTCGAAGCGCAGGCCCGCATTCTGCTTATCTTTGCTTATGATAAGAATACCCCGGATATTACCGAGCAGCAAAAACGTGCCTTTCGCACTATAGCCGCTGAATTCAAGGCCGAACAGATAGGCAAGGATTATTGAGATGGCACTAGAAAAAGACACCTTCATCGAAGGGGAAGCAACCCTGGATCCCGACATTCTTACGGCTGCCCTGGAAGAGACCATGCAGGATGTGAAGGCATGGAAGCGGGGTAAGAAGCGTTTACGGGTCACGGAGATGGCTGACGGCCATCAGATTACGCGCTTCGTCACAGCGGAGGAGCTTCAAGGGGTTCCTGAGTCCATGCAGAGGACGTTGCGGGAATTGATCCACACCCTATCCACTTTATCAGAAACCGAGCAGAATTTATTTTTACGACTGCTTCAAGCCCAACTAAAGGCGATCAAGAAACCGTAGTTTAAGCACCGGATCGCAAGGTATATTCCTCGTTCCAGATTACTTTGTGTTAGGACAAGGGTGGATGGCCCTGCGGGAGTCCATACAGCGCCGCTTGACAACCGCTCCTTTTTGCGCTATACTTTTTTTTACAAAGTACTTTGAGAACACGTCTTCAGCGCGATTTGCGTGGGGACGCTCACGAAGATGAGGACAAACATATGCCTCCCTGCTATCCCGATGCGCGGGCAGCGGACGAGCGCAGGAGAAGGGAGAAAAGGGAATGCGGGTCAAGATGATATTGCCGGCGCTTACCGAGGCCAAGAGCCCTCTGTTCCGGCCGATCAAATACGCTCTGTTTCCACCCCTCGGCCTCGCCACGTTGGCCGCGCATCTGGGACCGGACGATGACGTGACCATCCAGGATGAACACGTAGAGACGCTCGACCTGGATGATGATCCCGACCTCGTCGCCATCCAGGTGTATATCACCTCGGCCCGGCGGGCCTACGAGCTGGCGGACCACTATCGGAGAAAGGGCGCTTATGTGGCGCTGGGCGGACTCCACGTCACTTCGCTTCCGGAAGAGGCTGCCGGTCACGCGGACACGATTTTCCTCGGTCCGGGCGACGATATCTGGCCGGTCTTCTTGCGGGACTTCCGGGCGCGATGTCCGCAAAAGGTGTATCGGTCGACGGAGCGGACTCTGCTCGGCGCGCCGCCGATACGGCGGGACCTCATCAAGCGCCATCTCTATCTGGTCCCGAACTCCATCGTCGTCTCGCGCGGCTGTCCGCACGTCTGCGACTTCTGCTATAAGGAGGCGTTCTTCCAGGGCGGGAAGTCGTTCTACACGCAGACTGTAGATGCCGCGCTGGCGGAGATCGAGCGCCTTCCCGGACGGCATCTTTACTTTCTGGACGATCACCTGTTCGGGCACGTCCGGTTTGCGTCCAGCCTCTTCGATGGCATGCAGGGTATGGGGCGGGTATGGCAGGCCGCCAGCACGGTATCGGCCATTCTCAAGCCCGGATTGCTGGAGAAGGCTGCCGCGTGCGGTCTGCGCAGCCTGTTCGTGGGTCTCGAGACCCTGAGCGCGGCGAACCTTCAGGAGCAGCGGAAGGTGCAAAACCTCAATCGGGACTACGGGGAGGCCATCCGCCGGCTAAGAGATCATGGCGTCATGGTGAATGCAAGTTTCGTCTTCGGCATGGATGAGGATGACGAATCGGTGTTCGACCGGACGGTGGAGTGGGCGGTGAAGGAGGGGATCGAGACGGCCACGTTTCATATCCTGACACCCTATCCGGGCACGGCGCTCTACGCCCGGATGCAGCGGCAAGGACGTCTTCTGCATAGCGACTGGGACCTTTATGACACGCGCCATGCGGTCTATACTCCGGCCCGAATGAGCGGGGAGACGCTTGAGGGTGGCTACCGGAGAGCTTACCGGGATTTCTATCGCTGGACCAATATTACGGCGGCGGCCTGGACAAAAGCATGCTGGGGAGATCGCCTGCGACACATCGCCTACGCCGGAGCCTGGAAGCGGTGTGAGCCGATGTGGGATCTTCTCATCCGGGCCAAGCGGGTGACCGGCGTGCTCCCGTTGCTGGAGACGGTGCTGCAGAGCTTCGGCTCGCGGGGATCGGCAAGCGACCCTTCCTCTGCGTCTGCTTGATCCTGGTCACGGGTGGATCAGAAAGTTGAGGGTTGGTAACAGATACAGGCAAATCTCAATCCTGGCTCTCAGCGAGAGCCTTCAGGCGCTGCTATCCCAGAACAACTTTGGCTTCATGCGCGCGAGGGGTTATCGGAGCCCCTCCGCTTCTCGCAGGCGTCGCAGCTCGACGAGCATATCTTCGAGGGTAGCCCCGCCGCTAAGAAGGTCATCTCGAAGTCTGTTTGTGAGCGCGTCAATACTGGACTCTCTGGGACTCATGACGACGACGCCACCTAGATCCATGACGGAAAACTGCTGTCCCGTCTCCCATTTATGCTGTTGGCGCAGAGACTTAGGGATGGTGACCCGCCCACGTTGCGCCATTTCTACGGTAAGGGCTGCCATATCCATTCTCCTTTTTCGGTTTAAGAAATGAGAATTTGTGTCGTTTTCAGGAATTCAATATATCCGATTCTCCGATAAGTATCAAGCCCTCTTCAAAGTATCTCCCTGATTGCTTGGCGACGCGCGAATCCTTTAGAAGGTCACAAGGTCGTGCTCTCGGAAAGGATACGTATGGTTTTTGATGGTCTGTAAGTTTCCGCTTTGCCCGGACGCCCGGAGTATACTGAGGGACGAAGGAGGAAATGCGAAGATGGCGGTGATCCTGGAAACCCAACGGCTTCTTTTTCGGCCGCACGAGATAGGGGATTTAGAGGCGTACTGCGCGATGGAGGCGGACCCGGAAGTACGCCGCTATGTCGGGGGCCAGCCGCGTCCTCGCGACCAGGCGGAAGCGCGCTTCCGCAAAGGTCTTCCGATGGCGGACCCGCCGGATCGCCTGGCGCTCTGGGCAACGGTCTATAAGCCGGAGGGCTGCTACATCGGTCGCTGCGGCGTCTATCCTCATTTCGATGCGGAGGGCAAGCCTCTTCCCGGCGAAGGCGTGCTGGCCTTCTACCTGGCCCGGCCTTATTGGGGACGCGGCCTGGCGACCGAGGCGGGACAGGCGTTCCTGGAATTCGGTTTTACGCAATTGAATCTTGACCGCATCGTGGCGCAGGTGGACGCCGACAATCATGCCTCTATGCGTGTGCTGGAAAAGCTGAGGTTCCATCTTACCGGGACGGAGCAGGGCGAGAAGCGCTCTTTTCATTTTTACGAAATGACCAGCGCGCAATGGGAGCATCGCGAATAGCGTCTGGCTTTCCGGCCGAGAGTTGAAAACGCCTGGCAGGCTTGCCGGAGGTTGAAAACCTCCGGCTTTACAAAACAAGCGTCCTGCCGGACGCATCCAAATTCCCCCTCTCCTTACGAAGGAGAGGGGGATTGAGGGGGTGAGGTCTTCTGCCGGGTGAACACCCGGCAAACTATCCAGTGGAAGTGGTCACGGCAGAGTGATGCGCTGGGAAGCGGTCCAGGGAGTGCCGGAGTTGAAGACTCCGGAGACTTTCAGCGTGGTCGTCTGGCCGCTGGCGCCGAACGCCGGATAGGAGAAGGTCGTCTGGACGGAAGCGCCGCCCGCGACGCTTCCAAGATCGACCGGTAGCGTGCTTGTCGTCCTGGCGCTGCCTAGAAGCGAGCTGGTGACGGTCAGATCGGAGAGCGTATCGCTGCCCCTGTTCTTCAGCGAGAAGGTGATCGTGATCTGGGTAGAGGACCGGGATTTGCTGACCGTCGTCACGGTAACCTGGGTGCTATAGATCAGGAAGGTTTTGGTGGTAGAGGTTCCTCCGCCGGGGCCGGGCGTTACCACCGTCACCGCAGCCGTGCCTGGGGTGGCGATCTGCGAGGCGGGCACGGCGGCCGTCAGCTTTGTGGCCGAGACGTAGGTCGTGGTTAACGGGGAGCCGTTCCAGCTCACGACCGAGCTGTTGAGGAAGCATTTGCCGTTCGCGGTCAGCGTGAAGGCGGCGCTGCCTGCCGTCTTCGAGGCGGGGCTGAGCGTGCCGAGGACCGGAACGGGATTGGTGATGGTAAAAGTGGCCGCATTGGAAGCAGCGCCGCTCGGCGTGACGACCGTGATGCTGGCCGTTCCGGGGCTGGCGATGTCTGCGGCGGGAACGATGGCGGTCAGTTGGCTGGAAGAGACGAAGGTGGTGGTCAGCGCCGACCCATTCCACACGACCTGCGATCCGCTGACAAAGCCGTTGCCGTTGACCGTCAGCTTGAATTTCGGACCGCAGGCGGGCGTCGAAGAGGGGCTGAGGCTGCTGATGGCCAGCGGCTCCATCCAGCGCGCCATGATGATGGAAGGATAGGTCGGATCGGTGACGCCGAACACGTCCACAAACCGGTTGCCGGACGCCTGCATGCTCACGTAGTCGCCGACCATGAGCCCCTGGTTCGAGTAGGGCGCCAGGTGGAAATCGAAGGAGCTGGCGGTCAGCCGCAATTCGTTGCCCCAACTGCCGGCGCTGCCGAAGGGCGTTGCAGGCGAAGGATGGCAGAAGACCGCCCAGCGATCGGTCAGCAACTGCGTGCTGCCGCTGGGCGTGTTGCGAAAATCGTAGTAGGCGACACAGATGGCGCCATCGTCCGCGACGGCGATGGAAGGAATGAGGGCCTGGCGGCTGCCGGTGGGAATGTTGGTAGGCGTCTGGTTGATCTTGATGGGCGTGGACCAGGTCTTGCCGCCATCGGTCGAGCCGGAGAAGGCGATCTCGTCGATGGCGCCCCCGCTGAACCGGGAGTCCATCCAGGCGATGTAGAGATTGCCGTTGGTGCGATCGACCGCGACCGGCGGCAGGCCAGCGCCATCGCGAATGGCGTCGTTGGCGGTCGGGTCGTAGATGCCGCGGTCCTGGAACGGCTGGGCCAGGGTAGCGGCGCTCCAGGTCGTGCCCCGGTCGCTGGAAGAGACGAAGGTAGCCGAGTCGCCGTTGGAGTAGTCGTTGTAGAAGTCGTAGAGGGTATCGTTGGGCGCCACGACCACCTGATGGTCGATCGTGTTGCCGGAGCCGTTCTGCGCGGCATGGGCCGACCAAGTTGCACCCGCATCCGTGGTGCGGGAGAACTGCGGCAGGTTGTTTACATCCCAGACGATGTAGATATAGTGGTAATCAAAGGGATCGGCGGTGACGCTCTCTTTATCGTTGAAGCCGCCGTTAGCGGCGACGGTGATCGGTGAAGACCAGGTCTGTCCGCCATCGGTGGATTTGCTGACCAGGACGGCATTGCCGGAGGTCGTGTCGTTGAAGGCCAGGCTGACGTGGTAGAGGTCGCCATTGGGCGCAAAAGAGTTCCACGCATCGGAGTCCCGCTCATAAAAGCCTCCAGAGGTCAGCCCGATGCCGGGCACCACGACCGGGTTCCAGGTCAGGCCGCCATCGTCACTCCAGGCTTCCATCAGACCCCGTGAGCCGCCGTCACTGCCGGTCCAGCGGTCCTGCTGATAGGTGGCGACCATATTGAGCGGGTTAGACGGATCAATCGTTACCCACGGCTCGACCGTACTATTCCCGGAAGGCGTGCCGTTCTGCTGGCCGGGGTGGTCCAGCGTGCTGCCGGCGAAGGGATCGCTGCCGGAGATGCGGGCGAGCTTTCCGAGCGAATATTGGGCCTGGCAGCGAGCGGCCGATATGGCGAGCAGGGTTATCATGGCCGCCAGCCAGGGAAGCGCGCGGCGGTGGAACGCGGTGACAGGGAAGCGTGCGCAGGTCATGGTCTTCCTTTTCTTGCTCAGACGACGCGCAACTGCCGGGGCGCTTCGGCGTTGAGCGAGCGGGATCCGTCGGCGGTGACGGTGACGATGTTCTCGATCCGGATGCCGAACCGGTCCGGCAGGTAGATGCCCGGCTCGACGGAGAAGCACATGCCGGGCTGTAAGGGGGCTTTGTTGCCGCCGACAATGTAGGGCGGCTCGTGGGTGGAGAGACCGATGCCGTGGCCGGTGCGATGGATAAACTGCGGCCCGAAGCCGGCCTCGGTGATGACCCGCCGCGCCGCCGCGTCCACTTCTTCCCCGCTCACGCCCGGCCGGGCGGCCTCCCGCGCGGCATGGTGGGCCTGACTGACGATCTCGTAGACGCGGGCGGCTTCCGGATCGCGCGGCTCTCCGAACGCGACGGTGCGCGTGATGTCGGAGGCATAGTGGTCCGAGATGCAGCCGATGTCGATGACGACCACGTCGCCGCGCCGCAGGGGCGTGTTGCCGGTATGGTGGTGAGGCATCGCGCCGTTCGCGCCGAAGCAGATCAGAGGCGGGAAGGAGGGGGCGGTGCCTTCGCGCTTCATCCTGTCGAGGAGAATTTCGGCGAATTCGATTTCGGTCATGCCTTCGGCGAGCGTGCCGAGCGCCTCCTCGTAAAGGGCATCGATCATTGCGGCGGCGCGCTCCAGCGCGGCCAGCTCTTCGGGCGTCTTGATCTCGCGCAGGCGCGCCATCGTCTCCCCGGCAGGCACGTAGGTCAGGCGGGGGAACAGAGTCTGCAGGCCGAGCAGATGCACGCTCATCAACTCGTCATCGATGAGGGCTTCGCCGCCGCTTCGGCTGCCGCTCCACGCCTGCAGGATCGGCTGCACGCTTGCCTGCCAGCCGCTGTCGTCGTTCCAGCCGACCACGCGGGCGATGCCCGCCGGATTGGTCTTTGCCTGCTGTGCGTTCATGGCGGGCACGACGAAGACCGGCTCGCCCGTGGCCGGGACGAACAGGGCGATCAGCCGCTCGTGGCCGCCCGCGACCCAGCCGGCCAGGTAGCGCATGGAGTCGCTGGGGGCCATGACAGCCCATACAGCGCCCTGCGCGCGCATCGCCTCTTGCAGCCGACTTATGCGCCCTGCATAATCACTCATTCTCTCTACCCTCCTGTACGTGCTGCCAGCTTGCCGGAAATTTCACCACCCGCTTCGCTACGCTCTACTCCAAGCGTGTACTTGCTGTCAGGTTGCAGAGATTACACCACCCGCTCGCTACGCTCGCTAGAGCCACAGAGCACACAGAGGAAAAGCCAATGCGAGAAAAGCAAAGAGAAAAGAGAGCAGGCTATACCAACATTAGGAAGCCACTGCCTCTTCCTCAGGACGAGCGAGAGCACAGAGAAAAGCTAATCCTCGCTATAGCCGGGTCGTTTTTCTCTGTGTACTCCTTGTGTGGATAGCAGAGGTACAGACTATTCTATTTGCACCCGCCTCTTTCTTCTCTTTTGCTTTTCTCGCATTGGCTTTTCCTCTGTGTGCTCTGTGGCTCTAGCGAGCGTAGCGAGCGGGTGGTGAAAATCTATGCAGCCTGACAGCACGTACCGGCTTGGGTAAGGGTGGTTTATTTTAAAGGGCGCGGCGTTTGACGGTCGTGCCCTGCGGGCTGTCGCCGACATCGTAGCCGAGCTCGATCAGTTGGGCGCGGAGCGCGTCGGAGCGTGCCCAGTCCTTCGCTTTGCGGGCGGCATCACGCTCCTGCACCAGCGCCACGACTTCGGCGGGCAGCGCCTCCTCGCCCTGGCAGGAGCGTTTGGCGATGTCCAGGCCGAGGATCGCGTCGAACTCCACCCAAAGCCGGTAGCTGCCGTAGGAGTTGAGCAGCCCGACCGCCTGCGGCATGCCCAGGTCGTCCTCGATGGCTTCCAGGACACGCTGCCGGGCGGCCTGATAGGCGGCTTCGTCATCGCGCAAGGGATCGCTGTCCGGGCAGAGCGCGTAGACCTTACGCAGGCCGGCCGTCGCCGCATCCAGCGCCTCCGTCGAGAAGTTCAGCTCGGAGCGGTAGTGCGCCTGCAGGCAGAAGTAGCGATAGGCCAGAGGATCGTAACCGGCGTCGATCAAGGACTGCAGGGTGTTGATCGAGCCGCCTTTCGACTTGGAGATCTTCTGGTTGTTCATCTGCAGGAACTCGCCGTGCAGCCAGGTGCGCACGAACGGGTGATGGGTGGCGCACTCGCTCTGGGCGATCTCGTTGGTGTGGTGGACCGGGATATGGTCCACGCCGCCGCAGTGAATGTCGAAGGTCTCGCCCAGGTACTTCATGGACATGGCCGAGCACTCGATGTGCCAGCCCGGATAGCCGCGTCCCCACGGGCTTTCCCACTGCATGATGTGGGTGGGCTTGTTCAGGAACCAGAGGACGAAGTCGGACGGGTTGCGCTTGGTCTCGTCCGTAATGACCTCCTCGCGGGCGCCCTGGCGCTGTTGGGCGAGGTTGAGGCGGGCGAGCTTGCCGTAGTCGGGGTCTTTGGACGTGTCGAAGTAGACGCCTTCGCTGGTCACATAGGTCATGCCGTTGGCTTCCAGGCGCTGGATGAGGGCGATCATCTCGGCGATATGCTCGGTGGCGCGGGGCATGATCTCCGGGCGCTGGATGTTGAGCCGCTCGAAGTCGAAGAGGGCGGCCTGCTCGTAGAAGCGGGCGATCTCCCAGGGGGATTTGTTCTCGCGCTGGGCCGCCGTCTGCATTTTATCCTCGCCCGTATCGGCATCGCTGGTCATGTGGCCGACGTCGGTGATGTTCTGGACGTGCAGCAGGGCGTAGCCCTCGAACTTGAGCGCGCGGCGGAGCACGTCTTCGAAGATATAGGTGCGCAGGTTGCCGATATGGGCGTAGTTATAGACCGTCAGGCCGCAGCAGTACATTCCGACCTTGCCGGGCTCCTGGGGAACGAACTCCTGCTTGCTGCGCGTCATGGTGTTATACAGCGTCAGTGTCATAAGGAAAACCTTTCCTGCACGTTATCGCGTGGGTTTTCCATTATACCTCAGCTTTTGTAGGCGCGCAGGGCGGCGGCATAGACGGTTTTGAGGGGAACGTTCGCGGCGAGGGCGGCGGCTTTGACGTCTTCGTACTCCGGGGCGGCGGCTGTCTCCTGGCCGCGCCAGACGCCGACCTTGATCCGAATCGTGCCATAGGCGGTCTCGACCGGAATCCAGCGGCGTTCAAGGACCAGCCGCTGCATGGCCGTGTAGCGAATACCGAAAGTTGACGTTTCGGCGAAGAGCACGCCGGCTACCGCCTCCGTGCGCTCCGGCGGCACGAGGACCGTCAGGAGGGTGGCGGGGCGGTTCTTTTTCATCTGGATGGGCGAGAAGAATACGTCCAAAGCGCCTGCCGCGAACAGCCGCTCCAGTGTTGTCTCGTAGAACTCCGGGGAAAGGTCGTCCAGGTTCGTTTCCAGGACCGTGACGGTGGTCGGCGGCATCGGGGGTGTTGCGAATTCCGGGACCGCTTTTCCGGCGGGCGACGGGGTGTGGTCTACCGGTTCCTCGCGCAGGAGCGCGAGGGCGTGGGGCAGGAGCGGCAGAAGCGCCTCCAGGCCGTCGCGCACGCCGCCGGGGCTGCCGGGAAGGTTGATGAGAAGCGTTCTGCCACAGATGCCGGCTACTCCGCGCGACAGCACGGCGCGCGGAAACTTCTGGTAGCCGGTCCAGCGCAGCAGTTCCGCCAGGCCGGGCGCCTCGCGCTCGATGACGCGGCGGGTCGCTTCGGGGGTGATGTCGCGTGGAGAGAAGCCGGTGCCGCCGGTGGTCACGATCAGGTCGCAGCGCTCGTCGCACCAGCCGGCCAGGGTATCGGCGAGGGTCTGTATCTCGTCCGGAACGACGGCGCGCACGACGACCTGGAAGCCGCCTGCTTCCAGCCCCTCGGCCAGGACGCGCCCGGAGATGTCCTCGCGCTCGCCCCGCGCGCAGCCATCGCTGACGGTCAGCACGCCCGCCCGCAAAGCTGCCTTTTTCGCTTCTCCGGCTCTGCTCATGTTCGCTTCATCCTCAAACGCGATCCGCCGCGCTAGATTTCCGCACGGAGGACACTTTTCCTTCCCGTTCCAGCCCGGAAAAGAAGAGCAGGATTCTCCGAAGCGGAGAGGGAATTAATGGTTACTCGCATTGCGATGAAAGAAAGGAGTGTCCGGATGCATTCTCGAATGCAAGGTGGCCTCGTTCTCATTCTCGGCGCCTTCCTGTTCCTGGCGGGCTTGTTTCCCGCCACGGCGCAATCCCCTTCGTTCGTCACTCTCTATGCCTTTAGCTCCGATGCTTCGGGAGTAAATAACGATGGCGCCTACCCAAGAGCCGGTTTGATCCTGGGCAGTGACGGCTATTTCTACGGGGCGACGGCCAATGGCGGCGCGCACGGCAACGGCACGATTTTTAAGATATCCGCGAACGGCGCCTTTACCCCTCTCTACTCATTTTCGGCGACGACCGGCTCGCCCGGAACCAATACGAATGGCGCCAACCCTTACGCGGAACTGTACCAGGGCAGCGGCGGCAACTTCTACGGGACGACCCGGAACGGCGGCGCGAACGGCTACGGCGTCGTTTTCCAGATGACCCCGGCGGGAACGGTGACGACGCTGCACGCTTTCTCCGCCACCGGCTCGGATGGAGGCAACCCGTATGCCGGCCTGATCGAAGGGCCGGACGGCAACTTCTACGGCACGACGACCTATCATGGCAACGGCGGCGCGGGAACCGTTTTCGTCATCACTCCGGGCGGGACCTTAACGCACATTCACTCCTTCCCGCCTTCCAGCACGACCGACGGCGCCAATCCGGAATCGGCACTCGTGTTGGGCAGCGACGGCGATTTCTACGGGACGACCTTCAATGGCGGCGCGGACGCGTACGGAACGATCTACAAGATCAGCTCGACCGGCACGGAGACGCTGCTCTATTCCTTCGACGATACCACCGGCGCCTTTCCGAGAGCGCCTCTCTTGCCGGGCAGCGACGGCAACTTTTATGGAGCGGCGTTTAACGGCGGCACGAATGCGCTGGGCACGCTGTTTCGGATGACCACAGCCGGTGTCGTGACCGTTCTGCATGATTTTGCGGGATCCGAAGGCGCCTATCCGAATGGGCTGATCGAGGGCAAAGACGGCAACTTCTACGGCACCACCTACGGCGGCGGCGCCAACAACTACGGCACGATCTTCGAGCTTACGCCGGCCGGCGCGTATACGACCCTACACTCCTTCGACAATACCAACGGATCGTATCCCCGCGCCGGCCTGGCGCAGGATGCGAGCGGCAACTTCTACGGAACCACCTATAGCGGCGGAGCGAACGGGGACGGAATCATCTTCGGCCTCGTGACCGGCAGCCCGGTCCCGATCCTCACCGGAATCAGTCCTACCTCCGCCAATGCCGGCGGTCCCGCTTTCACGCTGACGGCGAAGGGCAGCGCCTTTACGACGAGCTCGACGGTAAACTGGAAGATGGGGACCAATACCACGGCTCTTACGACCACCTATGTATCCGCGACGCAGCTCAAGGCAGCCGTTCCCGCCGCGCTGATCGCCAATGCGGGCAAGGCGGCTATCACCGTGGTCACGCCGGCTCCCGGCGGCGGCACGTCGGCGGCGAAGACCTTCACCGTTCTGGTGACGACGGTGAAGCTCGCCTCGGCGACGCTCAGCCGCGACAGCTCCACCGGGGTCATCACCGCCAACATCACGCTCAAGAACGTCGGCTACAATGCGGCTTCCAATACCAACATTACGAAAGCCACTTTAGGGGCGGCCAGTACGACGACCACCCTGCCTGCCAGCGTGGGGTCTATCGCAGCGGGCAGCACCGGCACGGCCTCGCTGACTTTCCCCGGCTCGGCAGGGACTTCGGGGCAGGTGGTCACTCTCAAAGTCTCCGGCGCCTTCACCGGCGGTAAGTTCAGCGGCTCGCTCAAAGTCACGCTGCCCTGAAAAACAGAGGGGGCAAACGCCACCACGCGGCCTGGGTGAGAGGGGGTGAAAAAACAAAAGCCCCCTCTCCTTCACAAGGAGAGGGGACGAGGTCTAGGCGAGGAGACCTGCGGCTTAGTGAGATTTCCCGGCAGGCATGACCTTTCCGCGTTGCATCCCCATCGCCCGGTGCGACTCGAACGCCTGTATGGCCGCCGCCTTCTGTTCCGGGGACAGGTTGGGATTGTTCTTAATTCGATCGATCATCGCAGAGGGCGGTGGCGGCGTGTGGTTCTCTGGCGCTGCCGGGTTGCAACCCAACAAGGGAAGGCCCAGGCTGAGAAGCGTCGTTATGGCCATCGAGAAGCGAATGGAGCGCCTTGACATGATCTCGTATCCTGAATCGTTCTCACGAACATTCGTTTGGCGAAGCCATCAGGGAGTGGGCACTGGCATCAGGCCGGGAATGTAGATGTTTTTATACCAGGTCAACTGCCCCCGATGAATCGCCTTCACATGGCCCTCCGCGAAGATCATATTCGTATTGCGGCTATGGCGATAACGCGGATACATGCCACAGGTGTCCCATCCATTGATGCCGTTATCACCGTAGGTAGAGGGGGGCCAGTCACAGTCACCGTTCTTGAGGTCGTTATGCGTATCGAGAGTGCCGGCCGGAGTGCCTACCCCATCGGTCCAGGCGTACTCGCTCCAGTCGATCTGGCCGTATCCCCATGGCGCGTCGTTCTCGCCCAGCTCGCAGACGAGCATCGTGTCCGCGGGCGTGGGGAGATTGGCTAATGTTGCCGGAGCTAGCAGGCTGTCCGGGGGATCCCAGATGTCCCAGCCGTCCGGGCAGAGGCGCCAGTGGACTCCGTAGGTGCCGCTCTGGGTCGGATCGGGGAAGGAGGGACAGGTCCAGATCCCGCCCAGGCCCCAGCTTGCCGTTCCATAAGCGTCCGTTGTCAGGGTCCCGTTCTTGACATAGGGATAGATGAAGTCGGTCCAGAAGCGCAGGCTGGCGGCCGTCGTATCGATGGTAGGAACGACCAGTTGATACTGCAGCAGCGGGAAGGTCTCATCGTAGTCCTGGACGTACATCATGAAACCGAGTCCGATCTGCTTCTCGTCGCTGAGGCAGGTCGCCTGGCGCGCTTTCTCGCGGGCCTGGGCGAAGACGGGGAAGAGAATGGCTGCTAGAATCGCGATAATGGCGATCACCACGAGCAGCTCGATCAGCGTAAATCCGTTCCTTCGTCGCATTCCAATGCTCCTTTCCTGAGGTCGCCAGGTCGTTCTGGCGGAAGCACATCGTCGCCGTACACGGAAGAGCCGAAAAACACGCTGAAGAGGTCGCTGTTGTTAAACAGCGAGGAATGCTCCTAGTCTATCACTGCTTTGACCGCTTGTCAATAACATATTTCGTCGGATTATTCCCAATATCGGCCTTTGGAAACAGAACGACGATCCGGTGCACGAGGCAGGAACCACCGCTACTTATGGCTAATCGGTAAGCTGTCCGTCAATTAACGCAGAAAGGGCATGCGCATGTGGGTATATACCTCTGTTGGAGATCGGGGTCCGGGCACGCTGGTCAATCTCGACGATGCGGAATCGATCCGGGTCGTCCCTTCCGAAGACACGGCCGATGAGTGGTGGGTGGCGGCCTATTATCCGATCCGTGAGGATCTTCCCCGGCCTGTCCTGCTCGCCCGGCGCGCTTCGTTGCAGGAGGCGATGGCGACTCAGGATCAGATCTACAAGGCCCTGCAAGAGGACAAGTCCACGCTCGACCTGCGCTGAATGTACTATGGTACAGCAACCGAAAGAGGGTTATCCGGCTTCGTCACTGGCAAAGCTACTCTTCTGCGGTATTCCTGTAATACTTATCGCTCTGATGGTTTGGGTGACGTTATCTGACATCCGAAGGTCGTCAGAGAGTCGGCCTTCCTCATTATGTCTGTCCAACATCAAGCAATTGGATCTCATAGTGCTGATGTATATCGAGGACTACGATGAGCGCTTGCCCCCATCGGCGTCCTGGAACGAGGATTTGCGACCCTGTCTCGCAGGGCACAACGAATCGATCTATCGATGCCCCCAGGAACCAGATCAAAAGGTTCCCTCTTATGCTCTCAACGGCCGGCTGCAGAAGCTAAACGTGGAGAAAGTGGCTTCTCCTGAGAAGACCGTGCTGGTGTTCGATTCCATTCCTGGAAGAGACCTGGCCGGAGGTCGTGAGCTTCTTCCTTCCCCACCACGACACAACGGCTATGATAACGTGGGATTCCTTGATGGGCACGTGAAGACATATAGAGGGGATAACCTTGCCTCTCTGATCTGGCAACCCAGGATAAGCCGCAAAAAGTCCGGTTCCGGCAAGCATGACAAAACAAAACATTAAGCGAGCAAAAAGGCTATTCAGGGCGATAACATCCTGGCTGCTCCTGGCGACCGTCCTTGCGGGTCCGCAGGTCAGTGCGGAATACATCTCTCCTCAGCAGGCCGGTTTTCACCACTGCGCCCTCATTTATTATAAGTCTGTGCGGGGCGTCAAGGAACTGATGCCCTTCGTCGCCCGGTCAGAGAACGGCAAGGCGAAGGCGTGGCTGTTCGATGCCTTCCTGTTTTTGGACTACTCGGCCCCACGCGCTATGGATACTCTCACCGGAGCGACCATCCGCTCGGACTGGCAGTTCCAGCTCGACCGCTGGTTTGCGCCGGGCCGAGATTTGGCCGCGCTGGATGCCGCCATCGACGCTGCCGGCGCGGACCTGGGCGCGCCGCCGTCGAAACGCGAGATCATCCTGGCGATGCCCTATTTGAACCCGAGCGTCAAAGATTTTGGCGACGTGGATGGCACGGGAAAGAGCGCGGACCTGTCCACGTCCGGAGGACGGGAGGCGGTGCTGCGGTGGTATCTGGGAGAGGCACAGCGGCGGTTTGCGGCGGCCCATTTCAAGCGCCTGCATCTCTGGGGCTTCTACTGGATGCGGGAGGACATGCCCTCCGGGGATGAGCCGATCATCCGGCAGGCCGCGCGCCTGGTCCATGCCGGCGGCGACAAATTCCTCTGGATTCCCTACTTTACCGCGCCAGGCTGGGACCACTGGCGCGCCGTGGGTTTCGACGTGGCCCTCATGCAGTCGGTGTACGCCTTTACCTTCGCGCATCACGGTCAAATCCGGCGCAACCGCCTGGCCGTGACGGCGATGCTCGCCCGGCGGTTGGGGATGGGCGCGGAGATCGAGTGCGGAAACATCGTTCGGGAGCCGAAGGACCGCTATTACTTCCGCTGCTATCTGGCCGATGGCGCGGCCGACCGGCTCGGCTATCAGCAGGCGGCGACCGCCTACTATCTGGGAGACGATCTGGTCGAGCAGATGCTCGCTTCGCCGGTCCCGGCGGTCCGCAGCCTGTACGAGGCGCTGGCCGACTATGTGCTGGGCCGCACCGTGTCCGACCCCGATCCGCCGCTGCACTGGAGCGCGACGCCGCCAGCAGCGGCCCTTACGAACGATCTGCTTGCGCCCGGCCGCCCGGTCCGGACCGCCGAGACTCGCTTTGCCGCGCCGACGCCGGTACGCAGCGTGGACGTATTCCTGGATGAGCCGGACCCATCCCAGGCCTGGACGGGCGCCGTTCAGGTAGAAGTGATGCTGCCGGGAAAGGCGGAGTGGTCGCCGGGCGGGTGGGTCGTGGGGACGAGCGCCGATCCGGTGGCAGAGCGATGGCAGGCGCTGACGGCGCCGGTCGGGCAGACGGTCGTGGGGTTGCGGGTCACCTGCCGGCCCTTCGGCAGCGGGGATCTGCCGCTCGTTCGCGCCCTCGCCCCCGAAATAGGCGCCTCCTCCGCGAAGGTGCGGTTTCACAAGGCGCAGTTTTGTCCCTACCAGTTTCTGCCGGCGCCGCCGGCGACCTATCCGGACGACGGGCACAAGCTGACCGACGGCATCCTTCCGCAAAATGGTTTTCTGGAAGGGAAGAGCGTCGGCTGGCTGTGGACGGACGCGACCCTCCACTTCGACCTGGGCCGGGTCCGCAACGTCTCCCGCATCGAAGTCTATTGCCAGGGAGGCGGCTTCGGCGCGGTCAACTGGCCGGCTTTCGCCAGCGCCGTGTTGAGTGTCGCGCCGGCAGCGCCGTCCGGTCTCGCCGTTCGCGGTCCGTTCCCATTGACAACACAGTGGGCGCTGCCCGGTCCGGTGGTGATCGACCGGGTCCGCAAGCCGGACGATAGGGACGGTCACCTGCCGTTCGTGCTGAGCCGCCCGGTACGCGCCCGATACGTGACGCTGTTTTTGAAAGCCAACGCCTGGCTGATGCTCACCGAGGTTCGGATCATCGCGGATGGGGTCAATATCGCTTCGGAAGGGACGTATACGCTCTCGCCACCGCCTACGCCGAATACAGACCCCAAAGCCTGGGCCGACGACGGACGCCGGCTTACCGACGGCGCGATCACCGACCAGATGGACCCGGAGGGCCTGACGGGGTGGGACACGGGCGACTGGAGAGACGTGGTCGTCGATCTGGGCTATCCCCAGCCGATTCGCGCCGTCACCGCGTGGAGCCTGTATGGGGGCTTTGCGGCCATCTACGCTCCCGCAGAGGCCACGGTCGAGACCTCCGCCGACGGCCAGACCTGGCAGCCGATGGGCCGGGCGAGCCGGCCGGCGGTCAATGAAGACGGCAAGACCTGTCACCCTATCGCCTACCGGGTAGAAGCGCCTGCCGGCACGACGGCCCGCTACGTCCGCGTTCGCGTGAAGCGCGCCCAGGGCTGGGCGATGCTCAGCGAAATCGAAGTCGAGTGATGGCACGAAATAAACCCCGCCTGCGTACTGTTGAAAGCGCCAGAATTACAAAGGAGAGGCACTATGCATACCCGACGGGAGTTCAGCTATAACGGCCACGATGTCATTCTGAGTGTCCGGCAGGCCGAGGACGCGACCGGCGACATGCCGGCGCACGAGGTTCCGGTGGTGATCGTCGACGGCGAGGAGATGGACCTGCCGGTCGTCGTGGTGGACGGCCGCGAGGTCGATTGGGCGACGGCTCTCCAGGAGCCAGGCTGGGAAGACCGGCTCGAATATGCCGTGCGCGAGTATATCGACGAGCACTGCCCAGCTCCTTGAGCGCCTGCACAGGCCTCTTCTTTTGTCGTCTTCTTCTCTCAGCAGCGGAAACATCCGCCCCGATCACTTCGTCTCATTTCTGTTTCGACCGCCCGCGAAAGCGCCTGGCAGGCGCCGGGCCTTACAAACATTCGGAGAGGAAGCGAGGACAAACGAAGATGACCCAGCAAGGACAGGATCGGGGCGCCGATACCTTCGAGCAGGACCTGCATCCGCACAACCGCGCCGGCGAGAGCGATCTTCCCGGTCCCTTTACCAACCGTACCGCCTACGACATCAAAGAGCTGCACGACCGGCTTTGCCAGGTGCCGGACGATATATTGAAGCAGATCCCCGTTCTCGAACCCGGAACCCGGCTGCAGGAGGGCGCGGTCTATTTCGATTTAAAGCGCCCGGAGGCCGGCGAGTTCAAAGGGATGAACAACATCGTCGTCGATTCCGGGGAGTGGATCGTTCCTAAAGAATCGGTGGATTACGAGCTGTGGAACTGGCTCATCGGGGTGGACGATGCCTATCGGCTAGGCCGGTTTGCCACAGAGCCGTCTCTCAAGGATGCCGGAGAAGGAACACGGATTCCACCGGGCTAAAACCCGGCGCTGAAACACAAAGCTCGCGTTCGCGGGCTACACCTTTCAAGACAGTCCCCTCCCCTGTTGTTGGGGAGGGGATCAAGGGGTTCGGGCCTTAAGGGCGCCTAAAGCTCGGTTTTGTTTATCGGGTTGCCGGCCTCGTCCATATCGTAGACGATGGGAACGCCGGTCGGGATCTCGACGGCGACGATCTGTTCGGGGGTCAGGCTGTCCAGACGCATGACGATCGAGCGCAGGCTGTTGCCGTGCGCGCAGACGAGCACATTTTTGCCGGCCTGGACCGCGGGAATGATGTGGGCTTCAAAATAGGGCAGCGTGCGGGCGGCGGTATCTTTGAGGCTCTCGCCGTTCGGAGGCGCTACGTCGTAGCTGCGCCGCCAGAGATGGACCTGTTCCGCGCCGAACTTCTCGGCCGTCTCGGCCTTGTTGAGCCCCTGCAGGTCGCCGTAGTGACGCTCGTTGAGGGCCTGGTCGTAGGTGGTCGGGATGCCGGTCTGCTCCGCCGCCCGCAGGCAAATCTCCAGCGTCTGAATGGCGCGCGTCAACACGGAAGTGAATGCCTCATCCAGATGGATTCCGGCCAGCTCGATCTTCTTGCCGGCCTCCTCCGCTTCTTTCATCCCGACTTCGGTCAGGGGAACGTCTACCCAGCCGGTGAAGCGGTTCTCCAGGTTCCACTGCGACTGTCCGTGCCGCAGCAAAATCAGTTTCGACATTTATCCTCTTTCTATCCCAGGTTTTCGAGGGCGATCTGAAAGTCCGCCTGCGTCAGGGTCCGGGCGGCGGCCATGTCGCCGTTGTCGGCGATGCGGATCAGAGCCTGCAGGCCCGCCTCATTGACGAGCGCTTTGATGTCCGCGCCGCTGTAGCCTTCGGTCCTCTTCGCCAGCGCCTCCAGGTCCACGTCCGGGGCCAGGTTGGCGTGGTGCGTGCAGAGGGCGAACAACTGCTTGCGGGCCTCCAGATCGGGCATCGGGATCTCGATCTCGCGCGAGAGCCGCCCGCCGCGCCGCAGGGCCGGATCGAGCATGTCGGGCCGGTTGGTAGCGCCGACGATGAAGACGCGGTTGTTGATCTTGAGGCCGTCCATCTCCTGCAGGAACTGGTTGACGACTTTATCGGAGTGGATGGCGATGCCGCCCTGCCGGATCGGCAGCAACGCGTCGATCTCGTCGATGAAGATGATCGCCGGTGGATTGGCGCGGGCTCTGGCGAAGAGGTCGCGGACCCGCTTCTCGCTCTCGCCCACGTACATCTGATGGATGTCGGCGGGCGTGATGGAGTAGAAGCTGCATTTGGCTTCGTTGGCCAGGATGCGGGCGATGGTGGTCTTGCCGGTGCCGGGCGCGCCTTTGAGCAGGATACCGGTCGGCGGCTGCACGCCCAGCTCCTGCGCCAGATCGGGCTTTTCGAGCATGAGCTGCATCTGCCGCAGCTCCCGCTTGGTCTTAGGATTCAGAACGAGGTCGTCCCAGGTCAGCTCCGCGCCCGCGCCGTCGCGCTGCGCGCGTGCGGCCGGCTGCTCGAAAGACTGCGCGAAGCCGGTATAGGCCGAGTTGGCCGGGTCCAGCGCCGCCGCCTTGCGCGCCGCCTGCTCCGCCTCGTCGCGCCGGTCCAGCGCCTGCAGCGTCTTGGCGAGATAGTGGTAGGCGCGGGCATGATTCTCGTCGCGCTCGATGACCGAGCGCAGATAGTGGGCGGCGTCGTTGAGCAACTGGCGGTAGCTCTGAAACTTGCGCTTGCCGTCGCGCGCGGTCTGCTCGAAGCCGAGCACCTGCGCGCCGTAGGCGACCGCCATGTCCGCCAGGGTCGGCTTGTCCGCTTCGGCTTCGTTCCACAGGCTCCAGCCCAGGCGGAAGCGGGCCTCCGTGTTCTCGGGATCTAGCGCGACGGCCTTGCGGAAAGCTTCCACCGCGCCGGGCCAATCGTAGACGCGGGCGCGCTGCATGCCGCGATGCAGCGCCTCTTCGGTTGTTTCTGTCGGTACGTTTGTCATAGATGTTTCATCGCAAGTCAGGAATAGAGACCACGCAACGTCTCGCGCCAGCCGGGATCGGAAAGCAGGTCCGTGCTGTCGCTGAACTGGTCGATACTGCCGATAAGCCGCTTCCTTGCCATATGCTGCACGTCCGGGTCCTCGATGTGCGCGCAAATCGCCTCGGCAAAGCCGCCGGAGAGCTCGATCACCCGGAAGGGCCGGTCGAAAAACACGGCGGCCTTTTCAGGCCGCGGCTCGGTGATGCCGAGCCGGTTATGCCATGCCGCTATAGTCTCATACGCAGCGACGAGGTGATTTTCACGCTCCTGCCACGTGGACGCCTGGAGCACCCTTTTCAGGACCGGCAGCAAATCCGGACCGCAGGGCAGTCTTGCAAAGGCGGTCCCGAACCATTTGGGATAGGGCGCGTACTGCCTTGCCATCAAGAAGCCGAGGCGCATCAGATCCCGCGCCAGCCGCGCGCCGATGATGGCGGAGCCGACCTCATCGCCGACGAAGCCCGCCCGGCCCATGAGATGCTCTTCCTGGCCGATGCGCGTCCAGCCCGCCGCCAGGAGATAGAGCCACACGTCGCGCGGGTAGTAGGCGAACCGCTCCCGGACCGCCTGCAAGCCGACCTCATCGTGGAAGACGGCTCCGGATGTGATGGCCCGCAGCTTCTGCTCCGGAAAGGTCAGCCAGTCGGCGGGCGCGATCTCCCGCTCGATCTCGAAGGCGAGATAGTCCCGGAAGAAGCCGCGCAGGGTAAAAATCTGGACCGTGTACTGGGCGGCAGCAGACTGTTCGGGCGGCGCGATCCGGGTCGCGTAGCCGCAAAAGGTAGGCGGCAGCGCGGCAAGCAGCCGCGCGGTAAGGTCTTCCCGCAGGCCGGCATCCGCGTCTTCCCCAAGAAACAGCAGCACGCGCGGCCCCCAGCAGTGGTCGGCGGACATCTCCGTGTCGAAGCCGAGCACTTCCGAGCCGTCCCCGATCAGAGCCGCGCTGTATGGCAGGCCAGGCCCTTTTTGCGCCAGGATCGGAGCGATGACTTCCGCATAGAAGCGGCGGCTCAATTCCAGGCCCGGCATAAAGGAGGACATACGCGGCGCTTACTCCACGAATTCGACCTGCTGTATGGGCGGGATCAGGCCGCGCTCGACGCCCCGGCTCAAGAAGAGCTGGATACTGCGCTTGCCGGCCTCGCCCATGTTCAGGGTCCAGTCGTTGACGTACATGCCCACGAAAGTATCGGCCGTCTGCGTATCCATATCCCGCGCGAACTGCAGGGCGTGCTCCAGCCCTTCCTGGCGGTGCTCCAGGCCGTAGGCGATGCTGGCGCGCAGGGCACGGCTGACGCGCGCCTGCACGTCGGGCGGCAGGTCTTTGCGGATAGCGTTGACGCCCAGCGGGAGCGGCAGGCCGGTCTCGTCTTTCCACCATTTGCCCAGATCGACGATGTTGTAGAGGCCGTGGGACATGTGCGTCAACTGCCCCTCATGGATGATCAGGCCGGCATCCGCCTCCCCGGCGGAAACGGTCTGCATGATCTTATCGAAGGGGACGACGACGAAATCGAAATTCCGCTGCAGGTAGAGCGCCAGCGCCAGGAAGGCGCTGGTCAGCCGGCCCGGCACGGCGATCTTCTTGCCGGACAGATCTCTGGGGATCATCGGGTCGGGAGCGACGACCATCGGGCCGTAGCCGTCTCCCATGCTGGCGCCATGCGTCAGGATGGCGTATTTGTCGTGGACGTAGGCGTAGGCATGGACCGAGATGGCTGTGCATTCCAGACGGCCTTCGCGCGCCCACTCGTTGAGCGTCTGGATATCCTGAAGGATATGCTCGAACTGCAGTCCTTCGGTGTCCACCTGGTGGGTCGCCAGGCCATAGAACATGAAGGCATCGTCGGAGTCGGGGCTATGGCCGAGCCGGATAGGAACGGTCTCGGCAGGAAGAGCCGTTTCGGTGGACATCGCGAATCCTCTCTTTCTGAAGTCAATACGATGAATAAGAGCGCGCGGTTTTCCCTCGCATAGAGGGCCGTGAGCATTGTACCGCAAATCGGGATAAGGCGGGAATGCGTTCGCGATGGGTTCGCGATGGAATGCATTCCATCGCAGACACGATGGACTAAAGTCCTTCGCTGTGAGGCGCGTTCGCGCCGGGTGTCCTTCGGACATGTATTGATGAGAGGCCCACGTTTTGGCCGGGCCGTGAAAGGCCAAAACGTGGGCAGAGGCACAAGCGAGCAATAGAGTTCACCTCCCCTAGAATTGGGAGGGGTCGGGGGTGGGGGCCTTATAACGTGACCAACTGGGCGGTCTCCAGGCCGGGGATGGCGCGGATCTGCCGCATGAGATCGGCGGGAATAGGCTCGTCGATCATAAGGGCCATGATCGCCCGGCCGCCTATCTGCTCGCGCCCAACATGCATGCCGGCGATGTTGATGGCGTTGTCGCCCAGGATCGTGCCGACCTTGCCGATGATGCCCGGCTGGTCCGTATGCCAGGCGAACAGCAGGTGGCCCTCCGGGATGATCTCCACGCGATAGCCGTCGATGTGGACGATGCGCGCGTCGCGGTCGTAGACCGTGCCGCAGATGGTCCGCTCGCCACCCGGAAGGTGGGCGCGCACGGAGAGCAGGCAGCTATGCTCGGGCACGCTGCGGCTGAAGGACTCGGTGACCTGCAGGCCCCGCTCCTGCGCCAGAATGGGCGCGTTGACCAGATTGACCGGGCCGGAGAGCATCGGGGTGAGAAGGCCCTGCAGCACGGCCCGCGAGACGGCCTCGGTCGGCACGCTGCCGAAGTCGCCCCGGAAGACGACCTCCACGGCCGAGATAGGCCGGCCCTTTCCGGCAGCTTCGCGCGCCAACTGGGTGTGCAGGCTGCCGATCTTGGAGGCCAGGAACAGGTAGGGGGCGACGCGGGCCATCTCCTCGGCGGAGAGGGCAGGCAGGTTGACGGCGCTGCGGGCCGGACGGCCCTGCAGGACATCGGCGATCTGCTCGGCCACGTCGATGGCGACGTTGATCTGCGCCTCCTCCGTCGAAGCGCCCAGGTGGGGCGTGAGAACGTTCTCCGGCAGGGAGAGCAGCGGATTGTCGGGTTCCGGCGGCTCTTTGGAGAAGACGTCCAGGGCCGCGCCGGCCACTTTCCCGCTCTGGATCGCCTCGGCCAGCGCCGGCTCGTCGATGATGCCGCCACGCGCGCAGTTGATGATCCGCACGCCGTCCTTCATCTTCGCCAACTGCTCGGCGCCGATCATGCCCCGCGTCTCGCTGCTCAAGGGGACGTGGATAGTCAGAAAGTCGCTGTGCTTGTAGAGGTCGTCCAGGGAGACCAACTCCACGCCGATCCGCCGCGCGCTCTCGGCGGTGGCGAAGGGATCGTAGGCGATCACTTCGGCCTCGAAGCTCTTCATGCGCTCGGCGACACTGCGCCCGATCTTGCCGAGCCCCAGCACGCCCACGGTCTTGCCGTAGACCTGGGTCCCCACGAACCTCTTGCGCTCCCACTTGCCGGCGCGCAGGCTCGCGTCGGCCTGGGGGATCTTGCGGGCGAGCGCCAGGAGGAGCGCCACGGCCAGTTCGGCGGCGGCCAGCGTGTTGCCCTCCGGCGAATTGACGACCACGATGCCCTTGTGGGTGGCCACCGGTACGTCGATATTATCCACGCCCACGCCCGCGCGCCCGATGATCTTGAGCTTCTGCGCGGCCTCCAGGATGTCGGCGGTGACTTTGGTCTCACTGCGGACGACGAGGGCATCGTAATCGCCGATGAGGGCTTTGAGGTCTGCCGGCGGCAGGCCGGTCCTGACATCGACGGCAACATCGGGCACATTACGCAGTACAGCGATCCCCGCCTCGGCAATGGGATCGCTGACAAGGACTTTCGGCATCTAGTTATCGTACTCCTTTGGCTTCGTCTGGAAGGTCAGGGCGCGAGCCGTCGCGGGCTCGCAATATTAATGTACCCGCAAAGGATCAGGAATACATATCTGCCATCTCGCGGGCCGTGCGGGCAAAGTCGGACCGCAGCTCCGGAGGACCCAGGACCTCTGCGGCGCTGCCGTACGAGAGGACCCACCAGGCGATCTCGCTGGCGTTGTTGACGGTAGTGGTGCAGATCAGGGAGCCGTCGGGCTGCTTTTCCATCTTGTCGAACTGGCGCTGACAGTTCTCGGTGACCACGTCCGCCACGGAAGGCTTGAAGCGGACGCGCACGGTGACCTCATCGTCGCTCTTGCCGGTGGCCTCCCAGGCTTTGGCGAAGCAGTCGTCGGCGGAGAAACGGCGCGGGAAGCGGAACCGGTCGTTGAGGATCTCCACGGCGCGGACCCGATTGATCTTGAAGGTGCGGATCATGCCGTGGTCGGGCGAGTTGGCCAGCAGATACCAACTGCCGTTCTGCTGACGCACGTCGTAAGGGGCGATGGTGAGGGTCTGCTCGCGGTCGTTGGCCGGGGGCATATAGCGAATGCGGATCTTGCGATTGGAGCGCATAGCCCGGCGAATCATCTCCAGAGTCGGACGGTGGATGCTGTCGCGTGTCGACACCGCCGCCCCGTCAGTGCGCTCCTCGCCGCTTTTGGGCGGGGTCGGCGCGAGTGCGGTCTCGATCTTGCGCAGCCCGGAGCGCAGATCGCCGGCATAGAAGTTGTGGTGCGCCAGCGCGGGATTCGAGCCGGCGGTGGTGAGCGCCAGGGCCTCCGAGGGAGTCAGCGTGATGGGGGGCAGGTTCAGCTCAGTCTCGAGAAGATAGCGTCCTTCCCGACGGCTATAGCGCTTGCGCAGCGCCTGTCCCTTTTCCAGAAAACGCAGATCCCGATAGATAGTCCTCTCCGAAACGTGCAGCTCTTCGGCGAGCTTGCTGGGGGTGATGTCCTGACGGACGCGCATTCGGTTGACGATGTAGTTCAACCGGTCGGATTTGTAGAGACGATCTGGATGTTTGATGTTCATGGTCGTTTGTTCTTTTCGCGGCGAAGGTAGGGAGCCACAGCGCGGATGGAAGACAGTTTCCGGCCGGCGCGAGGGCGGCGGCGAAAACGCCGCTTATCGACACCGCCTGAAAGCGCCAAAGCCGACACTGGATGGTGCCAACACAAGGTACTATTCGACAAAAGTTTGACGGTTCCTACCCGTTCTACACTTTTTTGTAAAAAAATGTCCGCAAATCCTCTGTCGAGAAGGAGTCATGCCGAAAGGAGGGAATAGAGTGCAGACTCTTTTCTGCAAAAACCCAGGAATCGGGCAACGAACACCATGCGCTCCACCGAAACGCCCTCCCCGTATCGTATCCTGATCTGCCCGAACGCCTTCAAGGGCAGCCTGACCGCCTCCGAGGCAGCGAGAGCGATTTCCGAGGGAATCGGCCGGGCGGCCTCCGAAGCTGGCCGGACCATCGAGACGCGCTGTCTGCCGCTGGCCGACGGCGGCGACGGCACCCTCGAAACGCTGGTAGAGGCGACGGGCGGAACGATACTCCATCAGACGGTGCGCGGGCCGCTCGGCCGGCCGGTGGAGGCGGCGTGGGGTCGGCTGGGCGGGGAGCGGCAGGACACCGCTGTCATCGAGATGGCGCAGGCGTCCGGACTGCGGCTGCTCTCTTCCGAGGAGCGCGATCCCCGGCGCGCCTCGACCTACGGGACCGGGGAGCTGATGCGGGCGGCCTTCGAGGCGGGCTGCCGCACGGTCCTGGCCGGCATTGGGGGCAGCGCCACCAACGACGGCGGGGCGGGCATGGCGCAGGCGCTGGGAGCGCGGCTGCTGGACGCGCAGGGACGCGACCTGCCGCCCGGCGGCGCGGCCCTCCGGCATCTGGCGCGCATCGACCTTACCGGCTTCCGGATGCCGCCGGAGGCGCGCGTGATGGTCTTGAGCGACGTCGACAATCCGCTCACCGGCCCCGAAGGCGCCTCGGCGATCTATGGACCGCAGAAAGGCGCCACGCCGGAGATGGTGCGGGAACTGGACGAGGCGCTTGCCCACTACGCGCAGGTCCTACGAGATCTATTGGGCGCAGATGTTGCTGCTCTCCCCGGCGCGGGAGCGGCGGGCGGCCTGGGCGCGGGCCTGATGGCCTTCTGCAAGGCGACACTGCGTCCCGGAATCGAGGTCGTGCTGGAGGTGACCGGCTTCGAGGCTCAATTGCGCGCGTGCGATCTGGTGGTGACGGGAGAAGGGCGGCTGGACGCGCAGACGGCGCGCGGCAAGGTCGTGGCGGGTGTGGCGCGGCAGGCGAGCGCGGCGGGCATTCCGGTGGTGGCGCTGGCGGGTGCGATCGAGAAGGGGACGGATGCGCGCCTGCAGGCGGAGGGACTGAGCGCCGCCCTCTGCATCCTGGAGAGACCGCTCACTCTGGAAGAGGCGATGAGCGACACGTACTGGCTGCTCGCCGATACGGCCGCACGCATGATTCGGGTCGTCAGGGCCTTCGGTCCTGGGGAGGCCGGCGCTGAAAGCGGCGACATCCCCGGCCCGTAGGGCTGAGACCCCGTTAGATTCCGAACCGGCTGCCCATATAGGGAACGCCGTGGATTGTGCTGGTCGCCACGGGCGTTACCGTCGGAGTGGAGAGGGGACTTTTGGCCGCCGAGGCCAGCGGAGACAGGACGACCGTAATTCCCCAGCAGCCGACCAGGCAGAAGGCAATGGCGTGCTGGGCAATAGCCAGACTCTTGCGCTTGCCGCGGTCGAATTCGGCGATGACTTCCCGACGGCACAGCCACAGGCCGGTCGTCATGGACAGGGCCAGGACGATCAGGGCCAGATTCGGATTGTTGGTGAAGATGTGGAGCGCGAGGCGGACATCGTAGGCGATGCTGCTCGGCGAAGGATGAATGCGGACGCCGAAAGAGGCCAGGTACGCCACGACCACGGCAAAGATGCCCAGCGTGGTGGCGCTCAGTCCTAATAGCGCCAGGCGGCCCCAGCGTTTGCGCTCCAGGGTGGCCCACACGACCACCAGCGGTAATAATCCCACGCAGCACAGGCGGGTATCGTGGGTGATGAGCAGGGACTGGAAGAACAGGTAGGCGGAAAAAAGTCCCCAGCCGCTCGCCAACAGGGTTGTCAACCGGCGCGTGTTCGGTGAAGTAGCAAGCAGGGGACTGTCTAGTTCTGACATTGCGAATGCAACTCCTATAAGTTCCGGCGCCCGGTATCGAGCGCAAGATAATTATAACGCAGGAATCTCGACTCTGACGAACTATTTTTGGCTAATTCTGCTGATTCCTGTAAATTTCTTTACGCACTTTCCAAAGCCGAACATTCCCCTCCTGCCGATTCACCCTGTCTTGCTGCGGGAGAATGGGAGGTAAGAGGGGAATCAAGCTGTCTTTATGAGGGAGGAATGCCCGGCTGGAACGATCAGATCACTTTGCGGACGAAGTTGATCACCCGCGCAGCGACCAGCAAGCCGGTGAGGGCCGCGCCGATCATCCGGGCCTGTTTGGTGACCAGGCTGCCCGCCGACTGGGCGTTGCCCAGCAGGTTCTGGGTCTGCGCGTGGACGATCTCGGCGGTATTGGAGGCTTTGGCCGCGATGCTCTTCGCCTGGCCGCTCACGCGCCGCACCTGCACCTGCGTCTCCTTGATCAGCGGCATGATCTTCTTATAGAGCTGCCAGCCTGCGATGCCAAGTAGAATGTTCCACGCGAGAAACAGAATGAAAAAGATGAACGATGCCCAGAACCACCATTCCGGGACCGAAATATTGACCATGAGAGCCTCCTGGGCTTGCCGCAACGTTGCCGGCGTAGAATGGCTTGCCAACTTTGCCACGCCACTGGCGCGCAATGCTTTTCCGGCCTCTCTCCTCCCGGCAATGCCGCTACGGAGAGAGGGCGTTATCCGTGTGAGGGCCCCTTCTGACCTCCGGCCGGGGGAGCCGTATCGTTAGGATTGGGCTTGACGTTGACCTCCGGCAGGACTTTGCGCAGATGGGTGGTCCATGCCTGCGCCAGGGCGAGCGGGGTGGTCGTGTTGAACTTCGCCGTCTGCTTATCCACGGTCACCAGCAGCCTGTCCTTGACCGTGATCTTGGCCTCGCCGTTGCCGAGCGGAACCGCGACGATATCCTCCGGCTTGAGGCTCGGATCGGAAAGGATGGTGGCCAGCCGCTCCGTGATGGTATCGGCGCGCTGTTTGATGGTCATGCCGGCGGCGGGAAAGCGCACGGTCAGGATATGCTCGCCGCCGACGGAGACGTCTCCGTCGCCCGATGCCGCGGCCGGCCGGCCCGGCGCGAGCAGTAGAGCGGCCATCAGGCCGCAGGCGGGAAGCGCGGCAAACGATCTCCAGCCGGACGCGCGGCGCCGCCGGGACTCACCTATGGATCGAAAAGACACCTTTAGAACTCCCTCGTGAGGACAGAGTGGCGCGTGGCTGGCCCGACAGCAAAACGAGAAACGGTTCCTCGTTCGTAGGACGCGCGCCCGAAAGGGGATGTTCCCCTTAAATTAAGACGTGCCGGGCGGCGAATTGGTTGCGTAGGGAGCAATAGCCGGGCCGCTAAAGCGCGCAAAGGCGCGCGGAGACCTCTCGCGTCCCCGCGCGCCCTCTGCCTGCGTATCAGGTCTCTCTTCGGATGGGGCGATCTCACCAGCCCTACGGGGGCTGGTTTACGAGATGCTGTTGGCCGCGGTGCGCGCCTTATCGGTCGCCGTGTCCATGCTCTCGTCAGCCATCTGCTGGCCCCGGTTCATCATATCCTGCATCTTGTCCGAGATCATGCCGGCTTTCTCTTTGGCGGCCTGAGTCAGGTTAGTGGTCACCTCGGTGGCCTTGTCCTTGTACTCATTGGCCTTCTGGCCGATAATGCGGCGAGTCTCCTCGCCCTCTTGAGGCGCGTAGAGCAGCGCCACCGCCGCTCCGCACGCCGCGCCCAGCAGGAAGAACACCAGATTGCTTCCCCAATTGTCCCGGTTCATCGTTGGCTCCTTTTCGATCGCCATGCGCTCCCGAAAGCGGGCGCTCTGCGCCGTTCCGGCGAGGTTTCGGCAGAGATGTATGCTTTGACGGTGACGGCGGCAACGCAAGCATGAGAAAAGCGGCGCTCTACGTACCTCTGTCGCCGTCCCACTGCGGACACAAACCTTTCAGGGCCATGCCTTCCCGTGTCGGCGGCCCCGGTCTGTGGTAATGACGCACGGTAGAGCCGCAATGTTCCGAAAAAGGCTGACCGGGTGAGACCTCATCCCATAGACCTCACCCCTATCACCACGGGCCTTGCGGCCCTGCCTCTCCTTCGTAAGGAGAGGGGAGAGAAAGGGCGAAGCAAGCAGCGCCTCTACAAAAACTCTCCCGGTCAATCCGGAAGAAGGGTCTCGCTGATCTTACGCTTGATGCGCTGCAGGGCATTGTCCACCGATTTGAGCGGGCAGCGCAGCTCAGCGGAGATTTCGTGGTAGGATTTGCCCTGCAGGTAGAGGTCGAGCACGCGCGCTTCCAGAGGCGAAAGCGTGTGGCGCACGGCATCGAGCCGCCCAGCGGAGTCGTGACGCTGGAAGAGGCAGTCCTCCGGATCGCTGAGGCGGGAGTCGCGCAGGCAGTCGAGCAGCGTCCCGCTGATTTCGAAGTCATTGGTGAACGCGTGGTCGAGCGAGATGCAGGCGTTGAGGGGCAGATGTTTCTGGCGCGTGGCGGTCTTGACGGCCGTGATGATCTGGCGGGTGACGCACAGATCGGCGAAAGCGCGGAAGCGGCCGATATGGCCGACGCGGTCGTCGCGGAAGTCGCGGATAGCCTTGTATAAGCCGATCATGCCTTCCTGCACGACGTCGTCGTGGTCGGCGCCCAGTAGAAAATAGGTGCGCGCCTTGCTCTCTACCAGGGGACGGTAGCGGGCCAGCAACTGTTCCGTCGCGCGGGCGCTGCCCGTGTGGGCCTGACGTAAGAGGTCCTCCTCATTGGAGGCGTAGGATAGAGGCAAATCCCGGCAAAGCAATCCCATTGGCGAGCCCTCCCTGGGCCTGAATACAGGATGCAGTACCCTCTTTTTGTTATTGAGATCCGACCGAATCGCGGTTAATACAACCTTATTTCAATATAGTCTAACTGTTCGCTATTGTCAAGGGGATTTTGCATATTATTTTCAGACAGAAAACGGCTGCTTGACACGGTCTTTCGGGATGTGTTACGCTTGCGTTGACCGGCCTCATCCAGACCTCACCCCTATCACCACGGGCCTTGCGGCCCTGCCTCTCCTTCGTAAGGAGAGGGGGAATATAAGGAGAAGATGACGTGCGTTTTCGCCTGTTTTTCCTGCTGGCGCTCTGTGGATTCCCCGGCCTGGCGGCCTGGGGACAGGAGCCTACCGCGCCCCCGCCGGACTTTCCGCACTTTAGCGTGCCCGGCGAGGAGAAGGCGCTCGATAGCCTGCGCGCGCTTTACTGGCTCACCTATCCGGGAGCGGGGCCGAAGGCGACCCTCTGGGACAAGTGGCTCTGCGGCCCGGCGCTGTGGCCTGCCTACACGACGGACAACTTCCTGCAGCGGATGCGTGCAGACTGGGCGCAGGCTTTGAGCGACCGTATTGAGGACCCGGAAGGCTATGTGGCGACCATGCAGCATCCCTCCATCGCCCATCCGCTGGGCTGGCCGTTTCCTTTCTGGAACCAGGGGGCCGGCGGCGCGGGCTGGCACTTCTCCTTCAAGAACACGGCCGGGCCGCCCTGGCGGACCACCAGGCTGAGCACGCCGGAGGGCTGGAGCCTGGACGGCGCTGAGAGCGCCGGCGTGGACGAGTGGGGATGGAATCTCAAGCTCACTCAGCCGCAGGCGACCGTGACGACGCCGGAGCAGAAGATCGATACATTCCAGGCGCCGTTTCTCCAACTGCGCTGGCGCGCCGCCGGCCTGGGAAACGCGCGTCCGTTTGTCGAGTGGGCTACTACGGAGAACCCTGCCTTTGGGCCGGACCGCCGCTTCTACTTCGCGCCGGTCGAGGGCAGCGACATGGTCTATACGGCCCTTCCGCTCTTCAAGCATCCGAAGTGGACCGGGGAGATCACGCGCCTGCGGATCGGCTTCGGCAACGCTCAGCCGGGCGCGCAGGTGACGATCCAGGCGCTGTTCACGCAGTACGATACGCGCCACGATGTCAATAACCAGAGCTTCCTGCTGGGCTGCGCCGCCTATTTCGACTGGACGGGCGACATCAACTTCCTGCGCCGCAACATCGACCGGATGCGCCTCGCGCTGCGCTACGTCATGACGGACCTGCACGCGGAGAAGGAGCACTACGTGCTCACGCTCTGGCCCGGCCACGACGCGATTTCCGGGCTGCAGCGGGACGCGCAGGGCCATAAGCGGCTGCGCTATGGGCACGGCATCGGCAGCAACTATTGGGACTTGCTGCCCTTCGGCTATAAAGACGCCTACGCGACGGTCCAGTACTACGCGGCGTTGCAGGCCATGATCGACATCGAGCGCGCCATCTTAAGGCATCCGGAATGGAACGTGCCCGGCGGGGCGCTGGCGCTGGATCCGGACCGGCTGGAGCGCGATGCCGCCGAGGTCAAGCAGACCGGCAACCGCCTCTTCTGGAATCCCAGGACCGGCCGCTTCGTTTCCGGGATCGACGCCGAGGGGCAGAGCCACGACTATGGGTTTACCTTCCTGAATGAGGAGGCCATCGCCTGCGATTTCGCCTCGCCGCCGCATGCGAAGGCTATTCTGGACTGGATCGACGGGAAGCGGACCGTGCCGGGAGACACGTCACAGGGCGCGGACATCTATCACTGGCGGTTTGCGCCGCGCTCGACCACCCGGCGCAATATCGACTACTATGGGTGGTTCTGGAGCAACCCGGAAGGGATTCCGTGGGGCGGGCAGGTGCAGGATGGGGGCGCGGTGCTGGGCTTTTCCTACTACGACCTGATGGCGCGTCTGAAAGTCCTGGGTCCGGAGGACGCCTGGCAGCGGCTTGGGGAGATCGCGACGTGGTTTGCGGAGGTCCAGGCGGCGGGCGGCTATCGGGCGTACTACAACGGCACGCACGCGGGAACGCTGCAGGGCGGCGGCAAGGCCGGCGGGCTGGGGGTGGATAAGGAGTTTTTCGAAAGCGTGCTCGTGCCGCAGGCGCTCCTGGATGGATTCCTCGGCTTTACGCCTCTCGCCGACGGCTTCTCCCTTTCGCCCCGGCTGCCCGTGCGCTGGCCGTCGCTCACCATCGACCGCATTGCCTGGCACGACCTGACCCTCTCCATTCGGGCCACACAAAATAGCATCGAAATCCACAAAGAAGGGCAGACGGACGAGCCGGCCTTCGTCCGTCTGCCTCAGGGCCACTGGCAGGTTACCTACCTGGCTGCGGATGGCACCACGCTCTTCTCCGAGACGCCGGTGGGCCGTCCGGAAGACGGCGCTTTCCCGCTTCACTGGACCGGCGCTACCGCCGTCCGCTTCGATCTCAGTGGGAAGTAATGATTAAGAGCACCTAACAAAACCCTGTCAGCCAAGCGTTCCAGCAGAGGAGCACACAGCCCAACAGCAGGAACGCTTCGTGGATGTCGTCTCGGCGCTCGTAGCGGATACGCAAGCGGCGCATCCGGTGCAG
>Ga0209810_1000570_pt1 | contig 77219 bp, 71 predicted proteins | sample Coa_R1_7_FD_187159 | JGI IMG/M metagenome (GOLD analysis project Ga0209810, IMG submission 187159) | Surface soil microbial communities from Centralia Pennsylvania, which are recovering from an underground coalmine fire - Coalmine... | ecosystem: Environmental > Terrestrial > Soil > Unclassified...
GTCGTCGACGGCGTTGCGCAGAAAGTCGCCGTAGCGCTCCGGGGCCTGCAGCGCGAGCCCGTACACCTCGAAGAAGAGGCGGAAGACCCGCTCGTGCTCCGGCGCGCTCATCAGCTTCCAAGCGGCGCGCACGGTCACCGCGTACGTCGCCGCGTCGCGCGGCAGCGTGTCGAAGACCATGCGCTGGCGCGCGCGCAGCCGCGCGAGCACCTCGCCGATCAGGTTCTCCTTGGACGTGAAGTAGTACAGCAGTACACGGGGACTCGACTCGACCGCATCCGCGAGCGGCCGCAGCGAGAGATCGGCGAGCCCGTTCTCCGCCACGTAGTCGGTGATCCGCTCGAGAAGGTCAGCGCGGCGTCGGTCCGCGCCCCGTGCCATAGCCGCACTCTAGCATATTGAAACAGTCGTTTCAAGTAGGTGTCAGGACTGGGCGCCCACGTTTTTCGCGCCGAGCCAGTGGGCCATCGCGTGCAGCTGGTCGCGAAGCGGGGCGGCGACCTGGCCCTTGCGGATGCCCGGCTCCACGTGCGTCGCGATCGCGCGCAGGATCCCGCGCTGGCGGTCGTGCTTGAGGTCGACGCGCGCCACGAGCCGCTCGCCGAAGAGGAAGGGCAGCACGTAGTATCCGTGGACGCGCTTGTGCTGCGGCGTGTAGATTTCGAGGCGGAAGTCGAAGTCGAACAGCTCGCGGGTGCGCGCGCGCTCCCAGATCAGCGAGTCGAACGGCGAGAGCAGCGCACACGCTTCGACGCGGCGGGGGATCCGCGCGTCGCGCGCGAGGTAGCGCGTCCCGCGCAGCCCTTCGACCTGCACCGGCACGACGTCGCCCGATTCGACGAGGCTCGCGAGCGCGGCGCGCGCGTCGGCCACGTCGAGCCGGAAGTAGTCGCGCAGGTCGCGCTCGCTCGCGACGCCGAGCGCGCGCGCCGCGATGCGCATCAGCTCGCGGAACGCTTCGGCGTCCGGCGGCGCCGGCGCGTGCAGAATCGCGGGCGGGATCACGCGCTCGGCGAGGTCGTAGACGCGCTCGAAGCCTTTGCGGTACGCGGTCGTAATCGTGCCTTGCCAGAAGAGCGCTTCGAGCGCGTTCTTCGCTTCGCTCCAGCCCCACCAGGAGCCGGTCCCGCGAACGCCGTCGAACGCGCTCGCCGGCAGCGGGCCGCGCTCGCCGATCGTCTCCAGCATGCGGCGCGGAACGTCGGGCCGCTCGCGCAGCAGCCACGCGATGCGCTTCCACGTCCCCTCGCCGCGGCGTGCGCGTTCCATCCGCCAGCGGAGCAGCGGGTGCAGCTCGAGCGGGAGGAGCGACGCCTCGTGCCCCCAGTACTCGAAGAGCGCGCGGTCGCGCCCGTACGCCGCCCGGTTCAGCACCTCGACGTCGTACTCGCCGAGCCGGGAGAACGGCGGAAGGTAGTGCGAGCGGACGAGCACGTTGACGCTGTCGATCTGGATCACCCCGACGCGCGCGAACACGCGGCGGAGCAGCCGCCGGTCGACGGCGCCCCGGGGCGGCGGGTCGGCGAAGCCCTGCGCCGCGAGCGCGACGCGGCGGGCCTCGGCGAGCGAGAGGTCCGTACGCACCCGCGCGCTTTCGCGGCGAATCAGCCTTCGTCCGGGCGGGGCGGTCGACGGCTTGCGAGGGCGCCTGCTCCGCGGTGCGGCGCGGGAAGGATCGGAATCGCCGGGGACGGACTAGCGCACCATGAGAGCCGTGCAAGCCGATCCGGCGGTGGAGCGTTCGCTGGCGCTGCTTCGCGGCATCTTCGGGTCGCGGCTGGGCGAGGAGATCGGCGTCCGGTTCTGGGACGGCACCGAGCTCGTCGCGCCAGGCGCGGCGTTCGTGCTGAACGTGAACGCCCCGTTCGCGCTGCGCGCCGCCTTCACGCCGCCGCTGGACCTGAATCCCGGCAAGGCCTTCGTGGAAGGCTGGATCGACGTGGACGGACCGCTCGAGCTCGCGCTCGACACGCTGGAGCGCGCCGTCGCCGGCGTCTCGAAGGTCGGGCTGATGAAGCTTGCGCCGCTGTTGGCGCGGCTGCCGCGTCCGCCGGCCGCGGACCGCCGGGCGGCGCATCTGCGCGGGAAGGTCCATTCGAAGGCGCGCGATGCGGCGGCGATCGGCTTCCACTACGACCAGCCCGTCGCGTTCTACCGCACGTTTCTCGGCCGCGAGCTGGTCTACTCGTGCGCGTACTGGGACGAGGGCGTCACGAACGTCGACGACGCTCAGCGCGCGAAGCTCGACTACGTGCTGGACAAGATTCGTCTCAAGCCCGGTCAGACGTTCCTCGACATCGGCTGCGGCTGGGGCGGCCTCGTGATCCGCGCGGCGCAGCGCGGCGCGCGCGCGCTCGGCGTCACGCTCTCGCGCCGCCAGCACGAAGAAGCGCAGCGCCGCATCGCCGCGGCGAAGGTCGAAGACCGCGCAAGCGTGGAGCTGCGCGACTACCGCGAGCTCGGCGGCGAACGCTTCGATGCGATCGCGTCCGTCGGGATGGTAGAGCACGTCGGGCGCGAGCGCTTGCGCGAGTACTTCACCTGCGCGTATCGCGCGCTGCGCGACGGCGGGCTGTTCCTGAACCACGGCATCGTGCAGCAGGGCCGCGACGGCAAAGGCTTTCGCGCCGGCAACGACTTCATCGGGCGCTACGTGTTTCCCGACGGCGACCTCACGCCGATCGACGCGACGCTGCGCGAGGCGCAGGCCGCCGGCTTCGAGGTGCGCGACGTCGAGAATCTGCGCGAGCATTACGCCAAGACGCTGCGTGCCTGGGTCGCGAACCTCACGGCGCACCGCGAGGAAGCGCTCGCCGCCAGCGACGCGCGCACCGAACGCATCTGGCGCATCTACATGGCGGGCAGCGCGCGCGGCTTTGCGCTCGGCCGCATGGGGCTGATGCAGTCGCTGCTCGCGAAGCCTCGGACGGACGGGACGGTGGACGTGCCGGCGACGCGGCGCGACCTGTACCGGAACGGAAGCTTCGCTTAGAAGCGTTCGATCCGCGGATAACGCGCGCGGCGGCTCGGGTACAGGGTACGCATGCGTACGTTCAAAGCGCTCACGGCCGCGGCGGCGCTCGCGGCCCTGGCCGGCGGCACCGCCGCGGCGCAACAGCAAGTCACCCCGAACGGGACGAACGCCAACGGCCCGATCACCATCTTCAAGAACATGCAGGCCGAGCCCGACGGCATCGTCGTGCGCATCAACGGCAAAGAGGTCGATCGTCTGCACATGGCGAGCTACGACGACATCACCGGGGTCGTCAAGCCCGGCACGAACACGATGACGGTGACGTGGAACGCGCCGGTGCAGAGCTTCAACTTCAAGATCGCCTACGCGCCGACGCGCAACAACTTCAAGAACATCGTCGTCGTGAACGAGAACGCGTCGAACACGGCGTCGCTCACGAAGGCGGGCGCGCAAACCTGGACGTTCACGATCCCGGGCTGACGCCCGCGGTCATCCGCCGGCGCGTTTGACGCGCCGGCCGCGGCCTTCGAACCACGCGACGATGCGGTCGCGGTGGTCGCCCTGGATCTCGACGACCCCGCCCTTCGCCGTTCCGCCGCTCCCGCACAGGCGCTTGAGCTCCTTCGCGACCGCGTCCAGCTCGGCCGGCGCGAGGCCGTGGACGAGCGTCACCGCGCTGGCGCGGCGGCGTTCGCGCGCGACCCGGACGACGCCGTCGTCGGGCAGGGCGCGCCCGCCCGGCTGCTGCTCGGCCTTCGCGCGGGGCGGGGGCTTCGGGAGCGGGGTCGAGCCGTCGGTCGAGTAGACCAGGACGCGCTCGTCGCGCACGCGATCGTCCTTCACCCGCGATGCAACCTCGACGGCATCCCGGCGGGTTCGGCGTGAGGTGACGACGGTGCTGCCGGCGGTCCCCGCCGGCGCGATCGAGGAGATCGCGGCGTTCGGCCGCTTCGCGGCGTCGCGCGGCTGGGTCCCGGCGACGGCCGGAAACTTCTCCGTGCGGATCGACGCGGCGCACGTCGCGGTCACCCGCAGCGGGATCGACAAGGGCGCGATCGGCCGCGGCGACGTGGCGACCGTCCCGCTCGAGGGCCCGAGCCCCGCGGGACTGTCGGCCGAGACGCCGCTGCACCTCGAGCGGTACCGCACCGACCCGGCGATCGGCGCCGTCTTCCACGTGCACAGCGTCGCTTCGACGGTGCTCTCGCGCCTGGACGAGCGCGCCGGGGTCGTGCGCACCGAAGGCTTCGAAATTCACAAGGCGTTCGGGCTGGAGACGCACGAGAGCGTCGTCGAGATCCCCGTGTTCGGCAACGACCAGGACACCGGGCGGCTCGCCCGCGCCGTCGCGGCGCGGCTCGGCGCGCGCGCCGCCGTCCCGGGATTTCTGATCGCCGGCCACGGACTGTACGCCTGGGGCGCGAGCGCGGCCGACGCGCGCCGCCACGTCGAAGGCCTGGAGTTCCTCCTCGCCTGCCACCTCGAAGAACGGAGACTGCGATGAACGCAACGCTGACCTCGACGCTGCGCGTCTACGACGAAAACGACGCCTCGAAGCCGGTCGTCGACACGACCGACCGCGCCGAGATCGCGCGCATCCTCAACGCCGAGGGGATCGTGTTCGAGCGCTGGGAAGCGTCCGTTCCGCTCGCGGACGACGCGGGTCAGGACGAGGTCGTCGCCGCGTACGCGGCCGACATCGAGCGGCTGAAGAAGCAGTACGGCTATACGACGGTCGACGTCGTTCGCGTGACGCCGCAGACGCCCAACATCCCGGGCATGCGCGAAAAGTTTCTGAGCGAGCACACCCACTCCGAAGACGAAGTCCGGTTCTTCGTGGAGGGCAGCGGCGCGTTCTACCTGCGCATCGGCGGGAAGGTGCATCAGATGATCTGCACGCGCGGCGACCTGCTCTCCGTGCCGGCCGGGACGACGCACTGGTTCGACATGGGTCCGGCACCGGAGTTCGCCGCGATCCGGCTGTTCGTCGATCCCTCCGGCTGGGTCGCGCAGTTCACCGGGGACGACATCGCCTCGCGCTTCCCGCGTTACGAGTAGCCCGAATCCCCTCGCCGCCTGACGCGCCGATCGTCGCGCGCGCCGTCCTGCTCGACGTCGAAGGGACGACGAGCACGATCGCGTTCGTGCACGACGTGCTGTTCCCGTACGCCGACGAGCATCTCGACGCGTACGTCGCCGCGCACCGCGACGAGCCGCAGGTCGCCGCGGCGATCCGCGATGCGGCGCGCGAAGCCGGCCTCCCCGCGGACGCGCCGGACGCCGACGTGCTCGCGCGGCTGCACGCGTGGATCGCGGAAGACCGCAAGGCCACGCCGCTCAAGACGCTGCAGGGGCTGATCTGGAAGGAAGGCTACGAGCGGACCGGGCTGCGCGGACACGTCTATCCCGACGCCGCCGCCGGCCTGCGACGCTGGCACGCGGCGGGATTGCGGCTGTACGTCTATTCTTCGGGGTCGGTCGAAGCGCAGCGCGTGCTCTTCGGCAACAGCAGCGCGGGCGATCTCTCCGCGCTGTTCAGCGGGAACTTCGACACGGCGATCGGGCCGAAGCGTGAGCGCGCGTCGTACGAGCGGATCGCGCGCGAGATCGGGCTGCCGGCGAACGACGTCGTGTTTCTGAGCGACGTCGACGCGGAGCTCGACGCCGCGCGCGACGCCGGTATGCGGACGGTGCGCATGCTGCGCCCCGCCGACACGCCGGCCGGCGCGACGACGACGCACCGCGCGGCGACGACGTTCGACGACGTCGCGATCGTCGCGCCGCGCGACTAGGCGGCTCGGTCAGCGTCGTTCGCGCCGTACGGCGGGCGAGAGCAGCAGCAGCACGGTGAGCAGGATCAGGCCGGCGACGGAGACGGCGATCGTCTCGCGGACGCCGATGTGGTCGGCGCACCAGCCGCCGAGCAGCGATCCCGGGAGGACGCCGGCGAGCGCGATGAACCGCACCGCGCCGAAGACGCGGCCGGTCAAGTCGTACGGGATCACGCGCAGCCGCCACGCCACGACCGTCGTCACGTAGTAGCCGCCGGCGACGCTGGCGAGTGCGATCCCCGTAACCGCGACGACGATGCTGTGCGTCCAGATCAGCGGGAGCCAGAGCACGGCGTCGAGCGCCCACGCCGCGATCAGCGCCGGGCCGAGCGGCCAGTGCGTTCGACCGGCGATCAGCGAGCCGAGTGCGGCGCCGCCGGCGAACAGCCCGAACGCGATGCCGACGAGGTGGTCGCCGGCCCCGAACTCCCGCTTGAGATACGGGATGATCGCGATGAAGCCGATCGAGCCGACCAGGTTCGCGAAGCAGCTGAAGAGGGTGAGCGTGCGCATCGACGCGTCGGCGAATGCGAAGCGGCAGCCGGCGACGATGTCGGCGCGTACTTCGCGCCACGCCGGCATGCGCTGCGGCGCGTCCGGGCCGTACGTCGGGACCGACTGGATCGCGGCTTGTGAGATCACGTACGCGAGCGCGTTCGCGGCGAGCGCCGGCAGCGGACCGACCCAGGCGAGCAGCGCGCCGCCGATCGGCGGGGCGACGAGGTTCACGCTCTGCTCCGTCGCCTGCAGGGCCGCGATCCCGCCCTTGGCGCGATCGGGCCCCAGCAGATAGGGGATCGACGGCGTCTGCGCGCCGAGGAACAGCGCGCCGCCGACGGCGAGCACGAACACGCCGGCATAGATCTCGGCGACGGTGAGCCGGCCGCTCCAGAGCAGCACCGTCAGCGCCGCCATGACGGCGAAGCGCAATGCGTCGCACGCGAGCATCAGCCGCCGGCGATCGACGCGGTCGGCCAGCGATCCGCCCACGAGGCTCACGACGGCATACGGCAGCAGCTCGAGGCCCCACGTCCAGCCCAGCGCCGTGCCGGAGCCCGTGAGACGAAAGACCAGCAGCGGGATCGCCAGCGTGCGGAGTCCGTCGCCCAGGTAGCTGAACGTTTGACCGAGGTAGAAGCGCGCGAACGCGGACGATCGGAATGCGCTCGCGGGGCGAGCGGCGGAGGCGGTAGCCATGAGAGATTCCCGGACGTGCGAGAGAGGGGGTGGATCGGCACGTGCCGCGCCGGACGACGGCGCGGGGAATCTACAGGCGCATGGTGAGCGGTGCGTTCGACGCCGCGCACCGATCGTACCTTTCGCGTCGCGGACGCCTGGCCATCGCCGGCGTTTCGGAGGTACGCTACGTGCGATGGGGCAGCACGGCGGCCTGTTCTCGGCGTTCCGTCAGCCGCATCGCTTCCGCGACCGGCGCGAAGCCGGACGCCTCCTGGCGCCTCTGCTGCGCGAATACGCCGGCCGCGAGGGCGTGGTGGTGCTCGCGCTTCCGCGCGGCGGCGTGCCGGTCGCGTACGAGATCGCGTGCGCGCTGCGCGCGCCGCTCGACGTGTTCACGGTGCGCAAGCTGGGCGTCCCGGGACACGAGGAGCTCGCCATGGGAGCGATCGCGACCGGCGGTGCCCGCGTGCTCGACCGCGAGCTCATCGCGCTGCTGCGGATTCCGTCCGAGGTGGTCGAGGAGATCGCCGCGATCGAACAGCGCGAGCTGGAGCGGCGCGAACGCCTCTATCGCGACGACCGGCCGTTCCCGGAGCTGTCCGGGAAGGCGGTGATCCTCGTCGACGACGGCCTCGCCACGGGCGCGTCGATGCGGGCGGCGATCGACGCGCTGCGGCCCTTGGGTCCGGCGCGAATCGTCGCGGCGATCCCGGTCGCCCCGGTCGAGTCGTTCGCGGCGGTGCGGGCCGCGGCTGACGACGCGGTCTGTTACGAGATACCGACGCGCTTCGGGGGCGTCGGGGCGTGGTACGTCGACTTCGGCCAGACGACGGACGACGAAGTGCGCGCGCTCCTCGCCGAGGCCTCCGCCCGGCGGCTCTGATCGTATGCAAGCCTTAACCGAATGAGAAGCTGCTCTTCATCGAAGCTTCAAATCATGGCCGTAGCGTGGACGTGGGCGGCCCGTACTCGAGCCGCCGATCTTCGAGGTGAGGAGCGAAGCGGATGCATTTCCGGAACGCGGCGTATCGTGACGTCCCGTCGGCCGACGCGTTCAGCGTGTGGGATTGCGTGCGCAGCGCGGACGGCGCGAAATCCTGCGGCGACGCGATCGCGACCCGCGACCTCGCGGACGGGCGGCTCGCGCTCGTCGTCGTCGATGCGCTCGGCAGCGGCGAACGCCGCGCGCGGACCGCGGCCTCGCTGGCGGCGCACGTGCTGGCGCTCCTCTCGCTCGACGCCTCGCCGGCCTACGCCCTGCGCGTCGCCGACCGCGAGCTGCGCGCCGGCGGCTGGCACGACGAGCTGCCGCCGCTGGCGACGCTGTTCGCCGCCGTGGCCGACGCACAGGACGGCCGATTGCGCTACGCCGCCGCCGCCCACGAGACCGCGCTGATCCTCTCGCCGTACGGCGAGCACCGCCACCTGCGGAGCTCCGGCCCGGTCGGCGGACTGTTCTTCGACGCCGATTTTCCGAACGTCGACGTGCCGTTCAAGCACGGCGAAACGCTGGTCGTCGTGACCGACGGGATCCCGGACAGCCGCCGCGACGCGGCGTTTTTCGGCACGGCCGGGACGGTGCGCAGCGCGCTGCGCGCGCTGCGCACGGGAGACGATCCGGCGCGCACGCTGATCGACGACGCGGTGCGTCACGGCGGCGGCGCGCGCCGCGACGACGGTGCGGCGCTCGTCGTGCGCCGCACCGCCGCCTGCTAGTTCTCTCCGCCCGGCACGGTCAGCCGAGCGCCGCGAGGTCGTCCGGCGTCAGCTCGATCTCCGCGGCGGCGAGGTTTTCGTCGAAGTGCGCGAGCGAGGACGTCCCCGGGATCGGCAGCATCCGCGGCGAGCGCGCGAGGAGCCACGCGAGCGCGATCTGCGCCGGCGTCGCGGCTTTCTCGCGCGCGATGCGCGTCAGCGCGGCGTGCTTCGGCGAACCGCTTCCGGCCAGCGGATACCACGGAAGGAAGGCGACCCCGTCGCGCTCGCACGCCTCGAGCACGTCCTCGCTGCCGCGGTCGTCGACGTTGTAGAGATTCTGCACCGAGACGACGGGTGCGGCGCGCCGGCAGCGTTCGTACTCCTCGACGTTCGTCTCCGAGATCCCGATGTGGCGGATCTTCCCTTCGCGCTGCAGCTCGACGAGCACGCCGAGCGATTCTTCGGCCGGCACCTTCGGATCGATGCGGTGCAGCTGGTACAGATCGATCCGCTCCAGCTTCAGCCGGCGCAAGCTGCCCTCGACGCATTCACGCAGCCGCTCGGGACGCGCGTCGACGACCCACCGTCCGGGGCCCGGCCGGACGAAGCCGCCTTTCGTCGCGATCACGAGACCCTCGGGATACGGGGCGAGCGCCTCGGCGATCAGCTCCTCGCTCACGTGCGGGCCGTACGAGTCGGCGGTGTCGATGAAGTTCACGCCGCGCTCCACGACGTGACGGAGGAGGCGCAACGCGTCGCCGCGGTCGCGCGGCTCGCCCCACACGCCCTCGCCGGTGATCCGCATCGCGCCGAAGCCCATCCGGCGCACGGTGAGATCGCCGACGCGAACCTCGCCTCCGAGCGCGCGCGACGAGATCGTTTGACGAGTCATTGAGCGCACGTACCCGGAATCGCTCAGTCCGCGCTCCGGCGGCCGCACCGAACGGTCCCGGGCGCTTGGACGGGCGAGCAGACGGGTAGTAATTGGCGACCGGGCTCGAGGAGGAGAAGCGTGTCGACGTTCCACCCCGTTCGCATCGTTTTGGTCGTGTCGGCGCTCGCGCTGGCGGGTTGCGGCGGTGTCGCGCGCGGGCCGGCGGCGCTGCCGGGCGCCGGGACGTCGACGGACGCGAACGCGATGCGCGCCCCGCTGGCGGCGGCGAGCGCGGTGCCCACGCCCGGGCCGGCGATCACGCGGCTCGGCGCGTATCACGTCGCGCGCAACAAGATCTTCGTGGCCGGGATCTCCTCCGGCGGCTTCTTCGCGGTGCAGATGCACGTCGCGCACTCGAGCGTGTTCAAAGATGCCGCAATCTATGCCGGGGGCGTCTTCCACTGCGCGGAGGACAGCGTCGAGCTCGCCCTGGCCGATTGCGGCGGCGAGACGGTGAACGGGCAGGCGCTCTACCACAGCACGCTCGCGCAGTCGGAGCAGTATCTCGTGCAGCAGGGAGCGGCGCGCACGATCGACGACCCATACGATCTGCACGGCCAGCTCGTGTACCTCTTCTCCGGAAAGAACGACTCGATCGTCAACCCCAAAGAGATGGACGATCTGTGGGAGGAGTATCAGCACTTCAGCGTGCGCGTCGTCTACGAGAAGAACTTCTACGCGGAGCACGGCTGGGAGTCGCCCGACGGCGAACTGCCGTGCGGAACGGCGGCCACGCCGTACATGATCTCGTGCCCGTACGGCAAGGGCGCCTACGACTCGGAGCAGGTGTGGCTCACGATGTTCCTGCGCCAGACGCTGAACGCGCGCAACAACGGCAAGCTGCAAGGATCGCTGCTCCGCTTCGATCAGACCGAGTTCGGCGCGTCGGCCGCCAATTCGATGGACACGAACGGCACCGTGTTCGTGCCGAAGGCGTGTGCCGCGGGCGCGACGTGCGCGTTCGTGCTCGCCCTCCACGGATGCCTGCAAGGGCATGCGTTCATCGGCGACAAGTTCGTGACCGAGTCGGGACTCAACGAATGGGCCGATACGAACGACGTGATCGTGCTCTATCCGTACGCCGTCGCGGCGAACGGCCCGTCGCCGTACAACCCGAACGGCTGCTGGGACTGGTGGGGCTACGACGACCCGAACTACGCGCTCAAGAACGGCACGCAGATGAGCATCGTCTACAAGATGGTGCAGCGCGTGACCGGCGCACCGTAGCTCACAGCCAGCCGCGATCGCGCGCGATGCGCGCCGCCTCGACGCGGTTCTCCGCGCCGACCTTCCCGATCGCCTCGCTCAGGTAATTGCGCACGGTCCCTTCGGAGAGTCCGAGCTGCGCGCCGATCCCGGCGGAGCTCGCGCCGTCGGCGGCGAGGCGCAGGACCGCGCGTTCGCGGTCGGTCAGCGGATCGGGCTCGGACCACGCCTGCATCGCGAGCGCCGGATCGACGGCCCGGCCCCCGGCGTGCACGGTGCGCACCGCGGCGACGAGCTCCTCGACCGGCCGGTCTTTCAGCAGATAGCCGGCGACGCCGGCTTCCATCGCGCGACGCAGATAGCCCGGACGCGCGAACGTCGTCACGATCACGACCCGCGTGCGTGCGCCGCGGCGGCGCAGCTCGGCCGCCACGTCGAGGCCGGTCAAGAGCGGCATCTCGATGTCGGCGAGCAGCACGTCGGGCTGCAGCTCGTCGAGCAGCCGCAGCGCGGCGGCGCCGTCTTGCGCGTGGCCGACCACCTCGATGTCCGGCTCGAGGGCCAGCAGCGCGGCGAGGGCGCCGGCCACGAGCCGCTGATCTTCCGCGATCAGGACCCGGATCAGCATGCCCGCTCCCGCGCCAGCGGGAGCGTCACGACGACCCGCGTGCCGCGATCGCTGGTACGCTCGAGCGAGCCGCCGTGCGATTCGACGCGCTCGCGCATCCCGCGCAAGCCGTTCCCTTCGGTCGAGGAGGCGCCGACGCCGTCGTCCTGGATCTCGAAGCGGCACGCGCCGCCGTCGGCGGCGAGGCGCAGGCGCACGGCGTGGGCACGCGCGTGCCGGACGACGTTGGTCACCGCTTCGCGGATCGCGAGCGCGAGGACGCTTTCGTGCGCCGGCGCGAGCCGGACGTCGTCGGCTTCGCACTCGACCTGCAGCCCGGCCGACGCGAGGACGTCGCGGGCGCGCGAGAGCTCGTCCGTGATCCCGGCGGCGCGGTAGCCGGAGACCGCGGCGCGCAGCTCGTCGAGCGTCGTCCGCGCGATCGCTTCGACTTCACGAATCTCCGCGACCGCGCGCTCGGGGTCGCGCTCCGCGAGCTTGCACGCGAGCTGCGATTTCAGCGCGATCACCGAGAGCGTGTGGCCGAGCACGTCGTGCAGGTCGCGCGCGATCCGTTCGCGTTCGGCGATCTTCGCGAGGCGCTCGATCTGATCGTTGGCTTGGCGCAGCCGGGCGTTGGTGCGTTTTTCGTCCGCGCTCGCGATGCACGAGACGCCGACGATGACGCTGAAGAGCAGCCCCATCGCGATGGAGATCGGGTACACGTGCGTGACCCACGACAGCAGCCCGACGAGCACCACGCCGGCCACGATGATGCGGTACGCATCGCGCGCCGGCACGGCGAACGCGACGAACGTCGCCGCGAAGACGTAGTACGAGGTCGCCCACCCGTCGCTCGGCGCGGTGACCGCGGCCACCAGCGCGATCGCCCCCGCGTACGCCAGGGCCGGCACGCCGTCGCGCCCGTAGCCTGCGAAGTACAGCGCGAGGAACATCGCGAGGCCTGCGAGCTGCAGCGCGATCAGCGGCGCCGAAGCGCCGCTGCCCCACAGCGACAACGGCACCCCGGCGACGTACACCAGCCAGAGATACGGAACGAATCCGTGCTCGAGGATGGGCAGGTGTCGCCGCAGCTCACCCATACGCGCGCCCTTCGTCGCGTTTCATCCCGTACGCTGCAACCAGCGCGGCGGCCAGCGTCCATCCGGCGAGCACGACGGCGTGGCCCCAGGCCGAGCCGTGTCCCGGCGCTACGATGCCGAGCGCGAGCTGCCCGAGGTGATACGTCGGAAGGAACGGCGCGAGATGCGCGACGGGCGCGGGGAGCACCTCGACCGGCAGCCACAAGCCGGAGAGGAACGAGAGCGGAAGGTAGATGAGGTTCACGACGGCCGGCGCGGAGTTCGGGCCGGCGAGAAATCCGATCGCGAGTCCGAGCGCCGCGAACGGCACCGAGCCGGCCACGAGGGCGATCGCGAGCGTCGCCCACTGCGTCGCCGAGAGGTGCACGCCGCCGAACGCGGCGCCGAACGCGCCGAGCAGCGCGACGACGGCGGCGGCGAAGCACATCGTCGTGAGCGTCTTCGCGACGAAGTACGCGGCGGGCGGCATGGGACTCGCGCGCTTCACGAGCAGCCAGCCTTGCCCGCGTTCGACCGCCACGCTGACTCCGAAGCCGAAGAGCGCGCAGCCGACGACGCCGAACGCGCCGTAGGTCGCCAGCAGATACGTCGCGGCCGGCGTGCTCGCGACGCCGTGCCCGGCGTTGAGCACGATCCCGAAGAACGCGTAGAACCCGAGCGGGAACGCGAGCGTGGGGATCACGTAGGCGGGAAGGCGGACGAGCTTCGTGAGCTCCGAGCGCGTTTCGTTGACGGTAACGGCGGCGATCATGAACGTTCTCCGGCGGCGAGCGCGGGCTCGGTGCGGGTGATGGCGAGGAACGCCTCTTCGAGCGGCGTTTCGTTGACGTCGAGCAGCGTGAACGTCGGATCGCCGACGTACAGGGCGCGGACGACGGCGTCGGGCGCGTGCGTGGCGATGCGGGTCGTCGTACCGTCGCGGGAGATCGCGTCGACCCCGGCGATCGCGCGCAGCCGCGCGTCGTCGAAACCGGTGGAGCAGCGGACGATCGATCCTCCCGCGCGCGCCTTGATCTCGGCACCGGTGCCCTCGGCGACGATGCGTCCGTCCAGCAGCACGGCGACGCGGTCGGCGAGCGTGTCGGCCTCGGTCAGATCGTGCGTCGTGAGCAGCACGCTGCGCCCTCGCGCGACGTAGGACCGAATCTGCTCCCACAGCGCGCGACGCGACTCGACGTCGAGCGCCGAGGTGGGCTCGTCCAGGATCAGCGCGTCGGGATCGCCGCAGATCGCGAGCGCGAACGCGACGCGCTGCTTCTGGCCGCCGGACAGGTCGCCGTACCGGCGGTTCGCGAGCCCGGTGAGACCGGCGAGCGCCAGCGTCTCCGCGGTGCGCAGCGGGTGCGGATAGTACGAGGAGAAGAGGCGCACGTGCTCGGCGACGGTGAGCATCGGCGGGACGCCGGCGACCTGCAGCATCGCGCCGACGCGCCGGCGATTGGCGGCGACGCGCGGATCGCGGCCGAACAGCGTCGCCGTGCCCTCGTCGGGCGAGATCACGCCGAGCAAGACCCGGATCGCGGTCGTCTTGCCGGCGCCGTTCGGGCCGAGCAGCGCGAGCGTCTCGCCCGGCTGCACGGTGAGGTCGAGGCTCTGCAGCGCCGTGACGCTGCCGTAGCGTTTGGTGACCCGCGCGAGGCGGGCGGGGGCGGTGTCGTCCATGTCGGTCCTCCGCCCCCATCGTCGCAAACCCTCGACCGGCAGCCCAGGCACGCTCGTCAGCCGCGCGCGGTGACGAACGTCAGGAGCGGCCCTCGAGGGAGGGGCCGTCTCGTTCGGAGCGAACGGACGACGGTCGCTCCGGCGCCGGTCAGCTCGCTCGCAAAGCTAGACGACCTGCGGCGGCCGGCATACCGACATTCCCGGATAGCTCAGTCGGTAGAGCAGCTGACTGTTAATCAGCGGGTCGTTGGTTCGAGTCCAACTCCGGGAGCCACATTTTCGAGGGAAACCGTCGCACCAGCGGCGGTTTTCCGTCGCCCGAGCACGCGTGGCCCACCTTTGGCCCGCATCGTAGCAGACGCGCTTCATGCCGGCGCGGTCGGCGTCTGCCCCCGTCTCGAATCCGGTGCATCGTGCTCCAGCGGAGCCCTTCCGGCCCGCAGCGTAGAGACCTGGCCTTTGACCCGCGCGCGGCGCAGAGCGCGTCCTGGGTCCATGCGAGCCACGCGTCGAGCTCGCGCGACATCGTGCGCCGTTTGCGGATCCGCGGCCGACCGCGCTTGGGACGCGTCCGCGAGCGCGGTCCGCGCGAGCACGATCACCGACGAGAGCTCGTCGATCGTGCCGTACGCGTCGAGGCGCAGCGCGTTTTTCTTCACGCGCTGCCGGCCGACGAGCCTGTCGTCCCGTCGTCGCCGGTACGGGGCAGATGCGCGTCAGCTTCGGCATGGCGGGGACGCTTCGCCGAGCGCACGGCGCGCCTATCGGTGCGGTCTTTCGTCAGCCCAGGCTAGCGGATGTAATAGAAGAGCCCGGCGACGCGGCGACCGGCCGTGAGCGTGATGTCGAGATCGACGACCTTGCCGCCCGCGAACATGAGGCGGTATTCGTAGATCCGCGGTCCGCTGGCGACCACGATGATCTTGCCGAGAAAGATCCAGCGCGCCGCCGTACCGTACGCTGCGAACGCGCCGCCGCCGGTACGGGACCGCGCGAAGCGGCCGGTCATTCCCGGAATCAACGTCGACGTGTCGACGTGCCCGCTCACCATCCCGGACCAGACGCGCTTCACGAGCGCGGTGACGGTCCGATCCTCGCCGGCGGCGCCCGCGTTCTTGCTTGCGAACAGGTTCGGGTGCTGCGCATCGAACGCTGCGTCCGCGATGTCGCTCGCATCGGTCCAGTACGTGTTCGTCAGCACGATGACCTGTTGCGATAGCGACGGATACACCTGGTTCGCGGCGGTGAAGCCGGTGTCGGTGCCGGCGTGCGAGATGCGGCGCACACCGTCGTACGTATCGATCCGAAGCCCGAATCCGTAGCCGCCGCTGCCCGCATCGTGCGGCCCCGGCGTCGTCATTCGTGCCAGGCTTTTCGCGGAGACGATCTTGCCGCCGAACAGCGCGTCGTTCCACTTCGCGAGGTCGTGCGCAGTCGAGACCACACCTCCGTCGCCTTCGTCACGATCGGGCTCGGCGGGCAACGGTTCGCCCTTGCGGTTCATCAGATAGCCGGTCGCCAGCACGCCGCGGGCGGCGGGTTCACCGTAGGACGTCGAGTCCGTCATGCCGGCGGGCCCGAACAGATGCGTCCGCACGTATTGCCGCCACGGCATTCCCGACGCCGCTGCGACGATCGTTCCCAGCAACGCGTAGTTCGTGTTGCTGTATTCCCACGCCGAGCCGGGGCGAAAGTGCAGCGGCTCTTTCGCGATCAGCGCCAGCGCGGCGTTCAGATCGAGGCGTTTGAAGTAGACGACGCGGCCGTTGCGCACGCCGATCACTTTTCGGAATGCCGGAGTGTCCGTGTAGTTGGGGATGCCGCTGACCTGCCACAGGAGCTGCTCCAGCGTGATGCGGCGTCCGCGAACGTATTGCGGGACCCATTTGCCGAGCGGGTCCGACAACGACAGCTTCCCGCGCTCGGCCAGCTGCATGATGGCTGCGGCCGTGAACTGCTTGCTCACGGAGCCGACCTCGAAGCGCGTGTGCGCGTCGACGGGGCGCTTCGTCGTCAGATCGCTCACTCCGATGTTGCGATCTTCGATCACTCGGCCGTGGTCGATCATGAGAACTTGGGCGCCGGGAGGCTTCTGCTTGGACAGAATCCGGTCGACGCTCAGCGGCGGCGGCGCCGCGGCCGTGGCCGCGGACGGAAGCGGCAGCAGCGCCGCGGCGAGCGCGACGCGCAGCGTCGCGACGAACGAGGTTCGCAACATCAGCCCTTTCCGACGGCGATTCAGCGAAGAGATTGGGCGATCGTGATGATGCGGTCGAGGCCGGCGTCGCCGCTGACGGCGTACAGCACGCCGCCCTGCACCCATGCGACCGACGACGCACCGTCGCGCGAAGCCGCGATCGCGGGGATGCCGTTCACCTGCACGCGCCGCGCGGAACGGCGCGGAAAGCGCGCGTCGAACGGTTCGGGCAGCGGAAGGGCGACGAACGGATCGTCCAGGCCTCGCACCACGTCCCGCAGCGCGTTCGGCACGGTCGGATCGCCGGCGACCCACGCGGCGAGGCGGCGCGGCGTCGCATGCCGGACGCGCACGACCGGCGTCGCGACCTCCGACACGGTGAGCCGATCTCCGTACCTCACGTCGACCGCCGGCCCGACCGCGACGTCGATCGTCGCGCCGTCGAGGTCGCGCGGAAGCGTCATGCCGGCCGAGCGCGCGCGAGCGGCGCCGAGGCGGTACGTCGTGCGAAGCCGGAACGGCTCCACGTCGACGCGTCGGTTCGATCGAAGCGCCGCGTCGAGCGCGTCCGGAAAGCGCACACGGAAGCCCGGGCCGCGCACGCGTTCGGTGCGGGACGTGCTGCCCGTCAGGCGTTCGAGGTCCGAGCCGACGAACGTCATTCCGCCGGGCCGAAAATGCCAGGCCGGCATCATCTCGAGTCGCCGCGCGATGTCGGTCGCGACGGCGCGGACGGGCGGCAGCGCGGCGAGCGTCAGCAGGGCGACGAGCGCAGTACCGAGCGCGATCACAGCTGCGCGCGGCGCGCGGTGCACCTCGCGCGCGAACGCCGCACGCGCGCGCCCGAGCAGCGGTCCCACGTGCTCCGGTGGAATGCCGAGCGCGTCGGCCAGCTCGCGATACGACAGGTCGCCGCCGTAGCGCATCGCAAGCAGCGCGGCGTCACGGGGTCGTAGACGACGCATGACCGCCCGCACGGCCGACGCGCGTTCCGTCCGTACGATCGCATCGAGAGGGTCCGTATCGTCGTCACGCGCGGTGAGGGCATGCACCGCGCTGCGATCTTCGCGCGCGGTTCGCCGCCGCCGCGACCGCGCGGCGTCGAGTGCGCGGCACACGGCGGTCGCGTGCAGCCACGCCGGCGTTGAAGGGCCGAGCGCGTCGCGGCGACGGGCGAGGGCGGCGAAGACGTCTTGTGCCACGTCTTCCGCCTCCGCCTCGCCGCCGACGATCCGGCGCGCGATGCGCACGACCCGCCTGAACTCGGAGCGATACAAAGCCTCGAACGCAGCGTCGGCGGCCGGCGGCGCAACGGGCTGGACGGCGATCGTCATACGCCGGACACACTCCGCTCGAGCCGTGATTGTAACACCGCGCCGAAAGTGCCCGGCCTCATCGCCCGGGGACGTTCGCCGACGCGCACGGCGCGCCTATCGGCGGCGCATGGAGACCGATCCGTTGACCTTTCGGCGCGGCGACACGGCAACGGACAGATCGACCACGAGGCCGTTCGCGCAGAGCAGCCGATAGGCGTACGCTGTGCGAGCCGACGCCGGGCGCGGCGACGCGGCGATATATCCGGCGCGCGTCGGTGCCGAACGCCGCGAAGGGATTGCCGCCGACGCGGCGCCGGCCGGCCATGAAGCGGCCATACGCGGTTCGAGCAACGACTGATCGACGCGTCCCGCGACCATACCGGCCGGCCGCGAGGCCCGCTGCGCCGGGCGCCGCAAGGGGAGCCCGCGCGACACGAACGACGAGCCGACCGTCGTCTTGATCTCGCACGCACCGTTCCCCGGCGACGTCGAGGACGCCGTCCTCGACCGCATCGGTTGTGAGTCGACGTCGACAGCCATCGGCAGCATGAGATCAGTGGCGTCGGTGCGGATCGGATTGACCCTCTCACCGCTGCACTGCTTCTGCGGCGCCTAGTCGAGGCGGCAATCGTTATTCGTGGGCGTTGTAGCGCGCTTGATCCACCACTTCATCAATAGCGGAAATCACCGCCGACGGATGCGATAACTGAATCGCGTGCGGCGAGCCGGCAACGACGAAATGCGCGCCGATCGCCGACAGTGCGGCAACCTGTTCGTGGGCGTGATCCTTAGCGACCCACATCGCGCGCTGGGCGGCCACCGTTATCGGGCCATCGTTGTCCACGTCGCCTTCTTCGGAATCCGTCAACACGATCAGCGGAAGATCGCCGTACGGACGCCGCGCCGCGCGAACCTCCGCGGCGCCCTTCTCGCCGGCCTCGAATTCGAGTGCCTCGTCCTTCCAAAGCGACGCGCGGTTGAAGTGTCTTCCACGCACGTCTTTAACGGCGCACTCTGCCGGTGAAATCTTCGGACAGCCTGCTGCGTGCTGACGCCGGCGGTATGCGGCAAGGCCGCCGTCGAAGAACGCGCACGTTCCTCGTGACACGTCGACCGCGCAGTCGTCGAATTCCTTGTGCATACCGCGCACTTTCTCGCGGTACCACTGAGGCGGCAGCTTCATGACGGCTCCAACGATTTTCGAATAGTCGGCGTCGAACTCAGAATCCGGCTCGATCTCCACGAGGCCGGTAACCTCGTTCGGAAACCGATACTGGTAAAGGCGAGTATACAGGCCGCCGCTCGACCATCCGACGAGCACGTAGGGCGGTGCGATTCCGGCCCTCCGGAGGAGTGCGTGCAGATCGCGGACAATCGCTGCCGCGTCGCGCGGCGCACCAGCGGGATCGCTGAAGCCCAAGCCGGCGCGATCGTATGAGCACGCCGTGGTGGTTCGCGAAACGGCTGGTTGCACGAAACGCCAGGCGCTCGAATCGGCGAGGAGTCCCGCCTCCAGGATCACCGTCGGCGAACCTTCTCCCGTGCACACGATGTTCAGCCGACGTCCACCGATGTCGATGAGGCGCTGAGGATGAAGATAGAGATTGACATTGTACGGCGGCGGTTCGTGCGACGGCGTTGCAGCAAGTTTTGCGAAGGCGACCATGCTCATCGCGGCAGCATGACAAAAGCACCGGAATACGTTCACGCGGGTTCCTTTCGAGACTGAGGCGAGTTTGCGCTATTCGCCCTGAGCCTCATGACATGATAGAGGACGGCACCGGTGTACATCAGCGGAACGGCAGCGAAGAACTGAACCCAGGTCGACAACGGCGCTCGAGACCCTACGCCGTAGGGTTTTTCTCTCTGTTGCATGCGTGCAAGACGCGTTGCTCGGCAAGACGACAGAGCTGCCTTTCACGCAACGGTTGCATGATGACGGGGAGCGGCGCGCGAATTGGGCGACTGATCGCGAGTCATCGGCTCAGGCGGCGAGGCTTCGTCCCGTCGCCTTGCCGAGTCGCGTTGCCTGCCCGCGGCGTTCGTCGCGGCGCCGCTTTCCGTGGGTGATCCGTCTCGTGTTTGATTCGCGCTCGACCTTCACCAGCCCGCTCGCGACCGAGCCGACGCCGACGCCCGCGGAGCAGCTGGCGCTCACGGAGTCCGAATCGCGCGCGCCGTTCAGCCGTGCCGACCGCGCCGCGGCGCAGGTGCTCATCGAGCACCTGTTCGCGCCGCCCGCGCATCACATCGACGGCCTGGAGTACGCGACGGCGTATCGCCTTGCGCACGGAGCGATCGGCGGCGACATCGTCGACGTCTATCACTTCGACAACGGCGACGCCGCCTTGTCGATCGCCGACATCGCGGGCAAGGGCGCGCAGGCCGCGATCCATGCGGCCCTCGTCAAGTACGGACTCCGGTGCTTCGCCTCCGAGGGGCTGACGCCCGAGCGCGTTCTGCGGTCGCTCGACCGTGCGTACTTGGAGAACAACGCCTTCGAACGGACCGAGTCGTTCGCGAGCGTGTTCTTCGCCATCGTCGACAAGAGCCGGCAGGCGATCATGTACGCATCGGCGGGACACGAGCCGGTCATTTTGGTCGAGCCGCACGCTCCGCCGCGCCGGCTTCCCCCGACCGCCCCGCTGATCGGCGTCTTCGACGATCAGCATCATCTCTTCAAGCAACGGCTCGCGGAAGTCGTTCCGGGGACGCTGTTGCTCGCGACCACCGACGGCGTGACGGAAGCGCGGTCGGCGGACGGGGAGCTGTTCGGCATGGACCGACTCGTCGCGGCCGCCGAGCGGCTGCGCGACGAGCCGCCGACCACGATCGTCGCCGGCTTGATGGACGAGCTGGAGGATTATACCGGCGGCGTGTTCCGCGACGACGTCGCGATGCTCGCCGTGCGAATCGTCTCCTAGGCGCGTGAGCGCAAACGTCTCCGCAGCGCGCGAACCGGGTTCGATCGTGGCGGTGGTGCGGCGGTTGTCCTAGCGGCACAACCTCTGCCTGTGGAGCACCATGACGGTTCGAGTAAAGACGTGAGCGTTCGAATCGCTCGTCGCCGACCAAGGGTGAGAGGCTCCGCTGAAGGGGCACGGATGACGGGACGGCTCGGCCGAGTTCGGCGGCGTCGCTACGCGGGCATCGCGCGGTTTGCGAGATTCCAGCACTCCGCGTTCACGCCTGCGATCAACAGCCAGAGCGTCAACGCGCCTTCGGCGAAGAGTCCGGGAAGCAGGATCCAGGGAAACACGCTCGATGCCACGGCGGGGGCGATGAAGCCGATGAAGCTGTTCGCAAGGTAGCAGCTGCCCGCAACCGTGACGGCCGCCCCCAACCAGGTCGGAAGAAAGGTCGAGCGCACGATCAGCACTCCAACGAGCACGAGGTGCGCCCCGAACAAGACGAGTGCGACGTCGAATCCTGCCCCGTGCAGGCGGAGCGAATACGTCACGAGAGACTGAACGCGGGACAGGTCCGAGGCCGACGCGTCGGCCGTGTCCCGGAGAAGCAGCAGAGGGGCGACCAGAAACACCGCATTCGCCGCCATCGCCGCCGCATATGCGAGCCGGAAAAATGCAGCGGTGCGAGACGCGGAACGGCCGGCCGGCCGAAGCAGGACATACAGCAGCGCGGCGACGGCAACGTCGCACAGCGTCGTCGACACGTCCGCTGCCACGCCCCACCGCCAGAGCGTCTCGGACGAAGAGATCCTTTGCGCGGTAGCGGCGGGGTTGCCGGGTACGACGACTCTGTCTCTGACGAACGCTTCAGCGAACATCGCCGCGATCATGATGTATGCGTACAGCGCCCCGATCAGCCGGGCCAGCTTGCGCGGGTCCTCCGTCACGATGTGAACCTCGTATTCCGAGCGAAACGCATGATGAGCGCTGGTCGTGTCCGGTCGGCTCTTGGGGGCGTCATACCTGAGGGGGTTCACCGAGCACGGCCGCGCCGTCGCTGCGCCCCGATGGCGCTTTCGGCAGCTTCTCGCGCGCCGGCTTCACGCCTGTGTCTCCTGCAGTAAGCGCCTCGCCGCGCGGCCTGCCGTCCCGTCGCGTGGTCGCGCGCGCTTCAGCGCTTGCTGCGGCGGGTGCGATGCTCGTCCATCGCCACGACGTTGTCCGGCGCGTTTGCAGGGCCTCGCTCTTCGGGGCTCGTGTCGTCGGCGCCGAGCGTCCCGTACGTTTCGGCATAGTACGTGTCGCGCAGGTGGCCGAGCTTCACGTCGCGTTTGAGCGGCTCGCCGTGCCCGTCGTACACGGTGACGCCGCGAAACGTCAGCAGATACTTGCCGAGGCGCATGCGCTTCCAGTCCGAGACCTTCCACGCTTGCGGCGCCATCACGGGATAGTCGTACGCCGCGATCGGCGTGTCCGCCGCGCCGAGGCGCTCGAACACCACGCGAAAGCCTTCGCGGTCGAAGATCTGCTGCTGCAGCTCCGTGACCGACAACCCCGCACGCTTCGGCATCACGGACGGTTCGCCGGCTGCACGGCGCGTTCCATCGTCGCGAGGCCGGCGGCGTTCCGGCGGCCGGCCGCCGGCGCCGACGTCCTGGCTCGCCCGAAGAAGAAGCCCGCCGGGTCCGTTCCGGCGGGCTTCGGTCGTCGACGAGGGCGCGCGGCTTACGCCGTGACGAGCGCGCTCTTCGGGTTCAGGCTCTGGATGTGGCCGCTCTCCGTGCCGGCGGTCGGATCGATGACCGCGTTGATGAGCGCCGGTTTGCCCGAGGCGAGCGCTTCCGCGACGGCGTTCTGCAGGCTCTTGGTATCGGCGACGTGGTAGCCCTTGCCGCCGAAGGCTTCGATGATCTTGTCGTAGCGCGCGTCGTTGAGAAACCCGGTCGGCGAGGGCGCCGAGCCCGGCTTGTCGCCGCGGTAGATGCCGTTGTTGTTGAAGATGACGGTGACCACCGGCAGGTTGTAGCGGCAGATCGTCTCGATCTCCATCCCGCTGAAGCCGAACGCGCTGTCGCCTTCCAGCGCGACGACGGGCTTGCCCGATTCGACGGCGGCGCCGATCGCGTAGCCCATTCCGATGCCCATGACGCCCCACGTCCCGCTGTCCAGCCGGTGGCGCGGGAGCGACATGTCGATGATGTTGCGGCCGAAGTCGAGCGTGTTCGCGCCTTCGTTGACGATGTAGACGTCGGGCGTGCCGGCGATCGCGTCGCGCACCGCGCGCAGCGCGTTCGAGAAGTTCATCGGCGTGGTGTCGCTGTTCAGGCGCTTGGCCATCTTCTCGACGTTCGTCTGCTTGCGCGTCGCGATGTCGTTGATCCAGCTCTCGCTCGGCTTCACCTGGCCGGGCGTCAGCGCGGCGTTGAACGCCGCGAACGCCGACTTGATGTCGGCGACGACCGGCGCGGCGATGGCGCGATTGCTGTCGATCTCGGTCGGCGAGATGTCGACCTGGATCAGCTTCGTCTGCTCCGACCAGAGCGGCGCCTTGCCGTGCGAGAGCAGCCAGTTGAGCCGCGCGCCGGCGACCAGCACGACGTCGGCGTTGCCGATCGCGAACGAGCGCGCGGCGGCCGCCGACTGCGGATGGTTGTCGGGGAGCAGTCCCTTCGCCATCGACATCGGGAGGAACGGGATCCCGGTGGTTTCGATGAACGAGCGGATCTCGTCGTCGGCCTGCGCGTACGCCGCGCCCTTTCCGAGCAGCACCAGCGGACGCTGCGCCGACGCGAGCAGCTCGAGCGCGCGAGATACGGACTCCGCAGCGGGCGGCTGCGGCGGCGCCGGGTCGACGACCTTGATGAGCGACTTGCGCGCCGTCTCGACGTCGAGCACCGAGCCGAGCACCTCGGCGGTGAGGTCGAGGTAGACGCCGCCCGGACGCCCGGAGACCGCGGCCCGGATCGCGCGCGCGACGCCCAGCCCGATGTCCTGCGGGCGGTTCACGCGGTACGCCGCCTTCGCGTACGGACGCGCAGCCGCGAGCTGATCCATCTCTTCGTAGTCGCCCTGCTCGAGGTCGACGATGTTGCGGTCGCTGGAGCCGCTGATGAGCACCATCGGGAAGCAGTTGGTGGTCGCGTTCGCGAGACCGACCAGCCCGTTGAGGAACCCCGGCGCCGAGACGGTCATGCAGACCGCGGGCTTGCCGGTGATGAAGCCGGCGATCGCGGCCGCGTTCGCGGCGGACTGCTCGTGGCGGAAGCCGATGTAGCGGAAGCCTTCCGCCTGCGCCAGACGGAGCAGGTCGGTGATCGGAATCCCCGCGACCCCGTACAGGTTCTCGACCCCGTTGAGCTTGAGGGCGTCCAGCACGAGGTGGAAGCCGTCGGTCATCGTTTGTCCGTTGCTTTGTCCGTTCATGGTCCTCTCGATGTGCGCTTTTCCCCGCGACGGATACGACGCCGAGGCGCTGAGTACCGCCCTCGGTATTTGGTCGACCAAGAACTCAGGCGCTCGCTCATCCGGGTAGCATAAGAGGGGCCGTGCCCCCGCTGAGACGCCGCCGGCAAGCGGAATCGGCGGCGCCTTCGGCGCACTGGCCGAGCGTGGGCGAGCTCGGGACGAGGCTGCGGATCCGGGCGCGCCGGCGAGGCGCGCGCCCGTGATCTTCTGGGCGCTCGTGGCGATGATGGTCGACATCGGGATCGCCCGGCTCGGCTACGGGCTGCTCCTTCCCGCGATGCGGTCCGATCTGCACGGCGACTACGGTTCGTTCGGAACGGTGGCGACCGTGTACTTCGCGTGCTACCTGGCCGGCTCGCTCGCCGGCCCGTTCGTGCTGCGTCGCGATCCCAGCGCGGGGGCGACGTCGGCGTGGTCGCACGCGGCGGTCGCCGCGACCCTGGCCGCCTCGGCCGCATCGACCGGCATCGCCGCGCTCGGGGTGACGCGCGCCCTGCTCGGGCTGGCGACGGGCGTCGGCGTCGTCGCGGTGTTCAGCGCCGCGATGGAGCGCGTCGCGCCGGAACGTCGGGGCGGCGTCAGCGGGATCGTGTGGTCGGGGCTCGCGATCGGCCTGATCGTCTCGGCCGCTCCCACGCCGTGGCTGCTCGGCGTCCCGGGCGGGTGGCGTGCCGGGACGCTCGCCGCCGCCGCGATCGCCGCGGTCACGGCGGTGGGCCTGGCCATCTCCATGCGCGCGCGGCCGGCGGCGGCCGGCGCGCTCGCCGCCGTCGCGCGCGGCGACGTCCCGCGGGCGGAGACGACGGCGCCGAGCGGGGAGCAGACCGAGACGCCGTTCGAGCTTCGCGACTTGCTGCGCCCGCATCGCTTCATGCTGCTCGCGCTCGCGTACGGCGGCGGCGGCGCGGCCTACACCGCGTACGCGACGTTCGTGATCGCCGCGCTGCGCGCGGCCGGTACCGGGACCGGCGCGATCGCCGTCGTGTGGACCGCGCTCGGCGTGACCGGGGTCGCCGGTGCGCTCGCCGTCGGAACGCTGATGGCCGGCGCGCTGCGCCGCTGGGCGTTCGCGCTGTGCCTGGGCGCGGGCGCCGCCGGCTGCGCGCTCGGCGCGGTCCCGGGCGTCGCGTTCGCGATCGCCGGCGCGCTCGCCGTCGGCCTCAGCTTCGCGACGCTCCCCGCGATCGCGACCGCGCTGGCGCGCATGCGCGCGTCGAGCGCGACCGGTCCGGCGGCCTTCACCGCGGTCACGTGCGTCTTCGGCGCCGGCCAGATCCTCGGGCCGTACAGCGGCGGCGTGCTCGCCGATCGCGCCGGCCCGCTCGCCGTCGGCTGGCTCGGCGCGGCCTACTACGCCGCCGGCGCGCTGTTCGCGATCGCCGACGGCATCGCGCAGCGCCCGCGCTAGCGGCTGCGGCTCAGCGGCTCGCGCCGACGGCGCGTTCTTCGTCGCGCATGCGCCGGAGGAACACGTCGAGCGATCTGCCCGGCTCGTCGGGGAACGGCTCGCCGAGCGCGGCGTCGCGGATGCGGTCGATCCGGAAGCTGCGGAAGTCGTCGCGCAGCTCGCACCACGCGACGACCGTCCAGACCTTGCCCCAGTAGTAGAGCGCGAGGGGTCGGGCCGTGCGCGCCGTCGTCGCGCCGCTCTCGTTCGCGTACGCGAAGGTCAGCCGGCGCTGCTCGCCGATCGCGCGGTGAACGATCTCGAAGTGCGGCTCGCGTTTGCGCGAGAACCGCGGCGCGAACACGCGCGAGTCCTCGAGCCCGTTCACGAGCCCCGCCGGGACGGCGCCGCGGATGCGCGCGAGCGCCGAGCGCGCCGACGCGGCGAGCCCCGCGCCGCACCACGCTTCGACCAGCCGCACGCCGACGACCAGCGCTTCAATCTCGTGGCGCTCGAACATCAGCGGCGGGATCTCGAAGCCCGCCGGGAGCCGATACCCGCGTCCCGGCTCGCCTTCGATCGGCACGCCGCACAGCGTGAGCTCGTCGACGTCGCGATAGACCGTTCGCTCCGAGACCTTCAGCCGTTCGGCGAGACGGCGCGCCGTGACCGGCCGTCCCCCGCGCAGGAGCTGGACGATCGTGAACAGCCGGTCCGCGCGGCGCATCGTCGTTACGACTTCGCGTGGAGCCCGATGCGATTTCCTTCCGAATCGACGATCTGCGCGACATGCCCGATCCCCGGCAGCGTCGTCTTTCCGACGACGACGCTGCCGCCGGCGCGCTCGACCGCCTCGAGCGCGGCGTCGAACCGTCCGTCGACGTCGAGGTAGACGACGACGCCCGCCGGCGACGGGCGGGACTCCGAGCCCGCGTCGAGGCAGCCGCCGACGCCGCCGTCGCCGTATTCGAAGACCGCGATGCGCGAGCCGTTGAACTCGTGCTCGGGGATCGTTCGGTCGAGGATCGTCTCGTAGAATCGCCGCGCGCGGTCGAAGTCGACCGTCGGGATCTCGAACCAGGTCAGCGCGGAGCGGACCAGCGTGTTCTCTGCCATGGGTGCCTCCGTCGTGAAAGCGTTGTCCCGGGATGCTAGCAAGGCGCTCCTGACAGCGTGGTGTCAGGAGCGGCCGGAAGGGTCCCGCGGGCGTCGAACGGGCCGTGCGATGACCGCGCGTGACACCGTCCCGGCGCCGCGAACGCACTGGATTCCGCCCGGCGGACTGCTCGCCGGGCAGCTGTCGTTCGGCGCCGCGTGGCTGCTGCTCGTCGCGCTCGGCACCGGACGCGGCGGGCTGCTCGCGCCGCTCGCGTGGGTGCATCTCGTCGCGCTCGGCGCGATCACGACGATCGCGCTCTCGATCTTGATCCACGTCGTTCCCGCATTCACCGACGCGACGTGGCGCGGCGAGCGGGTCGCGCGCGCCGCGATCGCGCCGTTCTGGATCGGCGCCGTCGCGCTGGCCGCCGCGTTCTGGCTCGACCGCACGAGCGTGCTGCCGTGGGCGGCCGGGCTCGTCGTCGCAGCGCTGATCGCGTATCTCGTTCCGGCGCTCGTCACGCTGCGCGCGGCGTTTGCGGCCGGCGGTACCGAAGCGGCGATCGCGCGCGCGCTCGGCGGAACGCTGGCGGCGCTCGCCGTCACGGCCGCGCTCGGGCTGGTGATGAGCTTCGCGCTCGGCGGCCTGGTGTCGCCCGCGGTGCTGAACGCTTCTCCGCCGGTGCACGCGGCGTTCGGGATCCTCGGCTGGCTCACGCTGCTCGTGATGGGCGTCTCCGCGCGAACGCTGCGGCCGATCGCCGGGATGCGGACCCGCTATCCGCTGCTGCACGTGTTCGGCGGCGCGGCGATCGCGATCGGGACGTTGCTGCTCGCGGCCGGGTTGGCGCTCGCGATCGCGGGCGTCGTGGCGAGCGGCTTCGTCCTCGTCGCGGCCGGCGCGGCTTCGTACGTCTTCGACGCCGGCGACGTCCTCGGCCGCGCGACCGTGCCGCACCGTCCCCCGCAGGCCTTCATCGGTGCGGCGCTGCTGTGGCTGTGCGCCGGCATCGTGTTGTGGGGCGCCGCGCTGCGCGGCGCGGCGTCCGGCGCGGCGGCCGTGTACGTCCTGCTGATCGGCTGGATCGGGCAGATGGTCAACGCGCACCTCCACCACATCGGAATCCGCCTCGTCGCGACGATGGCGCGCGGCGAAGACGACGAGACCCGGCCGCAGGAGCTGCTCGCGCTCCCGCTCACGTGGACGACGTTCGCGCTCTTTCAGCTCGCGGTCGCGCTCGGCGCGTACGGCCTCCTCGCCAGGCGTCCGGTTCTCGTGGCGGCGGCCGGAGGCTGCGGCTTCGTCGCCTGGGCGATGATGTGCGTCAACGTCGCGATCGCGCGCCGGCGCGCCGCCGCGCCGCCCTCCGGCGCGGTGATCTCGCTGCTGGGCTGACTCAGGCGCGCGCCGCGCGCTCGGCGATCAGCTCGGCGACGAGCTTCGCGTCCAGCTCGTCGAGCGAGCGCAGCACCCGGTCGGCGAGCGCGAGCGCGTCGGCGGACGGCGGAAACGTCCGGTTCGGGATCGCGACGACCGCCGCCTCGGCCGCGTGCGCCGAGCGCAGGCCGTTCTTCGAATCCTCGACCGCGACGGTGCGGCGCGCGTTCGCGCCGAGCAGCGCGAGCGCGCGGAGGTAGACGTCCGGGAACGGCTTGCCGCGGCTCACCTCGTCGGCGGAGACGACGACGGTGAAGCGCGCGTTCCACCCGGTGGTCGCGAGCACCGCGTCCGCGACGGCGCGGGACGCCGAGGTGGCGAGCGCGAGCGGAAAGGACGGCGCGAGACGCGCGAGCGCGTCGTCCGCGCCGGGCAGAACCGGCACCTCCAGCGAGAATCGCCGGACGAGCGCGCGCACGACGCCGTCGGCGATCGCCGGCGGCGGAAGCGGTACGCCCAGGTCGTCGTGCATGAAGCGCGACCACTCCTCGGTGCTCAGCCCGATCATCGCCGCCTGCGCGCCGTCGTGCCAGCGGCCGCCGTGCGCGAGCGCGAACGCGCGCCGCACCTCGCCCCACACCTCCTCGCTCTCGATCAGCGTCCCGTCGAGATCGAAGACGACCCACGGCCCGCCCGCGCGCGCGCCGGACGCGTCGTTCGCGAGGCCGGTCATCCGGCGCGATCGCGACGCGGGCGCATCGGTTTCCCGCGGATCGTCGCATGGCGCAGCGCGGCGATCGCGCGCGGCAGCGCCTCGGCGGGAAGCTCGACGAGCGAGAAGCGGTCGGCGATCTGGATCGCGCCGATCGTGCGCGGGTCGACGCGGCCTTCGTTCGCGAGGGCGCCGACGAGGTCCGCGGGCCGCACCCCGGCGAGCTTCCCGACGCCGACGTACATGCGTGCCTGCTCGCCGCCCGGCGCGGCGCGTTCGTCGCCGCCGGCTGCGCGGCCCGGCCCTTCGCGCCGGCCGCCCGGCGTCCGGCGTTGCCCCGGCGTTCCGCCGCCGTCGCCCGCGCGCGGACGCCCCGGCGGCGCGAGGATCGGGATGTCGTCTTCCTCGTCGGGATCGCCGTCGCGCGCTTCCTGCGCCAGCTTCAGCGCCGCGGCGGCGACGTCGCGCGGGTCGGCGCTCGCCGCCAGCTCGTCGACGAGCGCGCGATACCGGTCCAGCTCGTCGTCGTCGAGCGCGGCGCGGACCGCGGCACGCGTCACCTCGAGCCGGCGCGCGCGCACGTCGTGCAGCGTCGGGACGCTCTCGACCGCGATCCGGTGCTTCGTGATGCGCTCGATGTTCTGCAGCAGACGCTGCTCGCGCGGCTCGATCAGCGTGACCGCGACGCCTTCACGGCCGGCGCGTCCGGTGCGGCCGATGCGGTGCACGTACGCTTCCGCCGACGAGGGCAAATCGAAGTTGACGACGTGCGAGAGGTTTTCGATGTCGAGGCCGCGCGCGGCCACGTCGGTCGCGACGAGGACGTCGCTCGTCCCTTCACGGAAGCGCCGCAGCACGCGGTCGCGCTGCTCCTGCGTGAAGCCGCCGTGCAGCGCTTCGGCGTCGTAGCCGCGCGCACCGAGCGTTTCGGTGAGCTCGTCGACCTCGGTCCGGGTTCGGCAGAACACGAGCGCGGCGGTCGGCGTCTCCATGTCGAGCACGCGTCCGAGCGCCGCCGGCTTGTGCTCGCGCCGGACGAGGTACGCGACCTCGCGAACGCGCGGGGCTTCGCCGCGCTGCGCCGGCTCGGCGGCGATCGTCACGCGCACCGGATCGCGGAGGCGGCGCTGCGCGATCCCGACGATGCGCCGCGCCATCGTGGCGGAGAACAGCGCCGTCTGGCGCTCGGCCGGGATCGCGTCGAGCAGCGCCTCGAGCTCCTCGGCGAAGCCCATGTCGAGCATCTCGTCGGCTTCGTCGAGCACGACGACCTCGACCGCGTCGAACGAGAGCGTCCCGCGGCGCAGATGATCGAGCGCGCGTCCCGGCGTCGCGACGACGACGTCGACGCCGCGCTCGAGCGCGCGCCGCTGCTGGAACAGCGCCTGTCCGCCGTAGATCGGCAGCACCGCGGCGCCCAGCTCTTTGCCGTAGCGATGCACGGCCTGCGCGACCTGCATCGCCAGCTCGCGCGTGGGGACGAGCACGAGCCCGCGCACCGCGCGACGCTCGCGCGGATGCGCGAAGACGCGCTGCAGCATCGGAAGCGCGAACGCGGCGGTCTTCCCGGTCCCCGTCGCGGCTTGCCCGAGGACGTCGCGTCCGGCGAGGAGCGGCGGGATCGCCTCGCGCTGGATCGGCGTCGGCTCCTCGTAGCCCAGCGCGGCGAGCGCGCGTACGAGCCGCGCGTCGAGCCCGAGCTCCGCGAACGCCGCCGGCTCGGGCGGTGCGCTCGTCTCGGCGATCGCCGACGCGTCCGCGGGATCGCTGCTCATGCACCGCTCCACGCCGGGTCGGCGAGCAGACGGTCCGGCGTGATCGGCAGCTCGCGCACCCGCACGCCGGTCGCGTCGAACACGGCGTTCGCGATCGCGGCGGCGACGCCGACGATCCCGATCTCGCCGATCCCTTTGATTCCGATCGGGTTGACGTGCGGATCGCGCTCGTCGATCCATGCGACGTCGATCGCGCCGACGTCGCCGTTCGTCGCGACGTGATACTCGGCGAGATCGTGGTTGATGAAGTCGCCGCTGCGTGCGTCGAGCACGCTGATCTCGTGGAGCGCCATCCCGATCCCCCACGACATCCCGCCGATCATCTGCGAGCGCGCCGTCTTCGCGTTCACGATGCGCCCCGCCGCGAACACGCCGCAGAGCCGCGGGACGCGCACCTCGCCGGTGTCGGCGTCGACGCGCACTTCGGCGAACTGCGCGCCGAACGCGTGCATCGAGAAGCGCTGCCGCTCCTCGCCCGGCGCGCTGTCGGCCGACGCCTCGTCGCCGCCGCTCTCGCGCAGCCGGCGGCACGCCTCGGCGACCGCGCTCCCCCACGACGAGAGCCCCATCGAGCCGACGCCGAGAAACGCCTTCGGCAGCGCGGAGTCGCCGATCTCGACGATGACGCGCTCGACCGGGACGTCGAGCGCTTCGGCCGCGATCTGGGTGAGCGCCGTCCACGTGCCGGTGCCGATGTCCGACGCGCCGATCGCGACGCGGTAACGCCCGTCGTGCTCGCGGCGCACGTGCGCGCTCGAGGGCATGCGGCGCGCCGGATACGTCGCCGCCGCGACGCCGGTTCCGATCAGCCAAGAACCGTCGCGCCGCGGCGCGCGGCGCCGGGTCCGCGGCTCCCAGCCGAACCGCCGCGCGCCGTCGCGCAAGCATGCGGCGAGATTCCGGCTGCTGAACGGCCGTCCGTCCTCCGGGTCGTTCTCCGGCTCGTTCCGCAAGCGCAGATCGATCGGGTCGAGCCCGAGCTCGAGCGCCAGCTCGTCGACGGCCGACTCGAGCGCGAACATCCCGGGCGCCTCGCCCGGCGCGCGCATGTACGAGGGCGAGGGCAGATCGAGGCGCGTGACGCGATGCGACGTCCGGCGGTTCGGCGCCGCGTACATCACGCGCGCCGCGACGCCGGTCGGCTCGGCGAAGTCTTCGTCGGCGCCGGTCTGCTCGACGACGTCGTGCGCGAGCGCGACCAGCGTCCCGTCGACCCGCGCGCCGAGCCGCACCCGCTGAATCGTCGGCGTTCGATAGCCGGCGAGCGCGTACGTCTGCTGCCGCGTGAACGCGAGCTTCACCGGGCGCGCCACGCGCCGAGCCGCCATCGCGGCGAGGATGACGTGCGGTCGCGTCCCGCCCTTCGCGCCGAAGCCGCCGCCGACGTACGGCGCGAGGACGCGCACCCGCTCGGGCGGGAGCCCGAACGCCTTCGCGACCGCGTCGCGCACGCCGTGCGGCCCTTGGTTCGTGTCGTACAGCGCGAGCGCGTCGCCGTCCCAGACGGCGACCGCCGCGTGCGGCTCGAGCGGGTTGTTGTGCTCGTGCGGCGTTCGATACGTCCGCTCGACGCGAACGGGCGCCGCCGCGAACGCCGCATCGACGTCGCCCTTCCCCGTATCGGGCGGCGAGAAGTTCGCCAGGATGCGCGGCGTCTCGAGGTCGCCGCGGTCCTCCGAGAGCACGACGTCGTGCGGCTCCTCCTCGTAACGGACGCGCAGCGCGCGCGCCGCCTCGCGCGCCGTCTCGAACGTCTCGGCGACGACGAGCGCGACGACCTGGCCGTGGAACGTGACGCGGTCGGACTGCAGCACCTTGAGCTTGCCGTCGATCTCCGGATCGAGCCGCGGCGCGTTCTCGTGCGTGACGATCGCGAGCAGCCCGGGAACGGCGCGCGCGGCGGCGTCGTCGAAGCCCGCGATGCGGCCCTTCGCGATCGTGCTCTGCACGACGAACGCGTACGCCTGCCGCGCGAACCGGTTCTCGAACGCGTAGCGCGCCTCGCCGCGGACCTTCGGTTCGCCGTCGACGCGGTCGAGCGCCGCGCCGACCGGCGAAACAGCCGTCGTCACCCCGCGCTTCGTACCCGCCCCGTCCGGAGTTTCCCCTGGCCGCGGTTTGCGCGTCGCGCGACGGAGGCCTCGCCGGCTGAAGGGACACCTCGGCGGGCCGTCCTAATCGGCAGGACCGGCGCGCGCAGCCGCAGGCCGGGGTCGAAGTCAGGAGGCAGCCGTGGATCGTCCATCGCTCAGTCGCCGTTCGTTCGTCACCCTGGCCGGCGGCGCGGCCGCGGCCTTCGGAGTGCCCGCGTTTCTGCCGCGCATCGGCGAGGCGGCCGACACGCTCAAGCTCGGGCTCCTCGAACCGTATACCGGCACCTACGCGGCCGAGGCCGAGTACGAAACGGCCGGGTTCACGATGGCCGTCGACGCGTGGAACGCGCGCGGCGGCGTGCTCGGCCGCAAGATCGAGCTCGTCAAAGAAGACGAGCAGAACGATCCCGGCGTCGCGGCGCAGAAGACGCGCAAGCTCGTCAACCAGGACAAGGTCGTCGCGCTGATGGGGACCGTCTCGAGCGGCGTCTCGCTCTCCGTCGCGGGCGCCTCGAACGCGCTCGGCGCGCTGTTCATGGATTCCGGCGGCCACAGCGACGACGTGACCGGGAAGAACTGTCACTGGAACGTCTTCCGGACGTGCCACAGCACGTGGATGGAGACCCACGCGACCGGCTACGCGCTCGCCAAGCGGTTCGGCAAGAAGTGGTTTCTGATCACGCCGGACTACGCGTACGGGCACTCGCTCGAGACCGGATTCAAAGACGTGCTCGCGCACATCGGCGGATCGATCGTCGGCAACGAGCTCACGCCGCTCGGCACGACGGATTTCAGCTCGTATCTCACCAAGGTCGACGCCGCGAAGCCGGACGTCGTGATGGTGCTCGTGCAGGGTGACGACTACACGAACTGTCTCAAGCAGATGAACCAGTTCGGGATGCTCAAGAAGTACCCGGTCGCCGGACCGCAGGTCGAGCTCGAGGCGCTCTACGGGCTCCCGCCCGAAGCGCGCGGCGGCTACTGGGGGATCGAGTGGTACTACAAGAGCGACAAGACGCTCGGCAAGAACAACGCCGTCGCCCACAAGTTCGTGCGCGACTACACCGCGCGCTTCAAGAAGGCGCCGACCGCCCGGAGCTGCTTCGGTTACGTCACGGTGGACCGGCTGCTGGCCGGCATCGCGGCGGCGAAGTCGACCGATCCGGTGAAGATGGCGCGCGCGATCGAGAACGTGCGCTTCACCTCGATCTTCAACGGCACCGCCTATTATCGCAAGGAAGACCACCAGCTCATGTGGCCGATGTGGGTTGCGAAGATCCGTCCGAACGGGACGCCGGGCGACAAGGAAGACCTGTTCGACGTGACCGACATCGAGGCGCCGGAAGCCGTCGAGCAGACGATCGCGCAGAAAGAGGCCGTCTGCAAGCTCGGCTACCCGTAGCCTAGCGCGATGGAGCACCTCGGGCCGCAGCTCTTCAACGGACTCGTCCTCGGGGCGTTCTACGCGATCGTCGCGATCGGGCTCTCGCTGATCATGAACCTCACCGGCACCATCAACATGGCGCACGGGAGCTTCATGACGCTGGCCGGCTATCTCGCGTACACGATGGTGCTGCGCGGGACGTCGTTCTGGTTCGCGCTCGTCGCCGCGCCGCTCATCGCGGTGATCGTCGGCATCGCGGTGGAGCGGACGCTGGTGCGCCCGCTCTACCGCCGCGAGCCGTTCTACAGCTTGCTGATGACGTTCGGGCTCTCGCTGATCGCCGAGGAGGCGTACCGGCTGATCTGGGGAGCGAACGGCGTCCCGTTCGCACCGCCCCCCGCGCTCAACGGCGCGCTCGGCCTCGGCTTCATGGTCTTCCCGACGTTCCGCATCTTCATCGTGCTGGTGCTGATCGTCGCGATGGTCGCTCTCGCGCTCGTGCTCACCCGCACGCGGTTCGGGCTGCGGTTGCGCGCCGCGGTGCAGGACACCGAGATGATCGCCGCGCTCGGAACGAACACGCAGGTGCTGTACGCGGTCAACTTCGCGCTCGGGATCTTCCTCGCCGGGATCGCCGGCGTGTTGGCGGCCGGGATGCTCGGACTCTCGCCGACCAGCGGGAACGCGCTGCTCATGCCGGCGTTCGTCACCGTCATCATCGGCGGGATGGGCAGCCTGTTCGGCAGCATCGTCGGCGGGCTGCTGATCGGCATCGCCATCTCCATGACCACGCTCTTCGTCCCGGCGGCGAGCGAGGTGTCGATGTACGTGCTCATGGCGGTGGTGCTGCTGATCCGTCCGCGCGGGCTCTTCGGCGAGGAGGGCATCTTCGGGTGAGCGGGCGCGCCGCGCTCGCCGCCGCGGCGGCGGTGCTGATCGTGCTGCTGTTCGCGCCGCTGCTCGCGCCGCTGATCCGGCTCGACATCTCGATCGTCAGCGAAGTGCTGCTCATGGCGATCGCGGCGATGGGCGTGAACCTGCTGCTCGGCTATACCGGGCTCCCGGCGTTCGGCAACGCGGCGTATTTCGGGCTCGGCTCGTACGGCGCGGCGCTCTCGGTGAAGTATGCGCACGCCGGATTCGCCGGCGCCATCGCGATCGGGACGGTGGCGGGGCTGCTCGGCGGCCTCGTGCTCGGCCCGTTCCTGCTGCGCCGTCGCGGGATCTATTTCGGCTTGCTCTCGATCGCGTTCGGGCAGGTGTTCTACTTCGTCGCCTATCGCTACACCGACGTGACGGGCGGCGAAGACGGGATGAACATCGCGCGGCCGGCGCTCGAAGCGGCGAACGCCGCGGTCCCCGACTCGGCGTTCTACTACGTGGCGTTCGCCGCGTTCGTTCTCTGCCTCGCCGCGTTCCGCACGGTGGTGGCCTCGCCGTTCGGGCGAACGCTGGTCGCGATCCGGCAGAACGAGCCGCGCGTGCGCTATCTCGGCCTGAACAGCGATCGCTTCATCTTCGTCGCGCTGCTGCTCGCCGCGACGATGACGGGGCTCGCGGGCGCGCTCTTCGGGCTGCTGATCGACTTCGCGTACCCGCTCGAGCTCGATTGGCACCAGTCGGGCGACTTCGTGCTGATGATGATCCTCGGCGGCGGCGGAACGGTGTGGGGGCCGCTGCTCGGCGCCGGCCTCTACGTGATCGGCAAGGACATCATCTCGACGATCACGCCGCTTTGGCAGATCTTTCTCGGCGCGCTGTTCGTGGCGTGCGTCCTCGGCTTCCCGCGCGGCATCCTCGGGACGGCCGAAGCGGCCCTGCGGCGTCGCGCCGCGCAGCGCTTCACGCCCGACGACGTCAACGCGGCGTTCGACCCGAACGCGCCGGTCGAGGTGGGTCGCGGTGCCTGACGCGGAGGGCGTGATGCTCGAGGCGACGCACGTCTCGAAAGGATTCGGCGGCGTGCGTGCGGTCGACGACGTCTCGCTCGCGGTGCGCGAGGGCACGATCCACGCGCTCATCGGCCCGAACGGCGCCGGCAAGACGACGTTCTTCAACGCGATTTCCGGCTACGCGTTCCCGGACCGCGGGCGGGTGCGCTTTCGCGACGCCGACGTGACCCGCGTGCCGAACTGGCGGCGCGTCGCGATGGGGATGGGGCGGACGTTCCAAACGCCGAGCATCTTCCCGGAGCTGACCGTCGACGACAACGTGCGGCTCGGCGTCACCGCGCACGCCGGCCAGGCGTTTCGTTTGCGCGGCTCGCGCGGCGAAGCCAAAGCCGCGGTGGACCGGCGCGTCGACGAGCTGCTCGGCTTCGTGAACCTGAGCGCGCGGCGGACGCGCCCGCTCGCCGAGCTCGCGCACGGCTCGCAGCGGCTGTGCGAGATCGCGATGAGCTTGTCGACCCAGCCGGTGTTGGTGCTGCTCGACGAGCCGATGGCCGGGCTCGCCGAGTCGGAGAGCGAGCGCGTCATCCGGGTGATCCGCGATCTGCGGGAGCGCTTGGGGCTGACGGTGCTGTTCGTCGAGCACAACATGCGCGTCGTGCTGAGCCTCGCCGACCGCATCACGGTGCTCGACCGCGGCCGCGTGCTCGCCGAAGGGACGCCGGCCGAGATCGCCGCGAACGCCGCCGTGCGCGACGCCTACCTCGGCGAAGGCGTGCTCGATCATGTCTGAGCCGCTGCTCGCGCTCGAGGGTATCTGCACCGACTACGGCAAGATTCGCATCCTGCGCGACGTCTCGCTGGCGGTCGGCGAAGGCGAGGTCGTCGCGCTGCTGGGGCTCAACGGCGCCGGAAAGACGACGACGCTGCGCACGATCCTCGGCCTCACGCCGGCGCGCGCCGGAACCGTGCGCTTCGCAGGACGCGACGTGACCCGGTGGCCGTCGTACAAGATCGCCCGCCTCGGGATCGGGTACGTTCCGGAAGGCCGCCGGATGTTCAAGGATCTGAGCACGCTCGAGAACCTGCAGCTCGGCGAGAGCCGCGGCGGCGCCTGGACGATCGCGCGCGTCTTCGAGCAGCTGCCGAAGCTCGGCGAGCTGCGCGCGCGCCGCGCGGGGCGCCTCTCGGGCGGCGAGCAGGAGATGCTCGCGATCGGCCGCGCGCTGGTCGCCAACCCGCGGCTGCTCCTGGTCGACGAGCCTTCGCAGGGGCTCGCGCCGCTCGTCGTCGAGGACGTCTATCGGATCCTGGCCGAGCTCAAGAAGACGGGGGTCGCCATCGTGCTCGTCGAGCAGAACGCGCTGCTCGCGCTGCGCCTCGCCGACCGCGCCTACGTGCTCGACGGCGGGCGCGTCGTCCACGCCGGTCCCGCCGCGGACCTCGCCGCCGACCGCGCACGCATTCGCGCGCTCATGGGTCTCGAAGTCGTACCGTCCTGACGTGCGCGGTCCGGACGGCGCGTTGGATGTCGCACTGCGCGGCGTTCGCGTGGAGTTCGCCGCGCGCGGAACCGTCGTGCGCGCGCTCGACGGCGTCGACCTCGCGCTCGCGCCGTGCAGCTTCACCGCGCTCATCGGCCCGTCGGGATGCGGGAAGTCGACGGTGCTGCGCTTGATCGCCGGACTGCTGAAACCGAGCTCGGGCGTCGTGCTCGCGGGCGGCGACGATCCGGCGCGCATCGTCGCGCGGCACCGGCTCGGCATCGCGTTTCAGGACGACGCGCTGCTGCCGTGGCTGACCGCGCGCGACAACGTCGCCCTCGCCTTTCGCGCCGCCGGCCGCGCGGTGGACGCCGCGCGCGTCGACGCGCTCCTCGCGCTGGTCGGGCTCGGGGCCTTCGCCCGCGCGTTTCCGCGCGAGCTCTCCGGCGGGATGCGGCAGCGGGTCGCGATCGCGCGTGCGCTCGCCCTCGAGCCGGCGCTGCTGCTGCTCGACGAGCCCTTCGGCGCGCTCGACGCGGTGACGCGCCGGCACTTGAACCTCGAGCTGCAGCGGCTGTGGAGCGAACGCGCGATCACGACGCTGCTGGTGACGCATGCCGTCGAGGAAGCGGTGTTTCTCGCCGACCGCGTGGCGGTGATGTCGCCGCGCCCGGGGCGGATCCGGCGGCTCGTCGAGGTCCCGTTCGGGCGGCCGCGCTCGCGCGCGCTGCTCGCCGATCCCGCGTTCCACGCGCTCGTCGACGAGCTCACCGACGCGCTGGACGCGCTCGGCGGAGGCGAGGTGCGTTGAGCGCGCCGCTTCGCGAGCGCCGTACCGCCGCGCTCGCCGGAGCGACGGGCATCGTCGCGTTCGTGCTGGCGTGGGAGGCGGCGGGCCGCGCGCACGCGCTCGGCGCGTCGTGGCCGCCGCTCTCGGACGTCGTCGCGTACGCCGCGGATCGGCAGCATCGCGGCCTGCTCGCCGCGGCGCTCGCCGTCACGGCGCGCGAAGCGCTGATCGGCTACGTCGCGGGCGCGCTCGCCGGGACCCTGCTCGCGGCCCTGGCGCTCCTCGTCCCGCCCGCGGCACCCGGCCTCGAGCGGTTCGCCGCGGTGGTCAACGGCGTCCCGATCATCGCCGTCGGCTCGATCTGCGCGGTCACGTTTCCGCCGGCGGTGAACCCGGTGCTCGTCGCGGCGCTCGGGACGTTCTTCCTCGTGTTCGTCGCGGCGACCGCCGGCTTCGCCGCCGCGCCGCGCGCGCATCGCGAGCTGTTCGCCGCGCTCGGCGCCTCGCGCGCGACGACGTTCGCCCGGCTCGCGATCCCGGCCGCGCTTCCCGCGCTCGTCGACGGGCTGCGCTTCGCCGCGCCGGTCGCGGTGGTGGGCGCGATCATCGGCGAGTGGTTCGCCGGCGACCGCGGGCTCGGGCCGCTGCTGGTCAACGCGATGCAGAACTACCAGATCGCGCTGCTCTGGGCCGCGGCGCTGCTCGGCGCGTTACTGTCCGCGCTCGCCTACGGGGTGCTCGGCGTCGTACGCGGCGCCGCTGCGCGGCGGTTCGCGCCGTGACGCGCGCGCTCACGCGCGCCGCGGCCGCGTGGTGGCCGTTCGTGCTGCTCCTCGCGCTGTGGCAGCTCGCGATCTCGGCCGGGCACGTGCAGCAGATCGTCGCCCCGTCGCCGGCCGGCGTCGCCGCCGAGCTCGCGCGGAATCCCGCGCTGTACGCCGGAGAGGCGCTGGCGACGCTGGCGGTCGCCGCGGCCGGGCTCGTGCTCGGGCTCGCGGTCGCGTGCGCGCTCGCGGTCGCGACGTGGTTCTCGCGCTTTGCGACCGGCGCGCTGACGCTCCCCGCACTGCTCGTGCAGTCGACGCCGCTGGTCGCGCTGCTCCCGGTGCTCGCGCGCGTGCTCGGCTACGACGTCCGCACGGTCATCGCGGCGGCCGCGCTCATCACGGTGTTTCCTTCGTTCGTGCTGATCGCGGCGGGCCTGCGCGCGCTCCCGTCCGGGGTCGCCGCGCTCGCCGCGGCGCTCGGCGCGTCGCGGCGCGCGCGGCTGCTCTTGCTGGCGGTCCCGGCCGCCGTGCCGAACGCGCTCGTCGCGGTACGCATCGCCGCGCCCGCCTCGGTCCTGGCCGCGCTGATCGCCGAGTACCTCATCGGCACCGCCGGGCTGGGGCAGCTCTTCGCGGTCGCCGAAGGACAGCTCGACACCGCCCGCGCCTGGACCGCCGCGCTCGTCGCGACGGCGCTCTCGGTGGCGGCGTACCTTCTCGCCCGGCGCGCCGAGCGCGTCATCGGGGACCGCTTCCGCACGTGAACCGCTCGCAGCTTCTCCGCTCCGCCGCCGCGCTCGGCGCCGCACCGCTCGCGCTTCCGGCGCTCGCCGCGCGCGCGTCCGCCGCGCCGCGCGCCGCGGTGCCCGTGACGACGCAATTGATGTGGATCGAGAACGTCGAGTACGCCGGCTACTGGATCGCCGACGCGAACGGCTGGTTCGCGGCGGAAGGAGTCGCGCCGGCGTTCCTCCCGGGCGGCCCGAACCTCGCCAGCGTCGAGGCGATCGTCGCGGCCGGCCGGGCCGACGTCGGCGTCGACGAGCTGGAGAAGATCGTCGACGCCGTCTCGCGCGGCGCCGATCTCGTCGTCGCCGGCGCGATCTACCAGCGCGCGATCGCGGGGCTGCTCTCGCTCCCGAAGAATCCCGTGCGCAAGGCGGCCGACCTCGTCGGCAAGCGGATCGGCTTCGCGCCGCGCGACAAGGAGTACATCGACGGGATCTTCGCGCTCAACCACCTCGAGCCGCGCTACGTCGAGGTCCCGGTCGGCTTCGATCCGGCGCCGCTCGTCGAAGGCGCGTGCGACGCGTACCTCTGCTACATGACGGCGCAGCCGCTCGTCCTCGCGCAGAAGAAGATCCCGTACGTGCTCGTCTCGTTCGCCGATCTGGGCTACGCGAGCTACGCCGGTGCGATCTTCTGCACGCGCGGCTTCGCGAGCACCCGCCGTGCGGCGCTCACGGGCTACCTGCGGGCGCTCGGGCGCGGCTGGCTCGAGAACGCACGCGACCCGCGCCCCGGCGCGGAGCTCGCGGTTCGCCGCTACGGCGCCTCGCTCGGCCTCGATCTCGACCAGCAGATCGCGCAGAACCGGGCGCAGATCCCGCTGACCGAGAGCCCGCTCACGCGGCGCTTCGGTCCGCTGTGGATCTCGGCGGACGAGGTCGAGCACCGCGTCTACCGGACGCTCCGCGCGCTCGGCCGCACGAACCTGCCCGAGCCGAGCCGGCTCCTCGAGCTCGGGCCGCTGCGCGAGGCGAACGCGAAGCGCCGCTAGGTTCCGAACCGCGTCGACGCGCGTTCACGCGTTACGACGCGGCCGCCGCCGCACGTTCGGCCCCTCGCTGCCGCACATTTGCGCCAAGTTCTCGTAAACGGCTGTGAGATAGACCACTGGACGAGGCAAGCTGTACGTGCCGGTCATCACCCGCCGGCAGGTCATGGTCTGTGGTGTACCACCCCACGGTACGTTCGCATGCCGTCTTCGGACGGTCTGCGGCGGGCTCGCCGGAGTGCGGGCCCTCGACGGCTCTACGGAGCCGCCGCCGTTTCCTATAGGGATGTCACGGATGAACAAACTCACCACGGCCGCGCTGGCGACGCTCTTCCTCGCCGCCTGCGCCGGTCCGAGCGGAACGGGGACCGTTCCGCCCAGCAAGACTGCCGCCTCGAAGCACGTTCGAGTCCGGCACGTCAAAGTCAACGGCAAGCTCCCCATGGACGTGCTCGGCGGGATCCCGCTCATCCACGTCGTCCTCTCGCTCTTCGACGCTCCGCTGATCGGCAGCGGCGCCGGGACGCAGTTCAACGCCGGGATCCTCGGCGTCGACGCGATCGACTCGCTCGGCGACTCGTGGCAGCTCACCGGCAGCTCGACGCCGCAGGTGGTGAACCTGCTGGCGCTCCAGAGCAGCTCGATGGATCTCGGCTCCGGCGATCTCCCCGCCGGGACGTATCCGTCGCTTCAGTTCCTGCTCGACCCGTCGACGACGACGGTGACGCAGAACGGGCAGACCTATCCGGTCCAGATCGTGGACCCCAACCACCCGTGGTGGGATCCGACGAACTCGGTCGAGGCGGTCACGATCCCGCTGAACATCAGCAGCAGCACGGCCGAGTCGGTGACCGCGTCACTCGACTTCAACGTGTTCCAGTCGGCGAATCTCGTCAACGGCATCGTCTACCTCACGCCCACCGTGGCGGCGGGTCTGGGCGATCCGGCGATCGTCGGCACCGTCGTGAACAACGCCGGCGCCCCGGTCTCCAACGCGACGATCGTCGCCACCGACGCGAACGGCAACGTCGCGAACACTTCGGTGACGGCGTCCGACGGCACGTTCCGGATCCACGGGATCAACCCCGGCGGATACACGGTCAGCGTGCTGAACTCGTACACGACGGCCGCGGGCGCAACCGTGACCGCATCGGGCAACGATGCGGGCTCGGCACCGTCCACCTACGTGGTCGTGGGTCCGAGCAGCCAAGTCAACACCGGCAGCCTGAACGACTGACGGGGGCGTCTCGTGCACATGACGACGGGCGGTGTGTTCGTCGCTGATGCGTTGCGCGACGCTCGCGTCGCGATACGCTCCGCGTGGTACGACGCCGCGCTCGAGCTGCTCGAAGGATGCGAAGATTGGCCCGTGGAGTTCGCGGAAGCCGCGATCGTCCTGAAGGCCGAAGTGCTCGGCCGACGGGACGCGGTGGAAGCCTCCCGCTATCTCGCCACGGTCGAGGACATTCCGTCCTCAATTCAAGGCCGGTTCGACTTCGCGCTTCAGTCCGGCAAGGCGCACGCCGCGGTGCGTGCGTACTCGCAGGCCGAGGCGCGATACGCCGAGGCCCGTGCTCTCGCGAGCGCGGTACCCGACGGCGTACACTCCATGGCGTATCACGATCTTCGGATGCGCTGGTTCCGGCGGGAATGCGACCCGGACGCGGAAGACGTCCGCCTCGCGATCTCGCACCCCGATCCCTCCATCGCGTGCGCAGCCTACAACGTACGGGCATTCCTGCACGCCGGACGCGGCGACTACGCCGCGCACGTCGACGACCTGTGCCGCTCGGTGCAATACGCCACCCTGCCGGCCCCGGAACAAGTCGACGTCGCGACGCTCGCCGTGTCGATCCACGCGCTCGCCCAAGTCGCGTTCGAAACCGCGAACTCCGAGGCGATCGCCGCCGCCCGAACGGCCGTCGAAGCCCTGCCCTGGACCGATGACGTCAAGGTGCACCGCTTCCTCACCACGCGGGCGCTGGGCTGGGACGCGTTCATGCGCGGACGCGTCGCAGAAGCGCAGTGGAGCTTCAAAGAGGCCCGCGGCCTCGCGCCGACGACGCCCTGGCGCGTCATGGCGCATCTCGATCGCGCGTACGTCGCCCGTCTCTCGCACAACGAGTACTGGGCGGCGGAAGAGCTCGCGCAGGCGGACGCTCTCGCCTACGACGTCCGCTGGGAATCGACGCATGGTGAGGAACGGCAAATCCTCATCCCGCTCGCCTACCTGCACGCACCCACCGACGCCCCTCGCGCCCAGTCGTACGCGTCCACGTACGCCCGGCTGGGGACGGAGAGCGTCGATCCGGGGCTCGCGATCCACAACGATCCGCGAGCGCTCGCTCACGCGAAGTACGCTTCGGGCCGCATCGAGCAGATGCAGGGCCGGCGAACGGCGGCGGAAACGCTGCTCCGCGAAGCGTACGCGATCTTCGACAAGGTCGGCTTCCACTACCGGGCGACGGTGAGCGCGATGGCGCTCGCCGAAGTGACGGGCGACGAGGCATGGCGGTCCGCCGCCGTGGGCCAAGCCGGTCACTACCCCGACTGTCCGCTGGCGCGGGCGGCCGAGGACGTCATCCGGACGGAAGAGGCGATGCCCTCGCAGCTCTCACCGCTGCAACGGCAGATCGCCCGGGCGACGTGGTCCGGCGCCGAGCCCCGCGAGCTCTCGCGGCGCTTCAGCCGGAGCGTCTACCGCATCGAACGGCAGATCGAGGCCGTGTTCAACGCCTTCGGCGTGAGCTCGCGCACCGAGCTGCTGGACGAAGCACGGAGGCGCGGTCTCGTATGACCGCGCTCGGCCTCGCGGCAGCCTGCGGAACCGCCACGGCGACCGGTGTCGCCGGGTGGCTCCTCACTGCCGCGCGGGCCCGCGCGCTGGCCTCCGCCGCCGATGAAGCGGCGGAGGCGCGCGCCGCGGCCGAAGCCGCGCAGGCGGCGCTCGACGACGCGCTCGAGAAGCAGTACAACGTCCTCGAAGCGGTGCACGAAGGGCTGTACGTCGTCGACGACGCCCTCGTGATCACGCGCATCAACGAAGAAGCGGAACGGCTCCTGCGCGTGGGCGCCGGCGAAGCGATCGGCGCCGCGCTCGAGACGCTCGTCGATCCGCTCGCCTCGGAGCTGATCCCCGACATCGAAGCCGCGCGGCGCAGCGGCGTCCCGATCCAGCGGCTGCACGCCGCGCCCTCGCAGCGGCGGTGGGTCGAGATTCGCATCCTGCCGGCCGCGAACGAAACCGTCATCTCGCTGCAGGACGTCAGCGCGCTCTCGCTGGCCGAGGCGCAGCTCCACGAGAGCGTCCACAGCCTGCAGCTCGTCGCGAACAACGTCGACGCCGTCCTCTGGACCGTCTCGCGCGACGCGCGCTTCACCGGGATCTCGGGCGGCGGCCTCCACGACCTCGGCCTGAGCGTCGACGACCTCGTGCACCGGCCGTGCTCCGTGCTGATCGACGAAGCCGTGATCCGCCAGGTCTTCGCCGGCACGCCGGCGCGCGTCGAGCAGGCGCACAACGAGCGCTGGCTGCGCCATCACGTCGAGCCGCTGATCGACAGCGGCGGCACGATCATCGGCGCGGTCGGCGTCTCGCTCGACATCACCGAGCTGAAGCGCACGCAGCGCCAGCTCTTCCAGGCCGCGCATCACGACCAGCTCACCGGGCTCCCGAACCGTTCCTCGCTCGAGCAGTGCCTGAAGGACGCGGTCGAAGAGGCGCGCGCGCAAGACCGCCGCTTCGGCCTCCTCTTCCTCGATCTCGACCGCTTCAAGGCGATCAACGACACGCTCGGCCACGGCGCCGGCGACGACGTGCTGCGCGAGGTCGGGAGCCGGCTTCAGCAGTCGCTGCGGCAGGGCGACTTCATCGCGCGCATGGGCGGCGACGAGTTCGTCATCCTGCTGCGGCGCATCAACTCGCTCGGCGAGATCGAGCACGTCGTCTCGCGGCTGATCCGCGCGGTGAGCGCGCCGATCACCGTTCGCGACCGCGAGGTGTGCGTCGGCGTCAGCGTCGGGTGCGCGGTCTTTCCCGACGACGGTACGGACGCCGAGGCGCTCACCGCGCACGCCGACGCCGCGATGTACCACGCCAAGGAAGACGGCGGCGGCGCGCTGGCGATCTACGACGAGAAGATGCACACCGAGGTGGTCGAGCGCTTCGCGCTCGAGGTCGCGCTGCGCCAAGCCGCCGAGCGCGGCGAGCTGTTTCTCGAGTTCCAGCCGCTCGTCGACGCGGGCGCGGTGCGCATCGTCGGCTGCGAAGCGCTCGTGCGCTGGCAGCACCCCGAGCTCGGGCGCCTGATGCCCGCCACCTTCGTCCCGATCGCGGAAGAGACGGGCGACATCGTCGCGATCGACCGCTGGGTCATCGGCGCGGCGTGCGAGGCGGCGGCGCGGCTGCGCGCGATCGCGCCCGCCTTCCGCATCGCGGTCAACCTCTCGCCGCGCGACATGCGCGACGAGACGCTTCCCGAGGCGATCGCCGCGATGCTCGAGCGCAACGGCCTCGACCCGGACGCGCTCATCGTCGAGGTCACCGAGACGGCGGCCCTCGACCACGACGTCGTCCCCGCGCTGCACCGCCTGCGCAAGCTCGGCGTGCATGTCGCGATGGACGATTTCGGCGTCGGACACAGCTCGCTGGCGCGGTTGAAGAAGCTTCCGATCACGTGCCTGAAGATCGACCGCAGCTTCATCGTCGACCTCGCCTCGGACGTCGCCGATCAGGCGATCGTCGCCTCGATCGTCGGCGTCGCCCGCGCGATCGGGATCGACGTGATCGCGGAGGGCGTCGAGACGGAGGAGCAGGCGCATCTCGTCCGCGCCGCCGGGTGCAACGGCGCGCAGGGCTACATCTTCGGCCGCCCGCAGTCGCTGGCCGCGATGGAGACCCTTCTGCGCGACAGCCGGCGCCTCACCGTCTGCCCGGACCGCCTGACGGCATGAAAACGGGGCGCCGTCGCCGGCGCCCCGCTCGTCGCTCACGCGGCCGCGGCGTTCAGTGCGCGAACCCGTCGTTCGACACGACGCCGGAGCGCGACTTCGCGCTGATGTGGACCGTGCTGTCGACGTAGACGGGGATCACGGTCTTCGGGTCGATCGTCGCGTTCCGGCCCTTCACCCAGTTGTGCGCGAAGAGCCCGAGCGGTCCGAGCACCGCGTAGCTCGCGATCGTCGCGGTCGACGACGCGCCTTTCGAGCCCTCGCCCTGCGCGCGATGGGCTTGATCCGAGAGCCGGATCTTGAGCCCGTCGGTCGCGTAGATCCAGTCGAACTTGAGCGCGAGCTTTCCGGCGTGGCCGTTTCCGCCGGCCTCTTCCGCATCGGCGACCTCCGCCTGTCCCGGTGCGCCCTTCGCGACGACGATCCATCCGTTCACCACGAGATCGTCGGCGGCGTGGATCGCGATGACGTCGCCGGCCTTCGCGCTGCCGGACGAGACGGGATCGTTGACGCTGATGCTGAGCGGCGTGCCGCCGGGAACGGTGACGGTGGCGGCGAGACAGGGGGAGTAGACCGATGCCGCGAGCGCGAGCGCGCCGGCGGCGACGAGAGCGGGACGCATCGAGAGAGACCTCCTGAGAGACGTGAGGATGAAGCCGTCCCAACGTACGCGCTCATGCGTCCCACCAGCGTCCCATCGGTCGCGGCCGGAACGATCCGCTTTCGAACGTTCGTCCCGGCGCGCGCGAAGGAACGGCGCCCCGCCGAGAGGGAATGGGCCGACGTTCGCCGCCGCCGTGGAGGGTGCGATCCCGGTTCTGCAGCTCTTCGGGCTGACGCGTATCACCGAAGGCGATTCGTCACGTCCGCTCGAGTGCCGCCCCGGCGTTCGCGCGCTGCTGGCGCTGCTCGTCGCGCATCACGCGACCCCGCTGCCGCGCGCCTGGGTCGCCGCCACGCTGTGGCCGGAGACCACCGACGAGGAGGCGCGCACGAACCTGCGCCGGCACCTGCACCTGCTCGCGAAGGCGCTCCCGCGCTCGCCCGTTCCGTACGTCGTCGTGACGAAGGAGACGGTGCGCTGGGCGCCCGACGCGCCGCTCGAGGTCGACGTCATCGCGTTCGACCGCGCGATCGCCGGCGGCCGCTGGGCGGAGGCCGCGAACGCGTACGGCGGAGCGTTTCTCGCCGACGCCTACGACGACTGGCTCGAGCCGCTGCGCGCCCGGTACGGCGCCCAGGCGACGCGCGCGCTGACCGAAGCGGCCGGCGAGGCGCGCCGGCGCGGCGATCTCGCCGGCGCCCTCGCGTATGCGGAACGGCTGCTCGCCGTCGATCCGTGGCGCGAGGAGACCGTGCGCGAGGTGATCGCGCTGCGCGCCGCGAGCGGCGACCGGGCCGGCGCCTCGCACGCGTTCCATTCCTTCGCCGAGCGGCTCCGCGCGCAGCTCGGCGCGGAGCCGGACGAGGTGACGGTCGCGGCGCATCGCGCCGCGCTGTACGACGCGGCCGCGTCGCACGCAACCGAACCCGCGCTTCCGGTCCCGCGTCACGAGCTGTTGGGCCGCGAGTCGGAGCTCGCCACCGTGGCCGCGGCGATGGCGGCGCACCGCTGCGTCTCGATCGTCGGAGGCGCCGGCGTCGGAAAGACGCGGCTCGCCGTACGGTTCGCGCGGCGCGCGGGCGGCGCGGCGCGCTGGATCGAGCTGGCCGATCTCGCGAGCGGCGACGATCTCACGCTCGCCGTCGCGCAGGCGGGCGGATACGCGGGACGACCCGGGCTCGCGATCGCGGTGAGCGTCCTGCGCGACGTGGAGCTGCTCGTGCTGGACAACGCGGAGCACGTCGCTGCGGAGACGTGCCGCCTCGTCGACGCGCTGACCGAAGCGCTGCCCGCGCTGCGGGTCCTGGTCACGACGCGGCGCGCGCTCGGCGCGCGCGGCGAGCACGTCGTGCGGCTCGGTCCGCTCGCGCTTCCGCCCGACGACCCGAACGCGCCGCTCGAGGAGATCCGCCGCAGCCCGGCGGTGCAGCTGTTCGTCGAGCGAGCCGCGTCGGCGCACCCCGAGATGCGTCTGCACGCCGGAAACGCGCCGCTCGTCGCCGCGATCGTGCGCCGGCTCGACGGCGTTCCGCTCGCGCTCGAGCTGGCCGCGGCGCGGGCCGCGATGCTGACGCTGGACGGGATCGCGAAGCGGCTGGACGATCAGTTCAAGCTGCTGCGAGCGGGCGGCCGCGACGCGCGCCAGTCGACCATCGACGCGGCGGTGGAGTGGAGCGCGCGGCTGCTCTCCGCCGACGAACGCGCGCTGCTCGCGCAGCTCGCGATCTTCGCCGGCGCGCCGGCGTTCGCCGACGTCGAAGCCGTCTGCGAGCTGGAGACGAGCGACGTCTTCGATGCGCTCTCCGAGCTGGTCGAAGCCTCGCTCGTCGAGCCGCAGCGCCTCGGGGCCGCCGAGGTTCGCTACCGGCTGCCGGAGGCGACGCGCGCTTTCGCTCGCGAACGCCTCCGCCGGGCGCCGCAGCGCGAGCGCATCGAGGACGCGCACGTGCGCTGGTGCGTCGCCCGCTGCGGCGAGCTGCTCGACGCGTTCGGACCGTACGGCACGCCGGCGTACCGCGCCGCCGCCGCGGTTCTGGACGCCGACGCCCGCGAGGCGCTGCGGCGCTGCGCGCAGCGAGGCGATATCGCGCTCGCCGCACAGGTCGTCGCGGCGATGCGCGTGTATTGGACGTCGAGCGCGATCGATCTGCGCCACGTCGACGACATCGAAGCGCTGCTGCGCAGCGAGGGCGGCGACGATCGCGTGCGCGCGTCGCTGCACTACGCCGTCGCCTCGATCGTGGTGTTCCGCGACTGGCGGCGCGCCGAGGCGCACGTGGTCCGCGCGCTGCAGCTCTTCGGCGCGGCGGGGGACGAGCTCGGCGAGGCGCGCGCGCGATACACCGCGGCGCACGTGTACTTCGCGCGCGGCGAGCAGGAACGTGCGCTCGCGGCGTTGCGCGACGCCGCGGACACGCTGCGGCGTCTGGGCGACGAGTACGCGGCGATGCTGGCCGACACGAACCTCGCCGCGCCGCTCATCGCGCTCGGCCGCATCGACGAGGCCGAGCCGGTCGCTCGCCGCGCGCTCGCCTTTTTCGAGCCCCGCGACTCGTACCCCGCGGCGACGAACCTCAACAACCTCTCGCTGATCGCGCACAGGCGGGGCGAGTCCGCGGCGGCGCTGGAGCTCGCCGAGCGCGCGGCCGCCGCGTACCGCGCCGCCGGGTCGCCGTTCCTCGAAGCGGACGCCAAGGTGAAATCGGCGATGATCTTGCGCTCCGCGGGCCGGCTCGAGGACTCGCTCGACACCGCGCTCGCGGCCCTGCAGCTCTCGATGACCGACAAGCGCAACGGCGTGAACGCCGACGCGTTGGACGAGATCGCGCAGTCGCTGGCGGAGCTCGGGCGCACGCGAGACGCGGCCCTGGCGAGCGGCGCCGCCGAGACCTTTCGCCTGCGGTGCGGCCGCGCGCGGCAGCAGGCACCGCAGCAGAAGGTGCTGGAGACGGAACAGCGGCTGCGCTTCGCGCTGGGCGCGCGGTTCGACGAGCTGCGCGCGCGCGGCACGCTGCTGACGCTCGAGGACGTGCGGGCGCTGGCGCGCGGGGACGCTCCTGGGACGGTCGCCGGATTAGGCTGAGCCGGTGGAAGACCGGCAAGAACCGCTGACGCCGCGCGAGCGAACAATCGTCGACTTGGCGGGCGGAGGGCTCTCCCAGCGGGAGATCGCGGTCCGGCTCGCGATCAGCCTCCGAACGGTGCGGAACGACCTCGTCTCGGCGCACGGCAAGCTGCGCCGGGCCGGCGGCGGCACCGGCGCGTAGCCGCGCGCGGCCGTCGCGGGCACGAGAAAAACCGGGCGAAAGCTCCCAGATTTCGGCGGGATTCGGCGAAGGGCGTCGTATTCGTCGCGGCGATACGGCTCTCTCTGAGCCGACGCGTTCTCATCGAAAGGACCGCATGACCAAGAACGAGCTCGTGCGAGAACTCGCCGAAGATTTCGAAGTCCCCCGCCGCCAGGTCGCCGAGCTGGTGGAGGCGATGTTCGAAAAGATCGTCGACGTGCTCAAGGCCGGCGACAAGGTGCAGCTCACCCCCTTCGGCCAGTTCCGCATCCGCGATCGCGCCGCGCGCCTGGGACGCAATCCCGCGACGGGCGAGCAGATTCAGATCCCGGCGAAGCGCGTGCTGAAATTCACCGCCGGCCGGACGCTCAAGGAAGCGGTCGGGACGCCGCCGCGCCGGGGTGCGGGCGCTGCGAAGAAGGGCGGCGCGAAGAAGGCGGCCGGCGCGAAGAAGGCCGCCGCGAAGGCGCCGGCGCGCAAGGCCGCCGCGGCGCCGGCGCGCAAGAGCGCCGCCGGCGGACGCAAGACCGCCGCCGGCCGCAAGAAGGGCCGCTGATTCGGACGCGCGGCCGGACGGCCGGTCCGGCCGCGCAATCCTGAGGAGTCCGCGCACCGGCGCTGAACGCTCCTCCATGATCGCCGAACCGTCCGCCGCCGTCCACCTGCGCGCGCTCGATCCGTTCGATTTTCTCGAGCGCGCAGCGTTCGTGTATCCGGAGCGCGTCGCCGTGATCGACGGCGCGGCGCGACGCACGTACCCGCAGTTCCTCGAGCGCGTCCGCCGTCTCGCGGCGGCGCTGCAGGCGCACGGGATCCGCGGCGGCGAGCGCGTCGCGGTGCTGGCGCCGAACGCGTCGATGCCCCTCGAGGCGACGTTCGCCGTTCCGCTCGCGGGCGGGATCCTGTGCGCGCTCAACACGCGGCTCGCGCCGGAGGAGATCGACTACATCCTCGGACACTGCGGCGCGTCGCTGCTGCTCCACGACTACGAGTTGGACGCGCTGGCCGAGCGGCTGGAGAGCGCGGTCCCGCGGGTGCGCGTCGCGCCCGACGGCGTCGAGGCGGCGGCCGCCGGCGGCGCGTTCGACTACGAAGCGTTCCTCACGCAGGCGGACCCGGGCGCGCTCGTGCCCGCCGTCCACGGCGAGGACGACACGATCTCGATCAACTACACGAGCGGGACCACCGGCAAGCCGAAGGGCGTGATGTACACGTTCCGCGGCGCCTACCAGAACGCGCTCGCGGAGATCTTTCACGCGAACCTGCGGCCGGAGAGCGTCTATCTGTGGACGCTCCCGATGTTCCACTGCAACGGCTGGTGCTTCCCGTGGGCGGTCACGGCGACGGGTGCGACGCACGTCTGCCTGCGCAAGGTCGACGCGCCGAACATCAACCGGGCGATCCGCGAGGACGGCGTGACCCACTTCTGCGCCGCGCCGACCGTGCTCATCGGGTTGGCGAACCACCCGGACACCGTCGCGTTTCCGCGCCGCGTGCTCGTGACGACCGCCGGCGCGCCGCCCTCGCCGACGACGATCGCGCAGATCGAGGCGCTCGGCGCCGAGCTGCATCACGTCTACGGTCTGACCGAGACGTACGGTCCGATCACCGAGTGCGCGTGGCACGCGCCCGACTGGGACGAGCTGCCGGCGGCGGAGCGCGCGCGCCTGCGCAGCCGCCAAGGCGTCGCGATGATCACCGTCGGCGCGGGCGACGTGCGCGTCGTCGACTCCGAGCTCAACGACGTCCCCGCCGACGCGCGGACGCAGGGCGAGATCGTGATGCGCGGCAACAACGTGATGAAAGGCTACTACGCCGATCCGGAGGCGACGGAGCGCGCGTTCGCCGGCGGCTGGTTCCACTCCGGCGACGTCGCCGTGCGGCATCCCGACGGCTACGTGGAGATCGTCGACCGCGCAAAGGACGTCATCATCAGCGGCGGCGAGAACATCTCGACGCAGCAGGTGGAGAAGACGCTGCTCGAGCACGAGGCGGTGCTCGAATGCGCCGTCGTCGCGATCCCCGACGCGAAGTGGGGCGAAGTCCCCAAAGCGTTCGTGACGCTCAAACCCGGCCGCACCGCGGACGCGGACGAGCTGCGGCTGTTCATGCGGGAGCGCATCGCGGCGTTCAAGGTGCCGAAGGCGTTCGAGTTCTGCGAGCTGCCGAAGACGTCGACCGGCAAGATCCAGAAGTTCGTGCTGCGCGAGCGCGAGTGGAAAGGGCGCGAGAAGCGCGTCCACTGAAGACCCAGACCCGCGCGGCGCTCCTCAGCGCAGCGCGCCGAGCGCGGCGCGCGCGGCGCGCTCGCCGCTGATCAGCGCGCCGGCGGCCGTCCCGGCCTCGCTCGCTTCGACGGCGGCCTCGCCGGCGAAGAACAGCACGCCGTCGACGGGCTCGGCGAGCGCGGCGCGCGCGAACCCGCCGCCCGTCGCGACGTAACTGTACGCGCCGCGCGAGTACGGATCGTTCTGCCAGTCGTGCGCGTAACAGGCCTCGAGCTCGCCGTGCGGATCGGCCTCCTCGCCGAACAGCACCCGCAGATCGTCGAGCGCGAGCGCGAGCCGCTCCGCCGGCGAGCGCTCGCGAAGCGCGTCGGCGCGCGGTCCGCCGGCCCACGCGACGAGCAGCGGCGTGCGCAGCGGCAACAGCGTCCAGAACGTCGGGAACGCCGCCTCGGCGCGGTGGAAGAACGCGCCGTCGCGGTAGCGCTCGCCGGCGACGCGTTCCCAGAACGCGCTGCGGAAGCGCAGCACGAGCTTGTAGACGGGGCCGAGGGGAAGCGCCGCGATCGCCTCGCGGGTGCGCCGCGGAAGCGGCGGCTCGAACGCGATCGCGCCTTCGTGCAGCACCCCGGTCGGCACGGTGACGATCGCGGCGCGCGCCTCGACGCGGAGCGGCGTCCCGGCGGATCGCGCGGCCTCGACCGTGACGCCGCCGGCGTCGCGGCGCACGGCGCGAACGGGCGTCTCGAGCAGCACCTGCGCGCGCGCGGGATCGAGCGCGCCCTGCAGCGCGCGCAACAGGCGGGCGTATCCGCCGAGCGGCCGGAACTGCCGCGCGGTCTGTCCGCCTTCGCCGCCGTTCCATTCCTCGCCGATCGCGCGGACGCTCGCGCGCCGCGGGTCGGCGGCGTCGAAACCCTCGACCAGCATCCGCGCGTAGCGCCGCTCTTCGTCGACCTGCGCGGCGTCGCCGCGGAGGTCGCGCAGAAACGCTTCGACGCTGACGTCTTCGGGCAGGTCGTGCGCGCCCGCCATCACGCGCGCGACGATCTCGAACGGATCGTGCCCTTCGCGCAGCGTGCCGTCCTCGAAGGTGAACGCGTGCTCGGCGGTGTCGATCGCGACGGTCCCCGCCGTGCGCAGCAGCGCGAAGCTCGCCTCGGCGGTGCCGTGCACGAACTCGCCGCCGAGATCGACCGGCACGGGGAGCCCCGGATCTTCGCGCGTCAGCAGCCGCCCGCCGAGCCGGTCGCGCGCCTCGATCACGACGACCGAGCGTCCCGCTTCCGAGAGCGTGCGCGCCGCCGCGAGACCCGCGGCCCCCGCACCGACGACGACCACGTCGCTTCGCATCCTGCGCAGGTACCCGCCGATCGTCCCCTCAGCCGGCGGCGCGCGCGAGCACCGCGGTGCAATACTTGCATCGCCGCGCGTCCTGCGGGATCTCGCTCAGGCACTCGGGGCACGTCTTCTGCGCGAGCACCGGCTCGGCCGGTTTCTCGAAGCGCGTGCTGATCGCGCGGAGCGGGACGACGACCGCGTAATAGATCACCAGCGCGTCGAGCAAGAAGGTCAGCAGCGCGTTGATGAAGTCGCCGATCGGGAAGTGCGTGCGGTGAATCGTGAAGCCGATCGCCGCGAAGTTCGGCTTGCCGGCGAGCGCGGCGATCAGCGGCGTGACGACGTCGCGCACGAACGCGTTGACGAGCGCGGTGAACGCGGCGCCGACGACGACCGCGACGGCCAGATCGACGACGTTCCCGCGTGCGATGAATTGACCGAATCCTTTGAGCATCGGCGCCTCTCTTTGCGACGGGAACCGCGCGTGGCCGCGCGTGCGTTCTTCGGGCGCGGCGTCGCTGCATCCGCACCGTGTGTTCGCATACCCGTCGTGCGGCCGAGCGACCTCCGCCTCGGCGGTCGGATCACGGCCGATTTCACCGATCCTTGACCCTGGGGCTTCATATTCTCAGCCGTCGGCCGATATCCCAATCAAAGACGCTCGTACCAAGACGAGGCAGTTTTCGAATATCATGATGGACGTCCCGGACAACCTCGATACCTTTCTGCGCGACCTCCTCAAAGAAGAGGAGAACGCCGCTGTCCAGCTCGACGACGAGGACAAGGCGTTCATCGACCGGATCCTCAAGTCGATCACGCAGGGCAGCAAGGGAGTGTTCGTCGTCTTGCACCCGAACGATCGGATGCAGTACATGCTGCTGAACACGAATCGCGCCGGCGCGATCGCGCTGCTCGCCAAAGTGATGCAGCGCACGGCCGAGGCCCTCGAAGCGGACCTCGACTGACCGCAGGCGGCTCCGCGAAGCCGCGATGAATCCGAGGGTCGCCCGCCGAGGCGCCCCTCGCTCGATCCGTCAGCGCGACGCGGGATCGAGCCAGGCGGCGCCGGCGCGCTCGTCGAGCACGAGCGCCCCGCCGTTCCAAGCGGCGATCCCGACGTGCGCCTCCGGCTGCGTGCGCCGCACCAGGACGCGCAGCGCGCCGAGGTCCCGCGCGCCGACCTTCACGTCGGGCACGTCGACCAGAAAGGCGTCCTCGCTGCCCGCGAGGCCCGACGCCGACGCGCGGCCGGCGAGCGGCCATTGCGGACCTTCGCGATAGCTCGCGTAGCCGATCGAGAGCGCAGCTTCGTCGCCGGTGTCCAACAGCGCGCCTCGCGCCGCGCCGGCCAGCGTGATCTCGACGGCGGGCGTCCCGTCGCGCAGGTCGAGCGCCGTCGCGCCGGGCGGCGCGTCGCCGGGCGGCTCTAGGACGGCCAGCCGCCGTACGCGGTCCACCCGAAGCCGGACGCAGCCGAGCAGATCGGCGCCGACGACGACGTCGAACGGCGCCGAGCGGACCGGCGGAACGACGGCGAAGCGCGCCGAGGCGAATCGCGCGCCGGCCGCCACGAGCGGGCCCGTCTCGACGAACCCCGTGGCGAGCGCGGCGATCCCTTGAATCTGCAGCTCGCCGTGCGGCTCGAGTCCGAGCCGCTCGGCGACCGGGAGCGCGATCGAGCTGGGCGTCGAGCCGCTGTCCAGCAGGCAGCGAAAGGCGACGCCCGCCAGCGTGCACGGCACGACCGGCAGCGCCGAGGCGGCGAGTCCGGCGGGCGCGCCGTTGGAGAACGACAGCGCCGGCCCGGCCGGCGGCACGATCGGCGCGGCGACCGCGGCCGCCGACGCGAGCAGCGCCCGCTCGTCCGAAGCGAACGCGTGCAGCACCGGGAACGCCGCGCCGCCGACCCGCACCGGTGCGTCGTACGCGGCGAGGACCGCGCCGGCGCGCTCGATGCGCAGCAGCGCGCCGCTGCGCGGGTCGACGACGGCGACGAGCTCCGGTCCGCCGGCCGCGCGGACGCGCCAGCGTCCGGGTCCGTCCGCGGCGACGCTGCCGCCGCTCGCCGCGAACGACGGCTCGGCGAACGCGAACGACTCGATCGCGGCGACCGTCCGCTCCAGCCTCGTCGCGTCGTCGTCTGCTTCGGGCAGCGGGACGTCGTTCAGCCCGAAGCGCCAACGGCGCCGGCCGTCGAACCAGGTTCCGCCGCACACGCCCTCCACGCAGTTCCGGAGCAGCGACGCCGTGCCGAGACGGTCGAGCGTCGTGACCACCGTCCGCTGTTCGACGAGCCGCGTCCGTGCGGCGCGGACGTGGACCGTCGCGGGGTGGCCGTTCGCCGTCGCGAGGGCGGCGAGCGCCGGCGGCACGCCGGCCGGGGGCGCCGCCGCGCCGACGACGGCGAGCGCGCCGAGAAGCGCGAGCGGACGCATCGCGAAACGCATCGTCGATGGGACTGCACCCCTTGGACGGCTACCTCCTCGACGGCGTCCCCTCGAAAGCCGACGCCATCGCCGCCGTGCTGCGCGACCGGTCTGCGGCCGAGCGCGCGCAGCCGTTCTACCGCGCGCTGGAGCGCGTCGGCGCGCGCGCGGCCGACGAGGCGCTGCTCGCCCTGCGCATCGTGCTCGGCGGAAAAGAGCCCGACGACGCCGCGGTGCTCGCCGCGCGCGAGGCGCGCGCGCGCGCCAAGGGCGGCGACGCGGCGGCTCGCGAAGCGTACGTTCGCGCCGTCGGAGAACTTCCCGCATGAGGCGAAACGAATCGCGCTCGGTCCACCGTTATCGTGGCGCCATGCCCCGCTTCCTCGCCGTGCTTGCCGTCCTGGCTATCGGGACGGCGCCGATCGCCGTGTCCGCGAACTCGACCGCGAGCCCGTCGCCGAAGGCGACCGCGGTCGCCGACACGACGGCGCACGACGCCGGCGTGATCGAAGGGCGGGTCACCAACGTCGACTACTCGCGCGGGGTCATCAGCGTCGATTCTCCGGACCGCGGGAAGCTGAATCTCTCGGTGATGCCGACGACGAGCGTCCAGGCGGCCGACCCCGGGTACCACGCGATCACCGACGTGTCGAAGGGCTCGAAGGTGCGGATCTTCGCTTCGCGGATCGCGGGGAAGCTGGTCGCGCAGATCATCCATCTCGTGAAGCACTGAGCGCGCGTGGCGGCCAGTGATCTCGTCGCGGTCGCGCGCGGCGCGATCGCCGTCGGTTTCGACGGCGCGACCGCGGCGGAGGCGCCGCTCGACGCGCTGCGCGGCTTCGGCGCGATCGTGCTGTTCGGGCGCAACGCCGGCGCGCCGGAGGAGCTGCGCGCGCTCGTCGTCGCGCTGCGCGCGCTCGGCACCCCGCCGCCGCTGATCGCGATCGACCAGGAAGGCGACCGCGTCGCGCGGCTCGGGCCGGACGTGGTCACGCCGGTGCCGTCGGCGATGGCGCTCGCCGCCGCCGGCGATCCCGCGCTCACCGAGCGCGTCGCCGCGCAGCTCGGACGCGAGCTGGCGCGGCTCGGGATCTCGGTCGACTTCGCACCCGTCGCCGATCTCGCGCTCGATCCCGCCGGCGCCGCGGTCGGGACGCGCGCGTTCGGCGACGATCCGGCGCGCGCGGCGGCGCACGCGGCGGCGTTCGCGCGCGGGCTCGAGCGCGGCGGCGTGGCGGCGACGCTGAAGCACTTTCCGGGACACGGCGCGACCGGCGAGGACTCGCACGTCGCGCTGCCGCGCATCGCGGCGTCCGAGCCGACGCTGCGCGCACGCGATCTGGTTCCGTTCGCGCGCGGGATCGCGGAGCGCGCCGCCTCGCTCGTGATGAGCGCGCACGTCGTCGCCGAGGCCTTCGACCCGCAGCGCCCGGCGACGCTCTCGCGCGCCGTGCTGACCGGACTGCTCCGCGAGGAGCTGGGGTTCGGCGGCGTGACGGCGACCGACTGTCTCGAGATGGACGCGATCGCGCGCAGCGCCGGGACGGTCGAGGGCGCGGTCGTCGCGCTCGCCGCGGGCGCCGACCTGCTGCTGATCAGCCATCACGTCGACCTCGCCGAGGCCGCCGCGCGCGCGATCGCAACGGCGGTGAAGGACGGCCGCATCCCGCGCGCGCGGCTGTTCGAGGCGCACGCCCGCGTCGCCGCGCTGCGCGCGCGCTTCACCGCACCGCCGGATTCGGACGCTCGCGACGACGACCGTGACGCCGCGCTCGAGGCGGCACGCCGGGCCGTCACCGCGGTCCGCGGGGAGCCGCGGCTGCGCGACGGAAAGCCGGTGACGGTGATCTCGTTCGAAGGGACGCTCGACGATCGCGCGGCGCGTTCGGGCGCGCGTGCGAGCGCCGACGCGGCGCCCTCGCTCAGCGCGGCGCTGCGGCGGCGGCGTTGGAAGAGCGAGATCATGCGCGTCCCGGTGGAGCCGGACGCCGACGACCTGGAGCTGCTGCTCGAGCACGTCTCGCGTCTCGGCGAGCGCGAGTTCGTGCTCGTCACGCGCGACGCGTATCGGCGCCCCTCGCAGCGTGACGCCGTCGCGCGCGTTCTCGCCGCCGCGCCGGAGGCGCTGATCGTCGCGGCGCGCGGTCCGTGGGACGCGACCCTGTGGCCCGGCGCACGCCGCCTCGCGTGCATCTACGGAGATCGCCCGCCGGCGTTCGACGCCTGCGCCGACGTGCTGTCGGGACGCGCGCCGGCGCGCGGGGCGATGCCGGTCCGCCTCGGCGAGAACGCCGCTGTTCGCTGAGCTCGACGACGCGGTGCGCGACGCGCTCGGCGTGCGCTACAGCGCGGCCGTGGTGCGCGTCGAGCGGGGCGGCCGCGCCGTTCACGAGCGCGCGTTCGGCCGGACCCGTGACGACGGACCGGCGCTGCCGTGCGAGGTCGACACGCGCTTCGATCTCGCGTCGATCACGAAGGTGTTCGTCGCGACCGTCGCGGTGCAGGACGTCGCGCACGGCGCGCTGGAGCTCGACGCGCCGCTCCGGGATCCGATCGCGGAGTGGCGCGGCACGCCGCACGAGACGATCACGCTGCGCCGCATCCTCGCCCACGACGCCGGTTTCAAGAGCGGCGCCGACTATCGCACGCTGTTCACGGAAAACGTCGAGGACTACGCGCTGCGCGAGCCGCTCGCCGCGCCGCCCGGCGAGCGCGTGATCTACAGCGATCTCGGCTTCATCGCGCTCGGCGTCGTGCTCGCCCGCGCCTGCGGGATCGCGCTCGGAACGCACGTGGAACGGACGCTCCGCGCGCTCGGCGCGCGCTCCGTCGCCTACCGCCCGCGCGCCGCCGAGCAGGCCGCGATCCCGGCGACGGAGACCGACCCGTGGCGCGGCAGCGTCCAAGGCGCGGTGCACGACGAGAAAGCCTGGCTCGCCGGCGGCGTCGCCGGACACGCCGGACTGTTCGGCGACGCGCGCGACGTCGCGCTTCTCGGCGAGTGGTATCTCGCCGCGCTGCACGGCCGCCCCACGCCGCTCGACCGCGCCCTCGCGCGCGAAGCGGTCCGCGAGCACGCGTTCGACCCGGTGCTGCGGCGCGGCCTCGGCTGGGCGCTCAAGACGCGCGACGACAACTCCTGCGGCGTGCTGATGTCGCGCTCCGCGTTCGGCCACACCGGCTTCACCGGCACCTCGATCTGGGTCGATCCCGAGCGCGATCTGAACGTCGTGCTCCTCACCAACGCGGTGCACCACGGTCGCGTCGACCTGCGCCCGGTGCGCAGCGCGGTCGCCGACGCCGCGCTGCGCGCCTCGGACTCACGATGATCGTCGCCGGCGTCCTCTCCGGAACGTCGCTCGACGGGATCGACGTCGCGCTCTGCGACGTCCGCGCCCGCGGCGACCGCATCGACGTGCGATGCGACCGCTTCGCGACGGTTCCGTTTGCGGAGGAGCTGCGGGCACGGATCGTCGCGGCGTATCCGCCGGCGCCGGTCGGCGCGCTCGAAATTTCGGCGCTCCACGCGGCGATCGGCGAGGCGTTCGGCGACGCGGTCGCGCGCGTCGCGGGCGGCGCGCCGCTCGACGCCGTGGCCTCGCACGGCGTGACGCTCGCGCACGATGGCGACGCGCGACACACGCTGCAGCTCGGCGACGCCTTCCGGATCCGCGAGCGCACGAAAGCGACGGTCGTGTACGACTTTCGTTCCGCCGACACGGCGGCGGGCGGGACCGGCGCGCCGCTCGTGCCCTTCGTCGACGCGCTGCTGTTCGCGGAATACGCGCCGTGCGTCGCGCTGAACCTCGGCGGGATCGCGAACCTCACCGTGCTCCCCGAAGGCATCGCGTTCGACTCGGGACCCGCGAACCTGCCGATCGACACGTACGTCGCCGCGCGCTCGAACGGCGCGCTGCGCTGCGACGTGGACGGAGCGCTCGCGCGCGCCGGAACGCCGGATGCGGCGCTGCTGGCGCGGCTGCTCGACGATCCGTACTTCGGGCGCGAACCGCCGAAGACGACCGGCCGCGAAGCGTTCGGCGATCGGTACGTCGCCGCGATTCGGGCGGAGCTCGACGCCCTGCGCTTCGAAGACGCGGTCGCGACGTTGAGCGCGCTGACCGTCGAAACGGTCGCCGCGGCGGTACGCCGCGCCGCGCCCGCCGCGCGGCTGCTGATCGTCAGCGGCGGCGGAGCGCGCAATCCCGCGCTGGTCGACGGCCTCGCGACGGCGCTTGCGCGCGTCGCGGTGCGCCGCTCCGACGAGTACGGCATCGACGCCGACGCGAAGGAGGCGATCGCCTTCGCCGTTCTGGGCTTCGCGACGCTGCGCGAGCGGGCGGCCGGAATGCCGCGCGTCACGGGCGCGCGCTGGCCACGCGTCCTCGGCGCGATCGCGCCGCTCGGGCTCGAAGCGCTCCTCGCCCGAGCGCGCACGGACGGCTAGGGCGGCGCGCGCCGGGCGCGAACGACGCGGCGGTGATCTGTGTAGGGGTCGATGCCGGCGGGACGTCGACGGCCGTCGCGGTTTCGCGCGACGGGGCGTTCGCCGGCGAGGCGCGCGGGAAGCCGGCGAACGCGACGACGATCGGGATCGACGACGCCGGCGACGCGATCGTCACCGCGATCCGCGAGGCGCTGCGCGGCGAGCGTCCCGACGCGATCCACGTCGGCGCGGCCGGCGCCGGGCGCGTACGCGTTCGCGACGGGCTGCGCGAGCTGCTCGAGAGCGCGTTCCCGCAGGCGCGGGTCGCGGTCGGCGGCGACGCCGCGATCGCGCTGCGCGCCGCGATCCCGGACGTGGACGGCGCCGTCCTGATCGCGGGGACGGGATCGGTCGCGTACGCCGAGCGCGGCGAGAGCGCCGCGCTCGTCGGCGGGCTCGGCTTTCTCGCGGGCGACGAAGGCTCCGCGTATTGGATCGGGATGCAGGCGGTGATGCTCTACGGGCGCGTCCTGGACGGGCGCGCGCGGCGCGACGAGACGAGCGATCTCGTCGCGCGCGCGCTCGACGCGCCGGACCGCGAGCGCTACCTCGCCGCGCTGTACGACGCGGCGCCGAAGCCGGCGGCGATCGCGGCACTCGCGCCGAGCATCGTCGCGTTCGCCGGCAAAGGGAACCGCGCGTCGACGAAGATCGTCCAGCAGGCCGCGCAGGAGCTGGCCGAGCTGGTCAAGGCGGCGCTGCGCGCGACCGAGCTGCTGCAGGCCTCGCCGCACGTCGCGTTCGCCGGCGGGCTGCTGCGCGAGAACAGTCTGCTGACGTTCCTCATCGAGACGCGTCTGCAGGGTGACGTTCCGGGGATCGCGATCGTGAAGAACGGCGACGACCCGGCGCGCGGCGCGCTCCGGCTCGCCGAGCGCGCGGTGCGGTGAGCCCGCCGCCGGACGCGCCGCTTGCGGAGACCGAGGCGCGCGATCCGTCGACCGACGCGATCGACCGGCTCGACGACCTCGCGCTCGCGCGCACGCTGGTCGCCGCGCATCGCGACGCGGTCGACGCCGCGCTCGCCGCGTCGGACGCGATCGCGCTCGCGACGCGGCTCGCCGCCGATGCGCTCGAACGCGGCGGACGCGTCGTGCTGTTCGGCGCGGGGACGAGCGGGCGCCTCGCGGTGCTCGACGCCTCGGAGCTTCCGCCGACGTTCGGCCTCGATCCCTCGCTGTTCGAGGCGCGGATCGCCGGCGGCGACGCCGCGCTGCGCCGTGCCGTCGAGGGCGCGGAGGACGACGCCGCCGCCGGCGCACGCGCGGCGAGCGACGTGCGCGCGGACGACGTCGCCGTCGGCGTCTCGGCCAGCGGCGGCGCGCCCTACGTCGTCGCGGCGCTGCGCGCGGCGCGAGCGAACGGTGCGCGCACGATCGCGATCGCGAGCGTCGGCGAGAGCGCGCTGGCACGCGAAGCCGACGTCGCGGTCGTTCTCGCGACCGGCGCCGAGCCGATCCAGGGCTCGACGCGCATGCGCGCGGGCACGGCGCAGAAGATCGCGCTCAACGCGATCTCGACCGGCGCGATGATCCGGCTCGGGAAGACGTACGGCAACCGCATGGTCGACCTCGTCGCGACGAACGCGAAGCTCCGCGCGCGCGGCGAGCGGCTCGTCCGCGACCTCGCACGCGTCCCCGGCCGCGCGGCACACGAAGAGCCCGATCCGGCCGCGCTGCTGGCCGCCGCGGGCGGCTCGGTGAAGACGGCGATCGTGATGGCCCGGCGCGGCGTCGGCCGCGATGAGGCGGAGCGTTTGCTGCGCGAGGCGCGCGGGCGCCTCGCGCACGTCATCGGCGTTCCCGGCTGACGCGCGTCGCGCGCTCGTCGACGTAGCCGCGCGCGAGGAAGAACGACCGCAGCGCGTCGTTCTCCGGGAACGACGACTCGACGCGCACGACGTCGAGGTGATCGAGCCGTCCGTGCAGCGTGAGCAGCAGCGCGCTCGCGATCCCGCGGCGCCGCCGGTCGGGGACGACCCACAGGTCGTTCAGGGTCGCGACGATCCCGCCGCTCTCGGTCGACAGCCCGAACGCGACGGAGACGCACGCGACCGGCACGTCGTCCTCGTAGGCCAGCCAGACGAAGCCGTAGTCGGGACGCTCGATGAAGAGTGCGAGCGCGTCGCCGAGGGCGGCTTCGTCGTCGCGGAAGCGTTTCATCAGCGCGAAGGCGTCGTAGCGCTCCGCGCTCGCCATCGTGCGACACTCGATCATCGCGTCGGCCTCATCGCGCGACCCTTCGCCTCGATTCCCGCCGCTTCCCGAGCGTCCGGGAAAGCGAACGCCGCCCGCCGCCGAACGTGAGCCGCCGGTGCAGCTGCCGGCGCTCGTCTCGTCCCTGCTCGCGATGACGATGGTGCTCGTCCCGCTCGACGACCGGCCGGTGACGGCGCAGCTCCCGCAGCTCCTCGGCGCGATCGCGGGCGCCCGCGTCGTCGAGCCGCCGCGCCCGCTGCTCGGCCACGACCTCGTCCCGGGCGACGCCGACGCGATCCTGCGCTGGCTCCGCGACGAGGCGCCGGCCGGCGCGAGCGACGTCGTCGCGTCGACCGACATGACGATGTACGGCGGCCTCGTCGCGTCCCGCATCCCGGGCGTCTCGCTCGACGTGGCGCGGACGCGGCTGCAGGAGCTGGCCGCGATCCGCGAGGCGCGCGGCGGCTCGTTCACCGCGTTCGGCACGGTGATGCGCCTCGCACCGACCGGCGTCCCCGCCATCGGCAAGGCGGCGTCGTTTCCGTTCGCGGGCGACGTCTGGCCGCTGCTGCAGCGCTACGCGAATCTTCCGGATCCGCCTCGTACCGAGGAACAGCGGGCCGAAGCGGAGCGGCTGCGCGCGCGGCTCGGTCCGAACCTGCGGGCGTACCTCGATACCCGGGCTCGCGACCGTGACGCCGACCTCGCGGCGTTGCGGCTCACCGCCGAAGGGCGCTTCGACCGAATGGTCCTCGGTCAGGACGACGCGGGTCCGGCCGGCTTGCACGTTCGCGATCTCGCCGCGCTGCGCGCGTTCGCCGCGCGCTGGATTCCGGCCGGCCGCGCGCGGATCGAGCCGGGCGCCGACGAGCTCGGAATGGTGCTGATCGGCGCCGCGCTGGCGCGCCATGCGGGGATCGTGCCGCGGGTGCGCGTCGTGTACTCGCGCCCGGACGGCGCGAGCGTCCAGGACCCGATCGAGTTCGCGCCGATCGACGTCACGATCGGCGATCTCATCGCGACGTGCGGCGGCGCGCGCACGAACGCCGGCGACGCGGCGATCGATCTCTTCGTGCGCGTCCCGGACACGGCTGCGCCGCACGAGGCCGCGTTCGTCGACGCGATCGCCGCCGACGTCGCGCGCGGGCGGCTCGCGGCCGTCGCCGATCTGTCGTTTCTCGGCGACCCGCCGTACGCCGTGCAGCGGCGCCTCACCGAAGAGCTGATCGCGCGCGGCATCGCCGCGCGCATCGCCGCGTTCGCATCCTGGAACACGACCGCGAACACGGTCGGAACCGCGTTGCCGGAGGCGATCGCGGTGCTGGCCGGCCGCGCGCTCGGGAGCTACGACGCGCGCGCGCACGCCCGCTTCACGCTGATGCGCTACGTCGACGACATCGCGTTCCACGACGACGTGCGGCCGCGGTTGAACGCCGATCTCAGCTCCGCCGGCGTCACCGACCACACGTATCTGCTCCCCGAGGTCGCCCAGGAGACCGCGGCCGAGAATCGCGCGCTGCTCTGGCGCGAGGGCCTCGATCTGCTGAACCGGATCGCGCCGCAGTTCCGCGACGCGGGGTTTACCATCACGCTGCCGTGGAACCGGACCTTCGAGACCGGGCTGGACCTGCGGCTGGCCCCGGTGCCGCCGCCGCCGAGTGCCACGGAAGTGCCGAAATCCTCGCCGGGCCTCCCCGGCTGAAACAGCGCCCGGGCCCCGCGGGTAGAGACCTCTGCATTCTTTCGTAGAAGCACGGAGATCGCGGAGCGATGAACGCCACCCACGGCCGGGTTCGAGCCCTCCTGCGCGCGGTGCGCCAGCCCCATCGCCTCGAGCACGACGCGCTCGCGATCGCGCTGCGCCGGAGCGTCGGGGCGCGGGATGAGGCCGAGGCGGTGTGCCGCGTGATCGATCGCGCGCTCGCGCCGCAGCCGCTCCTCCACGAGATCATCCGCCGGTGCGACGTCGGCGGCGAGGACACCGAGTCGGTGATGAGCGCGCTCTACCTCTCGCGCCGGACGTTCTTTCGCTCGCGGGCCCTGGCGTTCGCGATCCTCGCGAGCGAGATCGACCGGGCGGTCGCCGCGGCCGGCGAGACCGCCCCCGACGCCGGGCTGCTGGAGGCGCTGATCGCGATCGACCCGCCGCGGGCGCGGACGCTGCTCGCCGCGCTCAGCTCGCACAACGGCGAGCATCGCCTCATGCTGCTGCGCGCGCGGTGCGACGCCGGCGAGCCGCTCGACGAGGGCGAGCTGGACGCGTTCGCCGGCGAGGAGCGGCTGCAGGCCGCCGTCCTGGTCGCGCGCGCGCTGGAGGATCACGGGGCCGGCGAACGCGCGGCGCGCCTGGCCGCCGCCGTCCGCGCGGAGCTGCGGCCGGTGGAGTCGGCCGCCGATCGCGGAGCGGCCTTCAACCTCGCCGAGCTGGCTCGCATCCGCGCCCGGCGGCGTTCGCGGATCGACGAGTTCGTCGCCGCGGTCGACGAGATGACCGCGTTCGCCGGGGCGAGCGAGGAGCGCCGCGCACGGGCGGCGATCGCCTACGCGCACGTCGCGATCCACCGGCGCGTCCCCGACTGGCGCGAGCGGCTCGCGACGGCGAAGCGGCTGCTGAGTCCCGCCGCCGGCGTGCGGGTTCTGCGCTACGCGGCGATGGTGGAAGGCTATCTCTGCTTCGTGCACGGCGAGTGGGAGCGCGCGTACGACCTCTCGCGCGTCACCACGCTCTCCGGCTCCACCCCGGTGCTCGCGCTGCAAGGCGAAGCGCTGCACGCGCGCGCCGCGCTCGCGCTGGGACGGCCGTGGACGCGTCCGGAATGGACGTACGGCGTGCTGCCGGGCTCACCGTTCCAGGCGGAGCTCGACGCGCTCGGCGCGCACCACGCCCGGCGCGCCGGCGACGCGGCCGAAGCCCGCCGGTTGGCGGCACGTGCGCTGGAGCGCGAGACGCCCTTCGTCGCACCGCTCGCCTCCGCCGCGCTCGGCGCGGACGTCGCCGAGCTGCTGGAGTCGTGCGACGACTTGCTCGTCGAGATCGATCTGTGTCACGCCGTGCGCGGGGACGAGCGCGCGGGTGCCGATCTTGTGCCGAACCGATGACGAATCGGGCGTCGGGCGCTAGAGTGGCTTCCGTGACGATCGCCGAGCCTTCGCATGCGCCGACGTGGTCGGCGCGCAAGCCCGCGCTCACGCTCATCGCCGGCGCGCGCGAGCGCGAGAACGTCCCCGCGCTGCTGCGGCTCGACTTCGAGGTGCGCGACGCGCCGGCGGCAGGCCCCGGCGACGCGTGCGTCGCCGCGTTCACCACCCGCGGCGAGTATCGCGGGCTCATCGCGGCCGTGCGCGAGCGCACGCGCGCGCCGCTCGTCGTCGTGCTCCGCGAAGGCGGGCTCGACGAGCGCGTCGACGCGCTCGAGAGCGGCGCCGACGACGTCCTCGTCGAGCCGTACGATGCCGGCGAGCTGCTGGCGCGCCTGCGCGCGGTCATGCGCCGCGGCGACGCGCGCGCCGGAACGGTGATCCGCATCGGCGACGTCGAGTTCGAGGCCGAGCGCGGCGCGGTGCGCCGCGGCGCGTCCACGCTCGTCCTCACCGGGATCGAACGCGGGTTCTTCCTCGCGCTGGTGAAGCGCGAGGGCGCGGTCGCCGCGTACGACGAGCTTCGCGCCGAAGTGTGGGGCCGGCCGGTCAGCGCGAACACCGTGCACGTGTGCGCGTCGTACGTGCGCGCGAAGCTGCACGACGGCCTCGGCGCGCCGCTGATCCGGACCGTTCGCGGCAGCGGCTACGCGCTGGCCGTCTGAACCGCGCGAACGGCGCTCATGGGTCGGCCAGCCCGACCGCGCTCGCGAGCCCGATCGACTCCTGCGGCGAGAGCATGTTCTTCGGCTTGAGCTCGGTGAAGCTGATCGTCACGCCGGTCAGCGTCCCGTCGGCGCCGTAGTCGAGCGGCTCCAGCGCCGTCTCGCGCGCGACGTACGTCCCGCCTTCGACCTGCGCGAAGTCGACGCGCCAGCGGACGGCATCGGCCGGTGCGCGATTGCCGATGCCGGCGACGATCGCCCGAACCGGGAGCGAGGTCTTCGCGTCGATCCACAGCTCGCGCAGGCGGTTCGTGCCCGGATCGCGCAGCGGCCGCAGCGAGAGATGCTCCAGGGTCGCGCCGTTCGCGTCTTCGGTCCCGGCGAGCGTGACGTCGTAGATGCGCGCCAGCGTCCCGGTGCGTCCGATGCGCGGCAGCGTCCGCACCGACGCGGACACCTCGCTCAAATCGTCGGTCTGTCCGATGCGCGGCGCATCGATCGCGAGCCCGAAATCCTGATCGACCGCGAGCGTCACCTGCCCGATCGGATCGGACGGCCTATCCGGATTGACGATCGCGCTCGAGACCGGTCCGCCCGACGGCCCGTTCGCGCCGAGCAAGCTGGAGCCGCTCGACAACCCGGTGACGCCGACGCCGAAGTTGATGCCGTGCGGCGTCGTCGGATTCGCCTGCTCCTCGCGGCTGACCCCGTGCGAGAAGACCAGCCGGCGCCGCAAGTCTTCGACGGTATCCCAGGTGTCGGCGCCCGGCGCGCCGTTCTTCACGAAGCTCACCACGGCGGCGTAGACGGCGTAGCGGGGAAACCCGCTTTCGGTGCGCGCCTTGCGTGCCTTCTCGAACAGCGCGTCCGCATCGAGCGCCGCGCCGAGCACCAGCGCGGCGATCACGGCTCGGTCTGCGGGTCGTCGTCGTCGAGGCCGAGCAGCGAGGAGTATGGCCGCCGCGAGCCGAGCGTCAGCTCCTCGAACGCGATCGTCGCGTCCTTCAGCGTGCCGCGGCTCCCGTAATCGAGGTCGCCGAGCGCGCTCTCGCGCGCGATGTACGTCGCGCCCTCCACCTGGCGGTATTCGACGCGCCAGCGGACCTTCGTCAGCGGCGGGCGGCTCCCGATGCCGTCGACGACCGCTTCTTCGGGGAGGAACGTCGCACCGTCGACGTACAGCTCGCGCAGCCGATGGTGCGCCGGATCGCGGAGCGCCTTCAGGCCGAGGTGGTATTCCGTTCCCGCCTCGTCGTGCAGCGTCTCGAGCAGCGTCACCTCGTAGTCGCGCTCGACGGTTCCGGTTCGGCCGATCACCGGGAGCGTGCTCTGCGCGGCGTCGAGATCACGATCCGAGCGCGCGAGCGTGATGTGCCGCCCCGACGGCGCGAGACCGTCGTCCTGGTCGATCGCGAACGCGACGTGCCCGATCGGGTCGGGAAGCGGCACCGGGTTGAGGTTCCCCAAGAACGGAACGTTGACGTTGATGCCGTGCGGCACGTACGGGTTCGACGCGTCCTCGCGGCTGAACTTGCGCGAGAACACGACGCCGTGGCGCAAGTCTTCGCTCGTGTCCCAGGTCCGGCGGACCAGACGTCCGTCCTTGCGGAACTGCACGACGGTGGCGTAGGCCGCCCAGCGCGGATAGGCGCCGTCGCCCCACGCCTTGCGCGCGGCGGCGAAGATCGCATTCGGATCGCTGAGCGGCGCCCGGGGCGCGTTCGGCGCGGGGGAGACCGCCGTCAGACAGACCGCCGCGACCGCCGCTCCGGCGGCGCGCACGCCAACGCTCGCTCGCATCATCGTCGGAACGGAAAACCGTCCGCGTCGCGTTCCTCAGCGGGTACATTGGGATGGTGCGTTCGCGCTGGCGGCCGGGCAAACCGTGGCGGTTCGACGGCTTTGCGTTTCACGAGGGGTCGCGCGGCTTCGAGCTGCGCGTCGGCCGCCTGCGCATCTCGCAGAGCACGTACCTGCTGGCCGCGGCGATCCTCGTCGGGGTCGGCGGCGGATGGGGTGCGGTCCTCTTCCGGGCGCTGATCGGCTACGAGACGACCTTGGCCGGGATGCTGACGGCGCTGCTTGCGCACGTGGCGGGGCCGGCGGCGCTCGCTCTGACGGTCGGAATCGGCGGCGCCGTGGCGGCCTGGGTCGCGGCGCGCTTCGCCCCCGAGGCGCGCGGCCACGGCGTTCCCGAGGTGATGGCCGCCGTGGCCTTGCGCGGGGGCGTGATGCGACCCCGCACGATCCTGGTCAAGGCGCTCGCGTCGGCGACGACGATCGGCTTCGGCGGAGCCGCCGGGCGCGAGGGGCCGATCGTACAGATCGGCAGCGCGATCGGGTCCGTGCTGGGCCAGCTCGCGCACGCGCCGGCACCGATCGTGCGCACGCTCGTCGCCTGCGGCGCCGCGGCGGGAATCTCGGCGACGTTCAACGCGCCGATCGGCGGGGTGTTCTTCGCGAGCGAGGTGATCCTCGGCGACTTCGCACCCCGCGCGTTCGCGACCGTCGTCGTTGCGAGCGTCGTCTCGGCGGTGATCGGCCGCGCCGTGCTCGGCAACCGTCCCTCGTTCGACGCCTCGGCGTTCGTTCTCGTCTCGCCGCGCGAGCTGTGGCTGTACGCGCTGCTCGGGGTCGCGTGCGCGTTCTGGGCGTGGGGTTTCGTGAAGTTGCTCTACGCGCTGGAGGACGGCGCGGATCGCGTCCGGCTCCCCGCGGCGGCGAAAGGGTTTCTGGGCTTCGCGCTCGTCGGCGCGCTCGGCACGTTCGTCCCGCAGATCCTCGGCGTCGGCTACGCGGCGATGCAGCACGTGCTCGACGGGCACGTCGGTCTCGGGCGCGCCGTCGCGCTCGCGGCGCTCAAGCCGGTCGCGACGTCGCTGACGCTCGCCGCGGGCGGGAGCGGCGGCGTCTTCGCGCCCTCGCTCTTCACCGGCGCGATGCTCGGGGACGCGTTCGGACGCGTCGTGCACACCGCCTTCCCGCTCTGGACCGCGACGCCCGCCGCGTACGGGCTGGTCGCGATGGCCGCGATTTTCGGTGCGGCGGCCGAAGCGCCGATCACCGCGATCGTCATCGTCTTCGAGATGTCCGACGACTACACGATCATCTTGCCGCTGATGATCGCGACGGTGGTGGCGACGGTCCTCGGCCGGCGGCTCCTCGGGAGCACGGTGTACGAGATGAAGCTCGAGCGGCGCGGGATCGATTGGCAGCGCGTCCGCCGTCCGCCGCCGATCGCGAACGCGACGGTCGTCGCACGCACCGACGAGCGCGTCGCGGACGTGCTCGCGCGGCTGCCCGACGACGCGCGCGCGATCGCCGTCGTGAGCGGCGACCGCATCGTGCGCGTCATCGACGCGTCGGTTCTTCCCGAAGCGCTCGCGCGCTCGCAGACCGCCGCGCTGCGCGACCTCTAGCGGCGGCGTGCGCCGGCCGTCAGTCGCCGGCGCTGCGCTGGCAGAGCTCGATGAGCACGCCGCCCGTCGACTTCGGGTGGAGGAAGGCGATCGTGTTGCCGTGCGCGCCCTTCCGCGGCGCCTCGTCGATGAGCCGGACGCCGGCGGCCTTGAGCCGGGCCAGCTCGCCGCGGATGTCGGCGACCCGGTAGGCGGTGTGGTGCAGCTTGGAGTCGGCCTCGCCGCGGTAGCGCGCGATCGGCGACTCCTCGCTCAGCGGGCGCAGCAGCTCGATCACCGCATCGCCGGTGCGCAGCCCGAGCGCCTCGATCCCCTGATCGGCGACGATCTCGCGGTAGACCTCGGAGAAGCCGAGCGTCTCTACGTACAGGCGCCGCGTCGCCTCGAGATCCTTGACCACGATCGCAACATGATCGATCGGCGCGTCGATCATGCGATGCGTTCGCTTTGGACGTGGGTTCCGAAGACCTCGCGCAGCACGCCGCATATCTCGCCGAGCGTCGCGCCGGCGTCGACCGCTTCGACGAACGAGGGCATGAGGTTCTCGGTGCTTTCGGCGACGCGGCGCACCTCGGCGAGCGCGGCGCTCGCGCGCGCCGCGTCGCGGCGCTCGCGGAAGGCGCGCGTGCGCCCGACCTGGTCGCGCTCGATCGCCGGATCGATCCGCATGATCGGAATGGACGTGACCGAGCCGCCGTCGGCGAAGCGGTTCACGCCGACGACGACCTGACGGCCCGCTTCGACCGCCTGCTGCGCGCGGTAGGCGGACTCGCCGATCTGGTCCTGCATCCAGCCGCGCTCGATCGCGGCGACCGCGCCGCCCATCGCATCGACCTCCGCGATCAGGTCGCGCGCTCCGGCGATCAGCGCGTCGGTCAGCGCCTCGACGTAGTACGAGCCGGCGAGCGGGTCGACGACGTCGGTGACGCCGCTCTCGTAGGCGACGATCTGCTGGGTGCGCAGCGCGACGCGCGCGCTCTGCTCCGTCGGGAGCCCGAGCGCCTCGTCCTGACCGTTCGTGTGCAGCGACTGCGTCCCGCCGAGCACCGCGGCGAGCGCCTGGAGCGCGACGCGCACCACGTTGTTCTCCGGCTCCTGCGCCGTGAGCGTCGAGCCGCCCGTCTGCGTGTGAAAGCGCAGCATCATCGACTTCGGGTCGCGGGCGCCGAACTCGTCGCGGACGATCTCGGCCCAGAGCGTGCGGGCGGCGCGGAACTTCGCGACCTCTTCGAAGAAGTCGTTGTGCGCGTTCCAAAAGAACGAGATCCGCGGCGCGACCTCGTCGACGGCGAGCCCGGCCTGCTGCGCGGCGCGCACGTACGCCTTGGCGTTGGCGAGGGTGAACGCGATCTCCTGAAGCGCCGTCGAGCCCGCTTCGCGGATGTGGTAGCCGGAGATCGAGATCGTGTTCCACTGCGGGACGTGCTGCGCGCAGTACGCCATCACGTCGGTGACCAGCCGCATCGAGGGGCCCGGCGGATAGATGTAGGTCCCGCGCGCGACGTACTCTTTGAGCACGTCGTTCTGGATCGTGCCGCCGAGCTTCTCGAACGGGATCCCGCGGCGGCGCGCCACGGCGAGCACGAACGCGAGGAGGATCGAGGCGGGCGCGTTGATCGTCATCGAGACGGTCACCCGGTCGAGCGGGACCGCCTCGAAAAGCGTCTCCACGTCCTCGATCGTGTCGATCGCGACGCCGACTTTGCCGACCTCGCCGCGCGCCTGCGGCGCGTCGGAGTCGTAGCCGAGCTGCGTCGGCAGATCGAACGCGACGGAGAGCCCGGTGACGCCGTTCGCCAGCAGATACCGGTAGCGCTCGTTGGAGGCGGCGGCCGTCGCGAAGCCCGCGTACTGGCGCATCGTCCAATGCCGGCCGCGGTACATGTCGCGCCGGATCCCGCGCGTGTACGGAAACGTCCCGGGCGGGGCGCGCCGGACGGGCGGATCGGGCTGGTCGTAGACGGGCTGGATCGGGATCCCGCTCGAGTTGACGTCGCGAGCGCTCATCGCGCGACCCTTGCGCGCGCGGGACGGAGCACCCTATCGGCGGTCCGGGTCAGTCGCCGCGGACGAACACCCGCCACGTGAACCACACGCCGGCGACCAGCGCGGCGAGCATGCTGATCCCGATCGCGGCCAGTTCCGTCATCACGCCGGCCACCGAATAGCCGCCGCACAGCGAGGCGATCCCGGCGACGGCGGCGAGCATGAGCCGCTCGAACGCGTTCGACGAGCGCCCCGAGAGGGCGTTGACCTCGGCGATGACGCTCCCGGGGTCCCAGCCGGCGGTCGGGATGATCTCGGCGATCCGCCCGTCGGGGCGGACGAGGACGAGGTCGTCGTCGTGGACGTAGTGCCCGGGGCCGTCCTGGAGCGAGGAGAGGTTGAAGCCGTCGAGGAGCGCCTTCACCTCGGATCCCTCGCCGGTCAGCAGCGACCAGCGCGCCGGGTCGGCGCCGAACGTCCCGGCGTAGCGGTGCAGCACTAAAGGGGAATCGAACGGCGGGTCGAGCGAGACCACCGCGAGATGCGTCGTCGCCGGGTCGACGTGACGCTGCATGTAGGCGAACTTGCCGCTGATCGCGGGACACACCAGCTGGTCGGGGCAGCGCGTGTAGACGAAGCTGAGCACGAGCGATTTGCCGCGCCACTCGCTGAGCCGGTGGACCGTCCCGTTCTGATCGACCAGCGTGCGATCCGGCAGCTCGTCGCCTTCCTTCAGCTTCTTGACGATGAGCGCGCCGGGGATCCCCGCGACGAACGCCGACGCCTCACGGACCGCGGCGAGGCGGTCGCCCTCGAGCAGCGCGTCGATTTCGGTCCCCGGCTTCAGCCGGGTCGCGGCCGGTTCGGCCGCCCAGCGATAGGTCCCGCCGGCGATCAGCCCGGTCGATCCGGCCGTTCGCACGACGAGCCGGCCGGGGCCGCCGTCGCCGACGACGACCGCGTGCAGCGGGATCGCAGGGAAACGCGAAGCCGCCGCCGCCGCGGACGCGGGGGCGGGAAGCGTCGCGAGAAGACCGGCGCCGAACGCGACGGCGAGCAACACGCGCATCGTTCTCCGACCGTACCCATTCCGGCGTCGCGCCGGGTACGACAACGGCGGCAGACCCCGCCGCACGCGTCGCGTAGACTGCGACGAGAGGAGATTCGTTGGCGCTTTCGTTTCGGTCTCGCGCCGCCGCCGCGGCGGCCTGCCTCGCGCTGGGGCTGGGCGGCTGCGCGCACGCCGCGCAGCACTTCACCGGCGTCGCCGTCCCGGCGAAGCCGGCGCCCGACTTCACGCTGACCGATCAGGACGGGCGCCCGTTTCGCCTCGCCTCCCAGCACGGCCGCGAAGTCATCCTGTTCTTCGGCTACACGCACTGTCCGGACGTCTGCCCCGCGACGATGGCGCAGCTCGCGCACGTCTACAAATCGCTCGCACCGGCGCAGCGCGCGCGCGTCCGGGTCGTGTTCGTCACCGTCGATGCGCCGCGTGACGACCCGCGGACGCTGAAGCGCTACGTCGATCTTTTCGATCCCGCGTTCGTGGGTCTGACCGGCAGCGAAAGCGTGCTGGATCCCGTGTACGCGGCGTATCACGTGTGGCACCAACGGCTGCCCGGCTCGCGCGCGAGCGGCTATCTCGTCGCGCACGGCGGCACCGTGTACCTCATCGATCCCGCCGGAAACCTCCGCGTGCTGCACGACTGGACCGATCCGGCGAAGTCCATCGCATCCGACGTCAAGGAGCTCCTCGCATGATCGCAGCCGCCCTCGCTCTCGTCACCGTCACCGGCGCCTGGTCGCGCCCGGCCGCCGACATGGGCGTCGTCTACGCGACGCTGCACGACGCCGGGCGGCGTCCCGTCGCGCTGGTCGGCGCGTCGAGCCCGCGCGCGCGCACCGCCGAGCTCCACGAGTCGACCTCGATGCAGGGCGGGACGATGAACGGGATGGCGATGCCGGCGATGGGGATGCATCCGGTCGCGCGCATCGTCATCCCGGCGCACGGGACCGCGACGCTGCATCCCGGCGGCTACCACATCATGCTGATCCGGCTGCGCCGCCCGCTCCGCGCCGGGGAACGGTTCCCGGTGACGCTGCGGTTCTCCGACGGCGAGCGCGTCACGGTCTCCGTTCCGGTCGAAGCCCGGGCGATGTAGCGGCTCGGGCCCGCTTACCGACATCCGCGGCGCTTCGTGCTACGTTGTGAGCACGATGCGCCGTTCCGCCCTCCTCGCCGGAATCGCCGGCCTCTTCGCACTCTCCGCCGCGGGTGCGCGCGCCGCCTGGGCGCCGGTGACGCACACCGACGCCGAATGGCGGAAGCTGCTCTCCCCGCAGGCCTACGACGTGCTCCGCCACGAGGCCACCGAGGCGCCGTTCTCGAGCCCGCTCGACCACGAGACGCGCGCGGGGACGTACGCGTGCGCCGGCTGCGATCTCGCGCTGTTCTCCTCGAAGACGAAGTACGACAGCGGCACCGGCTGGCCCAGCTTCTGGGCGCCGCTCGCCGGCGCGGTGGCGACGAAGCACGACGGGTCGTTCGGGATGGAGCGCACCGAAGTGCATTGCGCGCGCTGCGCCGGGCACCTCGGCCACGTCTTCGACGACGGCCCGAAGCCGACGGGTCTGCGCTACTGCATGAACGGCGTCGCGCTGGCGTTTCATCCGGGCCGCGCGGCGTAGCCGCACGCGCGCGTCACGCGCGCGGAATGGCAGAACGTTGGCACTAAATCGCGGGGTCTCTCGCTCGCGCCGCGGCTAAACGAAGCGTAGGCCGGCATCGCCGGCCGCATACCGCTTCACTTGCGAAACGAGAGCACATGCGTCACACCCGAACGTATCGTTTCGGCGTTGCGGCGATCGCGATTCTCGCGCTGCTCCTCCAGGGAACATGGGTTCTGGCGGAGACCACGGGACAGATCACCGGAACGCTTACCGACACGCAGACGGCTCGCCCCATCGCGGGCGCGCACGTCACCGCGCAGAGTCCCTCGCAATCGGCGGCGACGACGACCGACGCGCAAGGCCGCTTCGCGTTCCTCGCCCTACCGCCCGACACGTACAGCGTCACCGCGACCGCGAACGGCTACGAGACGACCGTTCTCAACGGCATCACGGTCCAAGCCGATCAGGTGCAGACGGCGCATCTCACGGCGCCGCGCTCGCTCCAGCGCATCGGCCACACGACCTCGCGCTCCGCCGCCGACGTGGTGCGGCCGGGGCAGACCGCCGACGTGTACTCGGTCAACGCCGCGCAGGCCTCGGCATCCGCCGCGCTCGGCGGCGGCGGCGCGCTCAACCAAGCGTATTCGGCGATCGCGTCGGTCCCCGGCGTGTTCGTCCCGATCGGACAGCAAGGCTGGGCGCAAGCCGTCTACGTCCGCGGCGGCAACTACACGCAGCTCGGCTACGACTACGACGGCGTCCCCGTGCAGCGCGCGTACGACGCGTATCCGTCGTCCACGCTGTCGTCGCTCGGGAATCAAGAGATCCAGGTTTACACCGGCAACCAGCCGGCGGCGGCGCAGTCGAACGGGCTCGCCGGATTCGTCAACCAGGTCATCAAGACCGGAACGTATCCGGGGACGGCGTACGGCGAGGGCGACCTCGGCTCGCCGACGTTCTACCACAAGGCGCAGGCCGAGATCGGCGGCGCTTCGCCCGACCGCAACTTCAGCTACTACGTCGGCCTCGCCGGCTACGATCAGCGCAGCCGCGTCCTCGACAACTTCGACGCCGCGTCGTACCAGGGGCGCTACGGCTTCGTCGTGCCGATCGCGGTGATCGCGCACAACTGCGCGAACGTCGCGGCGACCGCCGGCTGCTACTCGAACGCGTTCGGCTCGGCGCCGAGCGGCTACGTCTTCACGCCGCTCAGCTTCGGCCAGGACGACTACCTCGGCGACCGCGAGACCGTCGCGAACCTGCACTTCGGGCTGCCCCACCCGAAGGACGGGCTCAAGGACGACGTGCAGCTGCTCGGCAGCGTCTCGTACTTGTTCACCAACACCGGCGATTCGTACGCGTCGTACGGACCGGCCGCGGACGCGTTCTTCAACACCGGGGTGCTGCACTGGAACGGCGCCACGTACCCGTCGTGCACGCGGGCGCTCATCGCCGCGAACGTCGCGTGCGCGAACAACCTGTTCGGCCTCTCGCCGTTCACCTATCCCGACTTCAACATCTACACGGGGCCGTCGGGGCCGCTCACCGCGGGGAACCTCGGGCACGTCTCGCAGTATCTCTATCCCGCGCAGCCGGCGGGGACGCCGCTCGGCGCCCCGGTTCCCGCGAACGAGGACGGCACCTCGAAGATCAACGACGCGATCTTCAAGCTGCAGTACACGCACCCGATGGGCGCCAACGCCTACGCGCGCGCGTACGTCTACTCGCTGTATTCGGACTGGCTGAACAACGACCCGAACGGGATCGCGTTCGTCCCGGCCGACTACATCCTGCCGACGCACACCCGCGGCGGCGGGCTCCAAGTCGCCGACCAGCTCGGGAGCCACCTGCTGAACCTCACCGGCGGCTACTCGAGCGCCGACCTGAGCCGCTGGAACAACGGCTTCCCGACGCCGTCGAACCCGGTCGCGGTCCTCGTGAACGCGAACGCGCCGACGGCGGGCTGCTACAGCGGCGCGGCCGCTCCGGTCCTGACGTACTGCGGCAGCGCGGCGCGCTACGTCGTGCCGCCGCCCGACACGCTCGCGTCGGCGGGGCTGATGCCGGTCGGGAACGGTCCGATCACCGCGGCGAACGCGTCGAGCTTCCGCTGCGGAAGCGGGCCGTGCGAGTTCCTCACCGTCGGATCGGGGCTGAACGGCAGCTACAACAACGTCACGCCGCGCTTCTCGAACTTGACGCTGAGCGACAGCTGGAGCGTCACGCCGCGGCTGCAGGCCGATCTGAGCCTGCGCTGGGACGGCTTCGCCTACGACATCCCGAGCGGGACGACGCCGGAGGGACCGAACCCGGCGGGAACGGCGAGCGCGGCCGGCCGTGCGCTCTTCACGACGAGCTACGACCAGTTCACCTGCTTCTCGAAGACGACGGGACCGGTGCGCGTCGCGACGCCGTACGCGTGCCCGGCGGGCACGTCGCCCGTGAACTTCACGAACGCGAACCCCGGTTCGCTGTGGTACGCGGGCTTCCAGCCGCGCATCGGCGCGACGTACACGCTCGGGACGGATGACGTGCTGCGGATCGGCTACGGGAAGTTCTTGCAGCCCAGCAGCACGGCGTACGTGTTCTACAACCGCGCGGGCGCCGATCTCGCGTCGTACGACGTGAACGAGTTCTACGCGTACGGCTACACCTCGGCGACGCACCCGATCCCGCCGGCCGTCTCCTACAACCTCGACTTCTCGTGGGAGCACCAGATCCGCGGGAGCGACGTCTCGTGGAAAGTCTCCCCGTTCTTGCGTCGCACGCACGACGAGGACGTCACGGTCGTGCTCGATCCGACGACGAACTTCTCGTCGGCGATCCCGGCGCTCGGCGAGCAGGTCAGCGGCGTCGAGCTGATGCTCCGCAAGGGTGATTTCAACCGGAACGGCTTCGCGGCGCAGATCTCGTACACGTACACCTACGCGCGGGCGAAGTTCGAGCCGCTCCCCGGCGGAAACAACGCGCTGCAGAACGTGAACAACGCGATCCGCTCGTACAACGCGTACACCTCGTTCTGCGCCGCGCACGCGAGCGACCGGCGCTGCGGTACGCCCTCCAACGGCGTCGCCGCGGCGCCGTGCTACACGAGCAGCGCGTCGGCGGCGCCGGACACGCCGGTGGCGGCGTGCGGCGCGGGCGACATCGCCAACCCGTACTGGAACGCGCCGGTCCAGCCGCTGTTCGACGTAAACGCCTGGTACGTG
>Ga0209810_1000571_pt1 | contig 77176 bp, 86 predicted proteins | sample Coa_R1_7_FD_187159 | JGI IMG/M metagenome (GOLD analysis project Ga0209810, IMG submission 187159) | Surface soil microbial communities from Centralia Pennsylvania, which are recovering from an underground coalmine fire - Coalmine... | ecosystem: Environmental > Terrestrial > Soil > Unclassified...
AAGGCTGGCCCGGAGGGCCACCGCGGAGCGGCGGTGGCCTTGACCGCGAGGCGCGACCGTCCGCCATGGTCGCCCCTTGGGCGGGGGCGGCCCATCTCGAGTGTGGTGGGGAGGTGATCACGGTGGATCAGGAGTCGCTGCTGCTGCGAGCGGAAGAAGTTGCACGCCTGCTGGGGATCGGCCGGACCAAGGTGTACGAGCTGATTGGCCGCGGTGAGCTACCGGTGGTGCGCATCGGTCGCTTGGTCCGTGTCCCCCGCGCCGAATTGGAGCAGTGGATCCGAGACCGAGTTGTCGGTGTACCGGCTTCGGGCTCGCTCTGGATGATCGGCCGGGTGCGAGTTCCAGGCAGGTGATGGCGAGGCGCGCGGCAGGCGAGGGGACCATCTACAAGCGCGCCGACGGGCGCTGGGTGGCCCAGCTGCGCGTGGACGGGCGCCGCCTCACCTTCTATGGGGCGACGCAGCGCGAGGCGAACGAGAAGCTGCTGAAAGCCCGTAGGGACCGTGCTGAAGGGGTGCTCCTTGCTGCGTCGGGTTGGACCCTGGGTCAGTACCTGGAGCGGTGGCTCACCGATGTCGTGAGCCCGAGCGTTCGGCCACGGACCTACGAAGCGGCGGTGCTGAACGTGCGGCGTCTGCTGCCCTATCTCGGTCGGCTGAAGTTGGAGAGCCTATCCTCTGCGGCCGTCCAACACGCCTACGGTCGGCTCCTGGATCGGGGCCTGTCGGCCCGAAGCGTCGAACAGGCTCATGAGGTGCTGCACAAGGCGCTCCGCCAGGCGGTGCTCTGGGGCTTGATCGCTCGGAATCCCGCGGATGGTGTGGCCGTGCCGCGGCCAGCCCGACGGGAGCCAAGGGTTCTCACCGAGGCAGAGATTCGCCGACTGTTCGAGGCGACCACGGGCCACCGCCTCCATGCGCTCTGGGTGGTCCTTGCGACCACGGGCCTGCGGCTCGGTGAGGCGCTCGGTCTTATGTGGGACGACCTGGATGCAGAGGCTGGCCGGCTCCACGTGCGCCGGGCGCTTCAGTGGCAACGGGGTCGGGGTCCCGTGCTGACGGAGCCCAAGACCAGGCGGAGCCGACGTGTCGTCTACCTGGCGCCGTCGGTCGTCCGAGCACTTGCTGATCACCGCCACCGCCAGGAGGAGGAGCGCTTCCTAGCCGGGTCACGCTGGGAGGGTATCGGTCTGGTCTTCTGCACTGTGTCGGGTCGACCGATCCGGGATACCTACCTCAGCGCAGCGTTCCACCAGGTTCTCGCCCAGGCTGGGCTGCCCAGGGTGCGAATCCACGACCTCCGGCACACGGCGGCGAGCCATCTCCTGGCACGGGGAGTTCATCCGAAGGTGGTCCAGGAGCTGCTCGGCCATAGCACGATCGCGCTGACCCTCGACACCTACTCCCACGTGCTGCCGGCCCTCCATGCCGATGCCGTACCAGCCCATATGGAGGCACTCTTCGACGCCGATGGCAGTCGAGGTGGCAGTCAGGCCCGCCGTGGGAGAGGGTGAGGGATCCGGGATGCGGCTGTCCTGGGGCCTCCTTCGAATTCGATTCTGGCGGAGAGGGTGGGATTCGAACCCACGATGCCCTTGCGGGCATAACGGTTTTCGAGACCGCCGCCTTCAACCGGGCTCGGCCACCTCTCCGAGCACGTGTCGTCGTCGAGAGGGGATGGCGGTCCCGACCGGATTCGAACCGGCGTTCTCGGCCTTGACAGGGCCGCGTGTTGGGCCAGGCTACACCACGGGACCGGCGGCAGAGAAGTTTAACAGCAACGCGGTACCATGCCCCGGTGCGGTGGGGCTCCGGAACCGGAGGGAGCCGGATCCCGTTGACCACGTTAGCACCTCGATAGCTTCGATGTCAGGAATGGTGATGCCTCTGATGGCCACGAGCTGCCGTCGAACCGGAGCTCGAACCCGATGAGCGGGGCTCCGTCCTGGGGCGCCGGCGGCTACGGTCGCCGGCAGGGAACGCCGGTCCCCGGGAGCCCGCGGCAGCGGGGGCGGCTGCGCCGTCTCCTGCCCTGGGCCGCGCTGATCCTGGTGGTGCTCGTCTCGGGCGTCTTCGGCTACGTGCTGTGGACCGTGCGCGACCTGCCCGACCCGGGCCAGACGCCGATCTTCGGTCATTCGATCCTGATCTACGACCGCTCCGGCAACCTCATCTCCCAGATCAACAACCAGAGCCAGTACTACGACCCGCTCAGCCTGCAGCAGATGGGGAGGTGGGCGCCGGTGGCGACCCTCGCCGCCGAGGACCGGAACTTCTACCACCACGGCGCCCTCGACTACACCTCGATCGCCCGCTCCGCCGCCACCGACGTGGCCCAGGGTGGGTTCGCCCAGGGCGGCAGCACGATCACCCAGCAGCTCATCAAGATCTCCGTCCTGAACGAGCAGAAGACGATCATGCGCAAGCTCCAGGAGGCGGTGCTCGCCATCGCCATGGAGCAGAAGTACTCCAAGGACCAGATCCTGGAGATGTACCTGAACCGCGTGTACTACGGGTACGGCGCCTATGGCATCGGGGCCGCCACCAAGGTCTACTTCGGCGCCGGCAAGGATCCCGCGACCCTGGATCCGGCCCAGGCCGCCTTCCTCGCCGCCCTGATCAACGGACCCGGCTACTACGATCCCGCCACCCATTTCGATCGTGCCCGGGCCCGCCAGCTCTACGTGCTCCAGGGCATGGTGGCCATGGGCGCGCTGACCCAGGCCGAGGCCGACCAGGCCGCCAAGGAGGACATCAAGTCGGAGCTCAAGTTCGACCTGAGCTTCCTGCAGAGCAAGGCCCCCCACTTCAGCCAGTACGTGATGGGTCAGCTCGACCAGCTCTTCGGGGCCAACGTCGTCCAGCAGGGCGGCTTCAAGGTCTACACGACCCTCGACCTCGGCCTCCAGGCCAAGGCCCAGCAGGCGGTCCAGCAGGGGGTGGCCAGGCTCGCCGGCACGGGCGTGAACAACGGGGACCTGCTCGCCGCCGACCCGCGCACCGGAGCCATCCTCGCCTGGGTGGGCTCGGCCGATTTCCACAACGACGCCATCGCAGGCCAGGTCGACGTCGTGCAGTCACCCCGGCAGCCGGGGTCCTCGTTCAAGCCCTACGTGTACGAGGCGGCCCTCAAGGACCACCGCATCACGCTGGCCTCGATCCTCGAGGACGTCCCCACCACCTTTCCCGGCGACTACCGTCCCCTCGACTGGGACAACCGCTGGGAGGGGCCCATCACCGCTCGCCAGGCGCTGGTTCGTTCCCGCAACGTGCCGGCGGTCACGGTGGCGCAGATGGAGGGCATGGACAACGTCATCGCCGAGGCCCAGGCCCAGGGCATCACGAGCAAGCTCCAGCCTTACCTCTCCACCGCCATCGGGGCGTCGGCCATCACCCTGTTCGAGAACGTCCAGGGCTACCAGGTGTTCGCCAACCAGGGCACCCTGGTCCCCCTCATGTCCATCACCAGGGTGACCGACGACCAGGGCAACGTGCTCTTCCAGCGTGACCCGGGGACCCAGCCCGGCATCCGCCAGGTGCTCACCCCCGCCGAGGCCTACCTGATCACCGACACCCTCAAGGACTACCAGCGAGTGTGGGGGCTGGGCTGGAACCGCCAGATGGCGGGCAAGTCGGGCACCACCGGGGGCAGTGCCACCGGCGTCCATCGCGACGCCTGGATGATGGCCTACAACCCCGACATCGTGGTGGGCGCCTGGACGGGCCACACCCAGCCCCCGGGGGTCAACGCCAACGACAGCATCAGTACCTTCGGCACCCAGGTCGGCCAGACGGTCCTGCGCACGTTCATCAACGGCCTGCCCGGCACGATGCGCGACTGGTATCGTCAGCCGGCCGGCATCGTCCGCGGGAGCGGCTGTCCCGGCCAGGGAAGCAGCGGGGAGATCTTCCTGGCGGGGACCCAGGAGGACGTCTCCTGCCCGACCCCGACGCCCACGCCGACCCCAAGAGAGACCCCGACCCCGGAGTCGGAGGTCCCAGCCGGGCCGACGCCCACCGCCACGCCGACGGGACCGTTCGCGACCCTGCCCCCGCGGCGCCGCCCGACGCCGCTCCCCACCCTCCCCGCGGAGACCCCGGTGCCGTAAGCTTGGGGGCGTAGCATGCTGCCGGCGGCACCACCCCGCGGCGCCGACCGCGGCCCGGTCCCGGGAGCATGGAATCGTGTTCGTAGAAGGGAGGTTCCTGTTCGACGATGATCGAGCAAGCGACCGTCACCCTGACGGACGAGGCTCTCTCCCAGCTCAAGTCGCTGCTGTCCAAGGAGGGCAACCCGGATCTTGCCCTGCGCGTCTTCGTCAGCGGCGGAGGCTGCTCGGGTCTGCAGTACGGCATGGCCTTCGACGACAACGTCCGCCCCGGCGACGAGATCGTCGAGCAGGGAGGAGTGCGGATCCTGATCGATGACTTCAGTGCTCCCTACCTGCGGGGGTCGGAGATCGACTACGTCGACAGCCTGATGGGGGCCGGCTTCACCGTCCACAACCCCAACGCGGTGCGGTCGTGCGCCTGCGGCCACTCCTTCGACACCGGCGACGACGCGAGCTCGGCGAGCCCCTGCAGCTGCGGGCACTGAGCGCGCACCCTTCGGCCTGACGAGTCCGGGGCGGCCGGCACTTCCGCCGCCCCTTATGCTGTGAGGGGCCGTGATGGTCTGGCTGCAATCGCAACGTGTCCGTGACCTCGTCTTCCTGGTGGTGGGGGCCACGACACCGGTCGGGATCCTGGCCGTCAACCTCTCCGCCTTCGTCATGCAGCATCTGGCGCAGTTCCGGCTGGGCATCGCGCTCTGCGCCCTGATCAGCGGTCTCTCCTTGAACGGGGTCGCGGCCACGATGGTGCTGGCCCGCTTCGAACGCCGCTTCCCGGAACTGGTCCGCGAGTACCGCGTCTGGATCGCGGGGGCCACGATCGTGTTCGTTGCCGGTTTCTCCGTCTTCGGCGCCTACGGGACCTACATGAGCATGCAGGACCCTCGCCGCTTGCCCAACGTCTACGCGGTCCTGACCGCGCTCTGGCTCCTCTTCTGGCCGTTCGCGCTCACCGTCATCTCGAAGCGCCTCAACCGGGGCCTGGCCAGGCCCTCCGGTCCCATGCCGTCTTCACCTCGTCCCCCGACTCGTCCCCCGACGGCCGAGCCGCATCCCGCGGCCGCCGAGCCGTCGCCTGAGCCGGTCCGCGAATCGTAGGCGGACGACCCGAGGCGATCGCGAGCGCCGCGGCTCCCCCCTCCCCCGGCCGGACGACCACGCCGGCCGAGCCGGCGTCTGCACGCCCCTCCCGCCGGGCTTGCGGCCCTCCCGCCCGAGCGCCGCGGAGCACGTCGGGCGGGTTCGCCCCCTGGCCTTCAGACACGAAGAGGCTCCCCGCGAGGCGCGGGGAGCCTTCCTCACCGTTCTCGCCGATCGACGCGGCCGCCTACATCATGTCCGGCGGCATCGACGGGGTGGACTCCTTCTTCTCGGGCACCTCCGTCACCACCGCCTCGGTGGTCAGCACCATGGCCGCGATCGAGGCCGCGTTCTGCAGGGCCGAGCGGGTCACCTTCGCCGGGTCGACGATGCCGGCGGCGACCATCTCGACCATCTTGCCGTTCAAGGCGTCGAAGCCGTGTCCCGCCTGAGCGTTGCGGACCTGCTCGACGATCACCGACCCCTCGAAGCCGGCGTTGGCCGCGATCTGCCGCACCGGCTCCTCCAGCGCGCGGCGGACGATGGCCACGCCCGTCGCCTGGTCGCCGGTCAGGCCCAGGTTGCCCTCCAGCACCTTCTGCGCCTGGAGCAGGACGGTGCCGCCACCCGCGACGATGCCCTCCTCCACGGCCGCCTTGGTCGCGCTGAGGGCGTCCTCGATACGGTGCTTCTTCTCCTTCTGCTCGACCTCGGTCGCAGCTCCGACCTTGATCACCGCCACGCCACCGGCCAGCTTGGCCAGGCGCTCCTGCAGCTTCTCGCGGTCGAAGTCCGAGGTCGTCTCCTCGATCTGGGCCTTGATGGCCTTGATTCGAGCCTGGATGTTCTCGGGCTTGCCGGCACCCTCGACGATCGTGGTGTCGTCCTTGGTCACGGTCACCCGGCGGGCCCGGCCGAGCTGCTCGATCCTGGTCTGATCGAGCTTGAGGCCGAGGTCCTCGCTGATCACCTGACCGCCGGTCAGGATGGCCATGTCCTCCAACATCGCCTTGCGGCGATCGCCGAAGCCGGGGGCCTTCACCGCGCAGGCCTGGAAGGTACCGCGCAGCTTGTTGACCACCAGGGTGGCCAGCGCCTCACCCTCGACGTCCTCGGCCACGATCAGCAGCGGCCGCCCCTGCTGGACGACTTTCTCGAGCACCGGGAGCAGGTCCTGGACGGCCGAGATCTTGCGGTCGGTGACGAGGACGAACGGCTCCTCGAGGGAGACCTCCATGCGGTCGGGGTTGGTCACGAAGTAGGGGGAGATGTACCCACGGTCGAACTGCATGCCCTCGACCGTCTCCAGCTCCGTGCCCACGCCCTGGCCGTCCTCGACGGTGATGACGCCGTCCTTGCCGACCTTGTCCATGGCGTCGGCGATGAGCCGACCGATCTCGTCGGACTGGGACGAAATCGCCGCCACGTGAGCCACGTCCTCGTGGCCCTTCACCGGCACCGCGACCCGCTTGATCTCGTCCACGACCGCCTGGACCGCCTTCTCGATGCCGATCTTGAGCTGCATCGGGTTGGCGCCCGCGGCCACGTTGCGGAAGCCCTCGTTGATCATGGTCTGGGCGAGGAGCGTGGCCGTGGTGGTGCCGTCGCCGGCCACGTCGTTGGTCTTGGTCGCCACCTCGCGCAGGAGCTGCGCGCCGGTGTTCTCGCCCGGGTCCTTCAGCTCGATCTCGCGTACGATCGTGACGCCGTCATTGGTCACGGTCGGCGCGCCGAACTTCTTCTCCAGGACGACGTTTCGTCCCTTGGGCCCGAGCGTGATGCGGACCGACTCCGCGACGATGTCGATGCCGCGCTTGAGAGCCTGGCGCGCATCCACGTCGAACGCAACTGTCTTTGCCATCTGTGGTTATCCGAACCTCCTCGCTGGTTGGTTCCTCGCTGCGGGAGCGAACGCTAGGCCTTGCCGTTGACGACGGCGAGGACGTCCTTCTCGCTGATGATCAGGTACTCGACGTCGTCGAGTTTGAACTCGTTCCCCGCGTACTTGGCGTACAGCACCCGGTCGCCGACCTTGAGCTCCATCGGGACCTTGGTCCCGTTGTCGAGGATGCGGCCGGTGCCGACCGCCTCAACGATACCCTCCTGGGGCTTCTCCTTGGCGGTGTCCGGGAGCACGATACCGCTCTTGGTCTTCTCCTCACGCTCGACCGGCTTCAGCACCACCCGGTCGCCCAACGGCCTCAGCTGCATGCTCGATCCTCCGCGGTGTGGTTGATCTGATGATGTGCCTGACATACGTCGGGCTCGGGCGTCTGGCGCTCGCCCGTGCCGAGCGCCAATTTTAGCACTCGGCGACCGCGAGTGCTAATCCTCGCCGGGGAAACGACGAGGCCGCCGCGGGGGCGACGGCAAGGCCGGATGCCGCCTCATCCCTCAGGCTCCGGGCCCGGCCGGGACAGCACCTCCCGGGCCAGGGACGCCTCCTCGACGGGGACGTACACCGCGCAGTCCTCCAGCACCGCCCCCGACCACCATCCCTGGGGGCTGAACCGCTGCAGGGTCGGGTGCAGGCCATGGGCCTCCAGGACCGTCTGGATCACGTCGGCCCGAACACACGGGCCACGGAAGACCTCCGCCCAGCCGTCGGGTGCGGTGGCCCCCACCTCTCACCATCCCAGCGAGGCATCGGCGCCCACCTCGGGCTCCTCCGGGGCATGGACGGCGGCGGCCGCGATCATGGCCGCGTTGTCCGTGCACAGGCCGAGGGGGGGAATCGTCAGCCGGGCCCCCTCCCCCACCACCTCCGCGGCCCGGCGCCGCAACAGGCTGTTGGCGGCCACACCGCCACAGACCACGACCTCGGAAACCGGCCACCGGCTCCAGGCCACACGGACCTTCTCCAGCAGGGACTCCACCACCGACCGCTCGAAGGCCGCCGCCAGGTCCGCCCGACTCCCCTCGTCGAGCGCCTCGACGCCGCCCAGGTCCCGGATGCGGTACAGGAGGGCGGTCTTCAAGCCGCTGAAGCTGTACTCCAGGCCGGGCAGGGAAGGGACCGGCAGCGGCTGCCGTGTCGGATCCCCGGTTCGCGCCAGTCGGTCCAGCGCCGGGCCACCGGGATAGCCGAGGCCGAGCATCCGGGCCGCCTTGTCGAACGCCTCGCCGGCCGCGTCGTCGCGGGTGCGACCCAGGACCTCGAACGTGCCGTGGGCCGGCATGCGCACCAGGTCCGAATGCGCACCGCTCACGACCAGGGCCAGCAGCGGCGGCTCCAGCTCGGGACGGGCGAGCATCGCGGCGTACACGTGGCCCCAGAGGTGGTTGACGCCCCGAAGCGGCTTCCCCCAACCCCTGGCCAGGCCCTGGGCGAGGCCGATGCCGACCAGCAGGCTGCCGATCAGTCCGGGGCCGCGGGTGACCCCGATCAGGTCGACGTCGGGGCCCCGAACCCCCACCCGGTCAAGGGCCGTCCGGACCAGGGCGGGCAGCTTGCGCAGATGGGCCCGTGCCGCCAGCTCGGGTACCACCCCGCCGAAGGGCGCGTGCGCGGCCTCCTGGGAGAACACCAGGTTGGCCAGCACGCGCCGGTCCTCCACCAGGGCGACCGAACTCTCGTCGCAGCTGGACTCAATGGCGAGGGTGAGCACGCCGGTCGACCTCGGGCGCCCGGTTCAGCGATCCCGGATCGGGCCCACCCCGCGGCGCAGCCCCTTCACCTCGGCCTCGATCCGCTCCAGGTTGGCCTCGTAGGCACGGCGGAACCTGGGGGCGTAGATCGAGTCCGACCACATCACGATGGCGTCCTCGCCGTTGTCCGTGTAGTAGCCCTTGCGGCGGCCGATGACTTTGAACCCGAAACTCTCGTACATCCGCATCGCGTTCTCGTTGGAGGTCCGGACCTCGAGCGTCACCCACCGGGCCCCCGTGTCATAGGCGGCCTGGAGCAGGGCCGCGAACACGATGCGTCCGTAGCCGCGATGCTGCAGGTCGTGGCGCACCCCGATCGTGGTCACGTGGGCCTCGTCGTACATGCGCCACATTCCGCCGTAGGCGATGATCTCGCTGTGCCCCCCTATCTCCCGCCTGAGGACGATGTAATAGGCGCTGTTGCGGCTCGAGAGCTCGCGATAGTACGCGTTACGCGGCCATGGCGTGGTGAAGATTCGACGTTCGATCTCCTGCACCACCGGCACGTCCGCCTCGCGCATGGGCTCGATCGCAAGCTGCTCGCGCACCTGCACCACTGTCCAGCTCCCGGTCCCTACACCCGCACCCGACCGACCGACTGCATGTACTCCAGCTCGACCGTATCATAGCCGAGCTCCCGGGCCCGCCCCAGGAGACGGGCCGCCGCCATCGCAAAGCCGTCCGCCTCCGGCTCGCACAGGAGTCGCAGCCCCATCCTCCGGAGCCGCTCCGCGGTGGGCGGCCGCAACCAGCCCACCACCGGGTGCTGGCGGGGCAGATCCTCCGGATCGCCGTGCCGAGGCGCCCCACCCGGCGCCGCCCAGTACACGCGCCCGCGGCCCGCCTCGACCACGGCCGTGGCCGGTCCCCGGGCCCGCGCCGCCTGCAGCTCCAGCGAGCCCAGGCCGAGCAGGGGGACGCCGAGCGCAAGGGCGAACCCCACCCCGAAGCTGACGCCGACGCGTAGGCCGGTGAAGGACCCGGGCCCCAGCGACACGCACACGGCCGCGGGGCAGCTCGAACCCACCAGCGCCGTCACCCGCCCAGGGAGGTCTCGCTCGCGCCCTCCTTCGCGCACGTCCTCCGCCAGCGGCTCGCCGGCCTCGACCAGGGCCAGGGCGGAACGGGTGGAGGAGGTATCGATCACCAGGACCACGACGGCGGTGCCTCCTCCAGCCGCAGCCGTCGACGGTCGTCCTCCAGCATCTCAAAGGAGACGCGAGCGGTGGCCGGGCCGTCCAGGCGCTCGCCCCACTCCACGACCGCGGCACCCTCCTCCAGGAGCTCGTCGAGCCCCAGGTCGCCCAACTCGTCGGGGTCGACGAGGCGGTAGAGATCGACGTGGGCCAGCTGCACCCGTCCAGGGTAGACCCGAACCAGCTGGAAGGTGGGGCTCATCACGTCCGCGGGCGAGCCCAATCCCCGGGCCAGCCCCCGCACGAAGGTGGTCTTGCCCGCACCGAGGTCACCCACCAGCAGCACCAGATCGCCGCGGCGCAGGTGACGCGCCAGTCGCTCCGCGGCCGCCTCGGTCCCGGCGGCGGAGACGGTCACCAGCTCACGCGAAGTGGTCGTAGCCACGATCCTCCACCTCGACCACCCGGCCCCGAGCGTCGACGACGATCACCTTTCCATCCTCCGTCAGATCCCCAACCGTGATCAGCCCGGCGGGCAACGGCCCCGGTCCGCAGCACACCAGCTCGACCTCCTCGCCGCTGGCCAGGGCCCGCCGGGGGTCGGTCACCCCCGGCGCCAGCGGTACCGCGTCGAGGCGGAGGCGCGCCCCCACACCGGCCGCGGCCGCGAACTTGTCCATCTCCCGCAGCAGGCCGTCGCTCACGTCGCCGCAGCAGAGCCCGGCCGCGGCGAGCCGCGCGCCCAGCTCGAGCCGCGGCTCGGGTCGTGCCCACTCAAGCGAGGCCCCCCCCAGGGGTCCCGTGACCCCCACCTCCCATCCCGGCCGGGCCGCCGAGCGGGGCACGGGCCGGACCCGCGTGGTCCCGAGCAGGGCGAGGGTGAGGGAGCCGTCGTGCGGGGCGGCGGTGGTGTCGCCCCCGATCAGACGCAGGCCCACCCGCCCCGCCAGCTGAGCCAGCCCCCGATAGACGCCCGGAGCGATCCCCGGCCCCCAGCGCCGCGGCACCGACAGCGAGACCAGCCCGTAGGTGGGGCGGGCTCCTTTGGCGGCCAGGTCGCCGAGCGCGAAACAGAGGGCCCGCCAGCCGACGTCCTCCGGCTGCTGCCGGGAGAGGTCGAAGTGCACCCCCTCGACCGAGGTGTCGCAGGTGGCCACGGTGAAGGAACCGTCGGGCTCGCGCCAGGCGGCCGCGTCGTCCTCGCCGGCGCCGATCACCAGGTCGCCGTCTGCCGCGGCGAGGTAGGGCAGGAGGGTGGCGACCAGCTCCAGCTCGTTCACCGGAGCGGTGACCCGTACAGCGCCCGGCGCCAGGCCCGCACCTCCGCCTCGGGGTCGGCGGCCTCGCTCAGGGCACGGATGGCACAGACCCGTCCCACCCCCGCCGACTGGAGCTCGGCCAGGCGCGATCGCTCGATGCCGCCGATGGCGAACACCGGGACCGTCACCGCCGCCGCCACCGCCGCCACACCGGCGGGGCCGATCACGGGCTTTCGGGTCTTGATCGGGGTGGCATAGGCGGGCCCGGAGCCGAGGTAGTCGGCCCCCTGGCGCACCGCCTCCCGCGCCTCCTCCGGCGTCGCCGCCGAGGCCCCCACCACCAGGTCGCCGGACACACGCCGCACCGCGGCCACGCTCAGGTCGTCGGGACCCACGTGGACCCCGGTGGCACCGCTGAGCAGGGCCACGTCCACCTGGTCGTCGACGATGAAGGGCACGCCCGCGGCCGCGCACGCCGGCGCCAGGCGGTCGGCCAGCCGCACCAGCTGCCCACGCGGGAGCCGCTTCAGCCGCAGCTGCACCACGTCCACGCCGCCACGCAGCCAGGCCGTCACCAGGGAAACGATTCGCTCGGGAGCGGCCTCGGGGGTGATGGCGTACAAGCGGGCGGTGCGGATGCGCTCCAGCGCCTGCCGTCGGGTCGGGCTCACCGAACCTATACTCCTCACCCGGTGCACCTGCCGTTTCACGCCAACCTGCTCGATCCGATCCTGATCGGCGGCACCGCCGCCCTCGTCGTCCACGCGGCACGACGTGGTTTCGTACCCTACCTCACCGAGCTGGTGGCGTTCGTGGCCGCCCTGGCCGTGGCCCTCCCCCTCGCCTGGCCCGCAGGGCAGTTCATCCACCGGCACGTCGGCATCCCTCAGAACGTGGCCGGGTTCGGGGCCTTCCTCGTCCCCCTGGCCATCGTGCACGCGCTGGTGCAGACTCCGATGGGAAAGCTCTGCGGCCGGCTTGCGGTCGCCGCCGGTGGCCTTCCCCCCCGTCCCCGGGCGGTGGCGAGCGCCATCCCCGCCCTCGGGGTGGCGGCCCTGGTCTCGACCCTGGGGCTCTCATCGCTCCTGGTCGTCCCCTTCAGCGGCGCCCAGCAACTGGTCCAGGGATCCCTCCTCGCGCCCGAGATCACCAACCTGGCCGCACCTCTGCAGGAGCCCCTCCAGCGCCTGCTGGTGCCGGGAGCGCCCTCCTCGGACCAGATCCTGGTCAGCGCCCCGCCCATGAACCCCGGCCAGGACGCCTTCTATCGCCTGAAGCTCCCGGCCGATCTCCAGGTCCAGCCCGCCCCGGCCGACGAGGAGGCCATGCTCCAGCAGATCAACCAGGCGCGCGCCCAGGCCGGCCTGGCGCCGCTGGTGATGAACCCGGTGCTCCGTGAGGCGGCGCGTCAGCACAGTCTGGACATGTATCGACGTCATTACTTCTCCCACCGCACCCCCACCGGGCAGACCCCCTACCAGCGGCTCCAGGCCCTGCACTTCCACTATGTCACCGCCGGAGAGAACATCGCCTTCGCCGAGAACCTGGACCAGGCGTGGAGCCTCCTCATGGCCAGCCCCGATCACCGCGCCAACATCCTGAACCCCGACTTCCGCTGCGTCGGCATCGGGGCCTATCGCGGCCTCGGCGGCTACGAGGAGATGTTCACCCAGGACTTCGCCGACTGCGCCTGAGGCGGTCGGACGCGCAACCGCCCGGCTCCGGCACGACTGCCGTCACCGTCGGCCCGGCCATCGCGCGGAGACCCATCGGATCGGGCGCGGTGCCGCACCGCGTCAGGGATTCGACTCGGTGATCTCGGTTGCGATCTGCTGGACTCGCTGAAGCTGTTCGGCCCGCTCCGCTCGCTCCACCGCCTCGTCCTCGGCCTCGTAGTCGGCCCGACGGGGATCCCGCAGCCTGAACAGCATCTCCTGCGCCCGGAACAGGACGTCCATCATCGGGACCACGCGATAACGGATGCGGATCCCGTCCGACTCGTCCCGGCGCGGCAGGGCCTCCAGGATGCGCCCGGCGCGCTGCCGTAGCGTCGCCGGCACCCGGTCCACGCCCTGCAGATTCAGGTCCTCGAGCTGGAACAGGAGATCGTCGATCGCCCGGACCACACGGTCCAGCTGCTCCTGGCGGATGCGCCTGCGGATGGCTTCACGGGTCAGTCGCTGAATGTCTCGGTTCGCGTCCTCGAGCATGGCTCTCCACAGCCTGCTCCCCTTCCCCACAACCACGTTACGAAGTGAGGCTCATTCTAGCCAAAAAATTTAGAATCTAAAAGACCCGCTCGAGCCACCGCTCGTCGGTCGGGCCACGCAGCAACCGGACCCGCTCCGGGGTTCAGAAGGCTCAGAAGAGGATCTGGCGCAGCTTCGCGCGGAGGTGCGCCGGCGCCCCGCCCTGGTCGCAGCAGACCTTGACCAGCCGCTTCAGGTGAACCTGCAGACGGAAGTGGTCCTCACAGGGCGGGCAGTCGACGAGGTGGCGCTTCACCTCCTCGATCTCGGCGTCGGTCAGCTCCCGGTCCACGTACCGGTCCAGCCGTTCCAGGCAGTCCTGGCAGTTCATCGGTCCCTATCCGCATGGACGATGCCGGATTCGCGGGCGTACTCGTAGAGCGCTTTCTGGAGCTGCCGTCGCGCCCGATGGAGACGGGACATCACGGTGCCGATGGGGACCCCCAGGACCTCCGCGGCGTCCTTGTAGGAGAACCCTTCGACGTCCACCAGCAGCACCACCTCCCGGTGGAGCTCCGGCAACCGCTCCACCGCCCGAACCACCTCGTCGGTGGCGATACGGTCCAGGACCTCGGCCTCGGGCATCGCCGTCTGATCCCGCAGCGTGTCGTACAAGGAGACCTCGCCGTCCCCATCGAGGCTCACGTCCTCCGGCCGGCCGCCCCGGAAACGGTCCCAGAAGAGGTTGCGCATGATGGCGAACAGCCAGGCCTTCATGTTGGTGCCAGCCTGATAGCTGTTCTGGTACCGCAGCGCACGGAGGTAGGTGTCCTGCACCAGGTCCTCGGCCTGGGCCGGATCACGGGTCAGCCGCAGCGCACCGCGGTAGAGCGTGTCCAGATGGCCGATCGCCTCCTCGGCGAAGCTCCGAGAGGACCCCTCATCTCGGCCCGACCGGCCCCGATCCGACCCTCCGGTGCCGTCGTCCGGTCGCACGGGATGGTCAGGGGTGGGCTCCGCAGCCGGTCCCCTGGTCTCAGCAGCGTCCTCTGCCACTTCGACCATGGTAGTCATTCCGTCCGCGGAACCGCGCCGGGAGAGCGCCTATTCCTCCTGACCCCGGGCGCGATCCCCGGTCGGCACGGTCCGCTCCGCGGTCTCCCGGTAGACCCGGGCCACCCGGTTCCCCAGCGAGGTCAGCACCTCGTAGGGGATGGTCCCGCTCCAGGCCGCGACCTCCTCGGCCGTGATCCCCCCGCCGATCAGGGTGACCGGGTCTCCCGGCTCCACGTCGGGGACGTCGCTGACGTCGACCGTGATCGAATCCATGCTCACCCGCCCGACCAGCGGGGCCCGAACGCCCCGGACCAGCACGTGGCCACGGTTGGAGCGGCTGCGCATGATCCCGTCCTCGTACCCGATCGCGACCGTGGCGATGCGCGCCGGACGGGGAGCGATCCAGGTCCGTCCGTAGCCCACCGAGTGCCCGCTGCGCACGTCTCGGACCTGGGTCACCAGCGCGTGCAGGGCGAGCGCGGGCCGGAGCTGCCCGGCGCAGCCGTAGAGCGCGATCCCGGGGCGGACGGCGTCCAGCGCCGCCTCCGGATGGCGCAGGATCGCCCAGGAGTTGGCCGCGTGTCGGATGCCGGGATCGACGTCGAACCGGGAGAGCGTTTCCAAGAAGCGCTCGAGCTGGAGGCGGGTGAAGCGGGGATCGCTGTCCGAGGAGGCGAAGTGGGTCATGGTCCCGGCCAGGCGCAGCCGCCCGGAGCCGGCGATCCTGCTCGCCAGCCGCGGCGCCTCTTCCTCCGCGCACCCCAGTCGGTGGAGGCCGGTGTCGATCTCGAGGTGCACCGGCAGCCGGCGTCCGGCCGGCACCACGGCCTCCAGGGCCTCGACCATCCAGGGAGCCGAGCACACCACGGCGCAGCCCACCCTGACCGCGGCCTCGCAGGACGACGGCGCCAGCCCCCCCATGATCAGGAGCCGCTCGCCCCCGCACAGGTCGACCAGCGACAGCGCCTCCTCGGGCGTGGAGACGGCCAGGCCCCAGGCGCCGGCCTCCAGCACCGCCCCCGCCACCGGCCGGGCGCCGTGCCCGTAGGCATCGGCCTTGACCACGGCGATGAGCCGGCAGCCGTCCGGCAGACGGCCGAGGAGCTGACGCACGTTCGCCCGGACGGCTCCGAGGTCGACCTCTGCCCACCGACCGGTGGCCGCGGCCGCCGCGACGGGGACGCTCACCCGGACTCCCTCATGGACTTCATCACCGGAGGGATCTCACCCAGCAGCTCCGAGGCCAGCAAACCGGCCGTCCCCAGGCGCGCCTGGAGACGTCGCCCTGCCTCGGCGTGGACGTAGACCCCGGTGACGGCGGCGGTGTAGGGGTCCAGCCCCTGGGCGATCAGGCCGGCGACCAGGCCCCCGAGCACGTCGCCGGTGCCTCCCGAGGCAAGGGCGGGCACCTCGTGGGGGTCCTCGGACAGCCGTCCGTCCGGGGCGGCGACCACGGTCCGCGCGCCCTTGAGCAGGACCACCGCTCCCCACTCCCGCGCGGCGGCGGCCGCGATCTCGTGGCGCGCCCCCTGGATCTCACGCGTCGACCGTCCGGTCAGGCGGGCCATCTCGCCAGGGTGGGGGGTGAGCACGGGAGGGACGCCGTCGAGCCGGTCGAGCCGGTCGTGGACCTCGCCCAGGGCGTTCAGGGCGTCGGCGTCCAGCACCAGCGGGCAGCCGACCCGGGGGACCAATCGCCGGACCAGCTCCCAGGTGGCCGGATGACGCCCCAGGCCCGGCCCCAGGAGCGCGGCCCGGGCCGCCCGCAGGTGCTCCTCCACCGCTTCCAGGGCGGTCGGCCCGAGCGCCCCCGGCGCGTCCTCGGGCAGCGGCGTGGCCATCGCCTCGGTGCACTTCACGGCCAGGATGGGGTAGATCCCCTCGGCGACCAGGAGACGCACCAGGCCCGCCCCGGCCCGGACGCCGGCGGTGGCGCTCAGGTACGCCGCTCCGGTCAGACCACGGCTGCCGGCCACGACGACCACGGTCCCGAACGTGCCCTTGTGGCCGTCGGGCGGCCGCTCCGGCAGCCGCACCGCTTCGGGGGGCGCCGGTGGCCGCTCCCCCGGCTCGGGCATCTCCAGCCAGGCGCTGGCGATGGCCAGGCCGGCGTCGTGGGTGATGGTCACCTGGACCCGGGCGCCCCGAGCGTCGCCGAGCAGGCGGACCTGCGGCTCCCCGCCCGGACCGCTCAGGACCTCGATCCGCCGGCGCGGGAAGCAGATGGGGGTGGCGGCGAAGCACTTGATCACCGCCTCCTTCGCCGCCCAGCGTCCGGCCAGCCTGGCCGCGACGCCGCCGCACTCCGCGACCTCGGCCGGCGTGAAGGCCCGGGCCAGGAAACCCGGCCCGGAGCGGTTCAGCGCCGTCTCCATGCGCGCGATCTCGAGCACGTCGATCCCGTGTCGATGCAGCACGGCCTCACCATCCATGCTAGGGAGCGGCCAGGACGCCTCCCGTCCACGAATCGGGTGGCCGCGGGCCGTCCACGCCCGGCACGCCTCCGTCCCCGGTCATTCCACCGTGACCGATTTGGCCAGGTTCCGGGGCCGATCGACGTCGCGGCCCAGCTCGACGGCGAGGTGGTAGGCGAAGAGCTGAAGGGCCACGCTGGCCAGCACCGCCGACGCCGCCTCCCCGGTGCGGGGGATCTCCAGCAGGTCGCTGGCCACCCCCTCCAGGCTCCGATCTCCCTCGCTCACCACGGCCAGCACCGGCGCTCCCCGGGCCACCACCTCGTGCACGTTGCCGACCGTCTTCTCCCTGACCGGGCTTGCCGTGCAGACCGCGACCACCGGGAACTCCGCGTCCAGGAGCGCGATCGGGCCGTGCTTGAGCTCGCCGCCGGAGGTGCCCTCGGCGTGGACGTAGCTGATCTCCTTCAGCTTGAGGGCGCCCTCCAGCGCCACCGGGTAGGCCAGGCCGCGGCCGACGTACATGAAGTTGCGGTAGCCAGCGTAGCGATGGGCCAGCCGGGCGATCTCCGGCTCCCCGGCCAGCAGGTGGCGAACGGCGTCGGGCAGCGAGCGCAACTCCGCGGCCAGCTCCTCGCACCGCTCCGGCGACATCCGGCGCCGAGCGGTGGCCAGGCGCAAGGCCAGCAGATAGAGGCTGACCAGGTGGGCGACGAACGTCTTGGTGGAGGCGACGCCGATCTCGGGTCCCGCCTGCAGGTAGATGGCCCCGTCCGCGTCCCGGGCCGCGGTGCTGCCCACGACGTTGGTGACCGCGACTCCCAGCGCCCCCGTCGCCCGGGCCGCCCGCAGGGCCACGATGGTGTCGGCCGTCTCGCCGGACTGGGTGATGGCCACCACCAGGGCGTTCCCGCCCAGCACCGGGCGACGGTACCGGAACTCCGACGAATCCTGTGCGCGCGCGGCCAGGCCGGCCCAATCCTCGATCACGTGCTCGCCCGCCAGGGCGGCGTGGAGCGAGGTGCCCATGCCCAGCAGACGGACCTCCTCCAGCGACCGCAGCCGCTCGTCGTCCATCTCGAACTCGGTGAACTCGACGTGACCCTGGCGGTCGAGCCGGCCCCGGAGGGCGTTGGCGGCGGCCTCGGGGGTCTCGTGGATCTCCTTCAGCATGAAATGCGGGTACCCCGACCGCTCCGCCTGGCTGACGTCCCAGTCCACGTGGAGCACCCGAGGCTCGACCGGGATGCCGTCCAGGGAGGTGACGACGGGGCCCAGGGAGGTCACGACGACCATCTCTCCCTCGCCGAGGACCAGGACCTTCTTGGTGTAGGCCACGATGGCGGCGATGTCGGAGGCGATGAAGTACTCGCCCTCGCCCAGCCCCACCACCAGCGGCGCGTTCAACCGGGCGCCCACCAGCAGCTCCGGCTCGTCGAGGCTGAACATGACCAGGGCGTAGGCTCCCCGCAAGCGCCCCAGGGCGTGCCGGGTCGCGGCCACGAAATCGCCCCGGTAGTGGTGCTCGATCAGGTGGGGCACGACCTCCGTGTCGGTGTCGGACAGGAACTCGTGGCCGGCCCCCTCCAGCTCCTCCCTCAGCTCACGAAAGTTCTCGATGATGCCGTTGTGAACGACGGTGATGCGGCGCCCGCAGTCGGTGTGGGGATGGGCGTTGAGCACCGTGGGCTTGCCGTGCGTGGCCCAGCGGGTGTGGCCGACGCCCAGGCTGCCGGCGGGCATGTCGGTTCGCAGCTGCTCGATCAGCTGCTCCACCCGGGCGGCGCACTTGACCACGCTGGCGACCTCGGCCCCGGGCGACACGACCGCGACCCCCGCGGAGTCGTAGCCACGATACTCCAGGCGCCGGAGCCCGTCCATCAACACGGGTGCCGCCTCTCTCGTTCCGAGGTAACCGATGATGCCGCACATGGTCGATCTCCTGGGACTCGCCGGCACAGGGAGGGGGGCCGCACCGGGCTCGCACGTTGAACGCGGGCCGGAGACCGGCGGTTACCTGGGCGGCGCCGGGGGTGGACGCCATCAGGGCGGGGAGGATGGACCGGCGCTGGGCGTGGACGAGGGCGAGGGCCGAGGGCCGGCCGCCCCCGGCGTGGGCGCCGCGCAGCTGAAGGCCGGCACCACGCTCACCACCACGCGGACCGAGGCCGGGCTGGCCGTGATCTGATCGGAGCCGGTGCGGACGGCACGGGTGAAGGACTGGGTCGAGGTGATGCCGCTGATGTCGACCGGGTCGAGGCCGATGCTGTCGCCCAACCGGGCCACCTGGCCGATGGGGCCGGTCACGGTGACGAAGCTGCCAGGCTGGACGTCCACCCCGGCCACGGCGTAGCCACAGGCCGGGACGCCGATCGGGCGCACGGTCAGGCCCACCGTCCGGGTGGTGGTGCCGCCGACGGTCGCCACCTGGACCGTCACCACGTTGGGGGTCCAGCTCGGGGGCGGGATGGTGTGCCAGCTCCTCAGGTCCACCGGATGCCCGCCCTTCTCGAAGAGGATGGTTTGGTCGGGGCTGGTCTGGACGTTGGCGGATTGAATGGCCACGTCGTAGTTCACGTAGGCGTGGAGGCCATCGACGAGCTCTGCCGGTCCGGTCACCGTCACCTGGCAGGGCACGTTGGCGTTCCCGCAGGTGGCGTAGGTCTGGCTCGGCACCACCGCGATCCCCGGTGCCTTCTTCGGCGTCCGAACCTCGACCCCCAGCATCACGGTTCGCAGCTCCTCGATCCGGAGGTGGAGGGGGATGACCGTGTCCTGGGGCGTCACCCCCTGCACGTCCACCCTGGGCTGGGCATCGTAGAGGTGGTCACCCACGGTCGCGTGCGACAGATCGATGGTGACTCCGGCCGCGCTCTGCCGGTACTGGCGCACGTCGTCCTGCAGGCCCACCACCCGCACGCCGACACTGCCGGGAGGATCGATCAGCACCAGGTTCGAGGGCAACCCCTGGTAGGTGATCTTGACCGGCACCGTGGCCATCTCCGGTGGGTTCTCGGAGAAGGCCACGGCGCCCAGGAGACCGACCGCGAGCACCAGCGCCAGCAGCTTCAGGCGCCAGTTGGTGACGATCCAGGCCAGGGGCGTGCTCATCCCGCGCATGGCCCTCACCTCATCTCATGGTTTGGGACCGGTGAGCCGCCAGCCCAGCAGGTGTTGACGCGCACCCCCCGCCGGGCGGGAGGGCTCCAGCCCGCCCGTCAACCGCCGGCGCAGCCCTTCGACGTCCAGGTTGCGGGTGATACGGCCGTTCTCGACCACGGAGATGCCCCCCGTCTCCTCGGACACGACCAGGACCAGGGCGTCGGAGGCCAGGGACAGCCCGATGGCCGCCCGGTGCCGGGTGCCCAGGCGGTCGCGAACGGTCGCCTCATCGGCGAGCGGCAGCAGGCACCCGGCCGCGAGGATCGTGCTGCCGCGGACGATCACGGCCCCGTCGTGCAGCGGGGAGTTGGGGAAGAAGATGCTCTGCAGGAACTCGGCCGAGACCTCGCCGTTGATGCGCACGCCGGTGGCGGCATAGTCCTCCAGGCCGACCTCCCGCTCGAAGGCGATCAGGGCGCCGACGTGGCGGGCCGCCAGCCGCTCCGCCGCCCTGATGGCCTCGGCGACCGCGCGGTTGAAGATCTGCGGGTTGGAGGCGAAGAGAGGCCGTCCCAGGTGGCCGATACGTCCCACCTGGTCCAGCATCCGCCGGAGCTCCGGCTGGAACAGCACGATGATGGCGATGACCACGAACGGGGCCGCGGTCTGGAACAGCCAGCTGAGCAGGATCAGGTGCAGCCAGCTGGCGGCCAGGCCCAGCATCCCCAGCAGGATCAGGCCGACGATGAGCTGCATCGCCTGGGTGCCGCGGACCAGCCGCAGCAGCTGATAGAGGATGAAGGCCACCACGACCACGTCGATGATCTCGACCGGCCCCACCCGGGCCAGCATGGCCAGCAGCTGGTGCAGCGCCTCGCCGAGGAAGGCCATCAGACCCCTCCGAAGATCGCGGCCAGCAGCGCCATCTGGGCGTGCAGGCGGTTCTCGGCCTGATCGAAGACCACCGACCGCGGCCCGTCGATGACCTCGGCGGTGACCTCCTCCCCGCGATGGGCCGGCAGGCAGTGCATGAACACCGCCCCCGGCGCCCTGGCCATCAGCTCGGCGTTCACCTGGTACTCCCGGAACCGGGCCCTCCGTGCCCGAGCTTCGGTCTCCTGGCCCATCGAGGTCCACACGTCCGTGTACACGACGTCCACTCCCCGAACGGCGTCGAGATCGGCCGTGACCTGGACCCAGGCCGGCATCGCGGTCACCGCCAGCTGGTGCTCCGGAGGCGAGACCACGACCAGCTGGAAACCGATGATCGCCGCCGCCTCCATCAGGGAGCGGGCCACGTTGTTGCCGTCGCCCACGAACGCTACCCGGGTGGCCGAGTCGAGCCGCCCCAGCACCTCCTCCATGGTGAGCAGGTCGGCCAGCACCTGGCAGGGATGCGAGCCGTCGGTCAGCGCGTTGATGACGGGACAGCTCGCGGCCCCGGCGAGAGCGAGCAGATCCCGGTGGGCGAACAACCTGGCCACGATCCCGTCTACGTAGCGGTCGAGCACCCTGGCCACGTCCTCCACCGCCTCCCGCTGGCCGAGCCCGACCTCCTGCTCGCCGAGCACCAGCGCGCTGCCCCCCAGGCGCTCGATGCCCACCTGGAAGGAAACCCGGGTGCGCAGCGAGGGCTTCTGGAAGAGGAGCGCCAGCCGCCGTCCGCGGAGCGGAAGGCCCGACCATCGTCCGGCTTTGATCTCGCCCGCCAAATCCAGGATCTCGCGCAGCTGGGAGGCGTCCAGCTGCGCGATGTCGAGGAAGTCCGCCCCCCTCAGGCGCTGCAGCGTGCGGGTTGCCACGGAGGTCACCTTACCTTGATTCGCGGCGTACAGCAGGTGAGTATGCGCCTCTCCCGAGGATGAATTCGACCCCTGCCTTCCGCCGCGATCCCGCCTCGACACGTATCGCCGCGCCGGGCTCTCGCCCTCAGAGCCGAGGGTCGATCAGCTCACCGGTCCGCGGCGGCCGGGCGAGCACCGCGGCGATGGATTCGAACTCCGGCAGCCGACCCCGCAGGGCCCGGTCGTCGCGCAGCCTCAGGATCAGGTCCCGACAGGCGGCCGGCTCCAGCCCGAAGGCCACGGGACGGAAGCTGAACCGCCGGGCACTCCGCAGCCGGATCGTCAACCGCTGGGTGAGCCGGACCTCGGGCCATCGCTCCATCGCCCAGTCGCCCTGGTCCGCCAACGTCGCCACCTCCACCTCGTCCCACCGGACCTGGAGCTGGCCCCGACGGCCGAGCAGGACCAGACGGTCCCGAAAGAAGCCCAGCCGGCCCGCCGGCCCGCGCCGCAGACGGAGCGCGGTGCGAAGGACGACGGCCAGGGAGATCAGCCCCAGCGGCCCGAGCAAGGCGGCCACCGCCTGCTCCCCCACGACCAGCGCCCAGGCGGCCAGGCCGACCAGCAGCGCGGTCGTCGCCAGCGCACCGAGGGCGAAGCGCAGCGTAGAGCGATTGGAGCGCGCGAACGTCACCTTGTCCTCTCCACGCCGACGATACCGCCGACGCCTCGGATCAGTTGACGCGGCGCTCGCGGCCCGCCCAGTAGGGCTGGCGCAGCTCGCGCTTGAGGATCTTCCCGCTGGGATTGCGGGGGATGGACTCGACGAAGTCCACCGACCGCGGACGCTTGAACCCGGCCAGGCGACCACGGGTCCACGCGATCAGCTCCTCCTCCGTCACTCCCGTTCCCGGGCGGCGGACGACGATCGCCTTCACCGCCTCCCCCCATCGCTCGTCGGGCACCCCGATCACCGCGCAGTCGGCGACCGCGGGATGGGCGGCGAGCACGCCCTCGACCTCGGCCGGGTACACGTTCTCACCGCCGGAGACGATCATGTCTTTGATCCGGTCCCGAATGTAGACGAAGCCGTCGGCGTCCAGACAGCCCGCATCCCCGGTGTGCAACCAGCCTTCGTGCAGCACCGCGGCCGTCTCCTCGGGCTGGCGCCAGTACCCGGCCATGACCCCGGGGCCCCGGTACACCACCTCCCCGACCTCGCCCGCCGGCAGATCCTCGCCCCGGGGCCCGACGACGCGGATCTCCTGCCCGAACATGGGCCTTCCACAGGAGAGCAACCGTGGCCCCCGGTGGTGCTCGTGGGTCAGGGCGGTGATCGCTCCCGTGGTCTCGGTCAGGCCGTAGACCTGAGTGAACCGGCAGCGGAAGGTCTCGATCGACCGCCGGAGGAGGTCCTCGGCGATGGGCGAGGCGCCGTAGATCAGGTTGCGCAGGTCGGGGAACTCCATGTCCTGCACCCCGGGCACCTGGGTGAGGAAGAGCAGCACGGCCGGGACCACGAAGCCGGTGGCCACGCGACGCTCGACCAGCAGCCGGAGCAGGTCCTCGGGCACCACCTCGCGGGCGATCACCGCCGTCGCGCCCGAGCTGACCACGGCCAACCCCCAGCCGATCCCGCCGATGTGGTACAGGGGCATGGCCACCAGGGCGCCGGTACCCTCGCCCAGCTCCGGCACCTCGAAGCTGAGGGGGCCGGTCAGCGAGAAGAGGTTGAGGTTGCGGAGCATCACCCCCTTGGGCCGGCCGGTGGTGCCGGAGGTGTACAGCATCCAGGCCACGGCCTCCTCCCGATCCCGGCGGGGGTCCCCACCCTGCCGGGGCAGTTCGGAGAAGCCAGCCACGCGGACGCCTACCCGCTCGGCGCGGTCCCGGAACTCCTCTCCCACCACCAGCAGCTTCGGCTCGGCGTCCTCGACCACCTGGCCCACTTCCTCGGCGGTGAGGCGCCAGTTGATGGGAACGCAGACGGCTCCGGCTTTGTCGATGGCGAACACCAGCTCCAGGTAGTCGTCGGAGTTCTTGTCCAGGATCGCCACCCGGTCTCCGGGCTCGACCCCCAGCTTCGAGACCAGCCCTCCGGCCAGCGCCGAGGACGAGGCGTCCATCTCGGCGAAACTCCGCGAACGCCCCCGGTACCAGCTCACGGGAAGGTGCGGATGACGGCGCGCGCGCCAGCGCACCACCTCGGCCACCGTCCTCACCTGAGGAACTCTAGCCCCCGTCGCGGGCTTCGTAAAGGCAGGAGACGATCCGGCCCGGACGGCCGGGGTCAGCCATCCTCCCCTTCGTCCGGCGAGCGGTCGTCGTAGACCACCGCGACCAGGGTCAGGCCGGCCGCCGGCGCGGTCCGGGGGGCGAGGCGACGATCGCGTGCGGCCAGGATCTCGCCCAGCCAGCCCGGTGGTCGCCGCCCCCGTCCGACCTCGGCCAGGGCCCCGGCGATGCTCCGCACCTGGCCGCGCAGGAACCCCTCCGCGCACACATGGAGGTCCACGAACCGGCCCTCCCGGACGACGCGGGCCTCACGCATGGTTCGCACCCGACCGCGGGGCGGCTCGACGGCCGAGCAGAACGTGGTCCAGTCGTGCCGGCCGACCAGGCCGCGGGCCGCCTCGGCCATCGCCTCCACGTCCAGCCGGTCCCGCAGGTGCCAGCAGCGGCCGCGGTCGAGGGCGGGACGCACCGGCCGATCCAGGTACCGGTAGCGGTAGCGGCGCCAGCGCGCGGAGTACCGGGCGTGGAAATCGAGCGGCGCATCCTCGACCTCGAGGACGACCACGTCCGGCGGCAGCCGCGCGTTGAGCGCCGCCCGGACGCGCTCCGGGCCGAGGCGGCCCGGGTAGGAGAAGTTGACCACCTGACCCTCGGCGTGGGCGCCGGCGTCCGTCCGTCCCGCCGCCTGCAGCCGCGGCTCCTCCCCGACCAGCTCCCGAATGGCCCGCCTCAGCTCACCCTCGACGGTCCGCCCCCCGACCTGGAACTGCCAGCCCGAGAAGGCGACGCCGTCGTACTCGATCAGCAGCCGAAGGTTGCGCAGGCGAGACCTCCAACGGCGATCACCGGTCCCTCCTCGTCGCCCGCTGTCTCACGGTCGCGAACGCCGTGCTCTTGGTCCCCCGGCGCGGGCATGCCCGCGCCGGCCACGGTCACCGGCTCAGCGCTTGGTGTACTGCGGGGCCTTGCGAGCGCGCTTCAGGCCGTACTTCTTGCGCTCCTTCATGCGCGCATCGCGGGTCAGGAGACCGGCCCGTTTCAGCACCGGACGCAGCTCGGGATCGTGCTGGATCAGGGCCCGGGCAAGGCCCTGGGCGATGGCGCCCGCCTGGCCGGTCACGCCGCCACCCTCCACCTTGACGCTCACGTCGAAGCGACGCACGCCATCCACCAGCCTGAGGGGCTGACGCACCGCGTTCTCCAGGCGGCGCACACCGAGATAGTGCAGCGGATCCTTGTCGTTGATGACGTACCGGCCCTCGCCGGGGACGAGACGAACGCGGGCGATGGCGGTCTTCCGCCGGCCGACCGCCCGGTAGATCCGCTGCGGCTGCTCCTGCTCCTCAGCCAATCTGGATGTCCCCCTTCTCGTTGAAGGTGATCCGGGTCGGACGCTGGGCCTGGTGATGGTGCTCAGGACCCGCGTAGACGCGGAGCCGGCGCAGCATGTCACGGCCCAACCGGTTCTTCTGCAACATCCCCCGCACCGCGTGGTAGACGGGGAAGGTGGGGTCGAGATCTCGCTGCTGACGCAGCGTCCGGGTGCGGAGTCCACCCGGATAACCCGTGTACCGCGTGTACACCTTGTGGTCGAGTTTGCGGCCGGTGACGAGCACACGCTCGGCGTTGACAACGATCACGTGATCGCCCGTGTTCAGGTGCGGCGTATAGATCGGCTTGTGCTTGCCCCTGAGGATCCTGGCGACATTGCTCGCCAGTCGGCCGAGAGGCAGGCCGGTGGCGTCGACCACGTACCAATCGCTCCTCAGGTCCTCCTTCCTGGCCGTCCAGGTCTTCGTTTTCGCGACCATCAGTTCACCAGTTCGATGACGACCATGGGCGCGGCATCCCCGAGCCGCGGGCCCTTACGGATGATGCGGGTGTAGCCGCCCGGCCGCTCCCGGAGTCTGGGCATCACGGTGCGGAACAACCGGTCGGCCACCTCCGGATTCGAGATCTCGCGCGCGACCCGCCGGCGGGCGGCGACATCGTCCGCCTTGGCCTCGGTGATCAGCCGCTCGACCCGCCGCCGGAGCTCCTTGGCTCGCGCCTCGGTGGTCGTGATCCGCCCATGCTCCAGCAGCGCCGTGCAGAGGTTGCGCAGCAACGCCTTCCGGGCGTCGGTGTCGCGGTTGAAGTGACGGCCGCTCTTGAGGTGCCTCATCGTCCTACCGGAAGACCGTCTCCATCTGGTCGGGCTCCACGAAGCCTTTCTCGACCAGCTTCTCCTTGATCTCGTCCAGCGACTTTCGACCGAAGTTGCGCAGGCTCAGCAGCTCGTCTTCCTTCTTCGTCAGGAGCTGCCCGACGGTGGTGATGTCGTTGGCCTTCAGGCAATTGAAGGCCCGCACCGAGAGGTCCAGTTCCTCGATCGGGATCTGATCGATGCGATTGGCGCCGGACGGCTGCAGCCCGTGGCCCTCCTCCTCCTCCCGGATGCTCTCGCCGAAGCGGACGAACAGCTCCAGGTGCTGGGTGAAGAGCATGGCGGCACCGCTCACGGCCTCCTCGGGCGTGATGGTCCCGTCGGTCCAGACCTCCAGGTTCAGCCGGTCGTAATCCGTGGCCTGCCCGACGCGCGTCTTCTCGACCAGGAAGTTGGCCTTGACCACCGGGGAGAACACGGCATCGATTGGAATCACCCCGATGGGCTGACCCTCCCGCTTGTTCCGCTCCGCGGGTACATATCCCTTGCCGCGCTCGGCCGTCAGCTCCATGCGCAGATGACCCTTGTCGGCGATGGTGCAGATGTAGAGGTCGGGGTTGACGATCTCCACATCCGCCGGCGTCTGGATGTCGGCGGCGCGGACCTCGGCCGGTCCCTTCACGTCCAGAGTGAGGGTGACCGGATCCTCGGTGAAGCTCTTCAAGCGCAGCTGCTTCAAGTTGAGGATGATCTCGGTCACGTCCTCCTTGACGTGGGCGATGGACGTGAACTCGTGGGCAACCCCCTCGATCTGGATCGACGTGACCGCAGCCCCCCAGAGGGAGCTGAGGAGCACCCGCCGTAGCGTGTTACCGAGCGTCGTGCCGAAGCCCGGCTCGAGCGGCTCGATCTCGAACTTCCCGTAGGTCTCGTCCCCGGCGATCTTCCGAACCGCCGGGCTCACGACCAGTCTGGTGTCAATGGCCAAGGAACCGCAACCTCCTGGGGATCCTCATCGACGGGAGTAGAACTCCACGATCAGCTGCTCTTCGACCCCCGACTCCATCTCGTCTCGCTCCGGCAGAGCGAGCACTCTGCCGGAGCGCTCGGCCTCGTTCAGGGCGAGCCAGGAGGGCACGGTGCGGACCCGGGACGACTCCAGCGCCACCGAGATCACCGGGCTCGCCGGCTCGCGGGTCCGAATCTCGTCGCCCGGCTTGACCTGGAAGGAGGGGATGTTGACCGTCCGGCCGTTCACCGTGAAATGCCGGTGCGATACCAGCTGACGGGCCTGCTTGCGGGAGGCGGCCAGACCCAGGCGATAGACCACGTTGTCCAGGCGCAGCTCCAGGTGCCGGAGCAGGTTGAGGCCGGTCACCCCCGGCTCCCGTTCGGCCATCTCGAAGTAGTTGCGAAACTGCTTCTCGAGCAGGCCGTAGGTCCGGCGCGCCTTCTGCTTGGCCCGCAGCTGCAGGCCGTAATCGGAGGTCTTGCGACGGCGCGCCTGCCCATGCTGGCCAGGCGGCACCGCCCGCCGCTCGATCGCGCACTTGGGCGTGTAACAGCGCTCCCCTTTCAAGAAGAGCTTGGCGCCCTCACGACGGCAGAATCGACAGACCGGACCGTGGTAGTTAGCCAACGTTCAGTTGAACTCCTTGTCGTCCATGCATCATTCCCGACCCCCACCGGTCAGCGGGACGTACCCAATCCCTGCCCGGCCGGTCCACCCTCCTCATCTCAATCTTCAAATTCAATCTCACACCCGCCGCCGCTTGGGCGGACGACAGCCGTTGTGGGGGATGGGCGTTACGTCCGTGATGGCGGTGACCTCCAGCCCCGCCGCCTGCAAGGCACGGATGGCCGCCTCCCGGCCGGCCCCCGGACCCTTCACGAACACCTCGATCGACCGCATACCGTGCTCCATGGCCCGACGGGCAGCGGCCTCGGCCGTGACCTGCGCAGCGTAGGGGGTGGACTTCCGACTGCCCTTGAAGCCCTGGGAGCCGGCCGAGCCCCAGGTGATGACGTTGCCCTGGAGGTCGCTGATCGAGATGATCGTGTTGTTGAACGTGCTCTGGATGTGCGCCTGGCCCACGGCCACGTTCTTGCGCTCACGGCGTCGGGTGCGGGTGTTCTTTTTCTTCTGCTTACCCATGCTCGTTTCCCCTACTCGCCCTCGACCACCGAGGACCGGGCGGGGGAGGCACCGGTCTCCTCCCCACGAGCGCCGCGCGCGTCCGGGCGATGGTGCCGGACGCCCGGACGATCCACACCGGTCCGGTGTGCTCCGGCGATGCCGACCGGTGCCATCACTTGCCTCGCTTCTTGCGACCGGCGACGGGGCGACGCGGACCCCGCCGGGCACGAGCGTTGGTCCGGGTCCGCTGGCCGCGCACCGGCAGGCCGCGACGGTGTCGCAGGCCGCGGTAGCAACCGATCTCCTGCAGCCGCTTGATGTTCATGGCCACCTCGCGGCGCAGGTCCCCCTCGATCAGGATCTCCTTGTCGGCGGCAAGGCGATCGATGAGCTGCCGCAGCCGGGTCAGCTCGTCGTCGGCCAGGTCCTTGACCCGGGCGTCGGGGTTCAGGTTGGCCATCCGCAGCAGCCTCTCGGATGTGGCTCGTCCGATGCCATGGACGTAGGTCAGCGCGATCACGACCCGCTTGTCGTTGGGGACGTCGACCCCGGCGATGCGCGCCACGACCTATCCCTGCCTCTGCTTGTGCTTGGGATTGGCGCAGATCACGCGTACGACGCCCTCGCGCCGAATCACCTTGCACTTCGGACACATCCTCTTGACCGATGGACGAACCTTCATCTCAACAGCTTCCGTCATCCTTCCTCGCGTAACGGCTCCTCGGCTCCGACGATCACCCCTCACACACCGGGCGATGCGGGGACCGAGCGGCGATGTGGGCGAGGAACCTGGCTGTACCTCCCGTCGTGGGCGCGGCCAGCCGTCCCCCACGATCGGCCCTCCGACGGGCACGGAGAGCCGGGGTACGAGCCGTCATTCTACAACAACCGAGCCGACTCCCTCCCGCCGGTCGTCCCCGTACCTCAGACGGCCGCCCGCATCCGCATCGAACCGGTCGAGCTGGTCAGCACCCGGGGGCCGTGCCTGGTGACCGCGACCGTGTGCTCGAAGTAGGCCGACAGGGATCCGTCCGAGGTGCAGACGGTCCAGCCGTCCGGCTTCACGTAGACCTCCGGCCCCCCCTGGTTGATCATCGGCTCGATGGCAAGCGTCATGCCCGGCTTCAGCTCCGGGCCCGTCCCGGGCTGGCCGAAGTTGGGGAGCTGCGGTTCCTCGTGCATGTGCCGTCCGATGCCGTGACCGACGAACTGCCGGATCACCGAGTAACCATGGCGTTCCGCGTGTCGCTGGACGGCGGCGGAGATGTCGTACAGCCGGTTGCCGGGCCGGGCCTGCTCGATGCCGAGGGCCAGGCACTCCTCCGTCACCCGGACCAGGCGCTCCGCTTCGGGGCTGACCGCGCCCACCGGGACCGTGCACCCCATGTCGGCCCAGAAGCCGTCGAGCACCAGGCCCAGGTCCAGGCTCACGATATCGCCCTCCTGGATCCGCCGCCGGCCCGGGATCCCGTGCACGGCCTCGTCATTGATGGAGACGCAGATGGAATTGGGAAACCCCTGGTAGCCGAGGAAGCCCGGACGCGCGCCGGCGGCCCGGATCCGTCGCTCGGCCAGGCGATCGAGCTCGATGGTTCGAACCCCCGGCCGGCAGGCCTCGCGCAGCTCCTCGACGACGGACTCCAGGAGCCGTCCGGCCCGGGCCATCATCTCGATCTCGTGGTCGGTCTTCAGGCTGATCACCTCTGGTCCCCCGCGGCGCACCCGGCCTCGATCGCGGCCAGGATGCGCACCTGCACCTCCTCGATCGAGCCGGTGCCGTCGACGTCGCTGACCACGCCCTGCTCCCGATAGTGCTCCAGCACCGGCAACGTCTGTTCCAGATACACCGTGATCCGACGTCGAGCCGTTTCCGGCCGGTCATCCTCCCGCTGGACCAGGGCCGTGCCGTCCACGTCGCAGACCGCGTTCACCTTCGGCGGCGCCAGCTCGACGTGGTACGTTCGCCCGCACGACGGGCACGTCAGCCGACCGGCCAGGCGTCGCACCAGCACGCTCTCCGGCACTCGCAGGAAGACCACGTGATCCATGCGCCGGCCGAGGCCGACGAGCATGCGGTCCAGTTCCCGCGCCTGGGCCACGGTGCGAGGGAAGCCGTCCAGCAGGACGCCGCGCTCGCAGTCCGGCTGCTCGAGGCGCCGCCGGAAGAGTTCCAGCATGACCGCGTCGGGCACCAGCTCGCCCCGGTCCATGTAGACCTTCGCCCGCCGGCCGAGCTCGGTACCGGCCCTGACCTCGTTGCGCAGCAGGTCCCCGGTCGCCACCTGGGGGATGCCGAAGTGCTCGACGAGCAGGCCGGCCTGGGTGCCCTTACCGCTGCCGGGAGGCCCGAACAGCGTGAGTACGAGCGGATGCGCGCGTTTGACTCTGCCCCTCCTTTCCTAGTCAGACCATGCTCGCGGTCGCAGAGGAAGGACCGAGTCACCTTCCGGCGACCGCGGGACGCCGATCACCATCCCGGCCGGTCAGTTCGGCGACCGCACCGGGGTCACCTGATGAACCCCCGATACTGCCGCATGACGAGCTGGGTCTCGAGCTGCTTCATCGTGTCCAGCGCCACGCCCACCACGATCAGCAGCGCCGTCCCGCCGAGGTACATCTCCGTACGAGGGATGTTGGTGACACGGGACGCCACCAGCGGCAGGACGACGGTGATCACCCCCAGGAAGATCGCGCCGGCGAAGGTGACGCGGTTCATGACCGCGCCCAGGTACTCGGCGGTCGAGCGCCCGGGCCGGATACCGGGGATGAAGCTGGAGTAACGGCGCAGGTTGTCCGCCACGTCGTTCACGTCGAAGGTCACGGCCGTATAGAAGTACGTGAAGCCGAAGATGAAGAGGAAGTAGAGCACGTTGTAGACGATCATGGCGGCCAGGTTGGGACCGTCAGGCACGAAGTTGCCGTTCACCCACAGCGCCGCCTGGTGCCACCAGGAGTTGCTCGGGGCGGCGGTCAGGTAGTTCGACACGATGTTCGGGAAGGTCATGATCGAGATGGCGAAGATGATCGGGATCACCCCGGCCTGGTTGACCCGGAGGGGCAGGAAGCTCTGCCGTCCCTGCACGGTCCGCCCCCCCGTCAGCCGCTGAGCGGACTGGATGGGGATCTTGCGAACCGCTTGCTGGACCTCGATCACGAACGCCACCGCCACCAGCGCGATCACGGCCAGGCCGACGAAGGGCAGGATGTCGGCCAGGCCGCCGCCTCCGCCCAGGTGACCGGCGATGGCCGAGTACACGGTACGAGGACCCCGCCCGATGATGCCGGCGAAGATGATCAGCGAGACCCCGTTCCCGATCCCGTACTCGGTGATCAGCTCGCCCAGCCACATGGCCAGGATCGTACCCGCGGTCATGGTGAGCATGATCGTCGCCCGCGAGAACCAGTCCAGGTCCGGGGGCAGGATCGGAGTGCCCGGGTTGTTCTGGAAGAGCACCGTGTACCCGTAGGCCTGACCCAGGGCCAGGGCCACCGCCAGGTACCGGCTCCAGCGCGTGATCTTGCGTTGGCCCAGCTCCCCCTCCCGCGAGATCTCCTTGATCCGCTCGGAGATCACCGTCATCAGCTGCATGATGATCACGGCGTTGATGTAGGGGTTGAGGCCCATGGCGACGATGCTGAAGGTCGACAGCCCGCCGCCCGAGAAGAGGTTGAGGAGCCCCAGGATGGGCTGGTTGTTGAAGAGGCTCTGGAGGGCAGCCTGGTTCGCCCCCGGGATCTCGATGTTGGCGAAGAGGCGAAAGATCACCAGTATCGCCGCCGTGAAGAGGAGCTTGTTGCGGAGCTCCGGCAGCCGGAAGGCGTTGGTGATGGCTTCGAGAAGGTTCATCTGCCCTAACCCATATTGAGCCTACCGCTCCGCGCCCCCGGGGGCCAGCCGGACCGGCTCCCGACCTCTCCAGGACCCGACCGCGAACGGGCGAGCCGGTCGGGCCGGCCCGGCGGGCGACGCCGACGCGGGCGCGATCCCGCTGCCGGCATGCGGCGCCGGGCTCCGGCGGCGACGCGGCGGCCGCATGCCGGCGGACGCACCCCTCGGACCGTCCTATCCGCGCGCCGTCCTGCGCCGGGGTCGGGCAGGCTCTTCGACGATCGTCACCCGGCCGCCCTTCGCCTCGACGGCCGAACGGGCCCGATCACTCACGGCGTGGGCCGAGACCTCCAGCCGGCGGCGCAGCTCGCCGGCGCCGAGGAGCTTCACCGGCATTCCGGGCCGGGCCAGGCCGGTCTCGTAGAGGTCCTGGACACCGATCGTCGCACCGTCGGCAAAGCGGTTCAGCCCGGTCAGGTTGACCACCGCGTAGACGCGCTTGAACGGGTTCTTGAATCCCCCCAGCTTGGGCAGGCGCTGGCCGAGGGGCATCTGACCGCCCTCGAAGCCGAGGCGAAAACCCTGGCTTCGGGCGAGCTGACCCTTTTGCCCCCGCCCGGATGTCTTGCCGCGTCCCGAACCGGTGCCGCGGCCGACGCGTACCCGCCGGCGGCGGGCGCCCACCGGCGGCCGGAGATCGTGCAACTCCACCGCTACCTACCCCTCGAGTGCTTCTTGGCCGAACGGGCCCGCGGTGTCTTGTACCTGGCCCGCCGGGGCGGACGCCACGGCTGCCCATCGACCGCCACCAGGAAGCCAACGCTGGCCAGCATGCCGCGTACCGCAGGCGTATCCGGCAGCTCTCTGACCTGGTTCAGCCTGCGGAAGCCCAGGGACCGGATGGTCGCCTTGACCTTCCAAGAGTATCCGATCGCGCTCTTCTTCCAGGTCGCCCGGATCGTCGCCGGGAGCCGGTCGCCGTCCCCGGTCGGAGCCGCCGCCCCCCGGCTCGAGGTTGGTGTCGCGGTCATGCCTGAACCCCTCCATCCTGCTCCGCCGCCCGATAGGCGGCGGCCAGGCGCGGCCCGACGATCTGCTCCACCTCCTTGCCGCGCAGCTCGGCCACCTCCTGGGCGGTGCGCAGGGAACGCAAGGCCTCGATCGTGGCCCGAACCGTGTTGATGGGATTGTTGCTGCCCAGGGACTTGGTGAGGATGTCCTTGATGCCGGCCAGCTCGATCACGGCCCGCATCGCGCCTCCCGAGATCACCCCGGTGCCGGGCGCCGCCGGCTTGATCAGGATCCTGGCCGCTCCCCACTTGAAGCGGACCTCGTGCGGGATCGTCGTCCCGACCATGGGAACCGTGATCATGTTTCGCTTCGCGATCTCGACGCCCTTGCGGATGGCCTCGGGCACCTCCCGGGCCTTCCCCAGGCCGGCACCGACCCGCCCGTTCATGTCACCGACCACGATCAGAGCGGAGAACGAGAAGCGGCGTCCGCCCTTCTCGACCTTGGCCACGCGGTTCAGGCTGACCACGCGCTCGGTCAGCTCGGAGCGGTCAGCGTACGTCGGGCTGCGCATCCCCATGGCGTGCTCCCATCGACTAGAACTCCAATCCGGCCTCGCGCGCGGCGTCCGCGAGCGCCCTGACGCGACCGTGGTAGAGGAACCCGCCACGGTCGAACACCACGCGGGTCACCCCCGCCGCCCTGGCCTTCTCGGCGATGGCGCGCCCAACCGCCGCCGCGGCCTCGAGGTTCTTGGCGCCGGAGCGGAGCTGCAGGGTCGAGGCCGCCGCCAGGGTGCGCCCCGACTCGTCGTCGATGACCTGGGCGTACACGTGGTGCAGGCTCCGGTACACGGCCAGGCGCGGCCGCCGGGCCGTGCCCTTCAGCTCGACCCGCACCCGGCGGTGGCGACGCCGGCGCGCGGCCTTGCGATCGAAGGGTGTGATCATGGTTACCTGGCCCCCTTGCCGGCCTTGCCGGCCTTGCGCCGGACCTGCTCGCCCCGATACATGACGCCCTTGCCCTTGTACGGCTCGGGCGGCCGCAGGCGGTGGAGATCGGCCGCCACCTGGCCCACCTGCTCCTTGGAGATGCCGCTGACCGCGAAGTGGGTCGGGTCCGAGACCTCGATACTCACCCCCGCCGGCGGACGATAGCGCACCGGATGCGAGAAGCCGAGGCTCAGGACCAGGTCCTCACCCTGCTTCTGAGCCCGGTAGCCGACGCCGACCAGCTCCAGCTCCTTGCGGAAGCCCTGCGAGACGCCCTGAACCATGTTGGCCACCAGGGTGCGGGTCAGCCCGTGCAGGGAGCGGTGCACCCGGCCGTCGCTGGGACGCTCGCAGAGCACCTGGCCGTCCTCCACGCGCACGGTGATCTGCGCCGGGACGGCGCGCTCCAGCTGCCCCCTGGGCCCCTGAACCGCCACCCGGTTGCCGTCCACGCTGACGGTCACACCGTCCGGGATCCGAATGGGGAGTCTTCCGATTCTCGACATCTACCCTGTCACCTCGCGTCCTACCAGACGTAGGCGAGGACCTCACCACCCACGCCGGCGCGCAGCGCCTGGCGGCCGCTCATCACGCCCTTGCTGGTGGAGAGGATGGCGATGCCCAGGCCGCCCAGAACACGGGGGATTTCGGTCTTGCGAGCGTACACCCGGAGGCCGGGACGACTGATGCGCTTCACCCCGGAGATGACCCGGCGGCGGTCCGGACGCGACACGAACGTGATCTTCAGCACCTCGCCCGCCTGCCCCACCGCCGGCTCGACCTCGTAGTCCGCGATGTACCCCTCCTCCTTGAGGACCCTGGCCATCTCCAGCTTGAGTCTGGAGGAGGGCACCCGCACCTCGGCGTGCCGGGCCGCGTTCGCGTTCCGGATCCTGGTCAGCATGTCGGCGATCGGATCGGAGGGGACGCCGACTCCTGTCTTCTTCGCCATCACCAGCTCGACTTGGTCACACCGGGGATACGGCCCTCGGCGGCCAGCCTCCGGAAGCAGATACGGCACATGCCGAACTGCCTCATGTACGCCCGCGGGCGGCCGCAGAGCCGGCACCGGTTGTGAAACCGAACCCTGAACTTGGGAGGCCGTTTCCAGCGTTCGATCGCTGCCTTCTTGGCCAATCTCCTACCTCTTGCGGAACGGCATGCCCAGCTGCACGAGCAGCGAGCGGCCCTCTTCATCCGTTTTCGCCGTGGTCACGATCACCACCTCGAGCCCACGGAGCTTGTCGATCTTGTCGTAGTCGATCTCCGGGAAGATGATCTGCTCCCGCAACCCCAGTGAGTAGTTGCCGCGACCGTCGAAGCCGTCCGGGTCGATGCCCCGGAAGTCCCGGATGCGAGGCAGGGCCACGGTGACGAGCTTCTCGAGGAAATACCACATCCGGCGACCGCGCAAGGTCGCCTTGATGCCCACCGGCATGCCGGCGCGCAGCTTGAAGGCGGCCACCGACTTCCGGGCCTTGACCACGATCGGCTGCTGACCCGTGATGGCGCGCACGTCCTGGACCGCGGCCTCCAGGGCCTGCGGGTTGTCCTTGGCCTCCCCGATGCCGATGTTGACCACGATCTTGGCGATCCGGGGAACCTGCATCGCGTTGGAGTAGTCGAACTCCCGGATGAGGGCCGGGACCACCTTCTCCCGGTACTGGACGAGGAGGTTGGGTTCCCTGGTCACGGTGGCGACGCTCACTGGGCCTCGACCCTCCTCGGCCGCTCGTAGGGTTCCCCGCAGCGGCGGCACTGCAACGCCCGTTCGCCGTTCTCGAGCACGATGTGCTTGATGCGGGTGGGCCGGTTACAGGACGGGCAGAGCAACATCACGTTGCTCCGGTCCAGGGGAGCCTCGAAATCGACGATGCCGCCCTGCATGGCCGTGTTGCCGCCCGCGCGCCGGCCCGCCTTGACGTGCCGCTTCAGGATGTTGACGCCCTTCACCACCACCTTGCCCTCGCGCGGCAGCGTCCGCAGGATCTCACCGGTCTTGCCCCGGTCCTTGCCGGCGACCACGAGCACCGTGTCGCCGGGCGCGAGGTCCAGCCGCCGTGGCCGGGGGCGCGGCTTGTTCCTGAGCACCTACAACACCTCCGGGGCCAGGGACACGATCTTCATGAAGTTCCGCTCCCGCAGCTCTCGCGCCACCGGGCCGAAGATGCGGGTGCCCCTGGGGTTGTTCTGGGGGTTGATGAGGACGGCCGCGTTGTCGTCGAAGCGGATGTTCGAGCCGTCCGGGCGCCGATACTCCTTGGCCACGCGAACGACGACGGCCCGTACGATCTCGCCCTTCTTGACCTGGCCGCCCGGCTGGGCCGACTTGACGGTGGCGGTGATGACGTCGCCCACCCGGGCGTAGCGGCGCTTGCTGCCGCCCATCACGCGGATGCAGAGCAGCTCACGGGCCCCGCTGTTGTCGGCGACCTTGAGCCTGGTCTCCTGCTGGATCATGGTCAGCGAGCCTTCTCCACGATCTCGACCACGCGCCAGCGCTTGTCCTTCGAGAGCGGCCGGGTCTCCATGATCCGCACCAGGTCGCCCACGCGGCACTCGTTGCGCTCGTCGTGCGCCTTGAAGCGGACCCGGCGCTGGATCACCTTCTTGTAGAGCGGGTGCGGCTTCAGGTTGGACACCTGAACCACCACCGTCTTGTCCATCCGGTCGGAGACGACGCGTCCCGTCCGCACCTTCCGGTAACCGCGCTGCTGGGTCTGTGCCTCAGTCATCGTCTTCCTCTCGATCCGTGCCCGGACCTCCGGGGTCCCCCGACCCCTGGTCGCGCGGCGGGGTCGCCCCTGGCTCGCCCGGCCTCGGAGCTTCCACGTGTTCGGGCGTCTCCTGGACGGGGGCCGACACCTCGGCGGCGGACGAGGCCGCCACCGCCGCGGGGACGGCCGCGTCCTCCAGCGAGCTCTCCAGCCGGCGCTGATGCAGCACGGTCAGGATGCGGGCGATGTCCTTCCGCGTCCTCCGGATCTGCCGGTGGTTCTCGAGCTGGCCGACCGCCAGCTTGAAGCGCAGCTCGTACAGCTCGCGGCGTGCGCCCTTGAGCCGGTCCTCGAGTTCGGCGACGTCCAGCGCCCTCAGCTCCTCAGCCTTCACCTCTCCGCACCCCCGGCGTGCCCGACCTGGCCCTCGGCCGCAGACAGGAAGCGGGTCCTGATGGGCAGCTTGGCCGCGGCCAGGCGCATGGCCTCCCTGGCCACCTCGGGATCCACCCCGCCCATCTCGAACAGGATGCGTCCGGGCTTGACGACGGCGACCCAGCCCTCGGGGTTGCCCTTCCCCGAGCCCATGCGGGTCTCGGCGGGCTTCTTGGTCACCGGCTTGTCCGGGAAGACCCGGATCCAGATCTGGCCGCCACGACGAACGTGACGGGTCATCGCCCGTCGAGCCGCCTCGATCTGCCGGTTCGTCATCCAGCAGGCCTCGACCGCCTGCAGGGCGAACTGCCCGAACGAGATGGTGTTCCCGCGGCTCGCGATCCCCCTCCGGCGGCCCTTCTGGACCTTGCGGTGCTTGACCCGCTTAGGCAGGAGCATTGTCACTCCCCTCCTGACCCGCCTCGGGCGCGACCTCATCGGACCTCCCGGACGGCGTGGCCGCGGTGGTGTCGTCCGGCGCGGTACCGGCGTGCTCGCCGGAGGGCCCGACCTGGTCCCGAGCGTGCCCCGGCCTGGGGCCCTGGGACCCGCCGCCCTGACGGCCCTGCTGCGCCCGGGCCTGCCCACCCCCCTGGCCGCCGCGGCTGCCGCGACGCCGGCGGCGCTGGCCACCGGGCTGCTGACCCTGGCCGGCTCCCGGACCGCCGGCGGCCTGCTCGGCCCGGGCTGCGGGAGCCACCTGCTCCCCCGCGGCCGGCTCCGCGGCCGACTCGGCGAGCTGCTCACCACGCCGCAGCGAGACGTCGCCCCGGTAGATCCACACCTTGACGCCGATCACCCCGAACGTCGTCCGCGCCGTCGCCTGGCCGAACTGGATGTCGGCCCGCAGCGTGTGGAGCGGCACCCGGCCCTCGCGATCCCACTCACGCCGGGCCATCTCCGCCCCACGCAGACGACCACTCAGCTCGATCCGGACGCCCCGGGCGCCGGCCCGCATGGTGCGCAGGATCGACTGCTTCATCGCCCGCCGATGGCTGATCCGCCGCTCCAGCTGCGAGGCGATGTTCTCGGCCACCAGCTGGGCATCGAGCTCGGGCTGCTTGATCTCCTGGATGGAGATGCGAACCCGGTTGCCGAACTGTTTCTCCAGATCCTCGCGCAGCTGATCGACGGACGCCCCGCCCTTGCCGATCACGATGCCCGGCTTGGCGGTATGGATGGTGATCGTCATCTGGGCGTTGGACGAGCGCTCGGTCTCGATCCGGGCGATGCCCGCGTTGCGCAGCCGGGAGGCGATCAGGCGCCGCATCTCGAGGTCTTCGTGGAGGAGCTTGGTGTAGTCCTTCCCGGTGGCGAACCAGTTCGCCTCCCAGCCCCGGTAGATCCCGAGTCGAAACGCGTTCGGGTGGACCTTGTGACCCAATGGACTATTCCCCCTCGCTGGCCTCGTCCGACGTCTCGGGCTGCGCGGGCACTTCGCCCTCCGCCGCCGGCGCCTCCGGCCTCCTCGCCGGGGACCGCCGCCGGCCCGACCGGCCGCCGGCCGGCTCCGGGCGCTCCTCGACCACGACCGTGATGTGGCACGTGCGATGGAAGTACTGGTGCGCCATGCCCCGGCTCACCGGTCGAATCCGTTTCATGGTCGGCCCGGGATCGACCACCACCTGTTTCACCCACAGCTGGTCCCGGGGAAGATCCCAGTTGTGCTCGGCGTTGGCCGCGGCCGAGCGGATCACCTTGGCCAGGTCGCGGGCTGCGTGCTTGGGCGAGAACTGGAGCTGGGCGAGCGCGTCACTGACGCGCAGGCCGCGCACCAGACCCGCCACCAGCCGCACCTTGCGTGGTGACCGCCTGACGTACCTGGCCCGCGCGAAGGGCTCGGCGGGACGGCTCATCGCACCCGGCTCCCGCGCTCGGTCTTCCCCCCGTGGCCACGGAAATGGCGCGTGGGGGCGAACTCACCGAGCTTGTGGCCGACCATGTTCTCCGTGATGAACACGGGCACGTGCTTGCGACCGTCGTGGACCGCCACCGTGTGGCCGACCATCTCCGGGAAGATGGTCGAGGCCCGGGCCCAGGTACGCACCACCCGCTTCTCATGGGTGGCGTTCAACCGGGCGATCTTCTCGGCCAGCTTTGGATCGATGTAGGGACCCTTCTTCAGCGATCTCGACATCGCCTACTCCCCATCCTCGCTCACTGCTTCCGCTCCGGACGACGGATGATGAACTTGTTGGAGGCCTTCTTGGGCTTGCGCGTGCGCAGACCGAGCGCGGGCTTGCCCCAGGGCGTCTTCGGATTGCCGCCTGGCCCCGTCTTGCCCTCACCACCGCCGTGCGGATGGTCGTTCGGGTTCATGGTGGAACCGCGCACGGCCGGGCGCCGGCCGAGCCAGCGCGACCGGCCAGCCTTGCCCCCCGACTCGTTCTCGTGCTCCAGGTTCCCGACCTGACCGATGGTGGCCATGCAGCGGACGTGGATGCGACGCAGCTCGCCGGACGGCATGCGCACCACCGCGTAGTTGCCCTCTTTGGCGAGGAGCTGCGCCGAGGTCCCCGCGGATCGGACGAGCTGACCTCCTCTGCCCAGGGTCAGCTCGATGTTGTGGATGGTCGAACCGACCGGAATCCGGGCCAGGGGCAAGGCGTTGCCGACTCGAATGGGTGCCTCCGGGCCGTTCATGAGCCGATCACCCACCTTGAGCCCGAGCGGGGCGAGGATGTAGCGCTTCTCTCCATCCCGGTAGGCCACCAGCGCGATGCGGGCCGTGCGATTGGGATCGTACTCGATGCTCTTCACCGTCCCCGGCACGCCGATCTTGTCGCGCTTGAAGTCGATCTTCCGGTAGATACGCCGTCCGCCGCCGCCGCGGTGGCGCACGGTGATCCGCCCCTGGTTGTTGCGACCGGCTCGCCGGGGCAGCTTCTCCAGGAGGCTCTTCTCCGGCTTCGAGCGCGTGATCTCCTCGAAGCCGGGCGTGGCCATGAAACGACGGCCCGGACTGGTCGGCTTGTACTTGCGAACCGGCATCCTAGACCCCTCCGAACAGTCCTTCCAACTTGCCGGCGGACAACGTCACGACGGCTTTCTTCCAGTCCGGGGTCCGCTTCGTGGTCCGGCCGCGACCGGTCCGTCGCACCTTGCCACGAACGTGGATCGTGTTCACGCTGGCCACCTTCACGCCCTGCGCCTTGTAGTGCTCCTCCAGGGCCCGGGCGATCTCCGGCTTGGTGGCATCGTTCGCGACCCGGAAGGTATAGCGACCCTGCTGGAAGAGGGCGTAGGAACGTTCGGTGATGACGGGTCCCAGGATGACCTCGGCTGGCGACCGGCTCATCTCTCCACCTCGTCGGAGGTTCCCACCGCACCCGGGCGCTGGCCGGAGACGTCATTGGATCCCTCCTCCCCGGTGCGGGCGCGGGGGGAGGCGAGGACCTCCGCGATCAGCCCCACGGCGTCGTTCGCGATCAACAGCTGCTCGTGCGTGAAGAGATCGCGCAAGTTCAGGTTGTAGGCCAGGATCGGCTTGGCCCAGGGGAGGTTGCCCATCGAGCGGGCGACCACGTCGTTGGGGGCGGGCAGGACCACCAGCACCGATCGCTCCACGCCGATCCGACGCAGGAATTCGACCATGGGCCGGGTTCGTGGCTCCTCGAGGGCGAAGCCGTCGAGCACGGCGACCTTGCCCTCGGCGACCTTGACGCTCAGCGCCGACCGCAGGGCCAGCCGGCGCATCTTCCGGGGCATCCGCTGGCGGTAGCTGCGCGGATGCGGCCCGAACACGGTGGCGCCGCCCACCATCGACGGTTCACGGACGGACCCGTGCCGGGCCCGGCCGGTGCCCTTCTGGCGATAGGGTTTGGCCCCTCCGCCGCGCACCATGGCGCGGGTCCTGGTGGAGGCCGTCCCCTGGCGCGCGTTCGCCAGTTGCCGGACCAGGGCCTGGTGCATCACGGCCATGTTCGGCCGCTCGGCGAACACCGAGGCCGGCAGCTCGACCTCCCCGACGTGCTCCCCGTTGACGTCGTAGCGGGGCACGGTCAGGCGGGATAGGTCCATCTCCTGGACGGCCGACCCGGGTGCGATGTCCACGGTCCTCGTCTTCGCCATCGTCAGCCCTTCTTCTTCGTCCTCTGCTTGACGGAACCGCGCACCACGACCACCCCGCCCTTCGGACCGGGTACGCTGCCGTGCACCAGCAGGAGGTTGCGCTGGGGATCGACCCGCAGGACCCGAAGCCCCTGCACGGTGGCGCGCACGTGGCCCATGTGCCCGGCCATGCGCAGACCCTTGAATACCCGGGCGGCGTCGGTCGCCCCGATCGAGCCCGGCTTGCGGACGTTCATCGAGCCGTGGGTCTCCGGGCCGCGACCGAACCCGTGCCGCCTGACCATGCCCTGGAAGCCCTTCCCCTTCGAGGTGCTGGTCACGTCCACCAGCTCACCCTCGCCGAAGATCTCGCAGGTCAGCTCCTGGCCGGGCTCCACGCCCTCGTAGTCGCGGATCTCGACGATCCGTCGGGCCGGCTCCTGACCGGCCTTGCGGAACTCGCCCAGCCGGGGCTTGCTCAGGCGCCGGGCGTCGACGGGGCCAAAGGCGAGCCGGGCCGCGCGGTAACCGTCCCGCTCCGGCGTGCGCAGGTCGAGCACCCGGCAGGGACCGGCCTCGAGGACGGTGACGGCCGCCACCGTGCCGTCCGGGTTGAAGACCTGGGTCATGCCCAGCTTGCGGGCCAGGAGTCCTTTCGTCATCGCCTACAGCTTGATCTCGATGGAGACGCCGGCGGGCAGGTTGAGCCGCATCAGCGAGTCCACCACACGTGGGTTGGGATCCAGGATGTCGACGATGCGCTTGTGGGTGCGCATCTCGAACTGTTCCCGAGAGTCCTTGTCGATGAACGGCGAACGGATCACCGTGTGCTTGCGGATCTCGGTGGGCAGGGGGATGGGGCCGGCCGTGCGCGCGTTGGCCCGCCGGGCGGTGTCCACGATCCTGTCCGCCGCCTGGTCCAGGACCTTGTGGTCGTAGGCCTTGAGCCTGATCCTGATTCTCTGCGCCAACTGCCGGCCCCCTTTTCCTCTGTGCTGTGAACCTCTACTTGATCACCGACGTGACCACGCCAGCGCCGACCGTACGGCCGCCCTCGCGGATGGCGAAGCGCAGGCCGTCCTCGATCGCGATCGGGGTGATCAGCTCGACCGTCATCTCCACGTTGTCACCGGGCATGCACATCTCCACGCCCTCGGGCAGCGTGATGGTGCCGGTGACGTCGGTGGTCCGCATGTAGAACTGCGGGCGGTAGTTCGAGAAGAACGGAGTATGGCGGCCACCCTCCTCCTTGGTCAGCACGTAGACGTTGGCCTTGAAGGTCGTGTGCGGGGTGATCGAGCCGGGCTTGGCCAGGACCTGGCCGCGCTCGACCTCGTCGCGCTTCACGCCACGCAGGAGGCAGCCGACGTTGTCGCCGGCCTGGCAGACGTCCATGCTCTTGTGGAACATCTCGATCCCGGTCACCACGGTGCTCCGGGTCTCGCGGATGCCCACGATCTCGATCGGCTCGTTCAGCTTGAGCGTGCCACGCTCCACCCGACCGGTGACCACCGTGCCCCGGCCCTCGATCGTGAACACGTCCTCGATCGGCATCAGGAAGGGCTTCTCGGTGTCGCGAATCGGCTCCGGGATGAAGGTGTCGACGGCGTCGAGCAGCTGCTCGATCCGCTTCTTCCACTCCGGATCGCCCTCCAGGGCCTTCAGGGCGGACACCCGGACGATCGGGATGTCGTCGCCCGGGAACTCGTACCGGTTCAGGAGGTCGCGGAGGTCGAGCTCCACCAGCTCCAGGAACTCCTCGTCGTCGACCATGTCGACCTTGTTGAGGGCGACGACGATGGAAGGCACGTTCACCTGACGGGCCAGCAGGATGTGCTCGCGGGTCTGGGGCATGGCACCGTCGTTGGCCGCCACGACGAGGATGGCTCCGTCCATCTGGGCGGCGCCGGTGATCATGTTCTTGATGTAGTCGGCGTGTCCCGGGCAGTCGACGTGCGCATAGTGGCGCTTCTCGGTCTCGTACTCGACGTGAGCGATGGAGATCGTGATCCCACGCTGTCGCTCTTCGGGAGCCTTGTCGATGGTGTCGAAGGCCCGGAACTGGGCCAGACCCTTCTCCGCCTGGACCTTCGTAATGGCGGCCGTCAACGTCGTCTTGCCATGGTCGATGTGACCGATGGTCCCGACGTTCATGTGGGGCTTGGTGCGCTCGAACTTCTTCTTTCCCACTGCTGCCTCCTGCGTCTGACTGTGGCGATGGAGCCCCTACCTCCGACCTCGCTGACCGACGACCTCGGCCAGATTGGTTGGAAGCTCCTCGTAGTGATCGAACTGCATGGTGTACGTGGCGCGGCCGGAGGTGAGGGAACGCAGGTCGGTGGCGTAGCCGAACATCTCGGCCAGGGGAACGAACGCCTTCACCGACTGCGAGGTGCCCCTGCTCTCCATGCCCAGGATGTGTCCCCGCCGGGACGTCAGGTCCCCCATCACGTCACCCAGGTACTCCTGGGGCATCACGACCTCTACCTTCATGATCGGCTCCAGCAGGTACGGGTCCGCCCGGCGGAGCGCATCCTTGATGGCCAGCGAACCCGCGATCTCGAAGGCCTGCTCGCTGGAGTCGACGGGATGGTAGGAGCCATCCACGAGGATCACCCTGACGTCCACGACCGGGTAACCGGCGACCACGCCGGTGGCGAGCGCGTTGCGCACGCCCCGCTCGACGGCGGGCACGAACTCCCGCGGGATCCGTCCCTGGGTGATCCGGTCCACGAACTCGAACCCGCCGCCGCGCTCCAGGGATTCGATCTCGATCTCGACGTGACCGTACTGCCCTCTGCCGCCCGTCTGGCGGACGAAGCGACCGGTGCCGTGGGCCGGCCGACGGATCGCCTCCCGATAGGCCACCTGCGGCTTGCCGACGTTGGCGTCGACGTTGAACTCCCGCGTCAGACGGTCGACGATGACCTCCAGGTGCAGCTCGCCCATGCCGGCGATGATGTTCTGTCCCGTCTCCTCGTCGCTGCGGACCCGGAAGGTCGGGTCCTCCTCGGACAGCCGCTGCAACGCCATCCCCAGCTTGTCCTGGTCGGCCTTGGTCCTGGGCTCGATGGCCACCGAGATCACCGGCTCCGGGAACTCCATCGCCTCGAGCAGGATGGGGTGCTCCTCGTCGGCCAGCGTGTCGCCGGTCGACGTGCCCTTCAAGCCGACGGCGGCGGCGATGTCCCCGGCCAGCACCTCCTGCACGTCCTCCCGACGCATAGCGTGCATGCGCAGGATGCGACCGATGCGCTCGCGGCGGCCGGTGGTCACGTTGAGCACCATCGATCCGGCGCTCAGACGCCCGGAGTAGACCCGGAAGAAGGTCAGCTTGCCCACGCCCATGGGATCCATCTGGATCTTGAAGGCCAGGGCGCAGAAGGGCGCATCCTCCCGGACCGGACGAACCGCCAGGCTCTGATCGCGGGGGTCCAACCCCTCCACGGCCGGCTTGTCCGCCGGCGAGGGGAGGTAATCGACCACCGCGTCGAGGAGCGGCTGCACGCCCTTGTTCCGCAGCGCTGCGCCGCAGAGAACCGGGACCAGACGCCCGGCCACCGTGCCCCGGCGCAACGCCCGCACCAGGTCGGCCACCGACAGCTCCTGCTCTTCGAGGTACTTCTGCATGACCTCGTCGTCGAAGTCGGCGGCCGCCTCCACCAGCTCGCGCCGGAAGCGGGTCACCTGATCGCGCAGCTCAGCCGGGATCTCCGAGCTCTCGAAGTTCTTGCCCAGATCGTCGGTGTAGATGATGGCTCGCTCGCCGAGCAGGTCGACGACCCCCCTGAACTCGTCCTCGGACCCGATCGGGAGTTGGACGGGCACCGCCCGCGCCCCCAGGCGGCTCCGGATCGACTCCAGGGCGGCGTAGAAGTCGGCCCCCATGCGGTCCATCTTGTTGATGAAGGCGATCCGCGGCACCTCGTAGTGATCGGCCTGGCGCCAGACGGTCTCGGACTGGGGCTCGACCCCGGCCACGGCGTCGAAGATGGCGATCGCGCCGTCCAGGACACGGAGGCTGCGCTCCACCTCGACGGTGAAATCCACGTGTCCGGGCGTGTCCAAGATGTTGATCGAATGCCCGCGCCAGTGGCAGGTGGTGGCGGCGGAGGTGATCGTGATCCCCCGCTCCTTCTCCTGGACCATCCAGTCCATGGTCGCGGCTCCATCGTGGACCTCGCCCATCTTGTGCAGCCGGCCGGCGTAGAAGAGGATCCTCTCCGTGGTCGTGGTCTTGCCGGCGTCGATGTGCGCCATGATCCCGATGTTCCGGAGCCGCTCCAGCCTGGTGCTCCGCTTCACCTGCTCCACTGCGATCACTGCGATGTCCGTCGTACCTCCGCGTTCAGTATCGGAAATGGCTGAAAGCCTTGTTCGATTCCGCCATCCGGTGGGTCTCTTCTTTGCGCCGCACCGCCCCGCCCGCGTTGTTGGCGGCGTCCACCAGCTCCGCGGCCAGCTTCTCGGCCATGCTCTTGCCGTTCCTCTGCCGGGCGAAGCGCACGATCCACCGCCGGGCCAGCGCCAGGCGGCGATCGGGACGGATCTCGATCGGCACCTGGTAGGTGGCGCCGCCCACCCTCCGCGGCTTGACCTCGAGCACCGGGGTGGCGTTCCGCAACGCCTGCTCGAACACCTCGAGCGGCTCTCTCCTGGCCACCCGCCCCGCACGGCGCAGCGCCTCATAGGTAATGCGCTCGGCGAGCGATTTCTTCCCGTCGCGCATGACGATGTTGATGAACTTCGCCACCGACTCCGAGCCGTAGACGGGGTCGGGCGCGACCGGACGTTTGACCGGACGGTAGCGACGTGGCATCCTACTTGCCCTTCTCGCGCTTGGCGCCGTACTTGGAGCGGCCCTGCTTGCGGTTCCTGGTCCCGGCGGTGTCCAGGGTGCCCCGGATGATGTGGTACCGGACCCCGGGCAGGTCCTTCACACGGCCACCACGAATGAGGACGACCGAGTGCTCCTGGAGGTTGTGTCCGATGCCCGGGATGTAAGCCGTGACCTCGACTCCGGTGGTCAGGCGCACCCTCGCCACCTTCCGAAGCGCCGAGTTCGGCTTCTTGGGGGTGGTCGTGTACACGCGCACGCAGACACCCCGCCGCTGAGGCGATCCCCTCAGCGCGGGCGACTTCGACTTCTTGACGACCGGCTTGCGGCCGACGCGAATCAGCTGTTGAATGGTCGGCAACGCGTTCTCCTGAGCGGGGTTCTCGCGAATCCAGAACTCCAGCAGGCCACGACGAGCTGGAGTCGAACGGTGAGTATACCCGAAGGCGGGACACGCGTGCTCACGGCGCAGCCCGCCGGTTCCTCCCATCATGCCACGCCGTCGCCCTCCACGCCACCCTCTCCGGCCCGGCATCGCCCGCTCACGGGTCCGGCCACGCCTCGCCACCCGGACCACACCCGCCGCAGCCCCGCAGAACGCAAAGAGGCGCCCCGTTCGGGGCGCCCCTTCGGAGTGGAGGGACGAGAAGTCGTACGTGGTGGATGTCGTTTGCTCGAGGGGCCGCTCGCCACTCGCTCGCGACCCCACCGTCTTCCCTTCACCCCTCCCATACGAAGCACGCCCGGCGGTGGATCACCGCCATCCGGCGCCTGCGCCCGGCTACGGCGTGGTCCGGACGCTCGCGGTGGGGCCGGGGGTGGGAGGCGCCGGTGTGAGGGGGGATGGGCTGGGTGTGGCGCTCACGATCGGCGTCGGCGACGGGGGCGGGGTGATCGCGGGCGTCGGCGACGGGGAGGGCGAGGGGGCAGGTGACGGTGGCGCCGCCGTCACCGTCAGCGGAGCACCGACCGGGCAACGTCCCTGCCAGCAGAGGCTCAACAGGTGTCCCCCCGGGGTGGTGTCGGCGGGCACCGTCACCCGCTGTCGCACGTTGCCGGATGGGTCGGCCTGGAAGACCCCGACCTGCACCGGATCGCTGGAGAGATCGATCGTGCCCACCTGGCCCGCGGGGAGATGGTCGGCGCTCACGGTGAGAGAGCCGCCGGCCGGGACCACGGAGGCGGAGAGCTGGAGGCCGACGGTCGGGGATCGTCCGCCAGATAGATAGAAGAAGTAGACGAGCCCGCCGGCGACCAGCGCGGCCAGCGTCGCGCCCACGAGCGCCCACGGCCACGGCCGGCGCCGGCGCGGGAACGCCCCCATCACGAAGGCCGGAGCGGCGTCCTGGCGCAGGGCCTCCTCCAGAGCCTCGATCAGCTGCGTGCACGTCTGCCAGCGCGCTCCCGGCTCTCTGGCCAGACCGCGCAGGACGACCTGGTCGGTCCGGCGGCCGAGCTCAGGCCTCACGGCCGAAGGGGGCGGGGGATCCGAGCGGAGCCGCGCCCTGAGCACCTCCTCCGGATGGCCCTCGAACGGGGTCCGACCGACCAGCAGCCAGTAGACGATGGCGGCGAAGGCGTAGCAGTCGCTGGCCGTGGTGGGCTCGCCCCCGTGTACCTGCTCCGGCGCCAGGTAGGCCGGGGCGATGGCTGGAGCGTCGGGCGCCGTGGGCGAGACCCGCCGCAACCAACCCATGCCGACGTCGCCCACGAAGGGGTGGTCGTCGGGCCCGAGGAGGACCTGTCCCGGATGCAGGTCGCCGTGGACGAAGCCGCTGCGATGGGCGTGATCGATGCCGGCCGCCGCTCCCCGCAGCACCCACAGCGCTCCCTTCTGGCCGAGGGTGCCGCCTCGCATCCGGCTGGCCAGCGAGCCACCCTGGACGTACTCCAGGACCAGGTAGGCCTCGCCCCCCAGCTCTCCGAAATTCAGGACGCTGACGAGATTCGGGTGCCTGAGCGCGGCCAGCGCCGGCGCCAGGGCTCGAAAGCGAGCCCACCCCTCCTCGGACAGGCTCTCCAGCACCTTCACCGCGACCGAGCCGCTGGTGGGGTCGTAGCCGCGGAAGACGGGGCCCAGCGAGCCCTGGCCCAGGTACTCGTGAACCTCGTAACGCCCCAGACGGCTGCCGGTGTGGATCACCGGCATGCCCGAAGGCTCATCCCCGGACGAGCATCACCTGCGATGTCACGAATCTACCCGGGGAGCATCGGCCCTGTCACCGGATGGCACGGGCCACCGGACTCGGGAGAGCCGTTGGGCCACGGCGAGCCGGGACGAAAGCCCGCCGAGCCGGTCGGCGGCCCGGAGCGCCGCGCGGTGCGGCGCTCCGGTCCCCGCCGGCCTCAGACGCTGAGCATCTCCAGGTCGATCGGCTCCTCCTCCAGCATCCGGGCGGCCTGTTCCCGCTGTTTCTTGTAGTAGTCCAGGCCCGTCCCGGCCGGGATGAGCTTGCCGATGATCACGTTTTCTTTCAGGCCGCGCAGGCGGTCCACCTGGCCGCTGATGGCGGCCTCGGTCAGGACCCTGGTCGTCTCCTGGAAGGACGCTGCCGAGAGCCAGGAGGTGGTGTTCAGCGCCGCCTTGATCAGACCCAGCAACACGGTCTGGGCCGTCGCCGGCTCACCGCCCTCGGCCAGCACCTGCTTGTTCGCCTCCTCGTACTCCCACTGGGAGACGATCGCGCCCGGAAGCAGTGACGTGTCGCCGGCCGAGTCGATGCGCACCTTGCGCATCATCTGGCGGACGATCACCTCGATGTGCTTGTCGTTGATGTCCACGCCCTGGGAGCGGTAAACCTTCTGGACCTCGTCGACGAGGAACGTCTGAACCGCTTCCTTGCCGAGCACGTGCAGCAGCTCCTGCGGACTGACCGACCCCTCGGTGATCTGCTGGCCGGCCTTGACGACCACCGTCCCGCCGTCACGCCGCTCGAGTTCGGGCCGGATCCTGACCCCGTGTGGGATCACGTACTCCCGGATCTCCTCGTCGACGGCTCGGATCGTGATCTCCCTCTGGCCGACCCTGGCCCGGCCCGCGTGACGGGTGCGGAGGATGGCCTCGTCGCCCTTGCGGGCGAGCTCCTGGCCCTCCATGACCTCGTCCTCGTCCCGGATCAGCACCTCCATGCCCGGCTCCAGCGGGTAGGAGACCTCGAACTCCTCACGCGAGGTGACCCGAACCTTGCGGGAACCGTCCTGGCGGATCACCTCCAGCTCGCCGTCGATCTCGGAGATGATCGCCTTGCCCTTGGGAACTCGGGCCTCGAAGAGCTCTTCGACCCGGGGCAGGCCCTGGGTGATGTCGACCCCGGCCACGCCTCCGGTGTGGAAGGTGCGCATGGTCAGCTGGGTCCCCGGTTCCCCGATCGACTGGGCGGCGATCACCCCCACCGCCTCGCCGATCTCCACCATCTGGCCGGTGGCCAGGTTGCGGCCGTAGCAGCTCCGGCAGACGCCCTCGCGGGACTCGCAGGTCATCACCGATCGGACCCGGACCCGTTCCAGGCCGGCCGCGATGGCGCGGCGGGCGGCCGAGTCCGTGATCATCTCCCCGGCCCGGACCAGCACCTCGCCGTTCGGCAGCACGACGTCGTCCGCCGCCAGCCGGCCCGCGATGCGATCGAAGATCGGCTCGGTGCGGGCGCGCTCGGCGTTCACACCCTGGATCCAGATGCCGCTTCGAGTGCCGCAGTCCTCCTCGCGGACGATCACGTCCTGGGCCACGTCGACCAGGCGCCGGGTCAGGTAGCCGGAGTCGGCCGTCCTGAGCGCGGTGTCGGCCAGACCCTTGCGGGCGCCGTGCGTGGAGATGAAGTACTCGAGGACGTTCAGCCCCTCGGTGAAGTTGGAGTGGATGGGCAGGTCGATGATCCGGCCGGTGGGATCCGCCATCAGGCCCCGCATGCCGGCCATCTGGCTGACCTGCTGCACGTCGCCACGGGCCCCGGACGCCATCATCATCCAGATCGGGTTGAAGCGGTCGAACTCCTCCAGGCTGGCGTGCCGCACCTCTTCCGTGGCCCGGGTCCAGAGCTCCACCACCTTGCGGTAGCGCTCGTCCTCGGTCATGACCCCGCGGCGGTACATCCGCTCGACCTCGTTGACCTCTCGCTGGGTGCGCTCCAGGATCTCGGCCTTGCTGGGCGGGGTGGGCACGTCCATGGCCGAGATCGTGAACCCGGCCCGGGTGGCGTAGTGGTATCCGATCCGCTTGACCTCGTTGACCACCTGGGCGGTCACCTCGCCTCCGTACAGCTCGAAGAGCCGGGACACCAGCTGGCGCAGACCCTTCTTGTCCAGAACGGTGTTCTGGAACTCGAGCGGAGGCTGAGCACCGTCGTCGGACAGGCGCGGAGGACGACCGATGGGAAGGACCTGGTTCATGATCACCCGGCCCGGGGTCGTGACCACCAGCTGGCCGTCCATCCGGACCCGCACCCAGTCGTGCAGCCCGACCAGCCGGGCATCGTAGGCGAGCAGGACCTCGTCCACGCCGCCGAACGCGGGCAGAGCGGCGACCCCGTCCCCCGTCGGTGGGTCGGTGCGGGCGGCGGTCAGCCAGTAGCAGCCGAGGACGATGTCCTGGGTGGGAGCCACGACCGGCTGCCCGTTGGCCGGGCTGAGCAGGTTGCGCGAGCTCATCATCAGGTTCTTGGCCTCGGCGATGGCCCCCGAGAACAGGGGCACGTGGACCGCCATCTGGTCGCCGTCGAAGTCGGCGTTGAAGGCCGGGCAGACCAGCGGGTGGACCTGGATGGCCGAACCCTCGACCAGCACCGGCATGAAGGCCTGGATGCCCAGGCGGTGCAGCGTGGGAGCGCGGTTCAGCAGCACCGGGTGGTCCTTGATCACCTCGTCCAGGACGTCCCAGACGGCGGGAGCGCTGCGCTCCACCATCCGCTTCGCCGACTTGATGTTGGTGGTGTAGCCCTTGTTGACGAGCTCCCGCATCACGAACGGCTTGAAGAGCTCCAGGGCCATCTTCTTGGGCAGCCCGCACTCGTGAAGCTTGAGTTCCGGGCCGACCACGATCACCGACCGGCCGGAGTAGTCCACGCGCTTGCCCAGCAGGTTCTGGCGGAAGCGTCCCTGCTTCCCCTTGAGCAGGTCGGACAGCGACTTCAGCTTGCGGTTGCCGGTGCCGGTGATGGCCCGTCCGCGGCGCCCGTTGTCGATCAGGGCGTCCACGGCCTCCTGGAGCATGCGCTTCTCGTTGCGCACGATGATCTCGGGTGCCCCCAGCTCCAGCAGCCGCTTCAGCCGGTTGTTGCGGTTGATCACCCGCCGGTAGAGGTCGTTGAGGTCGGAGGTGGCGAAGCGGCCGCCGTCGAGCTGCACCATGGGCCGCAACTCGGGCGGGATGACCGGCAGCACGTCCAGGATCATCCAGGTCGGGCTGGCCTTGGAACGGCGGAAATCCTCCACCACCTTGAGCCGCTTGATCGCCTTCTGCTTGCGCTGGCCGCTGGCCACGCGGGACTCCTCGCGCAGCCGGTACATCTCCTGGTCGAGGTCGATCCGCCCCAGCAGCTCCTTGATCGCCTCGGCCCCGATGCCGGCCTGGAAGGCCCGCCCGAAGCGCTCCTGGAAGTCGCGGTACTGGGTGTCGGTCAGGAGCTGCTTGACGTGCAGGGCCTCCAGGTCCTGACGCATGGCGTCCAGCTCCTGCTGGCGTGCCTCCAGCTGCTCGTCGAGCCGCTCTCGTTCGCTGCCGGTGGCCTCCTGGATGGCCGCCTCCAGCTCGGCCTCGGCCCGGCTCAACCGCGCCCGAGCGGCGTCCTGGGCGGCCCGGACGTTGGCCTCCACACGCTCGATCCTCTCCTGGACCTTGCGCAGCGCCTCGTGGATCTGCTCCTCGGCGAGGGTCTCGCCCTTGGCGACGACGACCTCCTCGTCGCCCTCGGGGCCCACGACCAGGTTCTTCTTCGCCTTCGTGCCGAGGCCCGCCCGGATGGTCTCCTGGATGGTGCGGCCCTGGGCGGTCACCAGCTCCACGCTCTCCTCGTACTCCCTCTGGAGTCGCTCGACCTCCAGCTGGACCTCCTCGACGAGCGCACGGTGCTGCTCCTCATGCTGCTGGCGGACGCTCTCCGCCCTGGCCTCGATCTCGCTCCGCAGGCGCGCCGCGACCTCGTCCCGATCCAGGGAGAGGTTGGCCAGGATCTCCTGCCGGACGTCCTCGTGCACCTCGGTGACGATGTAATTGGCGAAGTAGAGGACCTTCTCCAGGTTGCGAGGGGACATGTCGAGCAGGAGCCCCATGCGGCTGGGGATGCCCTTGAAGTACCAGACGTGGCTGACGGGGGAGGCCAGCTTGATGTGCCCCATGCGCTCCCGCCGTACCTTGCTCCGGGTCACCTCCACGCCGCACTTGTCACAGATGATGCCCTTGTACCGGTAGCGCTTGTACTTCCCGCAATGGCACTCCCAGTCGCGGGTTGGTCCGAAGATGCGCTCGCAGAACAGGCCGTCGCGCTCCGGCCGCAGCGTCCGGTAGTTGATGGTCTCCGGCTTCGTGACCTCGCCGTGCGACCAGGAGAGGATCGTCTCCGGCGAGGCCAGCGACAACCTCAGGGCATCGAAGTTCTCGAGCTTCAGCACCGTTTCCTACCTGTCTCCTTCAGCTCTCCGGACAACGACCATCGGGCTCACTCGCTCGACGTGTCCTCGCCGAGCTCCTCGCGCTCCAGGTTGATGCCCAGGTCGAGCGGGAGCTCGGGGATGTCTTCCTCGCTCAGCACGATCTGACGCTCGTCCTCGCTCAGGATCTCGACCCCGAGGGCCAGACCCTCGAGCTCCTTGACCAGGACCCGGAAGCTCTCCGGGATTCCGGCCTCGAGCGTGTTGTCGCCCTTGACGATGGCCTCGTAGGCCTTGACCCGCCCCACGATGTCATCGGACTTCACGGTCAGGATCTCCTGGAGGACATGGGCGGCCCCGTACGCCTCCAGCGCCCAGACCTCCATCTCGCCGAAGCGCTGACCGCCGAACTGGGCCTTCCCGCCCAGCGGCTGCTGGGTCACCAGGCTGTAGGGACCCGTGGAGCGCGCGTGGATCTTGTCCTCCACCAGGTGGTGGAGCTTCATCATGTAGATCCAGCCCACCGTGACCGGCTGGTCGAACTCCTCGCCGGTGCGGCCGTCGCGGACCCGGACCTTGCCGTCGGGCGGCAGCCCGTGCCTCTCCAGCTCGGCCTTGATCACCTCCAGCGAGGCGCCGTCGAAGACCGGGGTCGTCACCTTCATGCCCGCGGCCCTGGCCACCCAGCCCAGGTGGGTCTCCAGCACCTGCCCCAGGTTCATGCGGCTGGGCACGCCCAGCGGGTTGAGGACGATCTCCACCGGGGTGCCGTCGGGCAGGAAGGGCATGTCCTCGCGGGGGAGGATGCGGGAGACCACGCCCTTGTTCCCGTGGCGGCCAGCCATCTTGTCCCCGGCCGAGATCTTTCGCTTCTGGGCCACGTAGACGCGCACCAGCTCGTTGACGCCGGGGGCCAGCTCGTCCCGGTTCTCGCGGCTGAAGACCTTGACGTCCACGACCACGCCGCGCTCCCCGTGCGGCACCCGGAGGCTGGAGTCCCGCACCTCCCGCGCCTTTTCCCCGAAGATCGCGCGGAGCAGGCGCTCCTCGGCCGAGAGCTCGGTCTCACCCTTGGGCGTGATCTTCCCCACCAGGATGTCGCCGCTCTCGACCTCGGCCCCGATGTAGACGATGCCCCGTTCGTCGAGGTTCCGGAGCGCCTCGTCCGAGACGTTGGGGATGTCGCGGGTGATCTCCTCCGGCCCCAGCTTGGTGTCGCGGGCCTCGATCTCGAACTCCTCGATGTGGATCGAGGTGTACTTGTCCTCCTTGACGATGTCCTCCGAGAGGAGGATGGCGTCCTCGAAGTTGTAGCCCTCCCAGGGCATGAAGGCGACCAGCACGTTCCGGCCCAGGGCCATCTCACCGTCCTGGATGGCCGGACCGTCGGCGAGGATGTCACCCACCTCCACGCGCTGGCCGGGCCGAACCCGGACCCGGTGGTTGAGGCAGGTGCCCTGGTTCGAGCGGTAGAACTTCATCAGCGGGTACCGCCGCTCCGGCGAGCCGTCGTCGGGCCGGACGACGATCTCGTACACGGGGTTGGCGTGGATCCCCCGGAGCTCCTGGGGATGGGCCACGTCCACCACCGTCCCGGCCACGTCGGCGACGATCATCTCGCCCGAGTACTTGGCCGCGTAGGCCTCCACCCCGGTGCCGACCAGCGGGGCCTCGGTCACCATCAGCGGCACCGCCTGGCGCTGCATGTTGGCCCCCATCAGGGCCCGGTTGGCGTCGTCGTGCTCGAGGAAGGGGATCATGGCCGCCGCCACCGAGACGATCTGCTTGGGCGACACGTCCATGTACTGGATGCTGTTCACGTCCTCGAGGGCGAAGTGGCCGCGGACGCGCGCCGGCACGCGGGCGTCCCGGAAGGTGCCGTCGTCGTTCAACCCCGCGTTGGCCTGGGCGATGCTGAACATGTCCTCCTCGTCCGCGGAGAGGTAAAGGACGTCGGTGGAGGCCCAGGGCACGATGTCGACCGCCTGGACGCCGGCCCGCTCCAGACGGGCCACCGCCTCTGCCTCCAGCACCGTCCCCGCCGGCAGCACCTCGGTTCCCGCGGCATCCACCGCCGGGCGCCGGAGCACCCGCCCCTCCAGACGCTGTCGGTCGGCGGCGACCGACATCCGGTTGTAGACCCGGCGGAAGGGGGTTTCGATGAAGCCGAACTCGTTGACCTTGGCGTAGGTGGCCAGCGAGCCGATCAGGCCGATGTTCGGCCCCTCCGGGGTCTCGATCGGGCAGATGCGGCCGTAGTGGCTGTGATGGACGTCGCGGACGTCGAAGCCCGCGCGCTCACGGCTCAGGCCGCCGGGCCCGAGCGCGGAGAGACGCCGTTTGTTGGTCAGCTCGGCCAGCGGGTTGACCTGGTCCATGAACTGGGAGAGCGGGCTGGAGCCGAAGAACTCCTTGATCGCCGCCACCACCGGGCGGGCGTTGATCAACGAGGCGGCCGTGACCGTGGCCGGATCGGAGATCGTCATCCGCTCCTTGATGATCCGTTCCATCCGGATCAGGCCCATCCGGAACTGGTTCTGGAGCAGCTCGCCGACGGGCTTCACCCGGCGATTGCCCAGGTGATCGATGTCATCCCCGATCTGCCGGTCGCGCGGCGCGTTGTTCAGCTCGATGAGCTTGCGCAGGATGGCGATGAAGTCGCCCTTCTCCAGGATGCGCAGGTTGCGGTCCCGCACCCGCTCCTGGATGTCCTCGGGATCTCGTCCCAGCCGCTTGTCGACCTTGTAGCGGCCCACCCGGCCCAGATCGAATCGACGTGGGTTGAAGAACAGGCTGTAGAGGAGGTTGCGCGCGTTGTCGATGCTGGGTGGATCGCCCGGACGTACGCGCCGGTACAGCTCGAGCAGGGCGTCCTCGGTGCGGGCGGTGGGATCCCGCTCGAAGGTGGCCTCGAGGTAGCGATGCTCGGGGTTGTCGTCGACGTCGCCGAACAGCTCGAGGAAGGCCCGGCGCTGCGCCTCGCGGTCGTTGTCGGTTCCCCTGAGCTGGGGAAGCTCCAGCGCCTTCAGCAGCACCGTGACCGGTACCTTCCGCTTGCGGTCGATCTTGACCGTGACCACGTCCTTGGCCGAGGTCTCGATCTCGAGCCAGGCGCCCCGGTTGGGGATCAGCTTGGCCCCGAACAGCCGGCGCCCGGTTGCCGGATCCTCGGTCGCCGTGAAGTAGACGCCGGGGGAGCGGACGAGCTGGGAGACCACCACCCGCTCGGTGCCGTTCACGATGAACGTGCCCTCGTCGGTCATCATGGCGAAATCGCCCATGTAGACGTCCGACTCTTTGATCTCCCCGGTCTCCTTGATGGTCAGGCGGGTCCGGATCCGGAGCGGGGCGGCGTAGGTCTGGTCGCGGTTCCGGCACTCCTCCACCGAGAACTTGGGCGGCCCGAACTCGAAGTCCAAAAACCGAAGCTCGAAGTTCTTACCCGTGTAATCGGTGATAGGGTTAATCTCATCGAAGAGCTCCCGGAGCCCCTCGGTCTTGAACCAATTGAAGGAGTCGAGCTGGATCGCGATCAGGTCCTTCAGCTCGAGGAGGTTGGGGATGCGGCCGTAGGAACGGCGCACGGGAGCCTTCATCTCAGAGATCATCAACGGGGCAGCCTCCTACAGAGCGAACGGGCGCGCTGAAACAGGGGAAGACCAGCGGGCCGGCGCAGCACGAACGATGATCATATCACGTTCGCTCACTTGCAGGGGGCTCTGCCCCGTGCGGTCACCACTGCCGCCCCAGAAGCCCTCGGGCAGGCGGCAGGACCGGCGGCGACGCTCGTCCCGGCTCGGGACACCCCACGAGATCCTGAGATCTCGTGGGGTGCCCTCACCGGATCTCGACGCTGGCGCCGGCCTCCCGCAGTCTGGCCGCCGCCTTCTCCGCGTCCTCCCGGCTGACGTTCTCCAAGACCGGCCTGGGCGCCGCGTCGACCAGGTCCTTGGCCTCCTTGAGCCCCAGCTGCGTGATCTCCCGGACCGCCTTGATCACGTTGATCTTGCTGTCCCCGGCGGCCTGCAGGACGACCGTGAACTCGACCTGTTCCTCCTGCGGCTGCTCCTCCACGGCCGCGGTCGGAGCCGGAGCCGCGGCCGCCACCGGCGCCGCCGCCTTGATGCCGAGCTCCTCCTCGATCGTCTTGATGGCCTCGACGACGTCCAGGACGCTCCACTCCTTGAGCGCCTCGACGAAATCCTTCGGGGTGATCTTGGTCGCCATTCCTAGCCTTGCCTCCTTGAAATACCCCCTTCCCCCACCGAACCCGGTGGGGGCCGGATCAGGCCCCCTCCTGCCCTTCCAGCTTCTCCCGGTAGGCTTGCAGGAGCCCGACGAGCTGCTGCACCGGCGCCTGGAGAGCCCCCACCAGCTGGGCCACGGGCCCCTGGACGGTCCCCAGCAGCTGGGCCAGCAGGACCTCCCGCGGGGGGAGGTCGGCGATCTGGCGAGTCCGCTCGGCGTCCAGGGTGCGGCCCTCGACCAGGCCGCCCACGACCTCCAGCTTGAGCCTGGTCTGACGGACGAAGTCAGCCAGGACCCGCGCCGGGGCCGCCACTTCCTCGTAGCCGAAGGCGATCGCGATCGGGCCCCGGAGGAGGTCCTGGAACTCCGGGTGACCTGCCTGGACGGCGGCACGCCGGGCCAGGGTGTTCTTCACCACTCGGTACTCCACGTTCTGGGCGCGCAGACGTCGCCGCAGCTCCTGCATCTGGCCGACGGTGAGACCGCGGTAGTCGGTCAACACCGCCACCTTCGCGGCCCTGAGCTTCTCGGTGAGCAGCTCGACCTGCTGGAGCTTCTCGGGTCTTGGCATGAAAAAACCTCCGTGCCGCACAGACAGGCGCGGAGGCGCTTCCCGGTTCGCTCGATGCCTCGGCAGGACATTGAGACGCGGTCGCGTCACCTGCTGTCTGCGGCGCTGGGTCAGTATACCGAGGAGGGCAGCGCCGACGGCCGGGCCCAGCCGGGTCCTCCGTGCGACCGGGGGGCTGCACCGGGATGAAGAGTGGGGTATCCGAGGTGATCGAACAGCGGGGTCGTCGCGTGATCACGGGATCGCGCGGAGACGAATGGGAGGTCGAGTGCGAGGTCCTGCCCGGGCTCGAGGGGTTCCTCGCCCGGGAGCTGCGCCGCCGGCTCGCCGGGCGGGTGCAGGGCATCGTCGACTCCGGTCGGGCCAGCTTGCGGTTCAGGTTTCGCGGTCCCCTGGCCGACCTCCTGACGCTCCGCACCGCTCAAGCGGCGTTCCTGGTCCTCGAGTTCGCCGGTCAGCGCCCCACCGCGCTCCTCGGCGACCAGAGCCTCCGGCGGTTGCTGGCGGCGATCGAGGTGGTGCGCGGTCTCCACCCGCCGGACGCGTTCGCCGGGTTCCGTTTCAGCGCCGCCGGGCGCGACTCCCCCACCTTCCGTCGACTGGCCGAGGCCCTGGCGGAGCAGACCGGACTGCGCCACGAGCCCGAGGGCGGCGAGCTGCTGATCCGCGTGCGCCCGGGCGGGCAGGGAGGCTGGCAGGCGCTGGTGCGGCTGTCCCCCCGTCCGCTGTCCACCCGTCACTGGCGGGTGCGCAACCTGCCCGGCGCGCTCAACGCGACCATCGCCGCGGCCATGGTGGAGCTGACCCAACCCCGTCCCCAGGACCGTTTCTTGAACCTCATGTGCGGATCGGGGACCCTGATCGTGGAGCGGCTCCTGCGCTGCCCCGCCGCCGAGGCGGTGGGCTGCGACGACAGCGAGCAGGCGCTGGCCGCCGCCCAGGCCAACCTGGGAGCGGCGGGGCTGGGCGGGCGGGCACGCCTGCTCCTGGCCAACGCCACCCGCACCGGACTCCCCGCCTCCCGCTTCGACGCCATCTGCGTCGACCCGCCCTACGGCAACCTGGTGGGATCGCACCGCCAGAACCTCCTCCTCTATCCCGCCCTCCTCCGCGAGGCGGCCAGGCTGGCGGTGCCGGGCGCCGCCCTGATCGTGGTCACCCACGAACTTCGTCTGCTCGAATCGTGCCTGCGGGAGAGCCCGGACTGGGAGCTGGAGCGCTCCGTCCGCGTGTTCCAGGGTGGCCAGCGGCCTGCCCTCTACCTGCTGCGCCGCGGGGACGATCACCCCCGGCCGTCTCCCCCTCTCTAGGGAGACGGCCGGGCGGAAGCCACGAGGCGGCGCCTCCGGCACCCTCCCCTGCGCGTCCGGAGGACGCGGTCAGCCGGTGGTGAGCTTGGCCGCCTCCCGCACGTCGACGGGGACCGAGGGGCCCATGGTGGTGGCGAGGTAGAGCGATCTCAAGTACTGCCCCTTGGCGGCCGCGGGCTTGCTGCGGACCAGCGCCTCGACCAGGGCGGCCAGGTTCTCCTGCAACTTCTGGGGCTCGAAGGACACCTTCCCGATGGCCACGTGCACGATGCCATAGCGGTCGGTGCGGAATTCGACCCGACCGCTCTTGACCTCGCGCACGGCCCGGCCCACGTCGAAGGTCACCGTGCCCGCCCGGGGGTTGGGCATGAGCCCGCGCGGACCCAGGATTCGGCCCAGCGGCCCGACCCTGCTCATCATGTCGGGCGTGGCGATGGCCACGTCGAAGTCGGTCCAGCCCTGCTGGACCCGCTGGACCAGGTCCTCGCCCCCGACGTAGTCCGCCCCCGCCTCCTGGGCCTCGCGGACCTTGTCGCCGCCGACGAAACAGAGCACCCGCACCGTCTTTCCGGTCCCGTTCGGCAGCGAAACCGTGCCGCGCACGATCTGGTCGGCGTGCCGGGGGTCGACCCCCAACCGCACGTGGGCCTCCACGGTGGCGTCGAACCTGACCGTCGAGGTGTCCCGCACCACCTCGCAGGCCCGCACCGGGGTCAGGCTGCCGGGGTGATCGGGGCCGAGGGCGGCCTCGATCTTCCTCAGCGCCTCCTGGTACTTCTTGCCGTGCTTCTTAGCCAACGACGTCGAGCCCCATGGAACGCGCGGTGCCCTCGATGACCTTCATCGCCCGCTCGAGGTCGTAGGCGTTGAGATCCCGAGCCTTGACCTCGGCGATGGCCCGCACCTGCTCACGAGTCACGGTCCCCGCCTTCTCCCGCCGGGACCGGGCCGCTCCCTTCTCGATCCCCGCCGCCTTCTTCAGGAGGTGGACGGCCGGGGGCGTCTTGAGCACGAAGTTGAAGCTGCGATCCTCGAAGATCGTGATCTCGACCGGGACCACGTCGCCCGCCTGCTGGGCCGTGCGCTCGTTGTAGGCGCGGGTGAACTCCATGATGTTGACCCCATGGGGGCCAAGAGCGGTGCCCACAGGGGGTGCCGGCGTCGCCTTGCCGGCCTGGAGCTCGAGCTTGACCACGGCCCGAACCTTCTTCTTACCCATCGATCTCCTCTGCGGTGAATGGTGACGCTCGACGGCTGGACCCGCCGGTGGTGGTCTAGTGGACCTTTTCCACCTGCAGGAGGTCCAGCTCCACGGGCGTCTCCCGCCCGAACATGTTGACCAGGACCTTGAGCTTCCCCTTCTCGGGGTTGATCTCGTCGACCTTGCCCAGGAAATCCGCGAACGGCCCGTCCACGACCCGCACGCTCTCGCCGACCTCGAACTCAACCCGGATCTGCGGCTCCTGCTTGACCTGCTTCAAGATCGAGCGCAGCTCGGTCTCCTGCAGGGGCACCGGCTTGTTGCCGGAGCCGACGAAGCTGGTCACACCGGGCGTGTTCCGGACCACGTACCAGGAATCGTCGGACATGATCATCTTGACCAGGATGTAGCCGGGGAAGATGCGCTTCTGAACGTGCCGACGCTTCCCGTCCTTGATCTCGATCTCGTCCTCCATGGGCACGAAGACCTCGAGGATCTTGTCCTGCATGTCCATGGACTCGATCCTCTTCTCGAGGTTCTTCTTCACCTTCTCCTCGTGCCCGGAGTAGGCATGGATCACGTACCACTGGGCTTCCTGGGACTCGGTCGTCGGTCTCAGGTCCGCCTTCTCTGCTGCCATCCTTCTCCGTCCAGTGTTCCCCGCTGAGCCAGGGCTCTAACCCGCCTTCTGGGTGAGGCCGTAGACGAAACGACCGGCCAGCGCCTGCAGGCCGGCGTCCACCAGCCCGATGAAGGCCCCCAGGACGACCACCGTGACGACCACGATGACGGTGAAACGGTACAGCTCGGCGGGCGTCGGCCAGGCCACCTTGCGCAGCTCGTCGTAGGTGTCCTGGAGAAACCTGCCGAACCCCGCCTGCCTTCGGACCCTCGTCCGACGACGCGCCGAGACCGCCATTCGCTACCTCGTCTCCCGGTGCGCCGTGTGCCGGCGGCACCACCGGCAGTACTTCCTGAGCTCCAACCGGTCGGGGTCGTTCTTCTTGTTCTTCACCGTCGTGTAGTTGCGACGCTTGCACTCGCCGCACTGGAGGGTGATGATCGTCTCCATGGATCTTCCTGGCAGGGCTGGGACAAAGTACGTCCACGCGACCACGTGGCCTCGCCAATGATAGCACGGGTCGGCTGGGCCGCCCGGCGCCCCCGACTCCGGCCTCCCACGGCCAATACTATTGCTGCACGTGTCCGCATCGCATGCGCTCGCCGTGCTCCACGGCGACCAGACCGGCGAAGAGCTCCTGACCCAGGCGCTCCGCTTGCTCGATCCCGACCTCATCGGGGTCCGGCTGGAGCTCCGGCACTTCGACCTCTCGCTCGCCCGACGCCGTGAGACCCGCAACCAGGTCGTCTACGAATCGGCCCGGGCGCTGAAGGAGGCTGGCTTCGGGATCAAGGCGGCGACGATCACGCCCGAGGGGGCGGACGACGTGGGCAGCCCCAACGCGATCCTCCGCCGCGAGATCGACGGCCGCGTGATCGTCCGCACGGGACGGCGCATCCCGGGCGTGCGCCCGCCGGCCCCGGTCTACTCGCCCATCTCGGTGGTCAGGATGGCGGTGGAGGACGCGTACGGGGCCGAGGAATGGCGGGAGGGCGAGGGCCTGGAGGAACGGGCCTTCCGGACCGCGACCATCAGCCGCCGGACCTGTCGGGTGGTCGCCGAATATGCCTTCCGGCATGCGCGCCGGATGGGGGCGCGGGTGTTCGGCGGTCCCAAGTGGACGGTCAGCCCTCTCTACGAGGGGCTGCTGAAGGAGGAGATGGACCGGGCCGCGGCCCTGAACCCCGACGTGCCGTACGAGCCCCACCTGATCGACGCCACCTACGCGCTGCTCCTGGCCACCAGCGGCGAGCCGCTGGTCATCCCCGCCCTCAACCGGGACGGAGACAGCCTCAGTGATCTGGTCATGCAGATGTTCGGCACCATCGCCGGGGCCGAATCGCTGCTGCTGGCCTTCGACGACCGGGGCGAGGTGAGCGTGGTGATGAGCGAGGCCCCGCACGGAACGGCCCCGGCCCTGGAGGGCAAGGACGTCGCCAACCCGATGGCCATGATCCTGGCCGTGGCCAGCGTCCTCAATTGCATGCCCGGCCGGGCCTTCCACACCGCCTCCAGAGCCATCTACGAGGCCACGCTGGAGGCGGTGTCCGAGGGGATCAGGACGGCCGACCTGGGCGGGCACGTCTCCACCACCGCCTTCACCGACGAGGTGATCCGCCGGGTGGGGACCAAGGTCGAGGTCTGGCACGCACTGCTCGACGTCCAGCCCTGATCGCGCCCCCACGACCTCCGCATGGAGAGGTCGGTCCCCCCTGGTCAGATCGCCCCCGAGGGGTGCAGGCTATGTGGAGAGGTGACAGGGAACCACGTCCGGCCCGTCGTTGGATGAACGGGCGAGTGGAGCCCGTCCTGGGTTGGCGCCTGTGGCGCCTTCGGGGCATGCGCCTGGAGTCCTGGGCGGCGAGCTACACCTGGGAGCCCGGCGAGAACACGGCTCGCTGCCTGGCCCCCCTGCGCCGTTGCGCGCACGCCCCCGGAGCCGGCTGCCGCTGCGGGTTCTGGGCGCTCTTCAGCCTGCTGCAGTGCGTGGAGCGCGCGTGCGCCGAGCGGAGCGAGCGCTCGACCGTGGTGGGGCTGATCCAAGGCTGGGGTGAGGTCGCGCTGCACGGCAGCGAGGGATTCCGCGCCGAGAGGGCCTCCATCGCCTGTCTGCTCACCGACTGGCCCTGGGACGCGCCCCGTGCCCTCTCGGAAGGAGGGCACGGGGGTCGCTGGCGGCCGCGCCTCCGCCGCGCCCTGCGCCACCTCTCCTCTCCGCCGCCCCCGGAGCCCTGGCATGCGCGGATGCTCCGGGAGGCCGCCGCGCTGTACGGCGTCCCCCTCGTCTCCCTGGAGGAGTCGCTCCGCATCGGCCTGCTCGAGGAGCTGGGGGTCGACGAGCTCATGCGCGGCGAGGCCAGGACCTGGGTGGAGATGCGCACCCGCTGAACCGGCTCCCGGTCCCCGCCGTCGCGGCCGCACTGAAGACACCCGCCCGTCCCTTCCCGTCTGCGTATGCTTCCGGGCGGCGTGGTGTACGTCGGGACCTCGGGCTGGCAATACGCCGATTGGCGGTCGGTCTTCTACCCCCCGCGTCTGCCCCAGCGGAGCTGGCTCGACCACTACGCGGCCCGTTTCCGGACGGTCGAGCTCAACAGCTCTTTCTACCACCTCCCCACCGTCGCCAGCTTCGAACGCTGGCGGGATCAGACGCCCCCGGACTTCGTCATGGCGGTCAAGATGAGCCGCTTCGTGACCCACCTCCGGCGACTGCGCGAGACGTCGGAACCGATCCTCCGCTTCCTCGAGCGGGCGGCCCACCTCGGCACCAAGCTGGGGCCGGTGCTCCTCCAGCTTCCGCCGGGCCTGGGCGCGGACGACTGCCGACTGGCCGCGGCTCTGGAGACCTTCCCCACCGGCATACGGGTGGCGGTGGAGTTCCGCGACGACTCCTGGTTCGAGGACCGGATCCGGGCCATCCTCGAGCGACACGGCGCCGCCATGTGCCTGGCCGACGCCCCGAACCGGACGGTGCCGCCCTGGCGGACGGCGAGCTGGGGCTTCGTCCGTTTCCACTGGGGGCTGGGCGACCCCGAGCCCTGCTACGAGGAGAGCGTCCTCGCCATCTGGGCGGAACGGATCGCCTCCCTCTGGCCGGCGAACGCGGACGTGTACTGCTACTTCAACAACGACCCCCGGGGCTGCGCCGTGCGGGACGCGGCCCGCTTCGCCCGTGCCCTCCGGAGGGTTGGGCTGGAGCCCTCCCGTACGCCCTCTCCGGAAGCCGTCCAGGTCTCGAGGTGAGGGCCGCCGGAGAGGGCCGATCGGGGCTCAGGCGGTCTCGATCCGCTTGAACGCCTCGGCGTACTCGACCCCGGCCTTCTCGCCCGCCTTTCGCATTCGCTCCCGCACCCAGACGGCCGGGGCCCCGGGCTCCATCTCCGGCTTGTCGAACTGGCTCCGGTGGCACCTGATGGCTTCGATCTTCCGCTCCACCAGCTCGGGACTCAGCTCCACGACGTGGTCGGCGTGGTCGAACCCGGGCATCCAGACCTCGCGGACCCGGTGCGGCTGCAGGCCCTCGGCGAGCAGCTCGCGAAACGCCCGTGGGTTGCGCGCATCGGGATACACGGCGCTGAGCGTGGCCTCCCCCGCCGCCAGGTGATCCGGGTGGAAGGCGCCGATGGCGCCGTCCAGGCTTCGCAGCGGGGCGTGGGTCAGGACCAGGTCCGGGCGCCAGCGCCGGATCTCCCGGGTGATGGCCCGACGGAGCTCGAGCGTGGGAGCCAGGGAACCGTCCCGGAAGCCCAGGAAGACCACCTCCCTGACCCCGAGAACCTCGGCCGCGGCGCGCTGCTCGGCGTAGCGGACGGCGCTGAGCTCGGCGTCGGGCACCGCCGGGTCCTCACCGCCCTGGCACCCGTCGGTGCAGACGACGTAGATGACCTCCGTGCCCTCGGCGGTGAGCTTGGCCACCGTACCCCCGAACCCGAACTCGGGATCGTCCGGGTGCGCGCCCACCACCAGGGCGCGTTCGAAACGTCCGTTCGCTCTCGATTCCTCAGCCACGGCGTGACAGGGTAACCCAGACGGCGCAACCGCCGCCATCCCGATCGACGATACCGATCTCACCCCCCATGGCATGGACCAGCTCCCGGGCCAGGAAGAGGCCCAGGCCGGGGCCGCCGGCTCGATGGTCGAGGCGGGTGAAGGGTTCGAAGGCCAGGTGGCGGCGGTCGGCCGGGATGCCCGGACCGCGATCCAGGACCTCCACGCGCACCCGCCCCGGCTCCGGTTGCGCCACCACCTCCACCGGGGCGGCCGACGGCGAGAAGCGGGCGGCGTTGGCGATCAGCGCCCGTAGCACCCGCACCGCCTGGCCCCGGTCCGCCTCCACCTCCAGCCCGGGCGGACAGCGCACCTCGACCTCTCGCCCGGGCTCCTGGCGGCGGACGGCCGCCACCGCCTCCTCGATCACGGAGGCGGGGTCCAGCGCCTCGAGGCCGAGGCCGAGGTCCCCCGCCTGCAGGTGGACGGCGGTGGAGAGGTCATCGATCATGTCGTTCATGGCCTCGACCCCGTTCTCGAGCAGCTCGAGCATCTGCCGACGGGCGGCCGGGGGCAGGGCGTCGCCGTCCTCGAGGAGCATGGTCGCCGCGCCCCGGATGACGGTGAGCGGTCGGCGCAGCTCGTGCCCCAGGACCCGCAGCGCCTCGAGGTGAGCGGGGTCGATGGGCGTCACCCGCCGCCTCTACGTGTCATGGCCGGACCGGGAGGCGAGTACAGGCCCCCCACGGCGCCCACGACCGGGGCCGGGGGCGCGATCGTGCGGACCTTCGGCGTCGGGACCACCGTCAGCTCCCCGGCAGCGCCTCCCTGGCGTGTGCCTGCAGCCGCCGCTCCAGGTCACGCTCCGCCTCCTCGACCTGCCGCCGGAGCTGGCCGGCATCGATGACCGCCGCCCCCATTCCCCGCAGCAGGTCCCCGTGCAGGCGATCCGACGTGGCCACCACCAGCGACTCACCCTCCTGGCGGGCGCGGTACGCCATCCGCTCGATGACGTGGTCGGCGGTGGAGCCACGCGCGGTGAACACCACCCGCACCCCGTCTCGCACCTCCTCGCCGCCCTGGCGCGACGGCCCCTGCGCGGCGTCGAAGACCACCGCCACCGTCATCTCGGTCATCTGGGCCAGGGTCGCGAGCCGATCCACCAGGCGCTCCCGTGCCCGTCCCAGGGAGTGGTCGAGAAGCGAACGCAGGTCATCCCAGGCGTAGATCACGTTGTAGCCGTCGACGACCATGGAGAGCGACACGATGCCGAGTCTACGCCCGAGATCGACCCCGCCGGCGGCTCAGCGCCTCTCGCTCGGGACCGTCCGTTGGCGCACCACCTCGTAGAGGGCGACGGCGACGGCGGCGGCGGCGTTCAGGCTCGGGACCCGGCCCTGCATGGGAAGGCGCAGCCGCACGTCGCAGCGTTCGCGGACCAGACGATGGACGCCACGGCCCTCCCCACCCACGACCAGGCAGACCGGCTGCCGGAGGTCGAACCGCCAGGGCGGGAGCTCACCGCGCGGGTCGAGGGCGGCGCACCAGATACCGGCCCGCCCCAGCTCCGAGATGGTCGAGGGAAGACCCGGCACCCGGCAGAGGCGCAGGTACTCGCTGGCCCCCGAGCTGGCCTTCACGGCGGCGGCGGAGAGCGGCGCGCTGCGGTGCTCGGGCAGGATCACGCCGTCCACCGCGGCGGCCTCCGCGCTGCGCAGGATGGCCCCCAGGTTCTGCGGATCCTCGACGCCGTCCAGGGCAACGAGCAGGGTCGGGCCGAGCTCGAGCAGCTGGCGGAGGGTCCAGTAGGCACGGGGCATCAGCTCCGCCACCACTCCCTGGTGCACGCCCGGGGCCAGCGCATCGATCCGATCGGGAGCGACCTCCTCCACCCGGGTCAGGCGGCGAAGCTCTTCCAGCCGGGCGTCGGGCTCCGCGCCTCGCGCCAGCAGGGCGCGGCGCACCCGCCCGGCCCGGGCGGCCTCCAGGACGGCGTTGCGGCCGTAGATCAGGGGGGAGCGGGGGGAGCCGGGATCGCGTGGAGGAGCGGACGCCCGGGGAGGGGCCGGGGACCGAGCCGGGGTGGCGCGCCGGCGCAGGGGACGACCGCTCACCTCTCCACCCGGCGCCAGCGCACGCCCTGACGGGTGTCCTCGAGCACGATGCCACGATCGCGGAGCTGGTCGCGGATACGATCGGCCCGGGCGAAGTCGCGCGCCCGCCGCGCCTGCTCACGCTCGGCGATGAGACCTCGCAGCTCGTCGTCCAGCTCCACGTCCCGGCGACGAAGCACGTCCAGATGGGCATCCACCGTCTCCAGCAGATGGAGGAGCGCCTCCCGGCCGGCGGGCCCCACGCGCCCGGCGTCGAGGGCGGCGTTGGCCCTGCGCACCACCTCGAAGACGTGCCCCAGCCCGGCCGGGAGGTTGAGGTCGTCGTCCAGGGCCTCGAGGTAGGCATCGCGGGCGTCGAGGGCATCCGCGTAGAGCGCGGCGTCATCCGAGCGAAGCCCGGGCTCGAGCCCCCGCAGGCGATCGGCCAGGTCCTGGAGGCGGCGTACCTGCTCGGCCGCCGCGTGCAGGGCCTCCTCGGTCAGGCGCAGCCTGGACCGGTAGTGGGCGTTGCCCATCAGGAAGAGGCGCACGGCCAGCGGGTCGTAGCCGGCCGCGGTCAGGTCCCGGAGCGTCACGATGTTGCCGACGCTCTTCGACATCTTCTCGCCGGTGGAATCGGACACGTGCTCGGAGTGCAGCCAGAAGCGGACGAACCGCTCGCCGGTGGCCGCCTCCGACTGTGCCACCTCGTTCTCGTGGTGGGGGAAGAGGAGGTCGACGCCCCCGGCGTGGATGTCCAGCGTCTCGCCCAGGTAGGCCATGGCCATGGCCGAGCACTCGATGTGCCATCCCGGCCTCCCCCGGCCGAAGGGAGCGTCCCAGGCCGCTCCCACCTGCTCGTCGATCGGCTGGGCGCGCTTCCACAGGGCGAAATCGGTGGCCGACTCCTTCTCGTACCGGTCGGTGGCGACACGGGCCCCGGGGCGCAGGCCGCTCCGGTCGAGGCGGGATAGCCGCCCGTAGGCCGGGAAGCTGGCGATGCGAAAGTAGACGCCGTCCTCCGCCTCGTAGGCGTATCCGCGATCGAGCAGCCGGGCGATCAGCCTCACCATCTCGGGGACGTGCTCGGTGGCCAGCGGGTAGTGCTCGGCCCGCTGGGCTCGGAGCGCGTCCAGGTCCTCGAAGAAGGCCTCGCGGTAAGGCCGGGTGTAGGCGTCGATCCCGACCCCGGCGGTGTGGGCCTGTTCGATGATCCGGTCGTCGACGTCCGTGATGTTCATCACGTGACGCAGCCGGTATCCCCGCACCGCCAGGTGCCGGCGCAGGAGGTCGAAGAAGAGGAAGGTCCGGTAGTTGCCGATGTGCGGGGTGTTCCAGACCGTGGGGCCGCAGGTGTAGAGACGAACGACCCCCGGCTCCAGGGGGCAGAACTCCTCCTTCCGGCCGCTCGCGGTGTCGTGGAGACGGAGGGTCACGTCGTCACCTCGGCGGCCCCGGCCGGTGGGCTCGAGTGCCCGGCGTGGCCCGGGCTCCCCTCACGGCCGCGGGACGTCTCGAGATCCCCCCGGGCCGATCCTCCAGGAGCACCACGGCCTGGGCAGCGATGCCCTCCACGCGGCCGAGGGCACCGAGCCCCTCCGGCGACGTGGCCTTCACCCCCACGCATCCGGCGTCGAGGCCGAGGCGACCGGCCAGGGTTCGGGCCATCGGCCCCAGATGGGCCTGCAGGCGGGGTTCCTGGGCGATGATCACGGTGTCGACGTTCACCACACGATACCCGGCGTCCTCGACCAGACGCCGGGTCTCGTCCAGGAGCACGAGAGAGGATACCCCCGCGAAACGGGGGTCCCCATCCGGGAAGTGGCCGCCGATGGTGCCCAGGGCCGCGGCGCCCAGCATGGCGTCGATCAGGGCGTGGGTGAGCACGTCGGCGTCGGAGTGACCGCGCAGTCCCCGGGGATAGGGCACCACCACTCCGCCCAGCACCAGAGGGCGCCCATCGGTCAGCGGATGGATGTCGTATCCGATGCCGACCCTCATCCGCCGGTCACCTCCCGCCCGGCCTCCCGGGACGACGCCTCCGGCGCGCCCGGGCCGTCGGGCGTCGCCTCCCGGTCCCGAAGCAGGGCCTCCACCACCACCAGGTCTTCGGGCGTGGTCAGCTTCACGTTGGCCGGCTCGCCCTCGACCACGGCCACGGCATGGCCCGCCGCGGCGACCAGCTGCGCGTCATCGTCGCCCACCAGCCCGGCGTCGGCGGCCTGGAAGTGGGCCTGCTCCAGCACCTGGTACCGGAATCCCTGCGGGGTCTGGGCCAGGACGAGCCGGGAACGATCCAGGCTCTCGACCAGCCAGTGGCCCTCGACCCGCTTGACGGCGTCGCGCAGGGGCATGCCGGGGATGGCCGCGCCCGCCTGCCGAGTCGCGGCCAGCACCCTCCGCACCAGGGCCGGGGAGGCCAGCGGCCGGGCGGCGTCGTGCACCAGTACGTACTCGCAACCCTCGAGCAGGGCGAGGCCGGCGCGCACCGACTGCTGCCGGGTCTCGCCGCCCTCGCAGACCTCGACCGGCCGCTCCGATCGGAAGGCCGCGATCTCCCGGCGGACCTGGTCGAGCTGGCCGGGTGGCCCGACCACGACCACCCGACCCACCTCCTCCAGCGAGAGGAACAGCTCCAGCGCCCTCGCCAGCAGCGTGCGCCCGTTGAGCCGGACCAGGGCCTTGCTGCCCCGGCCCAGCCGGCTGCCCGACCCGGCGCCGGCCACGATGACCCCGACCTCGGCCGGGGACGCCGAGGGCGCCGGCCCTCGGGCGCTAGGAAGCTGCGGGCCCATCCGTCGGCGTTCCGCCCTTCCCCGGCCGCGGCGATCGCGGGGACGGCCCCTCCGATCGAGGGAAGCCCAGCTCCAGCGCCTCGACGAGATCACGCACCTCGCTCACCTCCATCCCATCCGGGCACGCGGCGACACCCTGGGGCACGATGGCGCGGGTGAACCCACGCCGGGCCGCCTCCTGGAGCCGGCGGTCCAGCCTGCCCACGCGCCTGACCTCCCCGCCCAGGCCGACCTCCCCGACCACCACCGTGCCCGGGGGCAGCGACCGGTCCCGGAGGCTGCCCGCGATCGCCATGGCCAGTCCCAGGTCGGCCGCCGGCTCCCCGACGCGAACGCCGCCGGCGACGTTCACGAACACGTCCGCGCCGGCCAGCGGCACCGCCGCGCGCTTCTCCAGGACGGCGACGATCATGTGCAGGCGGTTCGGGTCCACGCCGTTGGCCGAGCGGCGGGGGAGGCCGAACGGCGTCGGCGAGACCAGGCCCTGGAGCTCCACCAGCAGCGGACGCGTCCCCTCCATGGTGGCCAGGACGACCGTCCCGGGCAGCGAACGCAGGTCGGCCAGGAGGGCGGCACTGGGGTCGCGCACCTCCTCCAGGCCGGCGTCCCCCATGGTGAAGACCCCGATCTCCTCGGTGGAGCCGAACCGGTTCTTGGCCGCGCGCAAGATGCGGAACTCGTGGCTCCGCTCGCCCTCCAGGTAGAGGACGGCGTCGACCACGTGCTCCAGCACCCGTGGACCGGCGATCGCGCCCTCCTTGGTGACGTGGCCGACCAGGAAGACCGGGACCGCGGTCTCCTTGGCCAGGCGCATCAGGCGCCCGGCGGCCTCCCGGACCTGGCTCACGGTGCCGGCCGCCGCCTCGAGGGCCGGATCGTACACGGTCTGGATCGAGTCCACGATCGCGAGCGCGGGCCGGTCCCGCTCGATGGCGGTCACCACCGCCTCGACGTCGGTCTCGGCGAGCATCAGGAGATGCGGGCTGGCGATGCCGAGGCGCCGGGCCCGCATCGCCACCTGCTGGGCCGATTCCTCCCCGGAGACGTAGAGGACGCGCCGTCCTCCATCCGAGGCCTGGGCGGCGAGGTGCATCAGCAACGTCGACTTGCCGACGCCGGGCTCGCCGCCGAGCAGGACCAGGCTGCCCGGCACGATGCCGCCGCCCAGGACCCGGTTGAGCTCCTGCCACTCCAGCACGAGCCGGGGGGCGGCCTCGACCTCGACCTCGGCGATGGGGATGGGACGGGACGACGCCGGCCCCGGCCGGCGCAACTCGCGACGGCCGGGTGCGACCTGGAACTCCTCGAGCGTGTTCCAGGCCTGGCAGTGGGGGCAGCGGCCGCTCCATCGGATGGAATCGCCGCCGCACTCGCGACAGACGAAGGTGACGGTGCTCCTCGGCATCGGGCTCTGGCCTCGGTCGGCGAGGGCTAATTTTTCCAGCTCGGCCAGCGTGACGTTTTGGCCGGTCATTTCGTTATGCAGGACGGAAGAGGCCGGACGTGCCCCGGGCCTCGACCCCCTTCCTTGGCCGCGCCGCCCTGACTACCCCCGGGGCGGCGCCCTGTTTTCGGGGCGAGAGCCCACGGCGGCCACGGTCCCGGGATGCGCCGGAGGCGAACCGGCGATCGCCCGCCCCGGGCGGCCGGCGCCACCCGCCAGAACCGAGCTTACGCCGAGACGGACGGGGGTGGAGACGGCCGTCCCCGGGCGGACGCGCCGAGAGCCGCGGCGGCCGCTTCCGGCGACGCTGCCGAAGCGTCGGCGGCCCGGTCGCTCCGGCCCCGGCGTCTCGTCGTGGAACGTGAAGCACCGTGTCGCCGGATCGTCGCAGGGATGTGTTGACATTTGGAGACAGCAGCAACGGTTTGCCGAGCCTCCGGGTCCCCCAGCCCGGTCGGAGGAGCGCAAGAGGAACGTCGATGAAGGTCAACGAAGTCCACGACGAGCAAGGCTCCCGGCCGCACGCGCACGAGGACGACGTGAGGGTCCTCTTCGTCGAAGACGACCCCGCGGTGGCCCAGATGTACAAGCTCAAGCTGGAGCTCGACGGCTACACGGTCGAGATCGCCACGGACGGGCTGCAGGGCCTCCAGATGGCGCGGTGTAACCCGCCGGACATCATCTTCCTCGACATCCGGCTTCCCAAGATGGACGGTTTCGGCGTCCTCGAGGCGTTGCGGCAGGACGCCCGGACACGCACCGTGCCGGTGGTGATCCTGTCCAACTACAGCGAACGCGAGCTGGTGGAGCGAGGCCTGCAGCTGGGTGCGCTGGAGTACCTGGTCAAGTCGCAGACGACCCCCGCCCGGGTCGCCCACAGCGTCGGGGACTGGATCAAGAACTGAGTCCGAGTCGCCGCTCCGGCGGGGGCCTAGCCGGACTCGAGGAAACGCAGGATCAGCGCGCTGAGCGCTTCCGGGCGCTCCAGGGGAATGTGGTGCCCCGAGCCCTCGACCACCTCCAGCCGGGCGTCGGGGATGGCGGCGGCCAGGGCCTCGCCCGCCCCGGGTGGACACAGGGGGTCCCGTTCCGCCGAGACGACCAGGGTCCGCGCCCGGATGTCGGCCAGCTCGGGGTCCAGGGGATGCCGGTGGAGCCCGATCAGGGCCCGACAGGCGGCGGCGAAGCCACGGGGATCACCGGTGGCCTCTCGACGGACCAGCCAGTGGTCCTCCAGCTCCCACGGCGCCCCGGCGAGCTGGTCACGCGTATCCCGGCAAAGGACCGGATGCAGCCGATCGGGGCCGGCGTCGGCGAGCCGGGCTCGCTCTTCGTACCAGGCGGCGGCGGCCCGGCCCACCCGGCTCGAGGTGGCAACCGGGAGCAGCGCGCGGACCCGGTCCGGCCGATCGATCGCCGTCCGCAGGGCCACCGTCCCGCCGAGCGAGAAGCCGCACAGATCGACTCGCTCCAACCCCAGGGCATCCAGCAGCGCGACCAGGTCGTCACTCAACTGCCGCAAGGTTCCCTCGGCATCTCCGAGGGACGTCTCCCCGTGCCCGCGCAGGTCGTAGGCCAGGACGCATCGGCGCAGGGCCAGCCACGGCAGCAGCTTCCGCCAGCTCCGACGATCCTCGCCCAGGCCGTGGACGAGCAGGAGCGGCTCCCCTCGCCCCCACTCCGACCACGCGACCTCGATGTCCCGACAGCGGACGCGCACCTCTCGCCGTCCTCAGCGACCGGCGGCACCGGCCGCCGGCGAACCGGGACAGCGGACGCTCAGGAGGTCCCTGACCCGGCCGGCGCCGAGCCGGCCGGCTCTTTCTGGTGCGTCTCCAGCACCCGAAACACGAAGGTCTCGTCGGGTCCGATGTCGATCTCGACCCGGTCGCCGCGGGCGAACCGACCCCGCAGGATCTCCTCCGACAGCGGGTCCTCGATCCGGGTGGTGATCACACGGCGGAGCGGCCGGGCACCGAACTGCCGGTCGAACCCCTCCGCGGCCAGGCGATCCCTCGCCCGGTCGGTCACCGTGATGGTCACGTCCTGCTCCACCAGGTGCTTCTGGAGCCGGCCGATCTCCAGGTCGACGATCTGGCGGACCTGGGCGGGCGTGAGCGGCCGGAAGGTCACGATGGCATCGACCCGGTTGAGGAACTCCGGCCGGAACAGCCGCTTCAGCTCCTCGTCGATCTTGCTCTTCATGACCCGATGCCGGCGCTCGACGTCGTCCTCCTCGGAGGCCAGCGCGGCCTGGAAGCCGAGGGCGGTCTGGGCCTGGTTGACGTCCCGAATGCCCAGGTTGGAGGTCATGATGATCAGGGTGTTGGCGAAGTTCACCACCTTGCCCTTGGCGTCGCTGAGCCGGCCGTCCTCCAGGATCTGGAGGAGCATGTTGAAGACCTCGGGGTGGGCCTTCTCGATCTCGTCCAGCAGGATGACCGAGTACGGCCGCCGCCGCACCGCCTCCGTCAGCTGCCCACCCTCGTCGTAGCCGACATAGCCGGGGGGCGAGCCCACCAGCCGGGCGGTGGTGTGCCGCTCCATGAACTCCGACATGTCGAGGCGGATCAACGCGTCCTCGGAGTCGAAGAGGAACTCGGCCAGCGCCCTGGCCAGCAGGGTCTTGCCCACCCCCGTCGGCCCCAGGAAGATGAACGAACCGATCGGACGCCGTGGGTCCTTCAGGCCGGCCCGGGCCCGACGCACCGCCTGGGCGATGGTCGTGATGGCCTCGTCCTGACCGATCACCCGCCGGTGCAGCTCCTCCTCCATCCGCAGCAGCCGGGTGGTCTCCTCTTCGACCAGACGCGACACGGGCACGCCGGTCCACGAGGCCACGATGGTGGCGATGTCCTCCTCGGTCACCTCGGGGATGGTCGCACCCAGGCGATCCCGCCAGGCCGCCTCCTTCTGGGCGTACTGGTCCTTGAGCTTCTTCTCCTTCTCACGGACCATGGCCGCGGTCTCGTAGTCCTGGCCCCCGATGGCGTCCTCCTTCTGGGCCTGGAGCCGCTTGATCTCCTTCTGCATCGCCTTCAGATCGTCGGGGGTGGTCGTGAGCTTCATGCGGACCCGGGCCGAGGCCTCGTCGATGAGGTCGATGGCCTTGTCCGGGAGGGCCCGGTCGGAGACGTAGCGATCGCTGAGCAGGGCGGCGCTTCGAACCGCGCTGTCGGTGATCGTCACCCGGTGGTGCTTCTCGTAGAGCGACTTGATCCCGAACAGGATGTCGATCGTCTCCTGGGTGGACGGCTGATCCACGAAGACGGGCTGAAACCGGCGTTCCAGGGCGGCGTCCTTCTCGATGTACTTGCGGTACTCGTTCAGGGTGGTGGCGCCGATGCACTGGATCTCGCCCCGGGCCAGGGCCGGCTTCAGGATGTTGGCCGCGTCGATCGCGCCCTCGGCCGCCCCGGCGCCGACCAGGGTGTGGAGCTCGTCGATGAAGAGGACGACCTCCTTGCTGGAGCGGATCTCGTCCAGGATCTTCTTCAGCCGCTCCTCGAACTCGCCCCGGTACTTGGTGCCGGCGACCAGCGCCCCCATGTCCAGGGTCAGCACCCGCTTGTGGAGCAGCGACTCCGGGACGTTGCCCAGGACGATCTGCTGGGCCAGCCCCTCGGCGATGGCCGTCTTGCCCACGCCGGGCTCCCCGATCAGGGCCGGGTTGTTCTTGGTGCGGCGGGACAGGATCTGGATGACCCGCTCGATCTCCATCTCCCGGCCGATGACCGGGTCGAGCAGGTTCTTCCGCGCCATGTCGGTCAGGTCACGCCCGAACTGGTCCAGGAGCGGGGTCTTGGACGGCTTCTTGGGAGCCGGCTCCGAGTCCTCCAGGGTGGAATCGTGGAGCAGCCGCTCGATCTCGGCCCGGACCTTGTCCAGCGTCGCTCCCAGGTCCTCGAGGACATGGGCGGCGATGCCCTCGCCCTCGATGAGCAGCCCCAGGAGCAGGTGCTCGGTGCCGACGTAGTTGTGCCCCATCCGCCGCGCCTCCTCGAAGGAGATCTCGATCACCTTCTTGACGCGGGAAGTGGGAATGATCTGCTGGATGATGATGCGCTCGTTGCGCCCGAGGACCGATTCGATCGTCTGGCGCACCTTGCCGATCTCGACGCCGAGGTTGTTGAGGACCTTGGCGGCCAGACCTTCTCCTTCCCTCAACAGCCCGAGCAGGAGGTGTTCGGTGCCGATGTAGCTGTGGTGAGACCTCTCGGCTTCCTCCTGGGCGAGCGTGAGGACCTTCTTCGCCCGCTCGGTGAACCTCTCAAACGGATACAAATCGGCTTCCTCCTGCCGGATGTGGGTTTTGGACGGGCACCTCCTCAATCCAAGGTCGGGAACCTCCGGTCAGGCCCCGCCACCTACTATAACGCCCGACCGTGGCCTGAAATTTCTGGTCCGGCGAGGAAGCGGGACGGCCCGCGGGCCGGCCGGGAGCGCAGGCCAGGGCCACGGACGGGGACGGCCTCGGGCGCCGGCCGCCGTCGACCCACGGCGTGGGCCAGCCCGCACCTCGGCTGCCGTGGCCGGGCCGGCTTGCGCCGGTGCTAGCGCGACGTGAGCTGCTTGAGGCTGAGGGAGACCCGGCGCCGGGCGGTGTCGACGCCGATCACCTTGACCTGGACCTCCTCGCCGACCTTGAGCACGTCCTCGGTCTTGTCGACGTGGTCCCAGCTCAGCTCGGAGATGTGGAGCAGACCCTCGATGCCCGACATCACCTGGAGGAACGCTCCGTACTTCTTCGTCTTGGTGACCGTCCCGGTCACGATCGACCCCACCGGGTAGGTCTCCATGAAGCGCTCCCACGGATCCTGCTGGAGCTGGCGCAGGCTCAGCGAGATGCGATTCTGGTCCGGGTCCAGCTTGATGACCTTGACCTCGACCCGGTCCCCCAGCTGCAGGACGTCGGTGACCTTGCTGACCCGATCCCAGGAGAGTTCGGAGATGTGAATGAGGCCGTCCGCCCCCCCGATGTCGACGAAGGCCCCGTAACTGGTCAATCCGGAGACGGTCCCGGTGACGACGTCGCCGACCTGGATCCGGTTGAACAGGTCCTCGCGTCGCCGCGCGCGATCCTCGTCCTCAGCCGCCTTCTGGCTGACGATCAGGCGATTACGCTTGCGGTTGACCTCCAGGATCTTGACCTGGATCTTCTGGCCCACGAGGCCCTCGAGGTCGCTCCCGGCCGTCCGGCCGACCTGACTGGAGGGCAGGAAGCCGCGCAGGCCCAGGACGTTGACGATGAGTCCGCCCTTGTTCTGCTCCCGGACCTCGGCCTCGATGATCTCGCCCGAGGCCTGCTTCTCGGCCGCCGTGAGCCAGGTGGTCTCTGCCCGGGCCCGGCGCAGGCTCAGGACGACGTTGCCCTCGTCGTTCTCCGGCTGCAAGACGTAGACCTTGACGCTGTCCCCTGGGGCGAGCGCCGGTTCGTCACCGCGGAAGCCGAGCTCCTTCCCGGAGATGATCCCCTCCGCCTTAGCGCCGATGTCCACCAGCACCTCGTCGGCGTCCACCCGCACCACCACGCCATCGACGATGTCGCCATGCTTGGGAGTGCCGAACGCCTCCTCGTCGGCGCGAAGGAAATCCTCCATGGTCATCGCCGAGAAGTCCTTTTCCTCGGTCATGACCGCGCTCGCTTCATCCGACAAACTGAATAAGCCCCCTTGGAAGTATTTGGTGTCCTGGTCGTCGCCTGCCTCCACGAGCTCCCGGTCCCGTGGCAACGCCGGTGAACCGCCGCCAAAACGAAGCCCCATGATACCAAGGGCATCGGCCGGGGGCTGCGCTCCATCTGACCACACGTGCTCCCCGGCCCGATATCGCCCCCGGCGGAGACCGGAAGGCCATCCCCCACGACCCGTGTCGGCATCGGAGCCGAACGCCACCGGAGGCGGACGAGACCTCGGTTCGCCCCGACCGAACCGGTCAGCTCACCACCTTGGCCGCCGAGTCGAGGTCGGGGTGGGCGAGGATCTCGTCGAGCTGGGCGGCGTCGATGGTCTCCTCGACCTCCAGGCGCTGGACCACGGCGTCCATGGCCGCCCGGCGCTCGGTCAGGATCCGCCGGGCGGTCTCGTAGGCCTCGTCGATCAGGTGCTTGACCTCCTCGTCGATCAGCGCCGCCACCTCCTCGGAGTAGTTGC